>Ga0182015_10006029_pt1 | contig 12325 bp, 10 predicted proteins | sample 712P3MmetaG_FD_120478 | JGI IMG/M metagenome (GOLD analysis project Ga0182015, IMG submission 120478) | Permafrost microbial communities from Stordalen Mire, Sweden - 712P3M metaG | ecosystem: Environmental > Terrestrial > Soil > Wetlands > Permafrost | place: Sweden: Stordalen | collected...
TGTAGGCGAATCGATGCCGGAAGCTTCTGCATGCGCGCTTTGAATTCGAGCCGCACCAAGCCTTTCGCCGATGCGGCGAGAAAAAGCGGACCTACGGGTGAAAGTGTGTGAAGGCTGACCAGAGTTTCTGGCGTTTCTGGCATGACGCGTTGCAGAATAACACGGCGCTTGACCACAGTGCTTGACCAAGGGGGAATGTGAAGTGGCAAATCAGACCGCACAGACAAAAAGCCTCCCGCTTTCACGGGAGGCCTTTCTCGGGAGGATTAACCGCTACTTCTGCTGCTGTTGACTCGCAGCCGGTTCCGCACCGCCGGCAGAGAGCTGCTCGAGGTTGTTCTTCAACAGGCTGATTTCAACCCGTCCACCAGTGATGCGCTTGGGCTTGGCTTCACCTTCCGTGGCAGCCACCGGCGCATTTCCCATGCCGACGAGGTAGATCCGGTAAATCGGGATGTCATGGTTCAAGGCCAGATAGCGCACCACCGACTCCGCCATCTTCTGCGAAGTGGAGATTGCCACCTGTCCGTGACCCGAAGCAAAGCCCTGCACTTCGACCACGTAGCCACGCTGGTCTTTCAGCGGCGTCGCCATTTCGTCCAATGCGGTCTTGGCCTTCTCACTCAGCACGGTCTGACCGGGCTTGAAAAGGATTTCGGTCTGGGTTGCCGCTTGATACTGATCGATGTTAGTCACTACCTGCTCGACCGTGGTCAAGCGAGTGTTCGCCTGCTGCGCGGTCTGCTGCGCCGCCTGCGCCTTGTTGCCGGCATCGATGGCATGTTGATCGGCTTCGCTGGCTTTCGCCGAAGCGAGTTGTATTCCGGCTTGCGCGCGCGCATCAGTATCCTTGATCGCCTTGCTGTTCGCCGCTGTTAACTCGTCGAGTTCGTTGATGCGGTCGCGAATCGGCTGCGTTTGCCGCGCTACATATTTCTTCCTCGCAAACGGATTCACGCGACCCCAAAAGCCTTCGCGGGCCTCCGGCTGCAGCGGTTCTTTGCCGGTAGCGCCGGCCTGAGCGGCAGGCTGTGTCGATGCGGGTTGAGTAGCCGCGGGCTGGGTCTGCGATGACGAATTATCCTGCGCGAAAACTGGCGCCGCCAGGATCAGTGCTAGCAGTACGGCGAAGAGAGTACGGTTTTTCATTTTCAACTTCCTCCAAGTGGGGAATGGGGGAACCACTCCGTGCGCCTCGCGGCGCAATTTCGATTTTGATTGCATCGTTCTAGGAACGCGTTCCCAGACGCTTCGCCCTACAAAGCTGATTCGGCAGCGCGTCGCAAGTCCGATCCCGGGAAACCGGCCCTTACCGGGCCGCCCTTTCTATAAACAGTTTGGGTGCCAAATCTTCCGATGCCGTTGCTCTTAGTGCAAGTGCTTTATTTTCATAGATATTGTACCTTATGGTTCGCTTGGAGACATACTGCGCCTGGCGGTAATTTTGGCGTAGCAGTATAAAAACTGCGTGGAGCAGTTTTCCAGCCGGGAAGTCATTTGGACCCTCAAAAGTCAATGGCACGGCGTTGTCCAAGCATCAATGGCACAACATTCTCCAAAAATATGAGCCATGCTGACCAGGAGATCATCCACTCCCTTATGCGAAATCTAACTGCGTTACGACGACTCTTAGCATTGCTTGCAGCATTGTTCGCTCTGCCGCTCGCATTGCTCGCCCACGCCGAGAAAACTCATTTCGACTTGATGCAACTGAAAGCGCCCCCTGGATTCCACATCTCGGTTTTCGCCAATGACATCGATGGCGCTCGCATGATGATCTTCACTCCGGGCGGAGTTCTGCTGGTGAGCGAATCCGGCGAGGGCAAAGTGGTCGCGCTTCCCGATCCCAAGCACACGGGAAAGGCGACGCGGGCGGTGACCGTTCTCGACGGGCTGAACGAGCCGCACGGTCTGGCGTTTTACCAGGGCAAGTTGTATGTCGCCGAAAACGACAAAGTCCGCTCCTATGACTGGGATGAGGCAAACTTGAAGGCGTCGAATCCGAAAAAGCTCGCCGACCTGGCGACCGGCGGCGGGCACTCCACGCGGACAGTCCTATTCCACAACGGCAAGATGTATATTGCGGCCGGATCGAGCTGCAACGTCTGCATCGAAAAAGATCCGCGGCGAGCGGCAGTGACGGAATACAACCCCGATGGCAGCGGTCAGAAAGTTTTTGCGAAAGGACTACGCAACGCGGTTGGCCTGGCGGTGAATCCGAAGACGGACACAATTTGGGTCACGGTGAACGGCCGTGACTGGCTGGGCGACGATCTGCCGCCGGAGACAATCTACGACCTGGGAAAAGATGGCGGCGATGCTGGGTGGCCCTTTTGTTATGACGACAGAACATTCGATTCCGTCTTCGCCAAATCTGAGGGAAACAAAGTTGGAGAAGACCGCTGCAAAGACGTACTCGAGCCTAAAGTCCAGATGCAGGCGCATTCCGCTCCGCTGGGACTCGCCTTCTATGAGGGCTCGGAATTTCCAGCCGAATACCAGAACAACATCTTCGTTGCATTTCACGGATCGTGGAACCGCAACGTGCCGACCGGCTACAAAGTTGTCCGGGTGAAGCTTGATGGCAAAGGCCAGCCCGTCGGCGGCGCGCAAGACTTCATCACCGGTTGGCTGGCTCCTGGCGAAACTCAGAAAGGCCGGTGGATGGGCCGTCCGGTGGGGATTGTGGTTGGGAGCGACGGGTCGATGTACTTGAGCGATGACTCGGGGGGCGTGATTTACCGGATCACATACGCGAAGTAATTCGCTTTCTAGGAATTGTCATCTTGAGCGAAGCGAAAGACGCACTGTAACCGGCACCCTTACTCCGTGAGATTGTAGATCAGCCCATGGGGGTCTTTGATGTAACATCTCGGCCAGTCAGGCTGGTCCTTGATAACCTGGCAGCCCTTTTTCTGGAGGCGCGCTTTGGCTTCCTTCACGCTCTTGACAGTAACTTCTAGAACAGGTCCAAGAGCAGGACCGGGCTCAATAAATAAGTTGATGTTTTCTCCATGGAGGCCGACCATCTTTGGATTCTTGTCCGTAATCTCAAAACCGAGTTCCTTGACATAGAAGTCGGCGGCCTTCATTGGGTCCTCAGCTTGAATCAGAATGTCGGTTCCAAATGTATTGGACATAAGCCCCTCCCGCGCTAATCATCGGCCTGGACTCTACTCATAAACAAGAATAAAACGGCGACTCTACTGCCCGCAATACTTCTCATACTGCTGATAGATAAAAGGGTCTGTCATGCCCGCGATGTAATCGCAGATGACACGCGGTAGCGGCTCGTGGAGGGCTTTGTCGCGGTAGTTGCGCGGCAGGTCGTCGGGTTCTTCCATCCAGTGGGCAAACAGTTCTCCGGTAATACGCTCGGCATCTTCTTTTTCGATGGCGAGTGAGGGGCTGTAGTAAAGATTCTCGTAGAGAAACTCTTTCAGTTGCCGCCGTTCCGCTTCGACTGGCGGACTGAAAGCGGCCAGCCGCTCGCCGTGGCTGCGAACGCCCTGCACAGAACGCACGCCTGCTGCCTGCACGCGCTGCGCTGTGTTCGTAATCAAGTCTCCGACGAGGCTATCGAAAATGCTTTTCAGCGCCTCGTTAAACACGAGTTTTCGCGCGGCATCTGGATAACGGGCCTTTGCCTGATCATAATGACGGGCGAATAGATCCACGCCGTCCGTCATCTGCTCAATCGTCAGCAATCGGGCTTCAAATCCATCGTCCAGATCGGCAGTGCTATAGGCAATTTCGTCGGTCAGGTCGATGAGCTGCGCTTCGAGCGGCGGACGCTGATCGAGCAGATATTCGGCTAGTCCCGGATGCTCGCTTTCGTCGTAGTCGTGTGAGTGCTTGATGATGCCCTCGCGGACTTCAAACGTCAGATTCAGTCCGCGAAACGCGGCGTAGTGGAGTTCGAAATCTTCCACAATGCGCAGCGCATGCAGGTTGTGATCGAACGAAAGCCCGTGCTGGCGCATGGCCGCGTCGAGCGCCTTTTCTCCCGAGTGTCCAAACGGAGGATGGCCGAGGTCGTGCGCCAAGGCCAGCGCCTCCACTAGATCGGTGTTCAGCCCAAGCTGCGCGGCGATGGTGCGCGAAATCTGCGCGACTTCGATGGTATGCGTCAGCCGGTTGCGAAAGTGGTCGGAATACCGGCGCGTGAAAACCTGCGTCTTCGCTTCCAGCCGCCGAAATGCGCGCGCATGGACGACCCGGTCGCGGTCACGTTGATAATCGTTGCGGTAAGGGTGCTGCGGCTCGGGATGGCGGCGTCCGCGGGAGTCTTCGACGCGCACCGCATAGTCGGCGAGCATGAGAAACAGTTTACCGTAGAGACGGGATTGCCCGGCTTCGCCTGCGCCATCTTGATTGTCAACTGATGATTGTCTGCCGGCGCGTACGGCCGAGACGCGGCAACCCGCGTCTCTCCCGCGATTCAGGTGAACAAATCCGGCGCTCTGCTACTTCGCGCCCTCTTCCTTCGCCAGCTTCATCTTCGCGGAGTCGAGCTTCTTCGCCACCCGCGCTGTGTCCGCAGGATCGACCTCCGCCGAAATGGTGCGGTTCCATTCGTTGAGCGCACGCTCCCAGTTGGCCGCGGCCAGCTTCAGGCGTCCGGTCTTCTGGTAAAGATCGCCGAGGTGATCGAGAACGGTGGGATCGGTATTGATTTTCTGCGATGCCTTCAGCAGATTGTCTTCCGCCAATTCATACTTGCCCAGGCGGAAGTAAGCCCAGCCCAGCGAATCAAGGTAAGCGCCGTTGGCGGGGTCGAGATCGACCGCGCGCTTGATGTATCCAAGCGCTTCTTCGAGCTTCGTGTTCTGGTCGGCCAGCATGTAACCCAGGTAGTTCAGCGCTGAGGCATGCTCAGGGTCGTCGGCCAGCACCTTCTTGAACTGCGTTTCAGCATCGGAATAGCGTTTCTCGCGCTCGTAAGTCGAGCCGCGCAGAAACCAGATGTACTCTTTGTCATCCGGCTTGGTCGCGAGGGCCTCAGCCTTGTCGAGCGCTTGCTCGGCGTCGCTGAAGCGGCGCAGCCGCGTGTTCATCTGCGCCAGCGTGATGTAAACTTGCCGGTCTTTATCGGTGTCGCCGGTCAGCATGCCGTGGACGTCCTTGAGAGCCTTGTCGGCTTCGCCCATGTCGGCCTGCTGCGCCGCCAGTACCATTTTCAAATCGCGGCTGGCCGGCAGCTTCCGTACGGCTTCCTGGGCGGCGTCGGTGGCTTTCTGCCACTCCTTGGCATCGCGCCAAGTATCGATGATCTGTTGATAGCCGCGCTCGACGTCGTCATCGCCGCCGAGGGCGACGATCTCGCGGAATACTTCAATCGCGGCCGGATTGTTGCCCTGGTCGCGGTAGATCGTGCCCAGCCGTTCCAGAAACACTGCCCGATTGCTCTTCTCACCCGCCGAATATTTACCGTCCGGCTTCTCGGACTTTTTCAGCAGGTCGCGCATGATCGGAATGGCTTCGTCATAACGACCCTGCGCCTGGTAAATGGCAGCGATGTTGTAAGGAACCTCGACCGAGTCCTGCACCATGGTCTCAGCTTTTTTCAGATTTTCGAGCGCGAGATCGAATTTGCCCTGCTTGCGGTAAATCTCCGCGATGCGCACGTAGGTTTGCGCATCTTCCGGATTCGCGTCCGCGATTACTTTGTATTGTTCGAGCGCGGCGTCGGTCTGGCCATCGTTCAACAGGTTCTGCGCCAGCCCGCGGATGGCATCGAGATTGTCGCGGTCCATTTCAATAGCGTGGCGATACGCCTCGATCGCTTCCTTGTACTGCTTCTGTTGCTCGTAGGTGTAACCGAGCGCGGAATATAGTTTCGCCGAGCGCTCTGTATTCGGGACCGAACTGAGCACCTGCGTGGCGCGGGCCGTGTCTCCCAGTTCGTTATAGAGATAAGCCAGAGTCGTGACCGCTTCTTCCGAATCCGGCTGGAGCTTTACCGCAGTCTTGAACTCGGTCTCCGCTTTTTGCAGGTCGTTGTTCAGGCGATACAAGCGTCCCAGAAGCAAGTGGTCGTCCGTGCTGTCGGGTTGCAGCTTGACGATCTGCTCATACTGCTCGATCGCCAGTTTCAGAATGCTCTCGGACCCGCTGCCCGACTGCATGTCGCCGAGCGAACGCAGATAGATTCTGCCGAGCAGGCGGCGCGCTTCAAGATTGTTGGGATCGCGCTTGATAATGTCCTGGGCCTCAACCACGGCGTCGCGAATTCGTCCCGTCTTGGCGTAGAGCTCAGCGAGGCCAGAGGTCAAATACGCCGAGGTCGGGTCCGCATCGATGGCGGCGCGATATTCCTCGATCGCTTTATTGGCCAATTCACTGCGGCCATACGTGGCCACCTGCTCCTCATACATGTGTGCTAGGGCGAAGTGGTAGTAGGCGGCGGCGCGGTCGGGCGTTTTGGCTTTGGCTGTGGGTTGCTGGGCTGGCGCGGCGGTAGCAGCCGGCGAATCTGCCGCGTGAGCGGGTTGATCTTGAGCGGTTACGACCTGGGTCAGGAAAAAAGAAGAAGACCCTAAAAGTACGATGCTGGCAATCGCAAACTGTTTTTTCATGAAAATCCTGCGACCTCTAATCGCAGCGCACACCAAGAATTGGATGCCAATTCCGATCATCCGGATTTCCTTATTCTACCCTTGACAGGCCGCTCGGCGGGGGGAAAGCGCAGCCTGGGAATAAAGACCTAGGTACAGGGGCTTTCGGGGAGATTGTCCCGGGGTGATTGTCAAAGAAAGTAAAGATCGCGGAAACTTTAGAGATCCCGGCTTAGAAAATTCTGCGAAGCCTAATGCCGGAAGTGCCTTACCCCCGTAAGAATCATCGCCAGCCCATGCCGGTCGGCAGCTTCAATGACTTCCTGATCGCGCACCGACCCTCCCGGCTGGATGATCGCCGTCGCCCCGGCTTTGGCGATTTCCTCAACTCCGTCGGGGAAAGGGAAAAAAGCATCGGAGGCGGCCACCGTGCCCGGCAAAGGTAGCTGCGCCTTCATGGCTCCGATCTTGCAGGAATCGACCCGGCTCATCTGGCCCGCGCCGACACCCACCGTCTGCCCATCGCGAGCGTAGAGAATTGCGTTCGACTTCACGTGTTTGCAGACCTTCCAGGCAAAGAGCAGCGCACGTTTCTCTTCCGCCGTCGGCGGACGCTTCGTAACCACCTTCAGATCGGCCTCGGAGAGCTTGTGCAGATCGGCATCCTGCACCAGCATCCCTCCAGAAATATTTTTCAGCACCCACTGCTGCTCTCCGGCTGGAACTTCGACCAGCCGGAGGTTCTTCTTCGCGGCAAACACCGCCTTCGCGCTCTCATCGAACGCGGGAGCACCAATCACTTCCAGAAACAGCTTCGCCATTTCTTCCGCCGCCGCCGCATCCACGGTGCGGTTCACGCCAATCACTCCGCCAAACGCCGAGACCGGATCGCACTCGAGCGCGCGCAGGTAAGCCTCGGCCAGAGTCTTGCCGGTCGCGGTTCCACAGGGGTTGGTGTGCTTGATGATGGCGCAGACCGGCTCGTCGAACTCCTGCGCCAAATCCCAGGCCGCCTGCAGATCGACAATGTTGTTGTAAGAAAGCTCCTTGCCTTGCACCTGACGCGCGTTCGCGACGCCCATCTCTGAAGCGTCTTTGTACATCGCGGCTTTCTGGTGCGGATTCTCTCCATAGCGCAGGTCGATCACTTTCTGAAATGACAGGCGCAGGTTTTGCGGGAAGCCTTCGGCTGCGTTTAACTTAAACTCCCCGCCCACTCGTTCGAGCGTCGAGGCGATCGCCGAATCGTAAGCCGCCGTCGTGGCAAACGCCTTCTGCGCCAGCCGCCACTTCGTCTCCCGCGAGAGAGCCCCACCCGACCGCGCCATCTCCTCGGCAATCGCGGCGTAATCGCTAGGCGAAGTCACGACTGCGACATCCTGAAAATTTTTTGCCGCCGATCGGATCATCGAGGGCCCGCCGATGTCGATATTCTCGATCAGCTCTTCGAAGTGCACTCCCGGCTTAGCGGCGGTCTTTTCAAAGGCATAAAGGTTCACCACGACCATGTCGATCGCGGGAATCCCATGCTCGGCCACGGCGGCGCGATGGCCGCTGTCATCGCGTCGATGCAGGATGCCTCCATGAACCTTCGGATGCAGCGTCTTAACGCGCCCATCCAGCATTTCGGGAAATCCGGTCAGCTCAGAAATATCTTTTACGGCAATGCCGGAATCGCGCAGCAGCTTGGCGGTGCCTCCAGTAGAAACCAGTTCGACACCCAACTGGGCAAGCTGACGGGCGAAATCGACCAGTCCGGATTTATCGGTAACGCTAAGAATGGCGCGGGTAATTTTAGACATGAGGGCTCTGGGCAACGAAGAGAGATTTTAACAGCAGTTGCCGGTTCCCGGTTCCCAGTTGCCGGTTGCAGGTGTTGAAACCGACGCAGACGCGACCCTCGCAGGGAAGACAAGAAAAAGCTGCCGAGAGAACCAAGAGCAGAATATATTATTCGGAAGTTGAGAACTGAGAACTGAGAACCGAGAACCGAGAACTAGACTTTCGCCTTAGCCTTCAGCCTTACCTGTCCGCTCTGCATCTCGATCGAGTATTCGACCGTGTCGCAGCCGTGCTTCTGGCGCAGTTCGCTGGTCTTTTTCCTCACAAAGGTGGCGAAAGAATCGAGATTGCCGGAAACTTTCTCTCCCGACTTCTGTTTTGCCTCGGTCAGCGCCTTGTAAAGCGATTCGACTTGCTGGCGTTCCGTCGACGCGCCCGAGCATAGCACCGAGAACGGCTGATCGGGTCCCTCGTTCGTGCCAGCGGCCGCCGCTTCGGCATCGGCCGATTGTGCGGTCCGCGAAAGCCCATACGCCTGGTGGTGCTTCGATTCACGCCCTTCGCCGTCGCGCACACCCTGCACCGACAACATCGCATCGTAAGGACGGCGATAACCCTCCTCGCGGATCCGCATCTTCTTACGCCAGAGGTCGCTTTGCACCGCGTAACGCTGCGCCATCTCGTTGTACCGATAACGCTGCTGAAAGCTCATCCGCACGCCGTCGCTGAACTTGCGCAGCAGCGAGTTGACCTTCCATTCAATGTCAGTCGGAGGCCGTTTGGTCGGATTATTGAAGAAAATCTCGTACTCAATCTTCAGCCGGCGCAGCTGCTGATCGAGGAGATTCATTTCCTCATCGATGGTCACAAGGATTCCCCAGATAACAGCTTAGCCGCCGGCTTTGGGCTTGGCGAGGTTCCCGCTGGACACGAAGGAGATGGTACGAAAGTACTGTAGAGAGGCTGAGTGCTATTTCGAGTTTGACGCCATCTTCTTCACCATCGCCAGCACGAGCTTGCGGTCGCTGTCGTTGAGATTGGCGGAATAGCGCCGCATCTGGCTCAGGAAGCGGACTTCATCGTCGGAGAGCTGAGGCAGGCCCTTATGCCCGTTGCTGTGGCCCTCAGCAAAAAACTGCGACAAGGCCAAGTCCATGGCCCCGGCGATTTTGGCCAGCGTATCGAGCGATGGAATGGTGTGGCCGTTTTCCACCCGCGACAGATAACAGCGTAATAGTCCCGTACGCTTTTCGATGTCGCCTTGCGACATGCTGTGCTGCAGCCGGAAATTGCGGATGGTCTCGCCGATGTTCATAAAGGCGTAACGGAACTCAGATCGATAGAAAGATGCGTGTCATAGTAACCAGAGCGGTACCTTCTGGCAAGTGGAAATTCCTCGGCCTGTGGATTACCGATTTTTGGGCCGGGGTCCTAAATGGGTTATGGCTTCAAAGTTGCCGCCAGAAACTGCACTGTGCGCCGCCAGGCGTCGGCTGCATCGTCGGCGCGGTATGCCTGCTTGTTGGTTGAATTTTCAAAGGCATGCCCCGCATCGGGATAGATCTTTACTTCGATCTTCTTGCCCAGTTGCTCCATAGCCTGTTGAAACTTCTTCACGTCATCGGGAGTAATGCCGCGGTCCTGGCCGCCAAAAATTCCCAGAATCGGAGCGTTGATCTTTTTCAACTCCGCTGGATCAGTGGCCAAATGTCCGTAGTTGATGACCGTGGCCGCCAAATGGGGCTCTGCGAGCGCCGCGTCGAGAGAGTAGCCTCCGCCCATGCACCAGCCGATCGATCCGATGCGGTCTTTCTTTACGTACGGCTGCGACGCCAGAAAATCGAACGCCGCGCGCAAGTCCCGCTGCGCCCGATCTGGAGGCAAGCCCCGCATCAGTTCGTGCCCCATGTCCGGAGTGTCGGCAACCTTGCCGCGATACAAATCGATCGCCAGCGCAACGTAACCTTCGGCGGCAAGTTTTTCCGCCTGCTGTTTCACCCAGTCGTTCAGTCCCCAGTACTCGTGGATCACAATCAGAGCCGGAAACGGCCCTTTGCCGGCCGGAGTGTAGAGCATTCCACTAACCGTCTCGTCACCAGATTTGTAAGAGACGGTCTTGGGATCCACAGCGAAGAGCGGAATAGACAACGAAAGAAACAAACAAAAGATCAGCGAAAGGAGAAGGCTTTTCATGCAAGACCTCCAAAGCTCTTGTTCACTATTATTCATACTATGCTGACATCCTATGTCTGACACCTAGGCGCTGAGACCTGAGACCTGACACCTGACACCTGAGACCTGCTCTTTAAGGAGTTCCCTCGAACAGCGGCCAGAGCCCGTCCGCCGTGACGCGGTAGATGGCATAGGCGCTCCCGCCATCAAAGCTGCGCCGGAACAGCAATTCGCCGCGCCCATCGCCGTCGGCATCCACCGCGTCGATCAGTTCCATCCGCGGAGTCATGTCGAGATGCAGTGCGTCCGTCTGCGAAAAGAATAGCTTCTGCAACTCGCCCTCGAGGTTGGTGCGGGCGATCAGAGTGATCTCCTTCGGCAGGCTCGAGCTGCTTTTCCCCGAACCGGGTTGAGTGACGCCGGGTTGAGTCGCATGGGTCTGACCCGCGCTTCCGGCCGGGGTCGCCTCCGGCTGGTGGGTCTTCGCCGAAAGCACCAGAACCGGTTCGTTCGAATTCGAGAGATCGAAGATGCGCAGCGTCACGTCATCGAACTCCGGCGCTACTGGTTTAGCGACGGCTTTGCCCGATCTCTTACTCGCAGCCGCGGCCGGCTTTGCCGACGCGCTTGCCTGCGGATGAAGCTGCGCCCATGCCAGATCGAGCATCTGCTTGCGATAGATAGCCTCCTCAGCTGGCTTCAAATCGTAAGTGTAGGGACGTGGATCAGGCCCGCCCGCATCAGAAATCGCCGGAATCACAACAATCTGTGGGGCAGCGGCCGGGTCTTTGGCGCCCGCGGCGGCACTAGAAGTCGCCGTCCCCGACGCTGACCCTGGCGCTGCATTCAGCGCGTCGAAGGTAGCAAAAGGTTCTTCGGGCCGGCTTACATCCGGCTTGCCCCGGCGCAGCCGAGGACGATTCGGGTCGCGTGGCGGCTCGTCGGTCGACCGGTCTCCGGCTGGAGGTGCAGGTGGAGGAGACGCCTTCGCCGTCTCCGGGGGTGCCGTTTTCGCCGCGTCCGAAGCAGTCGGGGTCGGCGACGCAGCTGCTGGGGGCGTAGCCGTCGCAGGCTTCTGTTCTTCTTTACTCTGGTCCTTACTATTCTGGCTGGCGTCTTTGCTGTCAGGGGTGCTGTCCGGCTCGCTCTTGGGCACTCGCCGGTGCAGCACCGGCGGCCCGTAGGGATCGTCCGCAATCACCGGCGTGGTGTATTTCTTTCGTGCATGCGGATCAACCGCTCCCGCCGGAAGCCACGAGCCTTCGGCAATCCAAGTTCTGTTGAGCTGTCCAGGTTGCGTGATCGTAAACGTGCCTTGCGACACGCCGGTGCGAAATGCCTCATACACGATGCCAAACTCAAGCGCCATAGGAACAGGATCGGCCTTGTATGCGCTCGCATCGTAAAATTTCCCATTCATCATGATGGCGATCGGAATGAAACGGGCCTTCTTGCCTTTGGGAGAAATCTGCACCAGCCCAAGCGCTCGAGGTCCGTTATCCGCCGGCGGCTTGCGTCCGAGCGGCGCCAGCGTCTGCGCCGCCAGCAACGAACTTGTGATCGCAATCAGCCCGGCAAAGATGACGGCGCACCGCCCGTTACGATATAACCATGATCTGCATAAGCATGATCGAAAAGAACACAAACCACCAGACCAGCGGCGAGGAGAAGCTCCCATGGAAGTCAATGATAAATCCCCAGACTTCAGTACGACGGACGAGAACGGCAAAGAGGTTGCCTCAAAAGACTTTCGCGGCAAAACCGTCGTCCTATATTTTTACCCCAAGGCGGATACGCCGGGCTGCACCAAAGAA
>Ga0182015_10006033_pt1 | contig 12318 bp, 8 predicted proteins | sample 712P3MmetaG_FD_120478 | JGI IMG/M metagenome (GOLD analysis project Ga0182015, IMG submission 120478) | Permafrost microbial communities from Stordalen Mire, Sweden - 712P3M metaG | ecosystem: Environmental > Terrestrial > Soil > Wetlands > Permafrost | place: Sweden: Stordalen | collected...
CGGGGCGGCCTCCAACGAATTGGTCAGTATGCGCACCCTGGCATTTCGTTCGCGCGCGGTTGCGAGGACGGCCAATTCAGCGCGCGACGGTACGAAATAAGGCGTGATCATCAGGAATTCGCTGTCGACCAGTTTCGCCCGCTGCAGCACGGAGGTGGAAATCAGCTGCCCCGGTGCAATGCCGCCGGCCACCTCCTTCTTGTCCGGACTGTCGTACACCAGTTGCACGGGCGCCCAGATCAAAGGGGTGCGACCCGAGACGATATCCGCCAGTGGCGTCTTCGGCAGCGCCGCCCCGGCGTCGCTGCGCTTGGCCGCAAGACTTTCCCCGTAGGTTGCGAGTGCTGCCCTGTACCTCGACAAGGCGCGCTCGGAGGCATGCGCTTTGTCGATTGCGGCCGCCGGAACGGCAAGATCTGCATTCCAGAATTCGTCGAAGACAGTCGAGAGCCGCGGCACGACGGGTCCGGCCACCACCACGTCGTCATCGCCGAATTGGGAACGGGGGTCGATCTGAAAATATTGATTGCCGATGTTGCGCCCGCCGATGATGGCAACCGCATTGTCGGCCACCATCAATTTGTTGTGCATGCGGTAGTCCAGGCGCGTCTTGTCGAACAAGAACTCGGCTACCCGCAGGGCCTTGTTGTGCCCGCGATAGGTGAGCGGATTGAATATGCGGACTTGAATGCCGGGATTTGCCGCCAACGACAAAATCTTCTCGTCCCCGGCGACGGTGTCGGCATCGTCGACGAGCACGCGCACGCGAACGCCGCGATCGGCGGCGCGCAGCAACGCGAGGGCAACGAGGTTGCCCGATTCATCGGCCCGGAATATGTAGGATTGAACATCGAGAGTGCGTTGTGAGGCGTCGATCAACTCGACGCGCGCCGTCAGTCCGTCGAGGCCGAGCGACACCAAGCGAAAGCCGGACTTGCCGTCGTTGGCCCTGGCCAGGGGCCGGAACACTTGCCCCAGGGCAGTCCCGGCCGATGGATCGAGCGCGCTCGATGGGGGCTTTGGCAGCAGCGCTACCGGAGGCAGCGATGCGCAGCCGGCGGCGAGAGCGACCCCGAGAAACGCAATCACACGCAATCGGACGGGGTGCATCGGTGGCATCAGGGGGGCAGTTTACTAGCGTGGCGGTTCGCCAAATCGCGAAATGAAGCGAGCGCCGCCCTGTCCGGGAACGCGCGCTTGGGGATGGCGTGGATCGAACCGTTGGCACCTTTCACTTGTGCGCGGCGCCCTCCTGCGCCCGATAAGCGGCCCAGGCTTGGTCGATCAGGTAGGCGTGGATATTCTCCACATCCTGCTCGCTCAGGATGTCGTCGAAGCGTTCCATGCCGGCCGGCGCGAGCGCGCCGTGCAGGACGATTTCCTTGAACTGCGCGTGCAGCCCGGCATCGAGCCGGCGCAGGTCCGGCGTGACGTTCAGGCCGAGCACGTGGCAGCGGGAACACTCCTCGACGAACTTGATCTCACCCGCGCGGATGGCCTCCGGGCCCGCGGTTTGAAGCGGCGGTTTGTCGAATGCCGCGGCGACGCGCGCCGGCGGCGTCGGAACTGCGCCGCCGCCCAATTTGAACGCGATGATGCGATTGGTGTTTTCGTATTTCGCTGCGGCGCTGCTCGGTGGAATTTCACCCTCCGCGATGCCGGTGCCGCCGTAGCCGACTTGAACCGCCACATATTGTGCTCCATTCACCGCATAAGTGGTCGGCGCGGCCATGATGTGGCTGCCGGTCTTGAGCACTTTGAGCACTTTACCCGTGTCGGCCGCGTACACGTACAGGGAGCCGCTGCCGCGGCCTTGAAACACGAGATTTCCGGCCGTCGAGATGATTCCGCCGTCGTAGCCGCGGATGCCCGATGAGGTCTCGTGTTCCCACACGGTTTTCTGCGCCACGGGATCCCATGCGCGAATCAGCTCGCGCACGATATTCGGCTTTCTCGAGGCGCGAATGTCCTTCAGATCGGGCAGCGGTCCGAACAGGTGCCGCAAATCGTCGGCGTTGTAGTTGTCGTCGGGGAAAATGCCGTTGGCCGTGAAGAAGCCGTCGAGGAATTTCACCTCGCCGCCGTTGTGGACCATGTCCACCCACACCGCCGAAGAGTCGACCGCCGGAATGTAGACCAAATGCGTCTGCGCACTCAAGGACATGGGCATCCAGGTATGCGCGCCCGCCCAGGATGGAAAGATGTTCTTGGGCGAGGAGTGCCAATCGGCATCCATCGTGACCATTGGCCGGCCGGATTTCATGTCGATGCCGGTTGCCCAGTTGATGTACGCGAAATTCTTCGCCGATAGAAGCCGGCCGGTCTGCCGGTCCAGGACATAGAAAAAGCCGTTCTTGTTCGCCTGCAGGAGGACGTGATGGAGCGCGCCGCCGACCTCGAGATCGGTGAGGATCATCTTCTGGACGGCATCGAAATCCCACATGTCGTGCGGCGTGGTTTGGTAGTACCAGGCCATCCGGCCCGTGTCGGCGTGCAGCGCGATGATCGATGCCGCGTAGAGACCGTCGAGCGCCCTCGGCCCCAGCTGGCGCAGATCATAGGGGGCGGCGTTGGAGGTGCCGAAATAAACCAGCTTCAGTGCGGGATCGTAGGCGAAGCCGTCCCATGCCGTGCCGCCCAACTTGAAGTGCGCATCGCGCGCTGGGTCCCAGGTTTTTGCTGCCGCGGCCAACTCCGGATTTTCGAGCGGCTGTCCGACTGCCGGCGGGACGGTGTAGAAACGCCACTTGAGCGCGCCGGTTTTGAGGTCGTACGCCGTCACGTAACCGCGCACCCCGCCGTGCCCCATGTCGGCGCCGCTGTTGCCGATGCAGACCACGTCGCCGGCGATCTGCGGCGCCCCGGTGCTCGAATATGGCAGGGTGTGGTCGGCGATGGTGTCGGCTTCCCAGACTTTCTTTCCCGTGGCTGCGTCAATGGCGTGCAGGCGTCCGTCGCCCGATGCGACGTAGACCCGTCCCTGCCACACCGCGACGCCGCGATTCACCAGATCGCAGCAGGGGTTGCGACCCGCGAAGAAGTCGCTGTGCGGGTCGTAGCGCCACACTTCGCGGCCGGTGGCTGCGTTCACCGCATACACGTACCCCCAGGTGCCGGAGGTGTACATGACGCCGTCGACGACCACGGGTGTGGCTTCCTGGCCCCGCATCGGGCTGCCGAGATCGTAGTCCCAGGCGAATCCCAGGGTCTCGACGTTGGCCGCGTTGATGTTCGCCAACGGCGAATAGTAGGTGCCGCCCTGGTCGCGGCCGCCGGTGAACCAGTTCTGGGGTTCCGAATCGGCCGCCTGCAGGCGCGCCGCGTCGACGGCTCCGGCCGTGGGTGCGGCGGCGCGGGTCGCGTCGCCGATCGCCAGCAGCAGCGCTGCGCAGCACAGCAATCGGCCGGCGATGCGGCCGAACATCGGGTGTCGTGGCAAGCCGGGAAATTGCGCAATACGCAAATTTATTTGCTCCACAGTTAAAATTCGTGCTTATATTCGCACATGGCAACCCTCCGCTGAAACCGCATGCCCCATCGATTACTGCGTTTCGGCTGGTCGAGAAAGCACCCGGAACCGCGGATGTTCTCGCGACACGACAGCTTGAAGCCGGCCTACGACGTAGTGATCATCGGCGCCGGCGGCCACGGCCTGGCCGCGGCATATTATTTATCCCGCGATCATGGCATCCGCAACGTCGCGGTGCTCGAAAAGGGCTACATCGGCGGCGGCAATACCGGACGCAACACCACCATCATCCGCTCGAATTATCTGACGCCCGAGGGCGTCAAGTTCTATGACGAGAGTGTGCGTCTGTGGCAGGATCTTGCCGAAGATTTCGACCTGAACCTGTTCTATTCGACGCGCGGACATTACACCTTGGCGCACACCGATTCGGCCATGCGCACCATGCGCTGGCGCGCGGAGGTCAACAAGCACTTCGGCGTGCGCTCGGAAGTGGTGGACGCCCATTTCGTCAAGCGCGGCATCCCGTCGATCGACATGAGCTGCGGCGGGCACGCGCCCATCCTCGGCGCGTTGTTCCACGAGCCCGGCGCCATCGCGCGCCACGATGCCGTGGCCTGGGGCTATGGCCGGGGGGCCGACCGGCGCGGCGTGGAAATACATCAGCAAACCGAGGTCACCGGGATTCGGCTCCAGGGCGGGCGGGTCGTGGGCGTCGACACCTCGCGTGGGTTCGTCAGCACCGCGCGGGTGCTGTGCGCCGTGGCCGGCCACACCCCGCGCATACTCGACATGGTGGGCCTGCGCACGCCCATCTACATACATCCCCTCCAGGCAATGGTGTCGGAGCCGGTGAAACCCTGGCTCGACCCGATCATCGTGTCGGGCTCGCTGCACGTGTACGTATCCCAGACCGCGCGCGGCGAACTCGTCATGGGGGCGTCGCTCGATCCCTACGAGCTGCACCAGTCCCGCTCGACGCTCGATTTCGCCGAGGGCTTGAGCTCGCACATGCTCGACATGTTCCCGTTCCTGAGCGAAGTGAAGGTCAATCGGCAGTGGGCGGGCCTTGCGGACATGACGCCGGATTTCGCGCCCATCATGGGCGTGACGCCGGTGCAGGGCTTCTTCCTCGATGCGGGTTGGGGAACCTGGGGCTTCAAGGCGACACCCGTGTGCGGAAAAACCATGAGCCACACCGTGGCGAGCGGGGTCAATCATCCGTTGATCGAGGGCTTCACGATGGACCGGTTCGAGCGGTACCGGCTCACGGGCGAGAAGGGCGCTGCGGCGGTGGGGCACTGATGAAAGTCATGGTGTGCCCGCTGAACGGGCCGCGTCCGATCATGGAATTCGCGTACGGCGGCGAGGTGCGGGTGAGTCCCGACCCGGACACCTGCACGGACGCCGAGTGGAGCGCATACGTCTTCAACCGGTCCGGTTCGCCGGGCGTCAAATACGAGTGGTGGTGCCACATTGCCTCCGGCTATTGGTTCATCGCGCAGCGCGACACGGCGCGGGACGTCGTCCTCGCCACCCATCCCGCGGGGAGCGCCCGAGGAGGGCTGCCGTGATGTACCGGCTCGATGCACATCCCGGGGAGTGGATCGATCGCTCGGCCGGGTTGTCCTTCCACTTCGAGGGCTGCGAATACCGGGGATTCGGCGGGGACACGATTTCGTCCGCGCTCGCGGCGGCCGGCGTGCCGTTTGTGGCGCGCAGTTTCAAATACCATCGGCCGCGGCATGTCTTGTCGTTCGCGAATCACGACAGCAACACCCTGTTTCAGGTCGACGGGGTGCCGAACGTGCGCGGCGACGTCACGCCGTTGCGCAGCGGCATGCGGGTCTCGGCGATCAACACCTTCGGTGGATTGACCCACGACAGGGCGCGGTTCCTGGACCGGCTCGCGCGTTGGCTGCCGGTGGGATTCTATTACAAGGCGTTTCATACGCGGCGGCTGTTCCCTCGCTGGGAGCGCATGTTCAGGGCCTTCACCGGCCTCGGCGTCGTGCCGCTCGATGCGCCCCGGCAGACGACCGCAAAGCGCTACGGATTCTGCGACGTCCTGGTGATCGGCGCCGGTCTCAGCGGCCTTGCGGCGGCCGTTGCGGCGGCGGCGGCCGGTGCGCGCGTGACGCTGGTCGACGAGGGATTTCGATTGGGCGGCGGGTCCGACGGCGCGGGTGAGGGGCGTGCGCTCATCGACACGGTACGCCGGACGCCGTCCATCACCGTGTGCCCGGCCACCGTGGCCGCGGCCTACTATGCCGATCACTGGGTCGCGCTCGTGGACGCGGAACGCATGACGAAGATGCGCGCCAAAGCGGTGGTGTTCGCCTGCGGGGTGATCGAGCAACCGGCCGTGTTCCGCAACAATGATCTGCCGGGGGTGCTGCTGGCAACCGCGGCCTGGCGCCTGGTGCATCGCTACCGGGTCGCGCCGGGCCGGCGGGTCGCGATGATTGCCGCCAATGCCGAGGCATATCGCGTGTGTCTCGACCTCGAGTCGCAAGGCGTTCACGTCGCCGCCATCATCGACTTGCGCGCTGCCGGGGAGGAAGCGAGCGACTCCGAGTCGGCGGCGTGCGCGGCCCTCGATATTCCGGTGTTGCGCGGCCACGCACCGTTCGAGGCGATTGCCGGCGCCGCAGGCGCGGTGGCTGCGCTCGAGATCGCCGCGCTCGACGGCGCGGGCCGGGTCGACGCGGCCCGGCGCCGGCGCATCGAATGCGATGCCGTGCTCATGAGCGTGGGGTGGGCGTCAGCCGCAAACCTGTACCTGCAGGCCGGCGGAGCCACGCGCTTCTGCAACGAGCTCGAACAGTTCGTTCCCAGCGATTCGCCGCCGGGCATCTTTGCCGCCGGGCGGATGAACGGCGTGTTCGGGGCCGAGGCGCGGGCCGCCGATGGGGCGCGTGCCGGTTCGCAAGCCGCCTCGCATGCGGGGGTCGGCGCGCCGGGCGGGGCTGCCTCGCCGGGTGTGGTGAGCGAGGCGGCCATTTTGGGCGATGTTCGTCGCCCGTCGCACCGGTTTCCCATCTTCGATCATCCCAAGGGCAAAAATTTCGTCGATTTCGACGAGGATTTGCAGGTCAAGGACCTGGAGAACGCCGCCCAGGAGGGTTTCGATTCCAGCGAGCTTCTCAAACGCTACAGCACGGTCGGCATGGGCCCGTCGCAGGGCAAGCATTCGAACATGAATGCGCTGCGCGTATTGGCGAGGTATCGCGGCGTCGACATCGGGTGGTTGGGCTTGACCACTTCCCGGCCGATGTATCACCCGGTGCCGCTCAAGATGTTGGCCGGCCGAAGCTTCAACGCCGAACGGCGCACGCCGGTGGATGCCCTGCACGAATCAGCGAAAGCGGTGTGGATGCCGGCGGGAAACTGGCGGCGGCCCGAATATTACGCGGTCGCCGGCGAGACCCGCGCACAGAGCATCGAAGCCGAGGTGCGCGCCGTGCGCACCGCCGCGGGCATCATCGATGTCGGAACGCTGGGCAAGATCGAGGTCTATGGGCCGCAGGCCGGCCTGTTTCTCGACCGCGTTTATGCCGGCAGGTACTCCGATCTCAAAGTCGGAATGACGCGCTACGGTCTGATGCTGGACGAAGCGGGTGTCATCGTCGATGACGGGGTGATCGCCCGGCTGGCGCCCGAGGCCTTCTACTTCACCACGACCACGGGCGGCTCGGCGACGGTGTTTCGCGAATTGCTGCGCCTCAATGCGCTGTGGGGCTTCGATTGCGCGCTGGTCAACGTGACCGGTCATCGCGCCGCGTTCAATCTTGCCGGCCCCTTGAGCAGGGAGCTGCTGCAGCCGTTGACCGATGCGGATCTCGGCGATGCGGCCTTCCCTTATCTCGGAATGTGCGGTGCTCGAATCGCCGGCGTCAGCGCACGGTTATTGCGCGTCGGATTCGTCGGCGAACTCGGATTCGAGATTCACGTCGCCGCCGCCGATGCCGCGTATTTGTGGCGCGCGCTCTTGTCCGCCGGGACCCCGCGCGGCATGCGGCCGTTCGGCGTCGAGGCGCAGCGCGTACTGCGGCTGGAGAAGGGCCACTTCATCGTGGGTCAGGATACGGACGGCCTCACGGATCCGTTCGAAGCGAATGCCGCCTGGGCGGTCAATATGCAAAAGCCGTTTTTCGTCGGGCAGCGCAGTTTGAAGATCCTGCGCGCGCGCGGCCCGCGGCAACTGCTGGCGGGATTTGAATTGTCGGATCCCACCCGCATGCCCAAGGAATGCCATTTGGTGATCGAACAGGGCGACATCGCCGGCCGCGTCACCAGCGTGGCGCATTCGCGGACACTGAACAAGTCCATCGGCCTTGCGATGCTGTCCCCGGATCTCGCGAAGACCGGGGCGGAAATTAAAATCCGGGGTGAGCACGGCGACCTGTTGACGGCGCGCATCGTGCCCACGCCGTTCTACGACTCGAAGAACGCGCGGCAGCGCAGCGCATGAGCGCGCTCGAATTCAAGGTCAACGCAGCATGCGATCGTCTGGGGCTCAAGGGTCCCGGTGCGGCAGAATGGCTGGCGGCGCACGACATCGCGGTGCCGGCGGCGCCCAACACCTGGGCCGGCGCGGGCGCGGCCGCGGCGGATGCGGGCGCGGCGGATGCGGGGGCCGAGGCAATCCTGGTGGCCCGGCTCGGAGCCGCTGAATTCTTTCTCGAGGACTGCGTAGGTGGCAGCAGCTTGCGGGAAATCTGGCCGTCGCCCGAGGCGTATCCTGCGGGCGTCTATCCGGTGCTGCGCGAGGATGCGGCTTTCGTGCTGTCCGGCCGGGGTTCGCTCGATGTGCTCGGGCAGGTTTGCAACGTGAATTTCGGGGATCTGGCATTGGAATCCCGGCCCGTGATCATGACCTCGATGATGGGCGTTTCGGTGCTGGTGGTGCCGCAGGGCTCGGGCGACCTGGGGCAGTACAGGATCTGGTGCGATCCGTCCTTCGGGCACTTTCTGCAGGAGTCCTTGGGAGCGGTGGTGAGCGAGTGCGGCGGCAATTACAGGGGAGTTTCGGCATGAATCGGGATCAGGCTAATGCTAGGGCGTTCTTCGATGAGCACAGGATCCGCTATGTCCTCGCGCAGTTCGTCGATATTCACGGCTCCGCCAAGGCGAAGGCGGTGCCGGTGGAGCATCTCGACATGGTGTTGACCGACGGCGCGGGATTCGCGGGATTCGCGCTGTGGGGATTCGGGATGGGTCCGGAAGGGCCGGACTACATGGCCGTCGGCGATCTGTCGACCCTGCAGAACATTCCTTGGATGCCCGGCTATGCAAGGCTCATCTGCAACGGCGTGGTGAACAAGAAGCCGTACCCATATTGCTCGCGCGTGGCGCTGCAGGCGCAAATCGATCGGCTCACGCAGCGCGGACTCACGATGTACACCGGCATCGAGCCGGAGTTCATGCTCCTCAGCCGCCGCGCGGACGGCACATTGGGGCCGGCCGATCCGACCGATGATCTCGACAAGCCCTGTTACGACTACAAGGGACTGTACCGCACGCGGGAAGTCCTCGATGAGATGGTGAGCGGCCTGCGCGCGGTGGGCATCGATGTGTATCAAATCGACCATGAGGACGGCAACGGCCAGTTCGAAATCAATTTCACCTACGCCGATGCGCTCAAGTCGGCCGACAATTTCACCTTCGTGAAGATGGCGTCGAGCGAGATTGCACACAAGCACGGCATGATCGCCAGCTTCATGCCGAAGCCGTTTTCCAACCGCACCGGCAGCGGCGCTCATTTTCACGTGTCGTTAAGTTCCGCGAGCCAGAAGAATGCGTTCCACGATCCCGGCGACAAGTCCGGCATGGGCCTGTCGACCATGGCGTATCAGTTCCTGGCCGGTGTCCTGGACCACGCCCGCGCCTTCTGCGCGGTGGCGGCGCCGACCGTGAATTCGTACAAGCGGCTGGTCGTCGGGCGCGCGCTGTCGGGTGCCACCTGGGCCCCGGCTTACATTGCCTACGGCGACAACAACCGCACCGCTTGCGTCAGGATTCCCCATGGGCGCCTCGAGGTGCGGCTACCCGATTCGGGTTGTAATCCATATCTGGTCTCGGCCGCGCTGATCGCGGCCGGACTCGACGGAATCGACCGGAAACTCGATCCCGGGCCCGCGCAGAACATCAACATGTACCAGCTGACCACGGAGGAGCTTGCCGCGAAGGGCATCAAGCTGCTGCCCCAATCCTTGCACGAGGCCATCGATGCGCTCGAGCGGGACCCCGTCATCTGCAACGGACTGGGGGCCGACCTGGCGCGGGAATTCATACGCTTGAAGCGCATGGAGTGGACCGAGTATTCGCGGCACGTGTCCGATTGGGAATCGAAACGCTATCTTGAGTTCTTTTAGGCGCATTCTTTCAGGCGAGTTCCTTTAAAGGAGCGGCTCATGTGTGGAATCGTCGGTTTATTGGTGAAGAGGCCTGCGTTGCGCGCCTCGTTGGGCGCGCTCATGGTTCCGATGCTGACCGGGATGACCGAGCGCGGCCCCGACTCGGCCGGTCTGGCGGTTTACACGACGCCGGTGCCGGACGACCAGCACAAGCTCAGCGTGTACAGCGGTGCGCATGAGGTCGACTGGTCGCATCTTCTGTCGCTCATCTCCACGCAGTTCGGTCAGCACCACGAGATCGCCGTTCACGGCAATCAGGCGGTGCTGACGACGGCCGCGAATGCCGACCGGGTGGTGGACTGGCTGAAACGCCACGCGCCCTGCGTCGCGGTGCTGTCGGTGGGCAAGTCCATCGACCTTTACAAGGATGTGGGCGCGCCCGCCGAGATCGCGCGGCGCTACAAATTCGGGGAATTGAACGGCACCCACCTGGTGGGGCATACGCGCATGGCCACCGAGTCGGCGGTCACTCCGGCGCATGCCCATCCCTTCACGGCGGGCCGCGATTTTTGTCTGGTGCACAATGGGTCATTGTCGAACCCGCACCTGGTGCGCAAGCACCTGGAACCTCTCGGCATCGTGTTCGAGACGGACAACGACACCGAGGCGGCCTGCCGCTTCTTCGAGTGGCGATTGCGCGAGGGCGATGACCTGGAGAAGGCGGTGGAGCGCGGCTTCAGTCAATTGGACGGCTTCTTCACGTTCTTGATGGGCACCGACGCTGAAATGCTCATCGTGCGCGACGCCTTTGCATGCAAGCCTGCGGTCGTCGCCGAGACGGACGACTATGTCGCCATCGCCTCCGAATTCCGCTCGCTCGCGCATCTGCCCGACATCGGCCATGCGACCTTGTTCGAACCGAAGCCGGAGGAAATATATTCATGGCGAATCTGAAGCCGATTCCGGCGGCGCGCGAGTTCGATCTGGCCCGGGACTCGCTGCGGCAGTTGAATCTCTACCTGCACAAGAAGGCGGCGGGCGAGGGCGTGTCGCAGATACAGGTGCGCAATCCCGATGGCGCACATTCCATCGCGTGCGGGCTGGATGCCGATCTGGATGTCCACATCCACGGCCATGTCGGCTACTACGCGGCGGGCATGAACAAGCGCGCCTCCGTCACCATTCACGGCAACGCCGGACCCGGCGCCGCCGAAAACATGATGTCGGGACGGGTGCACGTCAGGGGATTCGCATCGACGGCCGCGGGCGCCTCGGCGCACGGCGGCCTGCTCATCATCGACGGCGATGCGTCACTGCGCTGCGGCATCTCGCTGAAAGGCGGGAACATCGTGGTCGGCGGCAGCGTCGGCAGTTTCTCGGCGTTCATGGCGCAGGCGGGAAACATCGTGATCTGCGGCGATGCCGAGGATGCCCTCGGCGATTCCCTGTACGAAGCGGTGATCTATGTGCGCGGCAAGGTCCGCTCGCTCGGCGCCGATGCGCGCTTCGAGCCGATGACGGATGCCGACCGGGAGGCCGTCAGGGGGCTGCTCGCCGCCGCCGGCCTACCTAAGGATCCGGGAGAATTCAAACGCATCGCCTCCGCCAAGAGTCTTTATCACTGGCATGCCGATGCCAACCAGGAGTACTGATTCCATGAGCGGTCCGCAGCTGGAAGAATCGGCGGGATTCGACCGTCACACCATAGACTACATTCAACGCGCGGCGGCCAGCGGCTTGTATGAAATTCGCGGGCTGGGCGCGAAGCGGCGCGTGCCGAATTTCGACGACCTGTTGTTTCTCGCCGCCTCCTTGTCGCGCTATCCTCTGGAAGGCTATCGGGAGCGCTGCGCGACGAAGACGGTGCTCGGGACCCGCTTCGCCTCCAAGCCCATCGAACTCGCCATTCCGATCACGGTTGCCGGCATGAGCTTCGGCGCCCTGTCCGCACGCGTCAAGGATGCGCTCGGCCGTGCGGCCACGGAGGTGGGCACCTCGACCACCACCGGCGACGGCGGCATGACCGCCGAAGAGCGCACCTCGTCCAAGACCTTGGTGTACCAGTGCCTGCCGTCGCGCTACGGCTTCAATCCCGACGATGTGCGGCGCGCCGATGCCATCGAAATCGTGATCGGCCAGGGTGCCAAACCCGGCGGCGGCGGCATGCTGCTCGGGCAGAAGGTCAATCCCCGCGTGGCGCGCATGCGCACCCTCCCGGAGGGAGTAGATCAGCGCTCCGCCTCGCGACACCCTGATTGGACCGGTCCGGATGATCTGGTGATCAAGATCAAGGAGATGCGTGAAATCACCGACTGGGAGAAGCCGATCTACGTGAAGGTGGGTGCAACCCGGACGTTCAACGACGTGAAGCTGGCGGTGCACGCCGGCGCGGACGTGGTCGTAGTGGATGGAATGCAGGGCGGCACCGCCGCCACGCAGACCGTATTCATCGAGCATGTGGGCATCCCGACCTTGGCGGCGCTGCGCCAGGCC
>Ga0182015_10006035_pt1 | contig 12318 bp, 9 predicted proteins | sample 712P3MmetaG_FD_120478 | JGI IMG/M metagenome (GOLD analysis project Ga0182015, IMG submission 120478) | Permafrost microbial communities from Stordalen Mire, Sweden - 712P3M metaG | ecosystem: Environmental > Terrestrial > Soil > Wetlands > Permafrost | place: Sweden: Stordalen | collected...
AGCGGGCACTGGTTGCGAGATTGAGCGAAGGAGCGCTGGGCCGGGCGCGCACGTTTGACGTGGATGCGTATGTGGAGGCTCGGAGCAGTGCGTTGGTCATTCTCAGATCCGCGCTATTGGGAGGCGAACACAGTCAGCTTTTCAAGATTACTGAAACATATCGTTCCGGCGCCGATGGGCGGGAGAAAACGGAACAACTTCTGCGCACACTCTACTCGCTATTGCGCGACCTGATGTTTCTGGGATCAGGGGCGCCCGAACTGGTTCAGAATACCGACGTACTGGCCGAGCTCAAGCGACTGGGGGAGGCTGCGGATTTCGACTGGATCGCGACGGCCTCTGAACGCTTGGCGGATGTGGAGCGCGGAATGCGCCGTAACCTGCTGCGGTCCTTGTCGCTCGACGCCTTTGAACTGGCCTTGGAACGGAGTTCCTGAGTACTCGACTGAGAAACAAATCTTCCATTGTTTTCATTCGATTACCAAGATTACTTCAGTGGTTCTACTCCCTTCAGGGTAATTGCCGGTCCCTTCAGGCACGCCTATAATCGACGTACTCTGGTTGAAGATTCTCCGTCAGGTTCCGGGTAGGAAGAAGCTGAGGGTGAAGTTTGTCTTCGCCAATGAGGCATAAAACCCGGTAATGCGAAAGCGCCTGCAACTCGCCCTGATGGCCAGCACGATAGCTGCGACCTCTCTTTCTCTCACACCACTGGTTCGTGCTGCCGATGGCGACGGACCCTCCGAAAAAATTACTGCGACCGACGAGCATGGCCGGAAAATTTACGTGAACGATTTTGTTGCGGCGAGTGCCGAACGCCGTGTGGAAGCTTCCGCATCGCCGCGCCGAAGGTTGATGTATTGGAGTTCGAAAGAAAAATGCTGGAAGCCGGTGCCTCCGGCGACCGCTGCGTCCATGCGGGCCGCGCGTTCGGCTGCGGCTGAGGTGAGCCAATACATCGGACAAGAGTCCAGCCAATCGGCGAACGCCAGAATAGTAGCCGCCAATTTCCGCGGAATCACGGCGACGCCCGCGGATATCGAAAGCGCAATTGAACAGGCCGCAGCCCGGCATAATGTGGACCCAAACCTGGTGCGCGCGGTGGTGAAAGTGGAATCGAATTTCAATCCGAACGCCGTTTCCCGCAAGGGCGCGATGGGGCTGATGCAATTGATGCCCTCGACTGCGCGGCAGTTGAACGTACAAAATCCGTTTGATCCGGAACAAAATGTGGATGCCGGGGTCCGCCATCTGAAGCAGCTTCTGGAAAGTTACGGCGGCGACATCAAACTCACCCTGGCCGCCTACAACGCGGGTGCGGGCGCCGTGGCCCGCAGTTCAGGAGTGCCGCGGTATGCCGAAACCCAGAACTACGTGCGGCGGATTACCAATATTTATTATGGGGGAGCCCCCTTTGACACCGGAGGAGTGGCTCACGATCCCGTTAAAATGCAGCGAGATGCACGCGGCGTTCTTTACATCAGCAATACCGATTAGTTTTGTGGCATCTGTTACTGATACTGAGCTCTTTCTCGTGGGCACCCAGGGCTTCGAGTACACGAATCGTTCAAACAGGCAGGAACGAAGGCACGGCTGGTTATTGTGAAGACCTCATCGCGGCATCGCGGTATGTGGGGAGGCTTGCTGCTGCTGGCCATCTTGGCCGCGCAACCCGCTTACGCACGGGTACACCATTCTGAAGCCTGGGCGCGGGAACACTTCGCTACCGCCGAGAGAATGCGCGAAGCTCTGAATGGACGTCCTTCGAGAGACCGGACCCGAAACGATTACCAGCGCGTGCTGAATGCTTATCGCTCGGTATCTGCAGGCGCACCCGCTTCAGCCAAGGCTGATCCCAGCGTTGTTGCCGTGGCCGAGACGATGGTCGAGATGGGCCGACTCTTCGACGACGACAAGATCCTGAACGGTGCCATTGAACAGTTCAAGTTTTTGCGCCGGGAGTATCCCGGAAGCAAGTATCGCTTCGACGGATTGTTCACGATCGGCGAGATCTATAAGGACGATCTCAACGATCCGGAGGCAGCGCGCGCCACCTTTCAGGATTTTCTACGTCGTTATCCCCGCAATCGTTTAGCCAATGATGCGCGTCAAGCCATCCTGCAACTGAACGAGCAGACTGAAGCAGATAAGGCGGAAAAAGCGCAAAAGGCCGCAGGGAAAGAGCTGCCTCAAGGCGACAAACATGCTGCGGGCCCATCACCTGCGGCAGACGGATCTCCCGAACCCAGTCCCGGGCGATTGCCGCGCGTGACCGGCGTCCGCCACTGGTCCACTCCAGACTACTCGCGCGTGGCTATCGACCTGGAAGGTGACGCTAAGTTTTCGTCGCGTCGGATTGCCCACCCATCGCGCATCTTCTTCGATTTGCCGGATACCAAGGTGGCTTCAACCCTGGTTGGCAAGAGCTTTGACGTGGACGATGGATTTCTGAAGAAGGTTCGCGTCGCCCAATTTGCCCGGGGACGAACACGAGTCGTGCTCGAAGTCGACAGTCTATCTGCTTATGACGCCTTTATGCTGCCGAATCCCTATCGCCTGATCATCGACCTTCATGGCCGAAGTGGGCAGGCGAAGCAGCGCAAGAAACCTGTCGAATCTTCTTCGGCTGCGGATGCTGCGCTCCCGCCGCAGACCGATCTTAAGCCTGAGCCCGTTTCATCGGACACGACGTTCCCGGTCGCGCACGCCGATTTGGCAGAGCCCACGGAAGCGTCGTCGCCGAACGATGCGGGGAGCGATTCGGCGATCGCCTCCACATCCGAAGCTCCTGCGGTGGTGAAGAAGCCGCAGACTGGCGTAGTGAAAAAGATTGTGGAGGTCGACGATGATGGCACTGAAAATGGCACAGTCCCCGGTGCCGCAGTTTCAAAGCGGAGTGCTCCGAAAGAAGTGGCATCGCGCACCATCGTCAAGAAAATTGTGGACAATGATCGTGAGGGCGAGCCGGAAAATCCAGACTCCGGCACGGGCCCGAGAAAATTAGCGCCACCGCGGAGCAGATCTACTTCGCGCCAGATGGCTTACGGCAGATCGGGCGTGGCCTCAGATCTTGATATCCGCGAAGCCAGGCCCACGTCCGCAGGCGATCGTTCTCTGACGCGCGCGCTCGGGTTGAAAATCGGCAAGATTGTGATCGATCCCGGTCACGGCGGTCACGATACCGGCACGATCGGTCCCAACGGTCTGGAAGAAAAAGATCTGGTGCTAGAGGTGGGGCGCCGCCTGGGGAAGTTGCTGCAGACGCGACTGGGAGCGGAAGTCGTGTACACGCGCAAGAACGATAGGTTCATCCCACTCGAAACGCGAACTGCAATCGCCAACCAGGCGCGCGCGGATCTCTTCGTTTCCATCCATGCCAACTCAAGCCGCGATCCTGATGCGCGCGGAGTCGAGACCTATTACTTGAATTTCACTTCGTCACCGGAAGCGCTGGAAGTTGCTGCGCGGGAAAATGCGGTTTCGGAAAAGTCCATTTACGAACTGCAGGACCTGGTGAAGAAGATCGCTCTCAAGGAAAAAATCGAGGAATCACGGGAATTCGCAGGAGACGTGCAGACGTCATTGCACAGCGGACTCGCGGTAAAAAGCCCGGCGATTCGTGACCGAGGCGTGAAGAAGGCTCCCTTTGTGGTGCTAATCGGCGCGAACATGCCTTCGATTCTTGCGGAAATTTCTTTTGTCAGCAACCCGACCGACGAGCATCGCCTTGCCACCAGCGAATACCGCGAGCGTATTGCCGAATCGCTTTACCGCGGCATCGCCAAATATGTGAACGGCTTGAGCGGGGTAAAGGTCGCAAGCAAGATGGAGAAATCCGCCAGCCGGTAGGGTTCACAAAGCCTGACACCCGATTCACTCGCCTGCCCTGCAATTCGCTGGAAGCCCACAGCTGAAACTTTTTCCCATCCTCTGTGGTCTAATTGCAAAAGAGGTCTGTGGCCAGCGGTGTATTCATGCATTTTCCTAAACGTCTTCTGATATTCGCTCTTTTCATTCTGCTGGCGGGCGTGGCCCTTGCATCGGCGCCGGCTGCGGACGCGAATGCGCCTCCGATTCTCCCCAAACAATTTGCCGGATGGCAGCTGCAGGGTGCGCCCCAGTCCAGCAAAGATGCGAATTCTGCGGACCCCACGAATGCCGGGTTGCTCAAGGAATATGGGTTCACAGACTTCGAGGCGGCGACTTATACGAGCGACGATGGCCGCACGCTGAAGATCCGCGCTGCCAGGTTCGCCGATGCAAGCGGTGCGTTCGGGGCATACACGCTGTACTTGCAGCCTGGAATGGCGAGGGAAGAGGTTGGCGATCAGGGAGCATCGGCCGATCAGCGCGTTCTGTTTTATCGCGGCCACATACTTGTGGATGCAGTGTTCAGTCAAATGTCAGTGATGTCAGCGGCTGGGCTGCGCGAGTTGGCTGGCGTACTGCCGCGCCCCGGCGGAAACGCCGGGAACCTGCCTCCCATTCTCGCCTACATGCCTCATCACGGTTATCAGGCGAACACCGAGAAATACGCGGAGGGGCCAATCGGCCTGAGCGCGATCTCTTCTCCACTGCCGGCAACGCTGGTGGATTTCGGGGCGAGCCCTGAAGTCGTTTTGGGCCAGTATTCCACTGCCAGCGGAGAAGCGACGCTGATGTTGATTGAGTATCCTACGCCGGCATTGGCCGCCGAGCATTTGCGGCGCATCGATGCTGCGAATCACGCCACACAACCACAGGCGGGGATCGAAGCGGTCGAAAACATCGGACCATTCTTCGATAAGCGCACCGGACCGATCGTTGCGATCGCGGCCGGACCGCTTTCGCAGAGTGACGCGCGGACGCTTTTGGGTGCGGTGAACTACGAAGCCAGCGTCACCTGGAATGAGAACACCTACTTCGATAGGAAGAACAACGTTGCCAACTTGCTGGTGAACATAATTCTCTTGTGCATCATCGTCGGGGCCATATCGTTGGCGGCGGGAGTCGCTTTCGGCGGAGCGCGCGTGCTGCTCCGGCGCCATTTTCCGGGTCGGGTCTTTGGCCGCGCCGACCAAACCGAGTTTATCTCTCTCGACCTGTCAGAGCCAACTCCGCAGGGCTCTGCAGGAGGGCCCGGGTCCCCGACGGAGCGCGCAAACGGCACTTAAGTGGCTTAGAAATATCCACTTAGACGTGGGTGGTTGGTGGTTTGTCTCAAATTGGAACAGTGGTTCGAGGTATTGCCTTATTACGCAAGTCATTGAATCTAAAGACATTTATTTCCTAGAAATTGCTTGACACCTCCCTTTTTCGGCTCATAAGATTTTCTCCAGAAAGTTTTGACGGTATTTAAGCCTCCGTTGGAACTATTCTCCCTTGAAAAGAAGAGGTCGCCCTGTTGCCGGGCGGCCTTTTCGTTTGCAGATCGCCATTTTTCTGGGTCGCGCTTCTCGTAGCCACCGATCTCGATCTAAGTCAGAACTTCACTTCAAAGGAACTGTTAGTCGACAGTTCCGTATCATCGGTTGAGCAGTTGTACGCAGTGCGCCGGGATACGATCGGCGCGGGAGGAATTATGTTCTGCGATGGATGCGGCGCAGCAGTGCAACCGGGCCAGGCATTTTGTAGTCGCTGTGGAAAGCAAGTCTTGGGTCCCGTCGCCGCATGGGAACCGCGCGCGGGGCGCGTGCAGGGGCACGTGCATTTGTTGGGCATCCTCTGGCTGGCTGTTTCGGCGTTCAATACGATTGCCGGCGTGATTCTCTATGTCCTCGCGAACACGCTGTTCGCGCATTTGCATGAGATGGGCGCACCGAAAGCGCCGACCAGCTTCGTGCGTCCGTTGTTGAGCGTGATCGCGCTGACTTTATGGACTAAAGCTGCGGGCGGATTCCTAGCCGGATGGGGTTTGTTGCATCGCGAACCTTGGGCTCGCGTCGTTGCGCTAGTTCTGGGATTCATCGCCTTGTTCCATATCCCGTTCGGTACGGCGGTCGGCGTTTATACCTTGTGGGTTTTGCTTCCTGCCCAATCGCAACAGGAATACGATGCGCTGGCCGCCGCCCGTGCCGCGTAGGTGGGCTCCATTATGCGAATGACAGCCTGATTGGGCCGCGAGTTGCTTTCCCCGGTGATTTGGTAAACTGAAACAGTTCATCAGAAGCCGACGTAGCTCAGTTGGTAGAGCAGCCGATTCGTAATCGACAGATCATGAGTCGGGCTCGATTATTTTCAGCGCTTTACCGGACATACGGGAGCCTAAAACGGCATAAAACGGGCGCTTCCGGAAGCGTTTTAGGCAAAGAAATGGGCAAAAGATTTCTACGCGGCGTTTTTTCCCTGAATAATCTCGCCAGATCCTAACTGGAAATCTCGACACTTCTTCATAAGATTCAGAACCGTACCTGCCCCTTTTTTCTCTTCAACCCCTGACCCTCAAGACCTGCCAGATGCGGTCCTCCCGCTATCAAGGCGCGGCTTCGCCCTGCGTCGTTCCTACTCGGCCTGTGACAGCATCGAGCCGATCCGGCGCATAACAAACCGTCCGAGGTTTTCGAAAAAAATGGTTTTATTTGGAGGAGGAAGTACAGCACGTCAACAGACTGCAGCGACCCGATTAGAATATTGTCACCGCTATGCGCGATCTCTATTTTGACGACATCGAGAATAAGACCTACAGCGACAAGATGATCCTGGAGGATTTGCGGGCGTTAATAAAAGCCGGTCAACGTGAAGGGCCGCTGCTTGATTACAAAAGCGACCTGTCCCACAAGGACAACTGGCCGTCAACAGTCGCGGCTTTCGCTAACACTTTCGGCGGACTCATTGTCTTCGGTGTCGAGGGGAAAAACGACCAACCGCGCAGGCTGACTGGGTTTGACCCGAAGGGTGTGGAAGTCAAGACGAAGCTCAGCAGCATGGTCATTGATCGAATTCACCCTCGCCCGGATTTTTCGGTGCGGGTTGTTACCTATGACCAAGACCCCAAACGAGAGGTGGCGTTGCTCCGTGTTGCAGAAGGACGAAACCCACCTTACATGCACTCGAAGGAAAGCGAACACCGTGTCTACATCCGGATGGGAGCGCAGAAGGCAGAAGCGGATTATCTGCAGCTTTCAAGTTTGCTTGAGAAGCGAAAAAGGACGGAGTCGCAAGCGGTCATCCCCGCGGCTGACCTGTTTGGGTCTGATTCACAGCTCCATATCCCGAGACCTGTCGGCTCCAATCAAGTGAGCCCGAATGTTCTTAAATTTGTCCTCTCGCCTCGGAACATGGGCGTGGGGGTGCGTCTCAACTTTGAGACCGAGCGCCAGTTCAAACAGTGCATCGTGGATGTGTCGGGGAAACACCCGTCCGACGGATACACTATCCGATCAAGAAATGTGACAATATTCCCCGTAGATGCGGATGCTTACCTGGAGCAGAGGTTCGCCTTGGCAGCAAGAGGCGGCATTGGATTCGTATCGTTCCCCGGTATCACGACTGATACAGGATTATTCTTCGTGCCCATGGACTTTTGCCATTTTCTGCTCGACTTTTTGAGCATCTCATCGCTTTTTTACGAAAGGACAATCCAATTCTTTGGGCCTTGTGTGCTTCATGTCGCCCTGACGATCGCTCAGGGGGTCAACCTATTTGGGGGCTTTCCAACATCGAGCCAACGCATCGCAGGCACCAAGCTCTTTCATCCACCCCTTGAGACCATTAGGGCTGGTGCTGCTACAGAGATCGAGGTTGCGATGTCCCCGATCTCGGGTGACCGTCTGCAGGACTATCTGGAAGCTGTAATGATTGATGTCGTCCGCCCTAGCGGCAGCGTCCTGGTACCTGAGTTCAGAACGGCTATGCAGGCACTCGTGGACGACGCCGTGAAACGCCTGGCCTCCGCCCGCGCGGCATGAAAACGCGCAGTTGCGCTGATGGGGGCGTCACTTCCGCCGGGCATTCCGGAGAGATTGAGATTGGGGTTTTTTGCATAACCCCGCGAAAAGGTGCATTCCAGGTTCACAGCCAAGGCAACCTCGTAATCCGGGGGTAATGGTGTCCTCCAGGAATCTCGCCTTGTTACTTTAGGCCATGTTCGTCCGTTACGTTCTGAATTGAACAATCGTGCTCTAGCCTTTTGGGAGGAGACCTCTCCCATGAACAACGATTGCTTTTTCAGAATAGCGGCTGCCGAACACCTCGGATACATAAAGAGCGCTGTTCAGAGGCGTGCGGAGCGCATCAAGAACAACACGCCAACGCTACGCGATCAGGTCCGGCATTTGGCTTATTGTTGCGGCGCTTATTTGGTGGGCTCTTCGACTCTTGGCTGCTACAAGTTTGGATATGGTGCCTCACTACGTAATGGCATCGGAAGTCACGTGTATCCGTTCAAACTCGATGTCATCCTGTGGTGCGAAACCGAAGAAGGCAAGGAGTTGGCCGAACAGCTGCGTGGCCTTTTCCGCACGAAGTCCTGCAAAGTGAACGATACTTCGGGCGAATGGTTCAAGCTGAACGAGGAAGACCTTGAGACCCTGAGAACCAAGTATCAGTTCATCAGTCATTTGGTCGCTTAACACGCCGGGTCACAAGGTAGTAGGTAGAGATTTGAATAACTCGCGATATAGCAGCTGCTAAACTTGCCTGACATAATGGCGCGCAATGAGAGAATCCCCGACGCACAACTCCGTCTCCCCGACGGCACGCACCTGACTCTGTACCGAAACTTCAAGGTGACCAGAAATGAAGACAAGACAGAAATCATCGGCGATTGGGTGGTTGCTCTCTCACCGCGCGAACCCCGAGGAGTCGGTTTCTTCTACAAGAAAGACGGGCAACAGGTAGTTGAGATCATCTACGACAAGCACACCATGAAATATGGTGAGCGAACCGACATTCCTCTGCCCGAGAAAATGGAATACGTGTTCTGTAGCATCGAAGACAAGGCGGAAGAGGCGAAATATCTTCAGTGGTACGCAGCATTCCCGTCTGAGGATTAAGGATGCATCAACAGACATGTTCATGACTCAAAAAGCTGAAATCTGAGCCGCTTCAAACGGTTGCACGGACCAATCCCAGCCGCCCTTTCGCTCACGAGCCCGTCAAGGACGGTCGCGCCGCTTGCGCGGTGGCTCCTATGTCGCCATCCTTGAGCAGCCTCTCCGCTTCGGGTCTGTTCCCAATAAGCCGGAAAGCAGGAAAATGCGCTTTCCGGCCTTCGACCACGACACGAGATCGACGACAAAGCGACTCCCTTGTCTCCGTGTCATTCCCCGCGAGAATCCGGCCCGCCCCAAAAGCGCCGAACGCAACAAATACAAAGGCCCATCCGTAAAGGATAGGCCTTGAATGCATGTAAGCTCCGGGTGATTACCCGCCCATGCCATTGGCACCGGTAGTCGCCATGAAGAAGCGACAAATATTGGGAGCACGGGGGACTACATGAGCCAAGATGCGATCTTGGACATAGCCCTAGCCCCTCCTTCTGGGCTTCTTCAAGTATAACACCAGCCCACGACCACCGACTACGAGATCGACGACAAAGCGCCTTGTCTCCGTGCCATTGTGGCACAGTTTGACCTTACAATGACCAATCCCTTACGCTTGGATTGTGGCGTTCAAATTACCCAAACAGCAGAGACTTCGCCAAGAATCGGAGCGTGATTGTTCCGTGCCGGTATTCGCTGCGCTCGCAGGTATTTCCGAAGACGACGTCCGCCATGATCTTCCGCAGGCGGCCATGGGGCAAGTTACCGTTCTTGAACTAATAACGTGGCTCGAAAAAAGGAGATTCAAAGTTCTACGCCGCGATGGCTGAGGTACCGGTAATTTTAGATCTGACGCAGGGGCGCCATTTTTCCATGGTCAGCCTACCTTCGCGTCCCGATTCCACGGCTTCCAACTCCGGGACTTCCTGGCGGCGGTCGCGCCGCAGCGCGCGGCGCAGCTACCACACGGTGGTCAGAGGATACGTGCCGATTGGACAGGACGTATTCCGCTCGGACAAGGACTATATTCCTATCCGGTTGCTAAAGTAGTGTGAGTTACCTCGACTGAGAGCACGGGCGCAGCCAGAAGCAATCCGTCCAGCTGTTCCTTAACCGCTCCACCTGGGCAATTTTTGACAACGACGGCGCGACCTCACCGCGAAGTCATATCGTTCATTCGTACCGGCACTAAGAGATTTTCTGATGGTGTATGCACTTCAATGCTCGTCTTCCCTGGTCCGACAGCGGTCACGAATCCGCCGGCGCTGACGGTCGCAACGTCCGGATCGTCCGAAGTGAAGCTGGTTTTCGTGGATCTGCTCAGTTCACGTTGAGAACCATCGGCGAATCTGCCGAGCACGCGTATTGGGATTCGGTCTCCAATGTGGTAAAATTGAATCATTGACGATGGCTCCGTCCAAACCTTGACGGGATCTTCAGCCCACTCCACGTCCAATGTCAGGCTATCCGATACTATTTCTCTACTGGCGACCGTCCCAATCACCGTCACGCTATAAATACCAGCACGAATGTCACTAGGGACCGACAGTTTAAATTGGATAGGCGTTGCTTCTCCTTGCCCTCGCGTTACGAGTCCCGGACTAGACTCGGAAACCACCTGACCCACACCCAGCGGACGTTCTCCGATCAACGCTAAGTTTTCTAACGAAATATCCGCCACAACTGAGACCATAACCGTTTGCCCAGGTCGGACTACGGTGCCAGCCGCTGGCGAAACGATACGCACCGACGCTTGCTGGGCATGAGCTGAAACAGCACCCAACACAATCGCAAGAACAGGAATGATGATTCGCCACATCCATTGCTTGCTGCACATATACTCTCCCGTCATTGACCAATCGGGCTGACGACGCCGTCTAGAAAAAGTCGCTGCCAGTCGGAAATTCATTCAATAAGACGATTACCTCATTAGGAATGCCTGATTGGGAGTCAAGCACCGACGGTCCATTGAAGTTGAGCGTTTCGAGTGCTGCAGAATGAATTGTCCGCGGGTACAGTAATTTGGACGTCGTTTTGTTTAGGGCGCTGACCAGTGGAACGATGGCGTCATTGTCTTGTCCAAAGATAGTCGGCCACCCATCTGGGGTCAAGTCTTTCGCCAGCGGATCATCACTCCGGGAATTACCACACAAGAGCCGCAACAATCCCGCGACGCACTTAAACCCCTCTTCCGAGATCGAACAATCTAGACCATCGAAATTGGCCGAAGTCGCCACTCCCGCGATGTATGCCGTCCGGAACGGCTGCGTCGGCTCAAGGGCGGTCAGTGCGGGACTTAAAGCGCCTCCAAATCCGTTACCTTCGAGATCGTAAACAGCGCCGTCTGCCGTTTCTCCTGAGAATGTCACGGATTGAAGCGCAATGTCTCCTACAGCAGGCAAAGCAAGGGCGATTCGCACGCACGCATTGTCGCTCGCGAGCAAGTCACCAGCGATTGGTGTTCCGAGATGCGGTGTGGCTATGGTAATCAGCTTGTTGATCGGTCCTGCGCCAAATGTGGGATATACCGGATTATTCAAGAAAAGATTTATTCCGCCGCTATTGAATAACAACATTGTGCGTGAGATGTCACCGCCCATGCTGTGCGCGACGACATCCGCTTTCACGGAGGCCACATGCGCACTGGTTCGGTAATTAGCGATAATCATGTTGATCTGTGCCAAGACAGAGGGTGCGTTATATGCAAACCCAAGAGAATTCCCCTTGATAACTGGAAAAGCGCAACCGTCACGCGTGCACACCTCGTACGAAGGCGTAGTGCTCGTGATATCTGTTATAGGATTGTCATAAGCTACAGGCTGCACGTCAAAAATACTGTTGGTGACACCTGTTCCGTATAAAGGTCCGAAATTGTCGAAGGCACCCGGATCTCCCCAAAGCCCATGCACAAGCACCACGGGCGGCCTTGCTACAGTAACCGGCGTGCTGGCCGGCGTGCTGGTTGTTGTGCCACAGGTGGTCTCTGTGGTCTGCAACGTCACGCTGCGAGTTGTCAGAGAATTGTCCTGCGACCCACGCGAGAAGTTTACTGGTGGAAGGTAAATTGCAAATGCTTCGGCTCCGATCGAGGTCATAACAGAGGTCACATTAAGAGAATGGGCAGCAGAACTTGAACTCCCTCCAAGCCCCAGCAAACCGCCATCATTAGGAACAGAGGTGCTGGCAGAATTTGCGTCATTGAATACGGTTAGGGTATAGATCTGGCCTGCTGCGGAAGCTGGAATGCGCAGCACGACCTGCGACGTACCATCCGCCGCCGCCCCCTGAACCAGCCCATTTGTCGCCGTAGCGATGTCGTCAGTGTTCGTTGTCACCGACGAGCCGACCACCAACCCTG
>Ga0182015_10006036_pt1 | contig 12318 bp, 9 predicted proteins | sample 712P3MmetaG_FD_120478 | JGI IMG/M metagenome (GOLD analysis project Ga0182015, IMG submission 120478) | Permafrost microbial communities from Stordalen Mire, Sweden - 712P3M metaG | ecosystem: Environmental > Terrestrial > Soil > Wetlands > Permafrost | place: Sweden: Stordalen | collected...
GAATTTTTTGCCGTAGGGCCTGCAACGGGGAACGCCGGAAATCGACCAGACTCGGATGGAGGTTTCAGTTTCCCAGAATCCGACTCTTGGCCAACGTGGCGATTCTTGGTCCTGTTGACTCCCCACAGGAAACCATAGTATACTCCTGTAGGCTACCAAAAGGGCATCCTATGCCGAAAGAAAAAACGGACATCCTGCACGGCTCCCTGGCCTTCATGGTGTTGCGCACCCTCGACACGCTCGGTCCCCAACACGGGTGGGGCATCGCCCGCCGCATCGAGCAGATCAGCGGCGACGCACTGGAGTTGAACCAAGGCACCTTGTACCCCGCGCTGCTGCGGCTGCAACAGATGGGGTGGATTACTTCCGAATGGGGCGCGTCCGAGAACCACCGGCGCGCCAGATTTTACTCCATCACGCGGGCTGGCAAGAAACAGCTCGCCGCCGAAGCCAAAAACTGGCAGCGCATATCCGGCATCCTGGCCCGGTTCGCGAGGCAAACGGGAGCATCGTCATGACCCGGCTGCGTGTGCTTTTGTACCGGCTTACCGGCCTCGTTCGCAGAGGAAGCCTGGAGCGCGATTTGGATGAAGAACTCGCCCATCATCTGCAACTGGAAACTGCCGCGAACGTCCGCCAGGGCATGACCCCCGCCGCGGCGCGCACGGCAGCCCTGCGGCGCTTCGGCGGCGTCGCTCAAGTCAAGGAGACCTATCGGGACACCCACGGGCTGCCGGCCATCCAACTGCTCTGGCAGGACGTGCGCTTCGGCTTCCGGATGATGCGGCGCAGTCCGGGCCTCTCGCTGCTGGTGATCCTTTGCCTGACATTGGGGATCGGCGCGAATGCTGCTGTCTTCAGTTGGATTGAAGGAATCCTGCTGCGCCCATTCCCGCTCGTGGTCCACCAGGAGCGCATGATGGCCATGGCCGGAACCAATCGCAGCGTTGCCGGCCGGACCGATGTTTCGTGGCCGGACTTTGTGGATCTTCGAAAGAACTGCACGCTATTCGACGCGTTTATCGCGGACAAAATCATGGGGGTCACGCTGGCCATCGGCGAACGCGCCCAGCGCACCAGAGGCAGCATCGTGTCCGCCAACTATTTCAACGCGCTGGGAGTGCATCCGATCCTGGGGCGCGGGTTCGAACCCGGCGAGGACTTCGGGCGCAACGCCCACCCGGTGACCGTGATCAGCTATCGGATGTGGCAGGACCGCTTTCGCGGCGATCCCGGAATCATAGGCAAGCAGCAGATGCTCAACGGCATGCCGCATACCATCGTGGGTGTCGCGCCGGAAGGATTCTACGGGACGTTCGTGGGCTGGGCGATGCAGTTCTGGGTCCCTACATCGATGCAGGAACGCTTCGAGCCGCCCTCCTACAAGCTGGAAGATCGCGGCGAGCGCTGGATTGAAGGCTTCGCGACGCTCAAGCCCGATGTGACTCCGGCGCAGGCGCAGGCGGAGATTTCGGCCGTGGCGAAGCGCCTGGAAGCCGATTATCCGGCGACCAATCGCGGCTACGGCATCAAGCTGTTTCCGTTGTGGAAGACCCCTTTCAATAACGCGGGCACCCTGCTCCCAACGCTCGGAATCGCGCTTGCGGTGGTCGTTTCTGTGCTGCTGATCGCGTGCGCCAACGTCAGCAATCTGCTGCTGGTCCGGTCTTTCGGGCGGCGGCATGAAATGACGGTTCGTCTGGCGGTCGGCGCCGGGCGGGGCCGCCTGTTGAAACAGCTTCTTACCGAAGGTACGATCCTGTCGATTCTCTCCGCGGCCGGCGGACTGGTGGTCGCGCACTGGTGCCGTAACTTGCTCGCTCTGTTGCTTCCGGCACGGGGAGGCATTATGATGACGCTGCCCGGCGAACTGGACTGGCGCGTTCTGGCGTTGAGCGCCGGAGTTTGCCTCGTCTCCACGCTGCTGTTTGGCCTCGCGCCGGCCATTCAAGCCAGCAAAATCGATCTGGTTTCATCTCTGAAGGCGGACTCGGCCGGCGTCGTCGGCGGGCGGCGGCGAGCGACAGTACGGTCGAGCCTGGTCGTGGTCCAGGTAGCCCTGAGTTTCGTCTTGCTGGTGGGAGCGGCTCTGTTGCTGCAAAGCCTGCGGGGGATTCAAAATACCAGTCCCGGGTTTTCGACGCGAGGCGTGCTGACTACCGGCGTCGATTTGCGATCGGCGGGTTACGATGCGCAGCGCATCAAGACTTTTCAAGACGAGTTGATCGACCGGCTCCAAGGGCTCGGCGGCGTGCAATCGGCGGCATTCGCGCGCATCACGCCTTTCAGCTATGGGAGCTATTCTTCCGCGGCCATCGCCGTGGATGGTTACGAGACCGCGCCCGACCAACAACTCACGGTCGATTACAACGAGGTGGGCCCCGGATATCTCGCCACCATGGGCATTCCCGTGGTGTCCGGCCGCGAGTTTACGCGCGCCGACAACGAAACCGCTCCGCTGGTCGCGGTGGTGAATGAGGCCATGGTGGCCCAATTTTGGCGTGGCCAGGATCCGGTGGGCAGGCGTCTGCAGGTGAAGGGACGTTGGATGCTGGTGGTGGGCGTCGCGAAAATGTCGAAGTACCGCAGTCTGCGGGAGACGCCCCCGCCCTTCTTCTACGTGCCGCTGCGCCAGAGCGCCCTGGGCTTCGCGTTGGAGGTGCGAACGCCGCTGGGGCCGGAGACGATGGCGAAGGTTTTAGTCCGCGAGATACATAAGCTCGATGCGAACGTGGCCCCGAGCGAAGTAATCACGATGCGGGAACAAATAGACCGGACGACTGCCTTCCAGCGGGTGGCCGTCACCATGCTTGGCGTGTTTGGCGGATTGGCGTTATTGTTGGCCGCCATCGGGCTGTACGGAGTCATGTCCTACACGGTGTCGCAGAGCACGCGCGAACTGGGGTTGCGGATGGCCCTCGGCGCGGGGGCGCCGCGCCTGTTGCGGGAGGTGATGTCCCAAGGCATGGCGTTGACCGCGGGCGGCCTGGCGTTGGGCGCGCTGGCGTCGCTGGCATTGACGCGGCTGATCGTGGGTATGTTGTACAAAGTGAGCCCGCGCGATCCGCTGGCGTTCGGGGTGGCCTTCGCGGTGATGACGATGGCCGCCGGGGTAGCGTGCTTCTTGCCTGCGTGGCGCGCGACGCGGACGGATCCGGTGCGTGCGTTGCGGGACTGATTTGGTACATCGCGGACCGCGTACACGTCGTCGTCCAGTGTAACCGTCGTCCTCACGACTACATCGTGATTCGCTGATGCAGCGATGTCAAGATACGGATGCGGTGCACTGCACCAAAGTGGTGCCGCAAATAAGCACCGATCCCCACGAGTATCGGCTGCCTCGTGAACGCCCATCATGCTGTAATAAACGTCGATGTCCACCACCACCAAGAAACTGCGCAGCCAGGAATGGTTCGCCGATCCCGGCTACTACGGCTTCGCGCGCCGCGCCTGGCTGCGCTCGGAAGGCTTCACCGCCGATGTGTTCCAAGACAAACCCGTAATCGGCATCTGCAACTCCTGGAGCGAGCTGAACAACTGCAACGTCCACTTGCGCACGGTCGCCGAAGCCGTGAAGCGCGGCGTCTGGGCGGCGGGCGGCTTCCCGCTGGAATTCCCTACCATCTCGCTGGGCGAGATGTTCATGCGGCCCACCACCATGCTCTATCGCAACCTGATGGCCATGGACGTGGAAGAGTCCATCCGTGCGAACCCTCTGGATGGCGTGGTGCTGCTGTGCGGCTGCGACAAGACCACTCCCGCGCAGCTTATGGGGGCGGCCAGCGCGGATATTCCGGCCATCATGGTGCCCGGCGGACCCATGCTCGCCGGGCAGTGGCGCGACCAGCGCCTGGGATCCGGCACCGACGGCCGCAAGCTCTTCGACCTCTTCCGCACCGGCCAGCTCACCGAAGAGGAGTGCGAAATCGAAGGCTGCATCGCGCGTAGCGCAGGCCACTGCACCGTGATGGGCACGGCTTCCACCATGACTAGCCTGGCGGAGGCCATGGGCATGACCCTGCCCGGCTGCGCCAACGTGCCCGCGCCGGATTCGCGCCGCCTCGCCATGGCGGAAATGAGCGGCCGCCGCATCGTCGAGATCGTGCGCGAAGACCTGCGCCCCTCGCGCATCATGACGCGCGCCGCGCTCGAAAACGCGATCACCGTCGATATGGCGATCGGCGGATCCACCAACGCCGTCATCCACCTGATTGCCATCGCCGGACGCCTGGGCATCGATCTGCGGCTCGAAGAATTCGACCGCATCTCGCGCCGCACGCCGTACATCGCCAATATCAAGCCTTCCGGCGAGTACCTGATGGAGGACTTCTTTTACGCCGGTGGATTGCCCGTCGTGATGAAGGAGATCCTGCACCTGCTCGATGGCGACGCCTTGACGGTTACCGGCAAGACTGTGCGCGAAAACGTGGAAAGCGCCGAATGTTTTCGCCGCGACGTGATCCGTACGGCCGCCGAGCCGCTCCATCCCGAAGGCGGAACCGTGGTGCTGTTCGGCAATCTGGCCCCCGATGGCGCGGTGGTCAAACAGACCGCCGCCTCGCCCCAGCTTCTGCAACATCGCGGCAAGGCTTACGTTTTCGAGAATTACCAGCAGATGCGCGCCCAGATCGACTCGCCCGATCTGCCGGTGGACGCTTCCACGGTGCTGGTGATGCGCAACTGCGGACCCAAAGGCGCGCCCGGCATGCCCGAATGGGGCCACATCCCGATGCCGCGCGCGCTGCTCGAACGCGGGGTTAGCGATATGGTGCGCATCAGCGACGCGCGCATGAGCGGCACCAGCTTCGGCACGGTGGTGCTGCACGTGGCGCCCGAATCGGCGAACGGCGGCCCGCTGGCGGCGGTGCGCACTGGAGACGAGATCGCGCTGGATGTGGCCGGCCGCCGCATCGAGCTGCTGGTGCCCGCCGAAGAGATCGGGCGGCGCATGGCCGCCTTTAGTCCCGCGCCGCCGCATTACGCCCGCGGCTACGGTCGCTTGTTCGTGGAACACGTCACCCAAGCCAACCGGGGCTGCGATTTCGATTTCCTGGGAGCCTAGCCTTGGAGGGCGGGCAATCCTGCCGGCAATCCTGCCCGCAGCCGGCTTTCAGCCGGCTAAGGCGAGCTTCGCTCGCCGGGGCTGGTGGGTGGTGGCTGGGTGGCGCCGGAATAGCGCGGCGCGGTTCAACGGGTCGCGCCGGCCACATAACTTTCCGGGTCGCGGTGAGAAACAAGCAGCCTGAGAGGGTCCTGCTGAATTCTAGAGAGCGGCACGGCAGGCCTGCTCGATCTGTTCCGCCAGACGCCGGGCCTAGCGGTCGCCCTCAATGCGCAACGCGCGCGCGACGATTCGGCGCATCGTCCTTGGTCGTGTTCTCAATTGCACGTTATTCCATAACGCGTGCGTTCCGTAGGCCGCGAAAGCGCGGCGGTATAGATTCGCAAAATCGTCTGGTTGCGGCGGTCCGGCGGTCACGACACCTTCTCTTGCCATGCGAGACCCCGTACCGGCAAACGTCTTGGAGTCCATGCGTCCTAAAGCGAGCGGCAGAGGATGATCGGTGAGACGTCGCGCCGTGGCGACCGCTCGATCCGCCATTGTCCAAAGTGCCTCATACGCCATGAATGGCTTTCACCGCCAGCGCCGGATCGTGTTCAATGACGCTCAGAAGTGGGCTGCCCTCCCGTAGGGGCGCCGCCGATCCTGTTCCCAGTTCTGAAGTGTCTTGACGCTTACACCGATCAAACGCGCGAACTCCGATTGCGAAAGGCTGGTTCGCTCGCGAATGACCCGGAAGCGCGGATTACAATTCGCCGCGAAGGCTTAGCGCCGCGCCCAGAAGCTGGCCAATGCCTTGCGGAAACTGGGCTATAGCGTCACACTCACCGAGTTTCATCCCCAACCTGTAGCGGAGGCCAAGCGCCTGATCTGCAACGAGACCAGCCCCGGGCGAGCGGGGTGATTTTCAACGGAGCGTAGAAGCGACCCAAGAATACAAACGGAAACAAGACCTGCACCCCGCACGAACCCCGGCCCGGCGCCAAAAAAGCGCGCAGCCCACGCCGAAGGCCCGGCATCATCCATGCCAGCCCACCGATTCGCAAGCGCCGCGCTGCGTACCAACCCCTTTGATTCCAACCATGTGGGCTTTGTTCGTCTAGTTCCGCGTCAAGCCCGAATCGCGCCAGCCATGCACAAGACCGCCCCATCACGCACGACTGCCAGCCTAACAAAGGTCTGTCCGCAGTATAATGGTAAAAGCTCGGAAGCCCGCGAAGGAGCAAGCTAATACCATGAGTTTCTTTGACAAGTTGCGTAGACAGAAGTTGCTGTCTTTCACCCTGATCCTTTTCACCCTGGCCATCGGTATCGTGATCGGCACCTTGGTTAACACCGGCGCGAAGGCCGCCAAGGACAACACGGCCGCGCCGGGGGCGACTCCGCTCACCATTCCCAATCCCGTGCCATTGCAGAACTCGTTCGCCGCGATCGCCAAGCAGGTGGAGCCGTCCGTGGTCAATATCTCGACCACCTACCTGCCCAAGGCGCCCACGCGCACTCGCCGCCGCGCCGCTCCCCAGCAACCCGATAACGGCGACGAGGAGGATCAAGGCGATCAAGGTCAGGGCGATCAGGGCAACATGGAAGATTTCTTCCAGCGGTTCTTCAGCAACCCGTTTGGCGGCAATATGCAGCAGATTCCGCAACACCGCACGAATGCCCTGGGCTCCGGGGTGGTAGTGGACAAGGCCGGCTACATCCTGACCAACAATCACGTAGTAGACAAAGCCGACCGAATTCAAGTCAAATTCATGGGCGACACCACCGAATACGACGCGAAGGTAGTGGGCGTGGACTCCGCTACCGATCTGGCGGTGATTCGCGTGGAGGGCAAGAGCAACTTGACGCCCGCCCGCATCGGCAATTCCGAAGCTGTGCAAGTGGGTGATTGGGCCATCGCCATCGGCTCGCCGTTCAGCTTCGAGGAAACCATGACCCTGGGCATCATCAGCGCCAAGGAACGCGACGTGGATCCCCTCCAGCAGTTCCAGCATTTTCTGCAGACCGACGCCGCCATCAACCCCGGCAACAGCGGCGGTCCGCTGCTGAACATCAATGGCGAAGTGGTGGGCATCAATACCGCTATCGCATCCCGTTCGGGCGGCTATCAAGGCATCGGTTTCGCCCTGCCCATCAACGAGGCAGTGAAGGTCTATAACGACATCATCAAGAACGGCAAGGTGGTGCGCGGCTCCATCGGCATCAGTTTCACGCCGTCCGCCACGCCAAGGGCCGAAGCGCTGCTGAAAGCCAATGGGGCGAAGGAGGGCGTGTTCGTCGAGCAGGTGCCCGCGAACGGTCCCTCGGACAAGGCCGGCATCAAACCCGAAGACATCATCGTGGCCGTAAACGGCAAGCCCATTCACAACGGCGGCGAATTAGTCGAGCGCGTCACCAGCACTCCCATCGGCACTTCGCTTACGGTGACCGTTTTGCGCGAACGCCAGCGGATGGATTTCCATGTGGTGGTGGCAGATTTGGCCAAGGTATTTCCGGAGCGGTTCGGAAACGGCAAGGAGGAAGAGGCGGGTCCGGCGGAAGGTACGCAGGCGCTTTTCGGAATCGCCATCGAAAATCTGACCGATGCCCGGCGCGAGAACATGGGCATCAAGCAACACGGCGTGCTGGTCAGCTCCGTGGAGCAGAATTCATTCGCGGAGGATATCGACTTGCGGAAGGGCGACGTGATCGTGGAGATCAACCGGCAGCCGGTGCACTCGACCGACGACGTGACACGCATACAGCGCACGCTCAAGCCCGGCGACGCCGTGGCCTTCCGGGTCCTGCGGCAAACCGGCCGTAACGAATGGACTCCGGTGTTCCCTGCGGGTGCTTTGCCCAACCATCCATAGACGGAGAACCATTGCAGTTTCGAAAAATCATCGCGATAGTGGCCGCCGGCATCGCCTGGGCGGTCGGCTTCCCGGCGGCCACTACCCAGAACAAGAAGCCTACGCATCCCAAAACCACGGCGGCGGCCCCGAAGAAACCGGCGCTGGTGCGGCATACCAAGCGCAAGCCCGCAGTGCATAAGACTCCAGCCCGCTCCACACGTTCCGCGCGCTCAACGTGGCGAACGGGGCAGACGGCGCCCACTCTCGAGCGTTACAAAGAAATTCAGGGGGCGCTTGCCAAGAAGGGTTATCTGCACGGAGAGGCCTCGGGCGTTTGGAATCCGGATTCGGCCGATGCGCTACGGCGGTTCCAGCAGGATCAAAACTTGCAAGCCAGCGGCAAGCTGGATTCGCTTTCGATCATTGCGCTGGGGTTGGGCCCGAAGTATTAAGGCACCGCCCTGCTAGAATATGAGAAGCCGGTTATGGCCGTCGACTCCATCAAGGCTTCCCTGCGAGAAAAAGGTGTGCGACTCACCCGCCAGCGCCAGATCCTGCTCGAATTGATCGATCAGACCGGACTGCATCTGGATGCCGAGCGGTTGTTCCAACTGGCCAAGGAAAAAGATCCCAAGCTGAATCGTGTGACGGTTTACCGCACGCTGAAGATGCTGAAGGCCGGCGGCATGGTGGATGAGCTGGACCTCATGCACCACGAAGGCGACCAGCACTACTACGAAACCCGCCTGAAGCAGGAGCACGCGCACGTCATCTGCCTGCGCTGCGGCAAGGTGGAGGAGTTTTTCGGCGAACCCCTGCAGCGGCTGCGCAAGCAGATCGAAAACCATTTCGGATTCCAAATTCTGCTGGCGCGCACCGAGGTGGGCGGATACTGCGCGCATTGCCAGTCGTTGCGCGCGCTGGAGCTGGACCGGGCGCGGCAGCACGGGTTTCCGGACGCGCCTGTCGGTGAAGCCGGCGTTACGCATCGGCCCCGCGCCAAGCGCACCTCCGCCTGATGGAAACCACCACGGTGGATCTCGTACCTTCGGCCTCCGTAATCGTCATCGAGCCCAGCGGCCACCGCACCCGCATGGAAATCGCGCCGCTGCCGTTCAAAATCGGCCGCCAGGCCGACAACGACTTGATTCTGCGCGACAGCCGCGCTTCGCGCATGCACGCCCGCATCGTGCGCAAGGGCGAGGAGTACACGATCGAAGACGCCGGCAGCCGGTATGGCGTCTTTGTCAACGGCAAGCGCGTGGAGAGCCATGCGCTGCGCAATTCCGACCGCATCGAGTTTGGCTTTCCCGATTCCTACCAGCTCGTCTTCGCCATGGGCGGCGCCGAGCTGAACCGGCTGATAGACCAATTCGGCGCGCACGAGAAGTCCGGACCGATGAGCAGCGCGGCCGGCGCCGGCGCCAACCTGGCCAAGCTGCGCGCCATTCTGGATGTGGCGCGTACTCTGCAAACCGGCTTGTCCCTTCAGGACGTGCTCAATTCCGTAGTAGATGCGGCGCTGGCCATCACCGGCGCGGAACGCGGCTTCCTGCTGCTGCGCAAGGGCGGCGAACTGGAGACGCGCGTGGCCCGCAATCGCCAGGGCGCGACGCTACCGGCCAGCGACCTGCGGGTTCCCGGGCGGGTCATCAAACGCGCCCTGGAACAGCGCCGCGATCTGCTCTCCATGAACTTCGATCCGCAGGGCACCGGCGAGTTCCGGCCGGAGCGCAGCGTTGTGGATCTGGAACTGCGCAGCGTCATATCCGTGCCGCTGGTGCGTCTGAGCAAAGTGCGCGGCGATGCCACCAACGTGCTCTCCACGGCCGAGGAGACCGCCGGCGTGCTGTACATGGATTCCCGCCTGGCCACCGCCGACCTGGCTGGCGGCAATCGCGAACTGCTGCAAACCCTGGCCATTGAAGCCTCCACCATTCTGGAGAATGCCCGCCTGCTCGATGAAGAACGCATCAAGCAGAAGATCGAGGAGGAGCTGGACGTAGCGCGCACCATTCAGCAGGGTCTGCTGCCGCGAAGTCTGCCCACCGATGGCTGGTTCCGCGCCTGTGGCAGCAGCGTGGCTTCGCACCAGGTAGGCGGCGATTACTACGATGTGATTCCTTCCGGCCCGAACGCCTGGACGGCCGTGGTTGCGGATGTCTCCGGCAAAGGGGTCAGCTCCGCGCTGCTGGCGTCCTTGCTGCAAGGCGCGTTTCTGGCGGTGAGCCACGGCGACACGGCGCTGCACAAGCGTCTCGAACGCATCAACGTGTTCTTGAATGAGCGCACCGCGGGCGAGAAATACGCCACGGTTTTCTATTGCCTGCTGGAGCGCCCGGGCCGGCTGTATTATGTGAATGCCGGCCATTGCCCGCCGCTGATCGTGCGGCAGGCGGGCGGCATTGAGTCGCTGGCCGCGACCGCCATGCCGGTGGGGATCGTCGAATCCGCGGAGTTCGAAGTCAGCGAGACCACGCTGGCGGACGGCGATAAGATCGTGATCTACTCCGACGGAGTTACCGAAGCGCAGAATCTGCAAGGCGAGTTTTTCGGCCGGCAGAAGCTGCGCCAAGTGGTCGCGGAGCATCATGCGGACTCTTGCCAGGCATTGCACGAGGCGGTGGCAAGCGCCGTCGCGGCGTTTACCGAAAGCGCCCCGCAGGCCGACGATATCACGCTGGTCGTGTTCGAGTATCGCGGCGAGGGTTGAGGGATGGATTACGCCGCGAACGGATTGGCGATCCGAACGCCGAGAATCTCCTGCCCATGGTTCAATTCTTCGGTGTACAGCACCGATGCGCCCGCTCGCGCAGCCGCGACAACGATCAGCGCATCCCAGAACGAAAGCTTTGCCTGGTCAGCCAGCTTGGCCGCTGCCCGGATGGCTGGATAATCTACAACTATCAAGGGCCAGGCCGCAAGAGCTTCCAGCACTGCCTGCGCTTCCCTGGTAGAGCAGCGCTGGCTTACCTTCCTGGTCAGCGTTACGAAAAGCTCCTGCAACACTTGCGTGCTCACCCGCAGCCGATCCTCTTCCATTAACTCGTTCATCAGCCGTTGCGCGACTCCACTTCCGGCCCCCTACCTTCGACAAGGCCGGTCTTAAACGCCTTTCTCAGCCTGGCGCGGGCCAGCCGCCTCCGGCCCGGCTCCTCCACCAACGCGGTCAAATACTCCCGCACCAGTTGATTCACGCTGGTGCGTCGATCAAGTGCAATTTTTCTCGCCGCCAGGAGCAGATCCCGCTCGACAACCAGAGTCACATCTTGTTTGGTCTTCTCGATAGCCCAGTGTAGCGCGATACCCTTGCTGCACGGACGCGCGGATTCGATAGGATCCGGCCAACGTGCGCTCGCTGCTGCGTTTCCGCAAACTACAAGATCGACCGCACCGTGCCGCCATCCACGTGCAACGCCGCCCCGTTGGTCGCCGAGGACAGCGGGCTGGCGGTAAAGACCACCAGGGCCGCTACTTCATCTGGCGTGGCGAAGCGCTGAATGATGGAGCTGGGGCGGATGGTGCGGAAGAACTCCTTCTCGAAATCCGCGGCGGTGATCTGCCTTGACTTGGCGATATCCTCGACGAACTTCTCCACGCCTTCCGAGCGCGTAGGACCTGGGAGAATCGAATTCACGGTGACGCCGGTGCCGGATGTCAGCTCGGCCAAGCCGCGCGAGAGCGCCAACTGCATGGTCTTGGTGACGCCGTAGTGGATCATCTCCACAGGGATGTTTACCGCCGATTCGCTGGAGATGAAAATGATGCGCCCCCATCCGGCAGCCTTCATCTTCGGCAAGAAATAGCGGCTGAGCCTCACGCCACTCATGAAATTGGTCTCGACGATGGCGTGCCAATCGGCGTCGGTGATCTGCTCGAAGGGCTTAACTTCGTATGTGCCGAGGTTGTTGACCAGGATATCGGTATTCGGGAACCGTCGGCAGACGGCGGGCACCTCTTCGGCGCGCGCAAGATCCGCGACGAATCCGTCAAGGCGCCCGCGGCAAGGCCCTTGGCGAAGCCGATGCCGGCAGTGGAGCCGGTCACCAGGGCGAGCTTGCCTTCCAGTTGCAGGTCCATAGGGGATTTATAGCAGGGGCGACGGCTGTCCCCATCGGCCCGCAAATACAAACTGATTCAGCGGCCGGCGCGGTTTGCGCTGGTTGCGCTTCTGCAGTTCTTCCGGCGCGCCCTGCTCGTCGCCCGGATAACCCAAACCGAGAGCGGCCACCGCTTCGTGCGACTCCGGAATGGCATACAGCTCGCTCGCCTTGGCGGCATCGAAGCCGGCCATGCCATGCGCCAGAATTCCCAGCGACGCCGCTTGCAGCATCAGGAAACCGGTAGCGATCCCGGTGTCGTGCAAGGCGTGCCGGTTAGCGGCGCTATTGTGGTCGAAGTGGAGCTTGGCCACCGAGA
>Ga0182015_10006037_pt1 | contig 12316 bp, 13 predicted proteins | sample 712P3MmetaG_FD_120478 | JGI IMG/M metagenome (GOLD analysis project Ga0182015, IMG submission 120478) | Permafrost microbial communities from Stordalen Mire, Sweden - 712P3M metaG | ecosystem: Environmental > Terrestrial > Soil > Wetlands > Permafrost | place: Sweden: Stordalen | collected...
CGCATTCGGAACACGCGGGCCGTTTGCGATAAACGCCGCCAGTCTTTTCGGAGACCCAGATCAATCTTCTCGTCATATCGGTAGCAAATTTATCTCAATCGAAGCCATCGTTGGTGAAAAATCGCGATATCGCTCATTGGCCCAGTCAACCCGTGTAATCGCCTGCTTAAACAGTGGACATCTGGCGTTAAGGTTCACCCTTCCAAGAACGGATTGTCATAAATACTGCGATCATCCCAAACAGGAGCCCTAAGCCAAGAACAGGATGCTGGCTATTGACCCGCAACAACGGAGATATGCCGAGGTTCGTGGCGAACCAGACTGCATCCACCAACCACCCTTCCCAGGTCACCGCGAGTCTACAACCAAAAGGGTAGGGTTTGGCTCCATACCAGTACCGTGTCATGCCTACAAGTGTGCGAGCGCAGCGACGGCAAAGGCAACATGACCAACGTAATGGCGTTCATGAAGACGCGCGTATTCGCAGCGCGGGTCGCCGACAATATAGAAACCATTATTGTGCTCGTAAGCTTCATGGGTGATTTGAAAGATGGGGCGGCGCTAAAGTACTGCCGTGTTCTTTAGATCGGCTGGAGCTGCCGATGGATTGAGCGTTGGCAAACTGATTTCACATTTTGGTTTTCCATGTTGATTTCCCATGTCGATTAAACTGCTCCCAGCATCGGTGAGTTCGGTCGATCCGCCGCAGGCGCCCGATGCGTCGACGAGCCTCGTGCCTCTGACTCAGAGAGCGATCAGCACGCCGGCAAGTCAAATTAGTCCTGTTCCCTCCGCCGACGCTTTCAGTTGGTCGTCTGCGACGCGTCGGGGCGGGGCGAATTTCATTTACGGAACGCCCGTAGAGGATTCCGAGAGCAATGAGACGGAACCCTCGGCTTGGGAATATGTTTCTGGATGGGTCTGGAACAATCTTGTCGAAAACACAGCGGTCGGCCATTACCTCTCCTACGCGGCCGGTGCCAATCGCTGGAGTGGGCAGCTCATTGATGTGTACGCTTAGGAGCGACAAGGTCTCTACTCTGGCGATTCGCCGCTAAGGACAGGCTGGGCGGCCATCTTTTCCACGATTACTACGGGCGGGTGATAACTTCGTTGGGCGATGACGGAAGGATGAAATTTACGTTGCGGGCGGCGTTGGCTTGTTCGGTGCGGGTTACGTCGAGGGTGGAGAGATCGATTTTCTTGTTCCAGTAACCGTCGGTGTAGAAGTCGCCACGGGCGTAGAGTGTGCCATCGGCGATGGTGTAGTCGCGGACTTCTTCGCTGCGACCGTCGCGAAAGAATAGGACGGCGGGAGGCAGCGGGGGCGGTGGGGTTGCGGATGCTACCAGGGAAGAATCGTTCGCCGAGTTCGGGAGCGGGGCGGAGGAATTTTTCCTGGCGGGAGAAGAGTTGTTAGACGAATTGTTGTTGGCAGCGAGTTCGTGGGCTTCGCCGTCGGCGGGAGTGCCATTCACGCGAACGTAGCGGCCGTTCTGCAGTTCGATCATCAGAGGCTGAGAGGACGACGGACCGCGATCTTCGAATGAATTCGCGGATCCCATGAAACTTCCATTGGAACTTCCATTTGAGCCGGCCATCTCGCGCGCGGCTTGCAATACGTAGGGCGGCGGGTCGGAGGCGACGGGATAGCCGGTGGAGTAGAGATCATCGGGATCGAAGGAGTCGCCGAAGAACGGGAATGGCAGAGATGAGTAGGGTGACAGGTACGGGGAAGATCGGCGAAAGTTTCCGCTGCGGCCGCCGCGGTTAAAGGAAGAGCCGCGGGCGGAGTTGGTGGAATGGGAGGCGGAGTGTGTGCCGGAGGAACCGTGTCCTGCGGAGCCGCGTTGGGCCAGGGAGTAAGGAGTTAGCAGGGACAGCGTGGCGAAGACAATTAGCTGGGGTGTGATTCTGCTGCCGACAGTTCGCGGGCGCGGGCGCCCGCGCCACATGGGCCAAACCGTCGGGTGCGGAGGGTAAGGAATCACGTCTTTATGATACTCCAGCGTGGGACGGGCTGGCTTTTTTTTGCCGGATTGGGAGGCGCCGCAAGGTGCCAATTAAATCCGATATCAGTTGGATTGAGCTGAAGGTGAGAGTTCGAAATCGGGGCCATTTTGCTTTTTGGTGGCGTCGAGATCGATATCGGTGAGCGCTACTTTATTGGAATGGCCGGGGGTGAGGTCGTAAAGAGTGTGGCCGACGATGGCGTAGTTGCCGACTTCGATCTGATGGCCGTCTTTAAAAATCAGGGTGGTGGGGCTGGAGTCTGCGGGGGCGGCATCGGCGGAATAACCGGCGCCGGGCTGGGTTTGGGCGAGACGGTGAGCTGGAGAGGTATTGGCGGCTGGCGGGTAGGAGGGTGGGCCGGAGCCGCAACGATCAAAAATTGTTGGGCCACCGCCGCGGCAATCAGTGTCGTCTCCGTTGGCGGCGGTGTTGGCGCCGTTGGAATCGGAGGGCGCGGTTACACCATAGGCATAGGGATAGTACGCGTAGCGGCGGTAAGGATGATTTTGACTGTTATTGTGCGATTTGTTGGACGCAGCGGTGGTCGATTGTGTGGCGCGCGTGGGCGATGCTGCGTGCGAAGTAGAAACGGAAGTGGATGCGTGGGCAGAGGAAGATGTCTTGGACTGAGCAGAGCTGCTGGACGCCGATGCGAAGCAGATGGCGGCGGAAAGCATGAGGAGAGCGGGAATCGAGCGGCGATTCACTGCGTTACCATACTGCGTTCGGAACATGGCATAGCCTCCCTAGATCGACATCGGCGCTACAGCGCGATTGCTTTTTACTGCCTTCCGTGGCGCGAGACGTGCGTTCCCGCTCTTGCTTGGCACGGAGGAAGTGCGTAAATCTCACTTAAATTAGATCACGGCTAAGACAGACGAGTCGTGGGGGAAATTGGCATGATCCGTTACGGGAGGGTTGGGGTTGAGGAGACTTCGGTAACGTTGCGCGGCGGCGGTTTGGCGGGAAAAGGCGGGGGTTCAGGCGTGCTAAGGCTTAGGAGCCATCGCGAGTCCGGTAGAAGAGAATAAGGGACGCGCGGGCTGACTGTTTTCTTGCTGCCGGCAGTCGCGGGCGGGGGCGCCCGCGCCACATTAAACCGCTCACCACATCTGCATGCTAATTGGCCTGTGCATTCGGTGGGAGTTGGAAGGTGACGCCGCGGTCGTCGTTTTGTTTTTCCGTGGCGGAGAGGTCGAGATCGGCGAGAGCGATTCTGCGGGGATGACCGGGAGTGAGGTCATAGAGAGTCTGGCTGACGATGGCGTAGTTGGCCACCTGCGACACATGGCCGTCTTTAAACACGAGAGTTGTGAGGGGCGTGGGCGATTCCGCGCTGACGGATTGTGGATCGGCTGACTGTGAATCGGAAGACGCGGGCGGATCGTTCGCAGCTACAGCTTGAGACGGGTCGGACGTTGGTCGCGGCGGGGGATAGGAATCCGGGCCTGGCGCGTGACGGTCGAATGCCGGGGGACCACCCTCATCGTCTGCATATGCGGCATTCGGGTCGTTGGGGGCTGAGGCATCGCCGCCATCCGCATCGGCAGCGTACGGAACGCCGTAGATATAAGGATAGTAGTAAGCACTGCCGTAGCCCAGGTACGCGGCGTTTGGATTGGGATTCGGTAGCGGATGCGGACGAGAAGGATGGGGAACTCCGGACGTGGGCGGCGGAGTACGCAATGCAGTGGGAGGCGCCACGCTCGCCGCATGGGCCGGAGCGGATTGACTGACATGAGCGGAGTTGGCGTGGGCTGGGCTGGCGTGAGCGGAGCTGGTTTGCGCGTGGCTCGCGGAAATCAGAAACAGTGGGACCGCGACGAACCCGAGAAGGCCAAGCGAAGCCGAAAGGAAGCACCGCACGACTTTATGATACTCCAAGAAAAATGTCATAGCGTGACTATGGGCGAGCTTTCCAACAAGATTAGATCGCTCGAGGCAGTGCGGAGATGCGTGGAAAACTTTCGGCTCCAAGGTGTTTATTAAGGCGTCTCTCCAAAGCCAATTCCGGCAGCACTATTCGTTAGTCCTGATAATGTTCGTAATCCAGATCCTTATCCTTTCTTCCTTATCCTTGCGGAATGCGGCCTAAGGCTAGAAGGCTCCAAAAAACGTAAGCGGCGACGAGCACCCAGACTGAGGCTGTGACCAGAGCGCGAGCGGGAGTATCCATGAGGTCGGCGAGAATGCCGGAGACAAAGATGAGGAGAAACGGGACAGCGGCGAGGAGAAATCCAGCGCCTGCGACATGGGGATGGGCCGCGCCGAGACCAATAAAGAGCAGCGCGACGAGGAGTGGAGCGGTGCTGCCGAAGTAGCGGGTGCGCGGCCAGGCGACATAGGTGATGAGAGCGGCGGGAAGAAGAAGAATAAAGGCTGGGCAGGCGCGAAGGGTCTTCACCGCGATCTGGCGATAGACGGCGCTTACGGCGAAGCTGCGCCAGGTAGCGCCCCAGAACGAGGCGTGCCGCATGGATTCGAGAAATGGGTGGGGATGAAAAAAATAAATCGCGAAGAGAATGATGAGAGCCACGAGGCATGAGGCGGTCCAGATAATGAGGGCAGCGGGTCGGCGGATGGGTGCGAGGTAGAGCAAGAACGCGAGCGCGACGGGGACGACAATGATCAGCGAAAATTGCGATCCGACCGCGATGGCGAGAGAGATGCCGAGCAGAACGATGCGCCGCCAATTCCAAAGAATGACTTCGCGGGGCGCGTAAAGAGTGTGGGCGACTGCGATCGCGGTGAAGATGGCGCCGAACGATCCCCAGGCGGCGAGAATTTCAGGCTCGGTGTGCCATACCGCGCTGGCCTGGAGCATGGCGGGGGAAAAGCAATAGAGGGTGAGGGCGAGAAAACCTCCGGAGTTGCCGCAGAGGCGGCGGGCGACATACCACAAGGACGCTCCGAGGAGGACTCCGATGGCGAGGAATGGAATGCGCGGGAGCCATCGCCAGGAGCGGGAGGAGTCGGGTGCTTGCAGGCTGTGAGGAGCGGCGAGAAGAGGAGCCGCGGTGATGAGCGAAAGCAAGGGGGAATGTTCAGTATCGAAGCTGGAATCGTCGAGGGAAATTTCGATGGGAAGCCATCCCGCGAGATCGGGATAGGGAGCGCCTGCGACTGCGCCGCCATGAAGCTGCCGCCAGCCGGAGGTAATGCGAACTTGCTCGGAGGCTGTGGGCGATGAGGAGCCGTGCAGTTCGGAGTACACCAACCAAAGCGCTTGTGCGAGGAACGCGAGAAGCAACAGACCGGCTAGAAATTGCGGGCGTCCGAAGCGTTGGCGGGTGAAGAATTTGCTCATGGAAGCGAAGCGAGTGTTTTACCATGAGCGGGGCGCTTTGCGGAAACTTCTCGCCAAAAAGGGCTGTGACCACGAGGGGCACGACGGTTCACCAAGGGCCAATCGAAGATGAATGGTTACGAGCATGACGAGGTGAGGCCGGCACCGGAGTTTGCGGTGCAATCGTCTTATGTGCGGACGGTATTTCTTGGTCCGGATGGATTGCGGGCGGGGTGGGGCTTTGCATTTTATGTGGCGATGTTTTATCCGCTGCAGTTTGTGGCGAGCCGGTGGGCCTGGTCGCTGCATTTCGGCGGAAAGTGGTTGTGGTCGATGGCGCTGGCGGAGTTGGGAGTGCTGGTGGCGGCGGTGATTCCGTCGCTGGTGCTGGCGAGAGTTGAGAAGCGGGAGTGGGCAGTTTACGGGCTGCCCCGGCGGTGGGCGTTTGGGAAATTGTTTTGGGTGGGCGCGGTGTGGGGATTTGCCAGCATTTCTCTTTTGCTGGCGGCGATGTATGGACTGCGGGTATTTGATTTTGGACGTTTGGCGATGCACGGAGAGCGGGTAGTTCAGTTTGCGGTGTTTTGGGCGGCGTTCTTTCTGCTGGTCGGATTTTTTGAAGAGTTCTTGCTGCGAGGGTATACGCAGTTTACGCTGACGCGGGCGATGGGATTTTGGCCGGCGGCGGTGATGTTGTCGTGCATGTTCGGCTTGATTCATTTATCGAATGCGGGTGAGCAGTGGATGGGACTGGTGGCGGCGGCGGTGATTGGATTTTTCTTTTGCCTGACGCTGCGGCGGACGGGATCATTGTGGTTTGCGGTGGGATTCCATGCGGCATGGGATTGGGGAGAGACGTTTTTTTATTCGGTGCCGGATAGCGGGACTCTGTTTCCGGGGCATCTGCTGCATTCATCGTTTCACGGAGCGCGATGGCTTACGGGTGGGAAGGTTGGTCCGGAAGGAAGTGTGTTGTGTTTTGTGGTGATTGCTCTTGTGTGGGGCGTGTTTGCGAAGGCTTACCCCGAGGTTCGGTACGGTAGGCAAAATCTTTAGCACAGGGGACACAGAGGGGCACAGGGTAGTTCCGTTTTAACTTTTTTGTCGCAGAATTTTAAATTGGAATCCTGGCGTGCCTTTCTCCCTATATTCGCCTCAGCCTATACTCTTCTTCATGACTCCTGATGTCGATCTGCTGACGCCGCTGCGACGGTACTGGGGTTACAGTACGTTTCGGCCATTGCAGGAGCGGATTGTGCGCAGTCTGCTGGCGGGGCGCGATACTTGCGTGGTGATGCCGACCGGCGGGGGCAAATCTTTGTGTTATCAATTGCCCGCAGTGGTATCGGAAGGGACGGCGGTGGTGATCTCGCCGTTGATAGCGCTGATGCAGGATCAGGCGACGCAGCTGGCGCAGATGGGGATTCCCGCGGCGGTGCTCAACAGCACGATGAGTGAAGCCGAGCAAGCGAAGGTGATGAGCCAGGCGCGAGAGGGCGCTTACCGGCTGCTGTATGTTTCGCCGGAGCGGGTGGCGAGGGGCGACACGATCGGTTGGTTGCAGAACGTTCCGGTGACATTTTTTGCGATCGACGAGGCGCATTGCATTTCAGAGTGGGGACATGAATTCCGTCCGGAATACCGTCAGTTAAGCAAGCTGCGCAGCAAATTTCCGGATCGTCCGATTGCCGCATTTACGGCCAGTGCCACCAAGCACGTTCGGCACGACATTCTGGCGCAGCTTCAATTGCGCAATCCCGATAAATACATTGCCAGTTTTTACCGTCCGAATTTGCGCTACCTGGTACGCGAATGCGACGGACTGGAGCAGATGGAGTTGCTGGTGAGAGCGCTGCAGAGTTATGCGGGCAGCAATGTGATCGTTTATTCGCCGACGATCATGCGGGTGGAAGAGACGGTGGATTTTCTGGTGGAGCGCGATATTGCGGCCGTGGCGTATCACGGAAAGATGGGATCGCAGGATCGGCGGCGGAATCAGGAACGTTGGATGTCCGATGAAGTGCGGGTGCTAGTGGGTACGATTGCATTTGGATTGGGCATCAATAAAGCGGCGGTGCGGGCGGTAATTCATTTGTCGCTGCCGAAATCGATTGAGCAGTATTACCAGGAGGCGGGACGCGCGGGGCGGGACGGGCTGAGCGCGGATTGTGTTTTGCTTTGGCAGAAAAAAGATGCGGGGCTGCTGGGATTTTTCGCCAACCAGATCACGGATTCGGCAGAGCGCGCGCGGGCGTGGGAGCGGTACAGAATTATCCGGGAGTTTGTGGAGTCGAAGCGGTGCCGGCACCGGCAGATTTGTACGCATTTTGGGGAGACTCCGAAGTGGGAGACCTGCAGCGCGTGCGATGTTTGCGGCAGCAGCGCGGATTGGCTGGTGAGGCCTGCGGCGGGAAGGACCGTGGCCGCAGCGCGAAAGCGAATGCCATCGCAACCGGCGGTTGCTCCGGCGGCGGGCGCTGAGGCCGAGGACTTGCGGGAGTATCTGAGGGAGTGGCGGCGGGGCGTTTCGAAGGAGAAGGGCATTCCCGCCTACATTGTGCTGCACGATTCTTCTTTGGAAGAGATTTGCCGGCGGCAGCCGAAGTTGCTGGCGGAGTTGCTGGAAATTCCTGGGATTGGCGAGCGAAAAGCGGAATTGTATGGGGATGAGATTTTGGATGCGTTGAAGAACTTTCATGAAGGTCAGCGGGCGAACTGGACACAGCGCGAGGCTAAGCCGGCGGACGAGACTTCGCGATTATTAAATGAAGGACGGACCCTGGAGGAGATTGCGCAGATTCGAGGGAGGCAGGTATCGACGGTGGTGAGTGCGGTTGCGAATCTGCTGGAGACCGGGTTGGTGGAGTTTCAGCAGGCATGGGTGAGCAAAGAAAAGCAATCGGTGATTGAGGCGGCTTGCGCGAAGGTAGGAACGAATTTCTTGAAGCCGTTGAAGGATCTGCTGCCTCCGGAGATTTCTTACGATGAGATTAAGCTGGTAGTGGGCCGGTGGCGGCGGGAAGAAGCGTTGAAGAAGGCAGTATCCGCATGAGGAGAGCATGAGGAATAAAAGACCGATAGGATGAGGCTGCAGTTAAGCGAATATATTGGAGGGGAAACCAATGAGCGAGCGATCGGATAATTTAGGATCTAGTCGAAGAAGATTGTTGAAAACTGCCGCGCTGGCCGGAGTTGGATTGGCGATACCGGCGACGGTTGCGGCCCACGGCGACGAACATGCCGCGACAGCCAATGGTGGAACCGATCCGTATCCGATCCCGTGGCTGGATAAGAATGGGAGCCATAATCAGCCAGCGGGGCCGAACCTGGAGCCCTCGCACATCTACCACTTCAAGGGAACCGTGGCGCGGTGCAGTACGTTTACCGGCATGGGAACCGACAACCAAGGAAACCGAATTGCGTTCGGCACGCCGACCACGGATTACGGCGTGATGCAGGGCGAATATTGGGCGGCGAGAACGGCGCAGCCTGGAACGTTCACGCATATTTGACTGACGCTCTTTCGGGGGCCGTCGGTTCCCGCCAATCAGGTTCACGATCTGCATCCTCCGATTTCAGCTTGCGGATTGTATTGGGTAGTGCCGGTCGCAGCGGACCAACTGCAAATCAGCGCGGATCGGAAAGTGTTCACTCTGCAGATGCGCGGAGTACCGGTGGTAGACCAACCTCGATGGCCTGCTCTCGATTCGATCGCCACTCCTGCGCGAATGTCATTCAAGATGGTTTGGAAGTCGACTGGAGAGCCTGTGGTTTACGAAGATTCCAGCAAACACTTCCGGTTCACGGGAACCAAGGCGGTTTGCCAGATGGAGGCGCAGATCGAAGTACCGTCAATCGGATTCTCGTGGAAGTCGGACCCGCTCGAAAGTTCGAAATGCGATTTCGCGATCATGGGCGAAGAGGTTAACGGGCGCTACTACGACATGGGCTAGTGTGGGTGTGCGGCAACAAGCGGTGGCGGCGCGCCTGAAGGCGCGCCCTTTCGAAACGCCCAATCTATGCCCTATATTTCTGGGACACCATAATCGCCGATTCAATTTGCGAAGGTCGCTGCGCCAGCAGTGCTCAGATTCTCAGGACTTGTTTCGCGGCCTCTTGCCCCGACCGCACACAATCTGGAACGCCGATGCCGCGGTAGCCATTGCCGGCGAGAGCGAAGCCGGGCAACTGCTGGCGAAGACGCTCGATTCTCTCGAGGCGATCGAGATGGCCGACGCCATATTGCGCCATGGCGGACTTCCATTTATATACGCGAGCGAAGAGCGGTGAGGCGCGCAGTCCGAGGATTTGTTGCAGTTCATTGCGGACGATGGAGAGGATGGCATCGTCGGAAAGCTGCCAGATATTTTCCGCGGCTGAGCCGGCGAAGAAGCAGCGCAGTAACGCACGATCATCCGGAGCGCGGTGGGGGAACTTGTTGTGAACGAACGTGGCGGCGAGCAGGCGCTTGCCTTCACTACGAGGAACGAGAAATCCGAATCCTGGAGGAAGCGAGTGGCGGACTATGCGATCATAGCCGAGGCCAACGGTGATGGAGGAGCTGTAGTGGATGGCAGCAAGTTCCGAGGAAAGTTCGGGGCTCGCGGTTGCGAGGAGTTGGGCCGCGGAGTGGGTGGGAGTGGCGAGGATGATGGCGTCAAAGTCGGCGGAGTTTGAACCTGCCGAAATTCTCCAGCCTGAAGCGCTGCGCTGAATCGATTGCACGGCAGCGTTCGGGAGGAGCGAAGATGGGTTGAGCCGAGCGACGAGAGTCTCCACTAGTTGCTGCATCCCGTTTTTTAGAGAGGTGAACAGTGGAGCGGCCGGCTTGTTCGGATTGCGCGGAGTTTTCTTTCTGGCGGCGAGCATGGCGCGGCCGAGGCTGCCGTGAGTACGCTCCATTTCGGCGAACCGAGGAAGAACGGCGCGAACGCTGAGGTTGGCAGCCTCTCCGCCGTAAACTCCCGAGAGCAATGGATCGGCGAGGCGGTCGACCATTTCGGCACCATAGTGGCGCTCGACGAGGGCAGCTACACTTTCGTCTGAATTGGCGGCCTGCGGCGGGTGGAATAATTCCCGGGCCATACGGATTTTCGTGCTCCAGGAAAAAAGGGGAGAAAATCCGGTGGGCACCATTTTGGTTGGGATCATGAACATGAGGCCGTCGGGCATAGGGATAAGGCGGCCGCGCACGAGAATGTAGGTGATGCGGTCGGCGTCATTCGATCCGATGAGTTGATCGCCGAGGCCGAGAGCGCGGCAGAGATCGGCGGCCCAGGGTTTTTCGGAGATGAAAGAATCGGGTCCGGCTTCGAGGATGCAGCCCTGGATGTGCCCGGTGCGGAGGACGCCGCCGAAATGTGGCGAGGATTCGTAGAGAGTGTATTCGAGTGCGCCAGCGCGGCGGTGTTGTTCGAGGATGAAGGCGGCGGAGAGTCCGGAGATGCCGCCGCCGATGATTGCGATGCGGATCATGTATTTTAGTTGGAGTAATACCTCAGCGGCTAAAGCCGATGTGGAAACTTATAACGTTATCGCAGCGGTAAACCGCTGCGCCGCCCAAAATCAGTTGGCACAAACGCTAGGCTATTTCACAGACGCTAAGTTATTCCAAAAATGCTAAGTTAATCTCCGTGCAGCGACTACCCATGCGAATACTCCTGCACGAAGCGCGCCAGATTTTTTACGTTGTCGACTGGAGTTTCCGGCAAGATGCCGTGGCCGAGATTAAAGATGTGGCCGGGACGTCCGGCGGCGAGTTGCAGAATGTGTTCGGCACGGGATTTCAATTCTTTCCAATCGGCAAACAATAAGACAGGATCGAGATTACCTTGCACGGCGCAGCGGTGATTGAGGTCGCTCCAGCCTTTATCGAGTGGGATGCGCCAGTCGAGGCCGATGACTTCGGCGTTGGTCTCATTCATCGCGGGAAGCAGCGTGGCGCTGTCGGTGCCGAAGTAAATAATAGGGGCGCCAGTTTTCTGCAGGCGCTGGACCATGATTTTGACGTGCGGCAGAACGTAGCGACGATAATCTTCAACGCTGAGACATCCGACCCAGCTATCGAAGATCTGAATGACGTCGGCGCCAGCGGCGACCTGGGCCGCGGAATATTCGGCGGTGACGTCAACCAGCTTTTGCATGAGCGCATCCCAAACATCGGGGGAGTTGTACATCACTTTTTTCGCGTGCAGATAGTGGCGCGAGCCTCCGCCTTCGATCATGTAGCTGGCAAGGGTGAAGGGTGCGCCGCAAAATCCGATGACGGGAAGCTTTCCGGAGAAATGTTTGGCCACCAGGGTGACTGCCTCGGAAACATAGCCGAGATCGGCGGCGCGGTCGGTGCGAAGTTGGGCAACGTCGGCGGCGGTGCGGATGGGCTTTTCGATGACGGGACCTTCTCCGGCGGAGAAGTGAAAAGGCAGGCCCATCACTTCGAGTGGGAGCAAGAGGTCGGCAAAAATGATAGCAGCGTCAACGCCAAGAAATTCCGCGGCGGTGATGGTGACTTCAGCGGCGAGTTCGGGCTTCTTGCAAATTTCGAGCAGCGAATGCTGCTTGCGAACGGCGCGGTATTCTGGCATGTAGCGTCCGGCTTGCCGCATAAACCATACGGGCGTACGGTCGACCGGCTGAGACCTGCAGGCGCGAACGAAGTTGGAATTGGGGGCGGACATAGGAGAATTGATCGATACGATGGACCGATAACTTTAGCATTTTTGGGAGTGAGCGTGCGCGGCAGGCGAATGAGTTGTACGAAACTGAGCTGTTAATATCGAATTAAGTTATTGAAGGGGATTTGTGATGGCAACGGCAATCGCGAAAGAAAAAGTGGAATTGAGGGTTGGCGATGGAACAAAGATGGGTACCTATGTGGCGCGGCCGGAAGGCGAAGCGCGGGGCGGAGTGCTGGTTTTTCAGGAAGCGTTTGGAGTGAACCATCACATTCGGAATGTGACCGAGCGTTTCGCGGCGGAGGGATATGTCGCGATCGCGCCGGAGTTGTTTCATCGGACG
>Ga0182015_10006038_pt1 | contig 12316 bp, 12 predicted proteins | sample 712P3MmetaG_FD_120478 | JGI IMG/M metagenome (GOLD analysis project Ga0182015, IMG submission 120478) | Permafrost microbial communities from Stordalen Mire, Sweden - 712P3M metaG | ecosystem: Environmental > Terrestrial > Soil > Wetlands > Permafrost | place: Sweden: Stordalen | collected...
CACGCCGCCGCGAAAATCGGCCCGCTCCCGCATGATGTCAATGGACCGCCGGTGCCGCTCGAGCAATGGACCGAGGTGCTTCTTCACCAGCGGCAGTTGCACGATTTCGGCCAGCGGCAGCTCAGCCAGATCCGGAATCAGCCGCGGGACCAGGTACGGCTCCGGCGCGGCCTCGATCACCAACGCGAGCTGGGTGGCAGGCTCGGTGAGTCCCACAGCCTCCTCGGGCGAGGCGAACTGCGCGCCATCAATGATGTCGCCCCATTTAATCAAATCCGCGAGGGGCTTGGCGTCGAATCCAAATTTTTCCGAAGCGATGTCAGCGAGCAATTTCGTGCAGGATTTGTAGGTGGGATCGTAAAATTTCTTTCCCGAATGGTCGTGCCTGAAATGCTCGGCGTCTTCCGGCTTCAGGAACGCGCTCTGATGATGATCGAACCACCACGTCAGAGCCGGCGAGCTCGAATACTTGAAGTCCACGATCGCGTTTTCGTCGCCATCAAATGTGCCGTCCTCGAACGGCGCCGACGCCTTGTGCGTCATCCCGGTGTAGAGAAATTCGGCGCTGGGATCGATGCGCTCATGGTAAAAACGCGAAAAGATCGCCGCGGACGACGCCCCATCAAAACATTTGTCGTGGAAACAGACGCGAACCTTCAAGTCGCTCTCCCGTTGCGCGCAAGCCTCCGGAGCGCCGTCGCCCCGAGAGTAAAGTCAACTAACATGGCTGCTCCCTCTCCGGTTGTCAAGAGGGAACGCAGCAACCAAAGCCCCAACGAGGCATCGGTGGCGTGCGACGATTACTTCGCGCCGTCAGTCGCTCCGCGCCGAAAACAGCCGATGGTGTGGTCGTTAACCATCCCGACAGCCTGCATGAACGCGTAGCAGATCGTAGTGCCTACGAAGCGAAATCCGCGCTTCTTCAGGTCCGCGCTCAGCGCGTCCGATTCCTGCGAGCGGCAGGGGACCTCCCGTGATTTCCGCCAGGAATTCTTCCTAGGCTTCCCCCCGACGAACGACCAAACGTACCGGTCGAATCCGCCGAACTCTTTCTGGACGGCCAGAAACGCCACCGCATTCGTGATTGAAGCCGCAACCTTTAACCGATTGCGAACGATCCCGGCATCGGCAAGCAGCTTGCGAACCTTTCTTTTGTCGTAGCGCGCTATTTTCGCCGCATCGAACCCGTCGAAGGCGCGACGATAATTTTCGCGCTTCCGGAGGATCGTCTCCCAGCTCAATCCAGCCTGCGCACCCTCAAGAATCAGAAACTCGAACAAGCCGCGATCATCGCGGAGCGGCACGCCCCATTCCCCGTCGTGATATTCAATCATGAGCGCGCTCTGAGCCCAATGGCACCGCCGCCGGCCGTCGTTTACATTCTGATTCACGGTGGGGATGCGCCTTTCGAAATTTAAATCGCGGTCTTTTCGGTGGGATTCTTCGCGCCGTCTTGCCGGACACCGCGTTCGGCAACGGCAAGAGCCAAGCAACGCGGACACAGGCAATCGGCGAAGCGCGATCGCAGATCGGCGAGCGCCTCGCTGCTGAGCCTGAGTTCCGCGCACCAGCAGGATTGCATTGCAGCCATGCATCCGAAGCTCGCGCTGCAGACCGGGCAGCTCTTCTGATTCGTGCTGTCCCCTGCCGGGGGCGCCTTGGGCTCGCCGGTATTCACAGCAATCGCCCCTTTCATTGCCTGCGCCAGCGCCTGCCCCCCACGTCGGGTGCCCGCCTGCGCGCGCCATTCAGCCGACGACAGGCTCGACAGCCGCGATTCCAAAATCAAAATCGAGTGGGGACACGCCTAGGAGGTAATGTGGCGCTCGAGGACCTTGACGATCTGCTCTTTCGGCACGGCGCCGACGATCTGATCGGCTACCTGCCCGCCCTTGAAGACCAGCAGCGTGGGGATACCGCGGATGCTGAATTTCCCAGGTACGTTCATGTTCTCGTCCACGTTGAGCTTCACAACCTTGATCTTGCCCGCGTGTTCCCGTGCGATCTCCTCGACCGTGGGCGTCAGCATGTGGCATGGACGGCACCAGTCGGCCCAGAAATCCACCATTACTGGCTGGGTCTTGCTGGCTTCGATTACGTCGGCTTCAAAGCTCGCGTCCGTTACCGCTTGAAGAATGTCTGACATGGTTTCCTCTTGTGGCGGGTTTTCACGGCAAACAGCCGTTCCACGCGCCCCTATTTAGATGATCCAGCAACCCGCGGGATTCGAGCCCTTTTAGCGGCTTCATACAGCGTGACATACGCGGCTGCCGAGGCTTTCCACGAAAAATCCTTGGCCATGCCGTTCGCCTGTATGGCGTGCCACACCTTCGGTTCCCGGTACGCCTTCAGCGCCGCGCGAATGCATCCGAGCAGCGCTTCCCCGTCGTACTCGTCGAACTTGAAACCTGTTCCCTGCTGCGCCTTCGGCCCGAAATTCTGAATCGTATCGTCCAGGCCGCCGGTTGCGCGAACCACCGGAACGGTGCCGTACCGCAGGCTGTAAATCTGGTTCAACCCACACGGCTCGTAGCGGCTCGGCATCAGGAACATGTCCGCACCCGCCTCGATCTTGTGGGCGAGCGTGTTATCGTACCCGATTTTCACGCTCACGCGACCCGAATATTTGTCCGCAAGCCCTTTGAACAGCTTCTCATATTCCGGCTGGCCGGTGCCCAGCGCGACAATGGCGAGATTCTCCTGCATCAGCTCTCCGGCAATCTGCGCGATCAGATCGAAGCCTTTCTGATCCGCGAATCGCGAGACGATGCCGATCAGCGGCACGTCCAGATTTTCCTCCGGCAGCCGGAACCACGCGAGAAGGTCCTTCTTGCAGGCCTTCTTGCCCTCGAGATTTTGCGCCGAATAGTTCTGTGCGATCAGCGTGTCCACTTCGGGGCTCCACACTCCGTAGTCCACGCCATTCAGGATGCCGACCAGCCGGTCGCCGCGGTTGCGGATCACTCCCTCGAGCCCCCATCCGTATTCCGGCGTCTGAATTTCCTTCGCGTACCGCCGGCTCACGGTGGTCAGGTAATCCGCGAAGATCAGCCCGCCCTTCAGGAAGTTCACCTTGCCATAGAATTCGAGCGCGTCCATGGTGAACAAAGTATCGGGCAGGCCGATACTCTTCATCGCCGTTTGCGGAAACAATCCCTGATAGCCCAGATTGTGAATCGTGAGGATCACCGGCAGTGACCGCACCACGGGATCGGCCTGGTGCTGCGTCCGCAGCAGCAGCGGCACCAGCGCCGACTGCCAGTCGTGGCAATGAATCACGTCCGGCAGCCACACGCGCTTCATGAACTCAATCGCCACGCGCGAGAACTCGGCGAAGCGCTCGGCGTTGTCGGGATAATCGCCTGCCTTATCGCCGTAGAGATGCGCGCGGTCGAAGAACGGTGGGTCGTCCACGAAGAAGTAGCGCACTCCCTTGACCGGAGTACCTTCGCCGATCGCGGGAAAACGCATTCTGTCGCCCAGTTGGGTGCTGACGCTTGAGACCAGCGTGGAGATGATCTTGTTGCCGTGATAGCGCGGCAGCAGGATGGCCACCTCGTGGCCGATTGCCTGCAGCGCTGCGGGCAGCGCTTCGACGACGTCCGCGAGACCGCCGGTTTTTGAATACGGGAGTCCTTCCGAAGATACGAATAGAATTTTCACGGGTTTTCAGCTGGAATAAAAACGGTAGCGGACGCATCCGCATACGTCAAGCCCCTCTCCCGATTGCACGCTCGGTTTGTTACTGCTACCGCGCCCACTGGCCCGTTGTTACACTCGGATTCCCTATGGCGCGACAACGGCTGGGCCAGCATTTCCTCAGCGGACCGGGTTGGCAGAAACGAATTCTCGATACGCTGCCGCGCGGCTCGGAGGAAGTCTGGATCGAGATCGGCCCAGGCCATGGCGAAATGACCCGGATGCTAGCGGCAAGGGGGCGCCGGTTGATCGCCATCGAGGCCGACCCTCGGCTAGCTGCAAACCTGCAAGAAGCCGTCCGCGCCCAGCCCGGCGAATGGCCGGGCGTTGAAGTCGTGTCCGGCGATGTGCTCGAGCTCGATCTTGCCAAGCTGGCCGGCGGCAGATTCCGCGTGTACGGGAATTTGCCCTACTACATCACGTCGCCGATTCTTCATCAGCTGTTCAACCGTGCGGATCAGATCTCCTCGATCCACGTTGTGATGCAACTGGAAGTCGCCGAGCGGGTCGTGGCGGCCCCGGGGTGCCGCGAGTACGGGTATCTTTCTGCCGCATGCCAGTTCTATACGCGGCCCAAGCTCGCCCTAAGGATTCCACCCGGAGCGTTTCACCCACCCCCGAAAGTGAAATCCGCTCTCGTGCAAATGGCGCTTCCGGGCGAGGGTGCGTCCCTGGGCGTCGCGGACGAGGCGAAATTCCTCAAATTCATCCAGCTCTGCTTCAGCCACAAGCGCAAGACGCTGCGAAATAATCTGCTCACGATCGCTTCGGACCAACGAATCCACGAAATCCTTGCATCTTGCGGCCTACGCCCCGACGCGCGCGCCGAGCAGCTCTCGCTCACCCACTTCGCCGCCCTATTCGCAGCTATCGCTTAAATATTTGCTCAGGCCTGGCGTTGTTTGTCTTCTATCGTGGCCCGCAACCGATCGGGGAGATCGGTCATGATTCCATCCACCCCGGCGTGGGTAACGGAGTTCATCTTGGCGGCCTCGTTCACGGTCCACGTAACCACATGCAAGTCCGACCGGTGCGCCTGATCCACCAGTTCGCGCGTCACCAGGTCCAAGCGCGGGCAGAGTTGCCGCGCGCCCACATCCAACGCTGATTTTACGAAGTCCCTGTTCTCGCCCTCCACGAGCAGCCCCATCATGATGGAGGCGTCGAGCCGCCGCAGCGAAGTGAGCGTGGAGGGATCGAAGGAAAGCACAATCGTCCGCGCCGCGTTTCCCGCTCCTCCCAGCGCGGCCACCAAGGCGTGGTGCATGCCCCAAGCCGAGTCGTATTTGATTTCGAGATAGAAAACCACATCGTGCTGCCGCGCAAACTCCAGAATTTCCTCCAGCGTCGGAATCCGCTGCCCCATGAATTGCCGGTCGAACCACATTCCGGCATCAAGCTCGCGCAGCTCGGCCAGCGTGAAGTCGCGAACCGCCCCCTTTCCGTTGGTAGTGCGCTCCAGCGTCTTGTCGTGGATCGCGACAAACCGCGCGTCGCGCGTCAGGTGCAGGTCCGTCTCGATGAATTGGGCGCCCAACGCGACAGCGCGCTCGAACGCCGCCAAGGTGTTTTCCGGGGCATGGCCTGAGGCGCCTCGGTGCGCGATAATCCAGGGGGCTCGCATGTGTCCGATCATCCTACCAGATTGACCCGTCAGGCCGATTTGAGGCCAAAGACCGGGTTGTGAGAACCGCAACGCGACCAGGTCCCGTACCAGCACTGCTAGAGCCGCCTGCCTCCCTACCACGCAGCGCAACATGCAAACTCGTTCTTAGTTATTCCCTTCCCGCGCACCGAAACTCGACCCCGACACCGAGTCCACCAAAGCCGTTCAGAGCGTCCGCACCATCTCCTTCTGACGACGGCACATAGCAATCGCCGACTCGGACGCGCGTTACACATTCTTTGGTAGGCGGATTGCCACTCGTCTTTGCACAGGCGCAGACGTAGCTGGAAGCGGTGGGGACTTGGGAGGGCACGTGGCGCTGTTCGTCTTGATTTTGGTCGGCGTCGTTGTCGCGCAGACTTGGCTCGACTGGCGCGACGCGAAAAAGACGTGGGTCGTGCCCGAATGGGCCAAGGGGATGGCGCTTGGGGGTGTAATCGCCATCTCTCTTGCCGCCTCCACGTCGGTCGCCGCCGTCTGGTTGCGCGACGACTCCGGCCAATGGACCGACGCCTTCAGCTCGCGGCTCTTCTGGCCTGAACTCGTGTTTGTCCTCTGCGCGATGGGTATCCTGGTGCTGGTGGCGCGCAAGAAATGGCTGCGCCTAATGCTGCTGCTCGCAGGAGTTCTGGTCGCGGCCTTCTGGCTCGGTATGACGCTGTAATCCGCGGTGCGATCGCACCGAGCTTCTCTGCTCCAGAGCGAACGCCGCGCGTTCGAGTCGGCTGCCCTCTGCGGCCGTCATTCGCCGGTAATTTCCCGCTACCCACCGAAAAGTGCGCGACGCCTCCACGGAGTCCCGATAATCTCTCGCCATGTTCAATCCTGAATTCACGCAGGAGGCGATGGTGATGACGGACGCGAAACCCCAGTTCGTTTCCGGTAGGCTGACACTTCGTGCAACTCTGCTGTTGCCGGCCGCCGCGCTGATTTTTCTCGGAAGTGTGTTTCAATTGGGCATGCTCGGATACGGACGCCTCGATCCCCACGATCTGTGGCCCGCCCTGATGATCACCGAGTCGGCATGGAATCTGCTGGCCGTGCGGTTCAACGCTCCTCAATTCGGTGACCTTTTCCAATACTGGCCACTCCTGCTTGTGGGCTCAGGGCTGGCCATTTTGATGGCGCTGAAAACGGCAAATCGCTCGGCCGCGCGCCCCGGCTCTCGCGAGGGAGAATAACGCGGTGATGTATTCGAGGCAGTCGAATCGGCATTTCACCGTCGGGGTGCTGATCCTCGTGGTGGGCGTCGTTTTGCTGCTCGGACAGATCGGGTTCGTGGATGCCGATAAGATCTTCATGTTCTGGCCGCTCATCCTGATCTACTTCGGTGTGAATCGGTTCGCACGGAACCGCGGTAGCGTAGGCTGGTTTTGGGGCGGCTTTCTGATTCTTCTGGGAATTTCCTTGCAACTGGAGGAACTCGGACTCAGCCACGTGCACGTTGTGGTGATCTGGCCCGTCTTCCTGATTTGCGCGGGCATACTTTTGATCCTGCGACGATACGAAAATCGGAGCCGCTGGGAAAATCCTCCATTTCCGGGCCCTCCTCCGAACTTCCCACCCGGGCCTCCGCCTGGACCTCCTCCCGGGCCGGAGCCAACGCCGGGAACGACCCGCGCGCCGAACGACGTGCCTCCAACTGGCGCCCCTTCCGCGACGCAATCGAATTTTGCGCAGGGCTACGGCCCGGACCCGGGATGGCAAGGCGGAAAGTCCTGGAACGACTTCCATCGTCGCATGGACGAAATTAGTGACGATATTCACAACTCGTGGGCGAAGGCGGGCAGTTCGTCGGAAACTTCGGCGCCCCGCTTAGACGACGTCAATATCTTTTGGGGTCGGAAGCGGCGCATCATCGCAAAGAATTTCGTAGGAGGCGAAGTCGTCGCAATCTTCGGCGGCTTTGAAATTGACCTCCGAGAAGCCGACATACTGGGAAGCGTGGCCGAAATCGAAGTTGTCACCATATTCGGAGGCGGGGAAATTCGTGTTCCCCTGAACTGGGAAGTCGTGATGGAGAACGTGGGAATTTTCGGAGGGTGCGACGATAGGACTCGCCATCCCGATTTTCCAATCGCAGGCGCGCCTGCTCCGGGCGGCTCGGCTGTGCCGCAACCGAAAAGGCTGATTATCAAGGGTGTTGCGATTTTCGGGGGCTTGGGCGTCAAGAACTGAGTCCTCATTATGCATCCCATTCTTGCTCAACTCCGCCGTCTGCTCCTCTACCTCTTGGGCTGGATTCCGCTCGCGGGGATGCTCACGTACTTGCTAGCCCTTCCGGGCGGTTTGAGCTGGCTCGAAGCCGCCACCGTCGCGTTCGTTTTGTGTCTGCTGTACGCATTTGTGTGCCTTGCCGCGTGGTATCCATGCCGCGCTACGCCTCTTGAGCGATCCAGCTTATCGCGCTTTTTGTTTACACACGTGGCTGGGGCGCTGGTGGCCAGCGGCCTTTGGCTGATCGCCGCCAGAATTCTCGGCCGAATGCTCTCGGGCCTGGAAGATTTTCACGGGATTGACGCGCGGCTTTCGCGCGACTACCCTCTCTTGTTTGCCACGGGCGTGCTTCTGTATCTCCTGGCTGTCGGATTTCATTACGTGCTGTTGGCCCTGGAAGCGTCGCGGGAGGCGGAGGCCCGCGTGATGCAGGCGAGCGTCCTGGCCCGCGAAGCGGAATTGCGGGCGCTCAAAGCGCAGGTCAATCCGCACTTCCTCTTCAACAGCTTGAATTCAATCAGCGCACTCACCACCTCGGACGCGCCAAAGGCCCGCGAGATGTGCATTCTGCTCGGCGACTTCCTGCGACGAACTCTGGGCCTCGGCGAAAAGGCCGCGATTCCGCTGGAGGAAGAAATGTCCCTGATTCACGCATTTCTAGCCGTGGAAAAAATCCGCTACGGCGCGCGCCTGCGAATGGAAGAAAAAATCGACAAGGAAGCTCTCGACGCGCAAGTGCCGCCGCTGTTGCTTCAGCCGCTGATCGAAAACGCGGTCGGGCACGGAATCGCGAATCTTATCGAGGGCGGCTGGATCAGGCTCGCGGCCGAACGCCGCGACGGCGAACTCTCGATCGTCGTCGAAAACCTGTTCGATCCCGAGGCTCCGCCGCGCCGCAAGAGCGGCGTGGGACTCGCGAACGTCCGCCAGCGCCTGGAAGCGCGCTACGGCGACCGCGCAAAGTTCGCCACCAGCGTTGACGGCCCTTGCTTCCGTGTCGCGATCAGCTTGCCGGTGGAAATAAAGGAGCGGGTATCGTGACCTCAGATGCGAGCAAGAGAATCCGCACGCTGATCGTGGACGACGAGGACCTGGCCCGCCAGGTTCTCCGCGAATTCCTCTCCGCTCATCCGGAAATCGAAATCGTCGCTGAGTGCGCGAATGGCTTCGAGGCCGTGAAATGCGCGGCCGAACTGGAGCCCGATCTTCTGTTTCTCGATATCCAGATGCCCAAGCTCGACGGCTTCGAAGTCCTGGAATTAATCGGCGCGAATCGGGCCGTGGTCTTCGTAACCGCCTACGATACCTTCGCCATCCGCGCCTTTGAAGTTCACGCCGTGGACTATTTGCTGAAACCGATCAGCGCCGAGCGCTTTGACGCGGCTCTGGCGCGCGCCAAGGAGCGGCTCTCAGGCAAGCTGCCGTCCGCGCCGCTCCCGGCGATGGAGCTGGCGGCGAGCGCCCGCCCTCCCGCGCAGTACCTGGACCGCATCCCCGTGCGCGACGGCACGAGCGTATTCATCATTCCCGTCGCGAAACTCGATTACGCGGAAGCGCAGGACGATTATGTCGCTCTGGCGTCTGGCGGCAAGAAACACCTGAAGCAGCAAACGATCTCGAACCTGGAGGCCGCGCTCGATCCGTCGCGGTTTCTGCGCATTCACCGTTCTTACATCGTCAATCTCGAGCGCGTCGTCAAGATCGAGCCGTACGGCAAGGATACTCACGTCGCAGTGCTGTCCGGCGGCGCGCAACTCCCCGTCAGCCGCGCCGGCCACGCGCGCCTCCGCGCATTTCTCGATCGCTAGAAGCCCAGCACGTATCCGAAGCGCAGCATCCCGACGGCGATGTTGTAGGGGCGTAGCACTGCTACGCCCGGCGCAGATGCTTGCCACCGCCGCGCCATTTACTTCCGCTGTCGCGCCACTCGCGCGCAGCCCGCGATTCCGCCTGCGCTGACGCAGGAGTCGAGCGGCGCGTCTCCGTTACATCTCGCGGTCAGCCTACGAGAATAGTCCTTGCAGCAACCCATCCGTCGGATGATGCTGTTTAGTACGTCCGCCGCGCGACGTCTTTCCTTCCGCGCCGGACCATAACAACCATGCATATCCTAGTAGCCGATGACGACACAGGCAGTCGCGAGCTATTGACGGAGCTCTTGCGGCACAGCGGACACTCCGTCACGGCCGTGGTGGACGGGCGCGAAGCGCTTGCCGCGCTGACGAAAGACACTTTCGAAATTGTCCTGATGGATGAAGAAATGCCCGGCATGAACGGCCTCGAGGCAACGCGCGCAATTCTTCAGGGAACCGCGCCCGGCCAGAAGCGACCGATCATCGTGGGCATTTCCGGGAATTCCACCCACGAAGACGAACAACGCTGCCTCGCGGCCGGCATGGACGCCTTCTTTGCAAAACCCATCCGCGCCGCGGAGCTTTTCAGCCTGCTCGCGGCGCTGGCGCGCCGCCAGGAGTCCTCCGCCTCCGAGCAGGCGGATTCCGCCACGGCCGATTCGCCTCCCGAGAATTTAGCCGACACCCTGCGTCGCGCGACAGGCGGCAACGAGAAAATCGCCCGTTCTCTCGTGAAGACCTTCCTCGCAGACACGCCGAAGAAACTTTCTCTGCTCCGCCGCGCGGTGTCCGAAAAAGACGCTGAAATTCTCGCCACTGTCGCCCACTCCCTGAAGGGCTCACTCGCGCTGATCGGCGCGCAGAAAGCTGCGGGCACCGCCCGCAATCTGCAAGCCATGGGGCGACTGGGCAACCTCAGCGGCGCCGCCGCGGAATTCCGGGTGTTGGAAAGCGAGTTCAAGGAATTAGGGCGTGAACTGCTTGCGCTGCACGCGAAACCGAAGCCGGCATCGAAACGAGCGCCTGCACGCTCATCGAAGACCAAGCCGAAACGGCGCCGCTCCCGTTCCCGCCCCCGCGGGAAGCGCTGATGCTGACTAACCCGGCAATACTGCACCCGAGACACTTGCCCGCCCGATAACGCAAGCTCATACTTGATCACATGAAGCGGGAATTTTCAGTCGTTGGGAAAGCTGCGCTGTTCTTGCCCGTGTGCGCAATAACGTCCGCCATGACGCTCGCCATGCTGCTCGCGCCATCCGCGGTGCGCGCCGATGAACTGAAGCTCAAAGACGGCTCGACGATTTCCGGCACCATCGTGGGTTACGAAGAAAACTCGTTCAAAGTGAAAACGAGCTACGGTTACGCGGTCGTGCAGAAGGACCAGGTCGTCTCCATCGGAATCTCGGTGGCCGCTACGGCTTCCGCGGAAAAGAACTCCGAGCCGGCTGCCGAAAAAACCCCGCCCGCTGAAAAGCCGAAAACAGAATCCGTAAAGGCCGCCGCGCCGCCGCAACTGCCAGCAATGGCCGGGAGCAAGCGCGAACCGGTTGCGAAGCCTGCGGTGGCTCCGCCGGCAGCAACGAACGTCGCCGAGCCAGTTGCGAAAGCCACGCCGCCAGCCGCCGCGCCAGTTTCCGTGGCATCTAGCTCTGCTGCAAATCCTGCGCCGCCCAAGCCGCCCGCGCCGGAACCGATCCGCGAAGCCGTGGTCGGCAACACTTACACGAACGAAACCTATCGCTTCCACATGTACAAGCCGCCGGACTGGGACGTGATCGCCACCGCGCCGGCCGTGCTGCCGGGCGCGATCACCGCGATGGGCACGGGCGACGACACTACTTATCTATTGATCGGCCAGGAACCAGCCGGAAAGTCGCTCGCGACCGACATGGACACGACGGAGCGCCGCCTGCGCGACGTTATGGTGGACTTCCGGCCCTTGGATGAAAAGCAGATCACGGTATCCGGCGCGGCAGCGACCGAACATCACTTCCGCGGCAAAGTGGACGAGCATGATTGGTCCGGAGTGGTCGTGCTCGTGCCGCGCGGCGCAAGGCTTTACACCATCTTCGGCATGACGCGCGCGGACAACGACCTGGTGCAGATACAGGAAAACGTGATCGCGCGCGCGATTTCAAGCCTTCAGTTCACCGAGCAATAGCGCGGTTTTTCGCCACCATGGGAAGAAAGAGCAGATCCCTCGCTTCGCTCGGGATGACAGGCAATCCCTAATATCGAAGCACCACTAGAATTTCGTCACTTCGCTGAAGTGGAAGTCGCGAACCTTCATCGGCGGCACGACCATTTCAAAAGATTCTTCCCCCGCCGCGCGAACCGCCGGGCCCATCATCTCGACATTCGACAACATCTCGATGACGCTTTGGTTGAAGCGGAAATTCCGCACCCCGCCGGTAACTTTGCCGTTTTCGATCAGGAACGTTCCATCGCGCGTCATCCCCGTCAAAATCTTCTCGTAGGGATCCACTTCGCGGATATACCACAGTCGCGTGACGAGAATGCCGCGCTCGGTGGTGCGAATCATTTCATCCGTGGATTTATCGCCGCCCGAAAAAACCAGGTTCATGGGCGCCTCGCCGTACTCGTTCGGCAGCGAAAAACCATGCCCGGTCGGCTTGGCCTTCATTTTTTTGGCGGTCGCGCGCGAATAAACCAGATTCTTCGGAACGCCGCGATCCACGAGCAGCACTTTCTGCCTCGGCACGCCTTCTCCATCGTACGGCGCTCCGCTCTGCAGCGGATGATAAGCGTCGTCCCAAATCGTGATGTTGTCGCCGAACAATTTCTTGCCGAGGCGGCCCGTCAAGCACGAGCGCTTGTCGTGGACCGCGGTGCCCGCAAAATCATAGAAAAGAAAACC
>Ga0182015_10006039_pt1 | contig 12312 bp, 6 predicted proteins | sample 712P3MmetaG_FD_120478 | JGI IMG/M metagenome (GOLD analysis project Ga0182015, IMG submission 120478) | Permafrost microbial communities from Stordalen Mire, Sweden - 712P3M metaG | ecosystem: Environmental > Terrestrial > Soil > Wetlands > Permafrost | place: Sweden: Stordalen | collected...
GGCATCTGGCATGCCGACCTCGAACACATTCTTGACAAGTACCGCCTCAAGGAAATGAAGCAGATCCTCGATGACTGCGGCATCCAACACGTGGAGTTGGAATTCCTGACGGACTGGTTCTTGGATGGGGAACGAAAGAAATTATCGGACATTCGAAAAGGAAGGTTGCTCGAGGCTGCCGCAGTGCTCGGCGCGCGGCATATCAAGGTTGGCGATTTCTTCCAGGAGCAATGTTCCCTCCCGCACCTTATCGATGCGTTTGGCGTTCTCTGCGAGGAGGCAGCGCAGCATGGCACAAGAATTGGCTTCGAGCTTATGCCCTTCGCCATGATCCGAACGTTGGAGGAATCGGTGGCGATGGTGAAGGGCGCGGGAGCACCGAACGGCGGAATTGTGTTCGATTTGTGGCATGTGGTGAAGCTCGGCATCCCGTACGAAGAAGTGAGCCGCGTGCCCATGGAATACGTGGTCGGGGTGGAGTTGAATGATGGAACGTTTCGTGCGCCATGGAGTCTGCACGAGGATACGATCAACCATCGCCGCTTCTGCGGTGAGGGAGAGTTCGATGTCCGGGGATTCGTTCAGTGCATGCAGAAGGCGGGTTACAGGGGGCCTTGGGGGATTGAAGTCCTTTCTGCGGAACTGCGGACGTTGCCGCTGGAGGAACTGACGAGGCGCGCGTTTCAGACGACGATGGCGCAGTTTCAGTAGATGTTCCGGGTCTGGGTGCGACAATTCAGTTCTCTGGTCAGTTATCTTATAAGTTTTCCCAAGACCGCGTGAGCGAAAACCCTGCTCTTCCGAACCCGAAAGCCTGGCCGTGGCCGGACGCGCTTGACGCGCTCGTAGCTGCGCCGGCCTACCATCAACTGTTGCTGGAAGATCAGCGAGTGCGCGTTCTTCATACGCGCATTGCGGCTGGAGATGTAGTTCCACTACATACGCATCGATGGGGTGGGGTCGCCTGCCTGCAAAGCTGGAGCCACTTCATCCGGCGTGGAAAGAAGGGAGAGATTTTGTTCGATAGCCGCCAGGCGGGAGAGCCGCCGAAAATCCCCTGTGCTCAGCGTACGCAACCTCTCCCGCCGCACACCGTGGAAAACCTGGGACCTTTGGAGATCAGCATCCTGATGATTGAACTGAAAGATTAATGATGAGGCGGCGCTCCGACCTATGAGATCGCACGATTACTTGGATCGCAAGATCGAGACAGCAACCGCGAAGGAGATCGCTGGACTGCAACAAGGGCTGCTCGCGACACAACTCGACTATCTATTTGCTCGATCCCAGTTCTATCAGGAAAAATTCCGTACCGCCGCGATTCGCCGCAAGGACCTCCGCGCGTTGCGTGATCTGGCCCGTTTCCCCTTCACAACCAAGGAAGAGTTACGCGCCAGCCAAACGACACATCCTCCTCTCGGTAGCCACATCGCCCCCGACTGGCATGATGTGATTCGCGTTCACAGTTCGACCGGTACAACCGGGAAGCCCAGCTTTGTAGGGATCACGCGTCGCGACGCAAAGGTTTGGACGAGGCTCACGGCACGTTCCTTCTACACGCAGGGCCTGAGGAAGACCGATGTGGTGATGCACGCGGCGGGCCTCACACTATTCGTAGCGGGATTGACTTCCAAGGATGCGATCGAATCCGTGGGCTCGGTGTTTGTCCCCCTGGGCACAAGTGCATCGGAAAAGGCGCTGACGATCATTCCCTTGCTGGGTGTGAACGCGATGCATTGCACGCCATCCTATGCCGCCTACTTTGCCGATTTCGTGCGGGAAGCAGGAAGGGATCCGCGAGAACTGGGATTGAAGAAACTGTTCTGCGGAGCCGAGCCTGGGGCTGGAATCCCTGCGGTACGGGCCAAGTTGGAGAAAGACTGGGGTGCGCGAGTCACCGAGGGACTGGGAAATGCCGACATGGCGCCCATCATCTTCAGTGAATGCCCACAGCAATGTGGGATGCACTTCAACGGTCCGGATGCCGTGGTCGTAGAGATCATCGACCCTGACACGGGCGAGAATCTTCCGCCCGAAGCGGGCGTGACGGGCGAACTGGTGTACACCAGCTTGCAGCGGGAGTGCGTTCCCCTGCTGCGTTTTCGCACGCGCGACCGGGTTCAGGTGTTGGGCACTTCTTGTGGGTGCGGCCGTACCGGTTTCAAACTGCGTTGCATCGGACGCACGGACGACATGCTGATCGTGCTGGGCGTGAACGTTTTCCCATCGGCGATCAAGGAAGTGGTTTCAACTTTCCATCCGGCGACGACCGGGGAAATGCAGATCGTGCTGGACAAGCCGGGGCCGGGAGTCGCGCCACCGCTGAAAGTACTGGCGGAGTATTGCGGCGAGCTCGGGGCTTCGGCTGCGCTCAAGGCAGCGATGGAGCGTAAGATCAAAGCGCTACTAAGCGTTTCGGCGTCGGTGGAATTGGTGAGTGCAGGAACGCTGCCGCGCTACGAGATGAAGGGGCAACTGGTGAAGAGAACATACGAGTAAAAGACTTCTATTGCCGCCGAGCCTCGACGCGCATAAGAATTCAGCTTGGGTTATCGTCAATTTATGTGGGTGATTTTCTTGTTGCAGACGAGCGAATCATGTTTGTGAATCGCATTCGAATCCGGGTCGAGTTCGGAGATTGTGATCCGGCTCAGATCGTTTTTTTTGCCAACTATTTCCGCTGGTTCGATCAGTGTACAACGGCGCTGTTTCGGGCGGCAGGTCTTCCTTTGCAGAAGCTGTTTAAGGCCCACGGGGTTGTCGGCATTCCGCTGGTCGAGGCGCGGGCGCGCTACATCATCCCCTCCTCCTACGGCGACGAACTGGTTGCGGAATCCTGTGTGACCGAATGGAAGAAAAGCAGTTTCGTGATCAGCCACAAATTTCTGCGCGATGGTCAGTTAGCTGCGGAGGGCTGGGAGACGCACGTCTGGGCGGTCGCTCATCCTACCAAAGCTCATCGCATGAAGAGTGTGCCTCTGCCTCAGGAAGTGATCCGGATTCTTTCCACGGCGAAGAAGCGGCCGGCGCGAAAGGGTTGAAATCGGAAGACGCGCTGCAAGAAGGAGAGTCATGCGCAAGTTCGACATTAGAGTTTTCGCACTCACTCTCGGCGTTCTGATGCTCCAGGGATTCAACCTCTCGAGGGCGCGAGAGATAGAGCCGCAGGCCGCGACTGCGGCAAACGTCAGCGATGGCCAGATCGTGAAGGCGGAGAGCCGGCCGGGAGACTGGCTGACGTACGGTCGGACCTATAGCGAGCAGCGCTTTAGCCCTCTACGGGCAATCAACGACCAAAACGCAGGCCGGCTCGGTTTGGCGTGGTATTTCGATCTTGACACCTCCCGCGGGCAGGAAGCCACTCCCATCGTTATTAATGGCACGATGTATTTCTCAACCGCGTGGAGCAAGGTGTTTGCGCTGAATGCCGCGACTGGCGAGCGCCTGTGGTCCTTCGATCCAAAAGTGCCGCGGCAGTGGGACGCAAATGCATGTTGCGACGTGGTGAATCGCGGCGTCGCGGTCTGGCAAGGGAAGATTTACATCGGGACTCTCGATGGCCGGCTGATCGCGCTGGATGCGGCGACCGGCCAACCGGTCTGGCAGCAGATGACGATCGATCCGCGCTGGCGCTACACGATCACGGGCGCGCCACGCATCGTGAAAGGCAAAGTAATTATCGGCAACGGCGGGGGCGAGTTTGGCGTCCGTGGTTACGTTTCCGCTTACGATGCCCAGACGGGCAAGCTGGCGTGGCGTTTCTATACCGTGCCCGGCGATCCCTCCAAACCGTTCGAGCAGTCCATCCTCGCGCAGGCTGCCAAGACTTGGACGGGTGAATGGTGGAAGACCGGCGGCGGCGGCACGGTTTGGGATGCCATCGTCTACGATCCCGAGCTTGATCTTCTTTACATCGGCGTTGGCAACGGCGGACCCTGGAACGAGAAGTATCGCAGTCCCAAAGGCGGCGCGAATCTTTTCACTTGCTCCGTCGTGGCTCTCAAGCCCGAAACCGGGGAGTATGTTTGGCACTATCAGGAGAATACGGCTGACGAGTGGGACTATGATTCGGCGGAGCAGATGATTCTGGCCGATATCTCCATCGCAGGCAAGCCACGCAAAGTTCTGTTGCACGCTCCGAAGAACGGCTTCTTCTACGTCATCGACCGGGAGAGCGGGGCTCTGATTTCGGCAAAGCCATTCACGTTTATTAACTGGGCCACCGGGGTTGACATGAAGACTGGACGGCCGGTGGAAAGCGATACGGCGCGCTACTCCCGCGTTGACTCGCCGCCGATTGTGCCGGGACCATTGGGCGCGCACAGTTGGCAGCCGATGTCCTACAGTCCTCTGACCGGGCTGACCTACATTCCAGTCAATGAAGTCGGATTCAATTTCAAGTCGGAAACAAATTTCGAGTCCAAGAATTCGGCGATGAATTTTGGCATCGACATGGTGGCGGCGGGATTGCCGCAAGATCCAAAGATTAAGAAGGCGATCCTCGACAGCGTTGAAGGAAAGCTGGTGGCGTGGGATCCGGTGCAGCAGAAGCAAACTTGGGCGGTCGAGCGGCCGGGGCCGTGGAATGGCGGAACCCTTGCAACGGCGGGGAATCTGGTTTTCGAAGGCACCGCGGCGGGACGCTTTGAGGCGTATCGCGCCGATACCGGTGAGAAGGTCTGGTCGTTTGATGCGCAAACCGGGGTGATGGCAGGTCCTGTGACCTACACCGCGAATGGCGAGCAATACGTCGCGGTGCTCGCGGGCTGGGGCGGAGTTTTTCCGCTGGTCGCGGGCGAGGTTTCGTTCAAGTCAGGACGAGTGAGAAATGTCAGCCGGATGCTGGCATTCAAGATGGATGCGAAGGCAAGCCTCCCGCCACTGCCGCCGATCGAACAACCGGTTTTGGATCCGCCGGCTTCGACCGCGAGCGCGGCCGCGATTCATCATGGAGAAGCTGTGTACCAGCGTTTTTGCTCCGGCTGCCACGGAGATGTGGCCGTTAGCGGCGGACTGCTGCCCGATCTTCGCTACTCCACTACTCTGGAGGGCGAGCAATGGTTCAGGATTGTTCGCGAGGGCATATACCAATCGATGGGGATGGTAGCGTTTGGTAAAGAAGTGCCGCAGCAAGACGCAACGGACATTCGCTCCTACGTTATCTTCCGGGCGAACCAGAGTATGAGCGAAGGGAAGGCTGCTACCACAAAGGCGGCAGGGGATGCGCAGAAATCCAACGCTCACAAATAAAGTCATATTCCCGCGTCGAATGGATCGCCGGCGGCGGTGAAGAAATTTATGGTTACGGTGGCCAGCTCGGACGGCGGAAATTTTGCCTGGAGTCGAGGATCTGCTTTCAGTCCAGCTTCCTTGGCGGCATCCAGGAAAATCGGCACCTCTACCAAATACTGGTCAGAGAATCCATGGGTTCCGTCGTAAGCGACGGCTGGTGTCCTTGGTAAATTCGCCGCCGTGATATCCGGAGGGAGCGTGTGCAGTTCCAGCACCAGCAATCCAAATCGTCCGACATACGGCGCCCAGCGCTTCAAGTGGCGAACCAGATTCTCTTCCAGCTCATCGCAGGGAATTTCCTGACCGAGATGAGCGAAAGCTCCGGTAGATTTTCCCAGACGCGTGCCCGCGGCATAATTGGCGGGTGGGATATACGGCCGATTGTGATCAAGAAAAGAACGCACGTGCAGCAAATCGTGGACGTCGAGATTTAATTCCTCCAGATCGCCCGCCAATTGCGCCGGGCGGTTAATGTCGCCGGGAATTACGTGGTAAATGGGAATGCCGGCTTTCCGCAACGTTTGCTTGGTAACGCGCCGTGCCACTTTGTTGAAATCGGCGCCGATGATGATCAGCGGATGCTGGTCGATCACCTTGCCACGCTCAGTTTTGTTCTTTACCGTCTCATACAAATGCTGGAGAAAACTTCCGTCGCCGCAACCCATGTCGCAGATGCCCCTGGGCTGCTGCTGTACCGGACGGTTGAATATCTCAACGATGATTTCATCCACCTTTTGGAAATAAGTGCGGTGAGCGCCGCCGCTGCCCCATACGTTCATGCCGCGGTTGACCAGCAATTCCACTCCACTCTCGTCCCTTCGTGGAATGCGGGCGTTGCCAAACAATAAAGTGCTTACATTGTCGAAGAGCGGGAGATAGGAGACGGTGACACCGTAGGATGTCGCAATCTGGGCGGCGTAACGGCCGCACGCAGTAAGGCTCACGGAATTCTTTTCGCGCGCCACCCATCCTTGAGTGGCCAGCAAGTCGAGGATGCAGGTAAGACTCGATCGATTGGCGGAAATGTCATCGACATCAACGTGCCGCTGTCCCAGTTTGGCAAGAACTTCTGCGCGGGCCAAGGCGACCATAGCCGGGCCAATCAGCATGCCATCGAGATGTTGGCGAATTTGCTTGCTTACTTGATTTACCGCAGGGTCTGCGTCGCCTTCGAGCCCCCAGCGCTCTTTTGAGCGGCGAACGAGTTCTTGCAGCGACGGAAGAACAGGACGGTCCGATGCGCCGAAAAGAAAATCCTCGAGGAACACGGCTTTAGCCACAAAGGAGAGAACTTCACCGTACAGAAGTGGCGCCGTGCGCACTGCAATGCTTCCCGCAGGGGTTAGCGCATAACGCGGAGCATGTCCGCGCTCAACTTGCTGTTTCAACCAGCCGCACGATGCCAGCAGGCGCAGAGCTACGCGCAGGTAGCCACGATTCGCACGCGTTTCTTGCGCGATCCGTTCAAACTGCATCCACTCGCCGGCCGAGCCAAAAAGGTCGAAGACGCGGCGGTCCCACAAAGCTTTTACCGTCGGCGCCAGGACAATCCCCGAGAGGTGGCCGAAAAGCAAGGCTCGAACTTCTGCCTTTTCTTTTTCACCGAGGGGTGAGCTTGTCAAAGTTTCAACCATGATTCAGCCCTGTCCAACTCAATTCGGGATCAGACCCGGACTAAGCCCTGCCCTCGAACAAATTTCTTCCTTCGACCAGAGCCCGCATCTTGCGGTCGGCAACACTGCGTTGCAACATCCAAAAACCGCAGTCGGGATGCACGTAGCGCAGGCGCGTGGCACCCAAAGTTTTCACCACTCGCTCAATGCGTGATGCCACCAGTTCGGGCGTTTCCACTTCGTTGTCTTTAATATCGATCAGGCCGATGCCGAGCGCGATTTTCGGATCCAGGTCGGTGAAGACATCGAGCTCGTCATAACCGCGACGTGCAAACTCGAGCACGAGATGGTCAGCATGCAGTGAATTGAGGAAAGGAACCAGATCGCGCCAGAAGCCGCGGAGCACCGGCTGTCCACCGTAATTGCCAAAGCAGATGTGCACGGCGCGCTCGTTCAGGATGCCGTCGAGAACGTGGTTGATCGCTTCCGCGGCCCAGGGGGAATCCTGCGGGTAGCCGGCGATGCAGGCTTCATCGAGTTGGACGGCGTCGGCTTCAATGGATTCCAGTTGGCGGCGTAGCACGGCCGCCAGGTCCATGGCCAGATCAGAAATGTCTTTGTAATAGCAGTTTGTGACCATGCGCGACAGCATGTGCGGACCGGTACAGGTAAACTTCAGCGGTGTTTTCGTAAGCGGCGCTACCACCTCGTAGTCTCGCGGCAGATTCAGCGTACCTTCGCCAATTTTTCCGACCACCATACCTGCCGTCAGCAAGCGAGTCGTTGAGGCACGATCGGCGCGGAAGCGGTCGAAGTCCGAAAGCGCAAAATGGCTCCGGATTCCTTCCATTTGCGAGACGAAATAGTCAACCATCCCGTTGGTCTCGGGATGGCTGGGATCAAAGCGCATGAGTTCTCCGTCGGTCAAGAGGTCGAGACCGGCGAGTTCCTGAGTCTTCAATACAGCCATTACCGCATCGCGCAGAACCAGCCGCGAAGTATTACCGACCAGCCACGAAGGCACCGGATAGCTTCCCACGACAGTAGTTTTGATATTCGGATTCATCGTCCACTCCTGCCTCGCGGTGCAGTTGCTGGTGAGCGCCATCATACCGCCGAGCAATGCAGCTTGGTAAAAGGCACTTCAAAGTAACCCGATCAGGGCACGGAAAAGTAACTAAATATCTCGCAACATACTATCTAGTTTTCTCCTTGTAAGTGTGCCTAGAAGTGGATTAGAGTGATGCCGCTTCGTTGCTCTCGCAAACCACGGCGAGATCTATGAGAGGCCTTCGAACCCGGTTGCTTCGAGGATGCGGCGTTCGTGGAGGTTGGTATGTACCGCAGTGATGTGGTGGGAAGTCTTTTACGGCCTGCGTATCTGAAGGAAGCTCGCGACCGCTTCGCGGACGGAACTCTCAACGACACCGCGTTCAAGCAAGTCGAAGACCGGGCAGTCGACGAATGCATCGATCTGCAGACTCGCGCCGGCATGGAAGTAATCACCGATGGCGAAGTGCGCCGCTATGCTTTTTACGGGCACTTGATTGACGCGGTGGAAGGCTTCGACAAATACGGCGGATGGGCAATTCCTTTCCGCGATGAAAAAGGCGAAAAACTGGTTTTGTCGCGTCCTGTGGTGGTTTCCAAGTTGCGCCGCAAGCGGCCTCTTTGTGCTGAAGAATTTACTTACCTGCGCGCTCGCACCAAGAGCCCTTCCAAAACGACGATAATAAGCGCGCAGCAAGCCGCGGCTTACTACGACAGCCAGAAATCCACCGGCGCGTACGCGACAGTCGACGCATATCTCGCCGACCTGGTCGACATTCTGCGCGATGAAGTGGCGGAGTTGATCCGGTTGGGCTGCACTTATATTCAGATCGACTCTCCGCAGTACACCGCGCTGCTTGATCCCGATCTGCGGGAAGGCTATCGGCAACGCGGTAACGATCCCGACCGGCTGTTGGATTTATCGATTGAAATGGACAATGCGGTGGTCGGCGACCATCCCGGTATCATTTTTGGCCTGCATCTGTGCCGCGGGAATAATCAGAGCAAGTTCTACGCCGCTGGCGACTATGGTCCGATCACAAAAGTGTTTCGCCATACAAAATTCCAGAGATTCTTGCTCGAGTATGACGACGAACGCTCCGGGGGTTTCGAACCACTGCGTCAAGTACCGGAAGACCGCACCGTCGTGCTCGGTCTGGTGAGTTCAAAGAAACCGAACCTGGAGAGCAAGGACGAATTGAAAACGCGCATTGAAGCAGCGTCTGCGTTTGTGGCGTTGGAACGACTGGCCCTCAGTCCCCAGTGTGGCTTCGCTTCGACGATAGAAGGTAATGCCGTTACGGTAGCCGACCAGGAAGCAAAACTGAGACTGGTGGCAGAGACGGCAAAAGAGGTATGGGGAAAGCAGGTCCAATCGGCTCGCATCGCTTGATGAAATGAGCGGGACGCAGAAAAAAAGATATGACGTCGGGTCTTTATCGGGAATTGGGCAAGTCAAAACAAAAAGTGATTGTGTGTCGATGTGTCGGGAATCGCAACAAGAATTCTTGAACCGTGCAAGTCGGACATACGCTCGTTCGAATGACAGGAGATTCTGATGAAATCACGCCGGTTGTCAGTTTGCTTGTGTGGTTTGTTCCTGGCTTTGGTTTCGATTCAATATGCGGCCGGGCAGGCCACGGTCAGCTATGCGCTGCTGAATGGAACCGTCACCGATGAGAGCGGCCGGCCGGTAAGTAAGGCCACGATCACGGTTCGCTCTCTGGACACCAATGAGACCTTCACCGCGTTATCGAACGACGCGGGTTTTTACGTGGTTCCCAGTTTGCCGCCGGGGAAGTACGAAGTCGCGGTGAGTTACACAGGCTTCGGAAAATACACCCGCACCGGGGTCGTGTTGTCAGTCGGTCAAACCGCTACCGAAAACGTCACCCTCAAGGTGGCGGCGGTTTCTGAGACCGTTACGGTGACCACGGAAGCTGAGGCGATAGAAACGACGCGGACCGAAATCAGCCAGGTCATTCAAGCTCAGCAGATCCAGGATTTGCCCATCAGCGGCCGCCTTTTTACCGACTTTGCCCTGCTTGCACCCAGCGTCGCCAAAAGCCGGACCGCTCTGGGAAGCACGTTTACGGAATTCGAAGTCACGCAGATTTCTTTCGGCGGCATGCGTTCCTTCAGCAATGAAATTACGGTGGATGGCGCCGATTTTGTAAACACCGTCAGCGGTGTACAGCGCGCCACACCGCCGCAGGATGCGGTGCAAGAGTTCCGCGTGGTCAACAATAGTTTTGGCGCAGAGTATGGCCGGGCGCTGGGCGGCATCGTAAATATCGTCACCAAATCCGGCACCAACGATTTTCACGGCTCAATTTACGATTACCTGCAAAACAGCGCTACCGACGCGCGCTCTCTCTTGCAGCCTGCACCACTGCCTCATGCCTTGCGGCAAAATCAATTCGGAGGCACGTTGGGCGGCCCACTGCGAAAAGACAGGACATTCTTTTTTCTAAACTACGAAGGCAGGCGCAGCGGCGAATCTCCCACCTACGCCCCTGATTTGTTCGCCAATATCGGCAACATCGATCTGGCGAAATCATATTTGGGATTGTCTCCAGAAGGCTGCAACCTGCCTCCCGCGCAGTGCACCGGCTCACCTACCTCGTATCTTCAATCAGTTTTGAAGACGGTCAACAACGATTACGGTTTTGCCAAACTCGATCATCAAATCAACAACAACAATCGTTTCGCTCTGCGCTATGTGGTGGAGGATGCACGCGACACCGGCGAGCTAATCGGTAATACGGAAGATGGCGGCGGCATTGGCTCTCCGAGTGGCGCGCGCGACCTGTACATCCGCGATCAATCCGTCGTAGGGACTTTGAATTCCGTGCTGAAACCCAACCTGGTCAACACAGTCCTGGGTCAATATTCGAGGCGGCACTACAACTTTCCAGGAGCCACCGGCGAGCCCGATCTAAGTGTCGTCAATGACTTGGAATTCGGACATAACTTTGGCACTTACGATGCCATCTATGAGAGCCGCGTACAGGGCTCGGACTCGGTCGCATGGGTCAAGGGCAATCACGTCGCGAAATTTGGTTTCGATGGGAACTATGTTTGGAGCTACAACAATTATCCCGGTTTCACTCCGGAGCGCGTGCTGCTTCCAAACCTGGATTGTATGTACGCCTTTGCCGACACAATCAATCTTCTAACCACGGGCACTTATGGAACGATCCCGCAAAACTGTCCGCTTCAGCCCGGAGCCGACGGCGTATCTTTCCTTTACTGGGGCGTGGCGGTTCCCAGGACAGGTTTTACGAATGGTTACCAACCCTTGCCCGCTACCGGGGGAGGGTTCGGCAGCGGCTGGCCAAATGCGTTTCCGACCAATCAGTATTCCAACTACGCTTATAGTTTGAACCACGGCTACTGGGGATTCTTCGCGCAGGATCAATGGCGCGTCACTCCACACCTGACATTCAATTACGGTTTACGGTGGGATTTCGAAACAGGATTGGGTAGCACGATCAATCCTGACTACCGGGCGTTCCAACCACGCGTCGGATTCGCCTATTCTCCGGATGCCAAGACAGTGATCCGTGCCGGCTCCGGAATATTTTTCGATCGCAATAACCTGACCTTCTTCTTTACTACCGGAAATCAGAAAGCCCTCCCCGGCTATTTCTGTAACCCTCCGAGCGCCGATCCCAGTTGCGCCGCAAACGGATTCACGCAAGGAGTAGCTGTCCCGATGCTTCAAAAGAATGCGGCCAGCGGCGGCTGGCAGTTGTCGGCGGATCCGGGTTATCCCGGGACGCCTTCTCTGCCTTGCGCGGCGCTAGGTTTGCCCGTCGGCCTTTGCTCGCAACTTCCGGGTACGCCCGCACAACAGACGATAAGCATCGCGGCCTTGCAAGCGCTCAGCATCCTTGCCGATGGGCCCAATGCTTATCCAACCGTCAGCCTCACCGGACCTTGCACCGCGAATCCCGTAACCGGCGCGCCTACTGGAGCCTGTGGCGTCGGTGCCGGCGGCATTCAGCGTAATGCGCGCCTCCCCTATGCTGAACAGGCGAGTCTTGAAATTGATCGCCAGATGGGCAAAGGACTCCAGCTCCAGTTGGGATACCTCTTCGTCGGCGCGCACAAGCTTGTTCGCGGCAATAACATTAACGTGCCGTGTCCTTACGGCACATCCAAGCCAAACAATCCTTATTACGCTCAGGGACTGGTCGACCCGAGTGGGTCGCTCACTCCTTGTACTGGTAAGCCCATTCTGGGTCCTTTGGGATTGGGACCGTTCTTCGACTGGCTTGGACCCGCAAGCCCAATTCCTCCGGCTTTCGCTCCACCGAATCCGCAGCTCCCCGTGAATCCGAGCGGCTTGGAA
>Ga0182015_10006040_pt1 | contig 12309 bp, 8 predicted proteins | sample 712P3MmetaG_FD_120478 | JGI IMG/M metagenome (GOLD analysis project Ga0182015, IMG submission 120478) | Permafrost microbial communities from Stordalen Mire, Sweden - 712P3M metaG | ecosystem: Environmental > Terrestrial > Soil > Wetlands > Permafrost | place: Sweden: Stordalen | collected...
ATAGCAGGAGGACGAGAGGCCGTCGGCCCCGAGGCCGACCCAGGCGAAGACGGCGATCAGCGAGAGGCTGTGGAACAGGTTTCGGTCCGCGAGGGACTTCTCGCGGCCGAAGAGGATCGATTTTAGCGACATGTGTGGATTGCCCGGGAGCCGGTGGAGCGGCTGCCTCGGCCCCGCGACGTCTGGACGATGCGGGCCGGGAAGGGACCGGGAAATAGACACATAGGGGCACGGCGTAACAAGCCCGATGGCGACGCTTAATGTTTTCTTAATGCCCGTTTGCGGCGGAGGCCACCGCTTGACAGTTGAGCCCGGAATTCGCTATTTCGAATCCGCGTATGGAGGCAGCCCTAGATCAGCCGGTGCTTGTCCTTAACCGCCTGTGGCAGGCGGTTAACGTCATTGGCGCCCGGCGCGCTTTCGGGCTCCTGGCCCGCGGCCACGCCCATGTCGTCCACCAGCAGGCGGACGACTTCAGGATGTTCTCCATGATGGACTGGATCGACTTCTCGGCCGACCACCCGCCCATTGTCGAGCTTGAGGCGGTCCATACGCCCACCCGGACGATCAGGCTGCCCCGGGTCATCCTCCTCACCTTCTTCGACAAGCTCCCGTGCAAGGAGCTCAAGCTGACGCGCAACAACGTTTTCGAACGCGACAAGAATTCCTGCCAGTACTGCGCGAAGGTCCTCCCCCGCGAGCAGCTCAACCTGGACCACGTCATCCCCCGCGACTACGGCGGGAAGACCACCTGGGAAAACATCGTCTGCTCCTGCATCCGCTGCAACACGCGCAAGGCCAACCGCCTGCCCCACGAGGCCTCCATGCGCCTCATCCGCAAGCCGTCGCGCCCGAAGTGGAGGCCGGTCATCTCGATGGTTCTCGGCACCCAGCACCGCGAGGTCTGGAAGGACTTCCTCGACATCGCCTACTGGAACGTCGAGCTCGAGGAGTGACCGGTGCCTAGCCGCGCGCGAGCGGCATCGTTATCCTGAGCGTCGTGCCCGCGTGGCTTGTGCTCATGAGCTGGATGTCGCCGTTGTGCCCCTGGAGGACGCGCTTCGCTATGGCGAGCCCGAGCCCGGTCCCATCGGGCCTGCCGCTCAGGAACGAGTCGAAGATCCGCTCGCTGATGGCATCGGGTATGCCCGACCCCGTGTCGCTCACGTCGAGGACGGCGAAGCCGCCCCCCTCGCGCGGGTCGGCCGAGAGCCTGAGCCCGATCTCCCCGCCCTCGGGCATCGCCTGCATGGAGTTGATGATCAGGTTGAGGAGAACCTGCTGGAGCTGCCCCTTGTGGCCCTCGACGACGACGGACTGGCCGGCCGGCTCGAAGGTGACGTGGATGTTGCTCTGCGCGAGCTTCAGGCGGACGAGCACGAGGGTGTCCTCCACGATCTCCGCCACCTGGTGGCGGGAGTGCAGGCTGGTCGGCGCCTTCGCGAAGTTGAGGACGCGGGTCACGATGGACTCGAGCTGGTCCAGCTTCTCCCCGATGACGCGGACGTCCGTCCTGCGGGGGTCGCCCTCGGCGAAGTCGAGGCCCATGCCGCCGTGGAGGAGCTTGAGGACGGTCAGGGGGTTGCGGATCTCGTGGGCGATCTCGGCCGCGAGGAGGCCGAGCATCGTCAGGCGCTCGTTCTTGCGGAGCGACTCCTCGCTCATGAAGACGCGGGAGTAGAGCCTCGAGTTCTCGAGGGCGACGGCCCCGAGGCTCGCCAGCGCGCTGCAGAGGCGCCTCTCGTCATTGTCGAAGATCCGTATCCGGTCCATGAATATGACGAGGACGCCCATCACGTCCCCCTCGAAGAGCATCGGGACGGCGATGACCGACCGCAGGGCGGGGTCCCTCGGCAGGTCCAGGAGGTCGTAGAACTCCGGCGACTGTATGTCGGCGAACGACACCGGCTTCCTCGTCCGGACGGCGGAGGCCGACAGGCACGAGGCGAGCGGCAGGTCCCCCTCGGGATCCAGCGTGCCCTTGTCGCCCTGGTAGGAGGCGAGCCGCAGCGTCGAGGCCAGGGAGTCGAAGGTGAAGAAGGCGCAGGCCTTGGCCTGCATCATGGCCGAGGCGTCCCGGGTCAGGTTGTCGAAGAGCTCCCCCTGCTCGAGCTTGCCGACGAGCGCCTGGCCGGTCGCGATCAGGGCCTCCAGCTGCCGGGCCTTTCCCCGGAGGTGGCGGAACTCCCAGAGGCGCTGGAGGACCGGCGACGCGGCCCCGGCCATGCGGATCAGGCTCGCCAGGTCCTCGGGCCCGTAGGCCCCGGCCGAATCCCGGTCTAGGCCGATGACGCCCAGGACCTGCCCATCCGGGAGCAGCATGGGGGCCGCCATCTCGCAGCGCGTCCCGCGCCGAATCGGCCGGCTCCGGAGGTCTGCCGAGCTGTCGGGGACCAGCAGGGGCTTCGCGTGCCAGGCGGCCCAGCCGGCAATCCCCTGTCCCGGCGGGAACGACAGGTCAGCCTCCGGCGGCAGCCCCTGCGCTGCCTCGATCTCAAGCTTGGTCGTCTCGGGGTTCTGGAAGGCGACGATCCCGCTGTCCGCGCCGAGCGCGCGCGCGGCGACCGCCAGGATCTCCCGCGTCGCCGCTCCGGGGTCATCGCTTCCCGAGGCGAGCGACGAGATGGCATGGAGCGCCTTCAGTTCCGCTGCTTCGGTCATCCCAACAGTCGTGCAGGGCCGCGGGCGCCCCTGCAAGGGATTATGGGGCGCTCAGGCGGTCTCCGCGACCGCCACCTGCGCCGGGGAAATCACCTCTGTCAGCGCGGTCCTGAGCTTCTGAAGCCGGTCCGTGTCCTCGACCGCCTCGTGGTTCGCGCTCTCGATGTAGAAGGTGTCGATCGCCACGCCGCGCTCGGTGCCGATCCGGGCGAAGGTGATGTCGAACCCGAAGTCGGAGATCGCCTTCGCCAGGCGGTAGAGGAGCCCGATCTGGTCCCGGGCCTGGACCTCCACGATCGTGCGCTGCATCGAGATCTCATGGTAGACGTCCACGGTCGGCGGGAACGAGCTGTGGAGCGTCTCGCCGCCCTTGGAGTAGAGGTAGCGCGTCGCCGCGATCTTCTTCGCCTGGGCGAGGATCTCCGGGTAAAGGTCCGAGTTCGACATGAGCGCGGACTCGATGATCTTGGCGAAGGATTCCTGCGCGGCGGCGTTCTGGACCACGCCCCGGCCCGGCTCGACCACGTAGAAGGTGTCGATCGCGATATGGTCGGTCCTCGAGATGACCTTCGCGCCCAGGATGTTCAGCCCGGCGACGCTGAAGGCGCCCGCCAGCTTGTAGAAGAGCCCGGCCCGGTCCCAGGTGACGACGTTGACCACCGTCAGCGAGCGGTTGAGGTCGTCCTTCCAGTCGATGACCGGCCGCAGCGTGCCGACCGAGTCGGTCGCGGTGATCGACTTCAGGAGCTGGTTCACCATCTGGATGTGCAGCGTGATCTCGCTCGCGTCCGTGAGGATGAAGTAGCGGTCGGGAAGCAAGCTGAAATGGGCGGCGATCTCGTCGTCGCTGATTCCCGGGATCCGTTTCGCGATCAGTTCCTGTTCGGTCATTTTTCGTTTTTCCTCAAAGTTGGCCTCGACGGCTGCCCCGAGCCTCAGGCGCTCGAGGGTGTTTCGGTACAGGGTCGTGTGGAGGGTGTCCTTGTAGCTGTTCCAGAGGTCGGAGGACGTGCCGCGTGCATCGCAGAATGTATGGACGTAAAGGCAACGGAGACGTTCCGGATCTCCAACGAGTTCGGCAAAACTGGCAGATGTTTTGGGGTCATCTACGTCCCGCTTCTGCCAGAATCGTGCCATCGCGAGATGATTCTTTATTACAAATGAAACAAGTTCACGACCCCGCGGGGACACCCCGAGGCGCTCCATGGTGGGTCCCGCCAGCCTGACCCCCGATTCGGAGTGGTTCTGGATGCCGACGGCCTTGCCGATGTCATGGAGGAGGAGCGTCAGGTAGACCAGGGCCGGGTCCTCGATCTCATGGAGGACGGTCCTGTACTTGAGCGTGATCGGCTCTCCCAGGGTGAAGATCAGGTCGAGCTCGCGTATTGCATTAAGTGTATGGATATCAGCTGTATATCTATGGTAGAACTCATGCTGGACGAGGCAGGTCAGGGCCTCGAACTCGGGAATGTACGCCCCGAGGACCCCCAGCTCGTGCATCTTGCTCAAGACCGGGTAGACCGCGCCGGACTCGGACAATATGGCCCGGAACGCCACGTTGGCGTCGGGCGAGGCGGTTATCCCCTGGACGAGGGGGAGGGATTCCCGGATGAGCAGGGACAGGTGGAAGTCCAGGGTGCATTCCAGCTGCTGGCACTGCCGAAACACCCGGATCAGCCGCACCGGGTCGTCCCGGAACACGGAGGGGGTCTCCGCCGCGAGCTCGTGGCCCCGGACAATGAAGCCGTCCACCCGCCGCGCCCGCCGGAGCCGGGCGATCTTCAGGGCCTCCCGGATCGGGACCTTCGCCCCGCTGGAGGTGCGCCCGATCGTCAGGGCGAGCCGGCTCTCCACGTTCTTCGAGGTCTGGAAGATCGCCTGGGCAGAGCGGTAGTAGTCCTGCATGAACCACTCGACACGGGCGAGGAGGGGCTCCTGGTTGTAGCCGAGGTTGAGGGCGACCGTGGGCTGCGAGTCCAGGTTCAGGACGTCGGTGGGCCGCGCCCTCTCGAAGTGGAGCTCATTTCTCACCCGCAGGAGGAAGTCGTAGGCCCGGCCGAACTCCGTCACCTCGGGCACGCCCAGGTAGCCCGCGTCCGAGAGCTCGTCGATCCGCGCGATGCCGAGCTTCACCCGGGCCATCCAGAGCGTGTTCTGGTAGTCCCTCAGGCCGCCGACCCCGTTCTTGATGTCGGGCTCCTGGTTGAAGACCGTGTTCCCGTACTTGGCGCGCCGCATGGACTGGTCCTCGAGCCGGGCGAGGATGTAGCCCTTGGGGTCGTCCGTCGTGTAGAAGTTGCGGTAGGCGAGGAGGAACGAGTCGCAGAGCGCGGCCGAGCCGGCGACGTAGCGCGACTCGAGGAGCGAGGTCATCGTCTGGATCTCCCTCTTCGCCTGGATGAAGACCTCGTCCACCTTGCGGGTCGAGTGCCCGACCTTGAGCCCGCAGTCCCAGAGGGGGTAGAGGATCTCCTGCGTCAGGTGCGCCTGGAACGGCTCGACGATCGCCGCCTTGGATTTCGTGGGGTAGAGGAACATGATGTCCACGTCGCTCCAGGGGGCGAGCTCGCTCCTGCCGTAGCCGCCCAGCGCGACGACGGAGACGGCCGCGGGCATCGGGCCCCTGCGGATCGCGTAGAGGGAGATCGCGTGGTTGAAAAGCCGGGAAATGAGGGCGTCGATGATCGCCGAGCGGCCGTTCTCGACCTCAAGCCCGGAAGCTCCCTGGTTGTGGAAGGCGCGCAGGTCGGCCATCGAGTCCCTCAGGAAGCCCTTGCAGGCGGCGAGCCGCTCGGCTCCGCCCGTCTCCAGGCTGAAGGCGATCTGCGAGCTCGCCAGCTCATCGAGGGTTTTCGGCATCGGCGCCGCCCATTGAAGGGCGGCTGGCGAAGGATTCAATCCCCGATGGCGCGCACCCCGGACTTGCCTGCCGCGGGGCCCCACGGTTTGCTGGCTGCCCCCATGCCCGAGATCACAAAGAGCTACGAGCCGCGAGAGGTTGAGCGCAAGTGGTATGCGGCGTGGCTGGACGCGGGCACCTTCGCGGGCCGGCCCGCGCGCGGCCGGGCGCCGTACTCGATCGTCATGCCCCCCCCGAACGTGACGGGCGTCCTCACGATCGGACACGTGCTCAACAACACGATCCAGGACATCCTGATCCGGCGGGCGCGCCTGGAGGGGCGCTCGACGCTCTGGATCCCGGGCCTCGACCATGCGGGCATCGCCACCCAGACGGTCGTGGAGCGCGAGCTCCGCAGGGAGAGGAAGACGCGCCACGACTTCGGCCGGGAGCGGTTCGTCGAGAAGGTCTGGGAATGGCGCGGCGAGAAGGGCGGCCGGATCCTCGAGCAGCTCCGCGCGCTCGGGGCCTCCTGCGACTGGGACCGGACGCAGTTCACCATGGACCCCGCGTACTCGAAGGCGGTCCTGGGCGTCTTCGCGGATCTGTTCCGGCGCGGCCACATCTACCGCGGCAAGCGGATGGTCAACTGGTGCCCGGCCTCGCAGACGGCTCTCTCGGACGAGGAGGTGATCATGAAGCCCGTCAACAGCGTCCTCTACAAGGTGCGCTACGAGCTCGCCGACTCCCCCGGGCAGTTCATCCAGGTGGCGACGACACGCCCGGAGACGATCCCCGGGGACGTGGCGATCGCCGTCCACCCCGACGATCCCAGGTATTCAGGGCTGGTCGGCCGCAGGGTCTGGCGCCCCCTGAACCGGGCCGAGATCCCCGTGATCGCCGACGCCGCCGTGGACCCCAAGTTCGGGTCGGGCGCCCTCAAGATCACGCCGGCCCACGACAGGGTGGACAACGAGATCGGGCTCCGGCACGCGCTCCCCGTGATCGACATCCTGAACGCCGACGCGACCCTGAACGAGCTGGCCGGCCCGGAGCTCGCGGGGATGGAGCGCTTCGCCGCCCGCAAGAGGGCGGCCGAGCTCCTCGGGTCCTCCGGCGCCCTTGTCGGCGAGGAGGCCTACGCGAACAACGTCGGGTATTCCGAGCGCTCCGACGTCCCGATCGAGCCGCGCCTCACCTGGCAGTGGTGGCTGCGCTACCCGAGGGTCGATGAGGCCAGGTCAGTCGTCCGCGAGGGCGTCATCCGCTTCCATCCGGAGCGCTGGGCGAAGGTCTATCTCCACTGGCTCGACAACATCCAGGACTGGTGCATCAGCCGCCAGCTCTGGTGGGGGCACCGGATACCGGTCTGGTACCGCAAGGGCCTGGACCGCGACCGCATGGGCGAGGCCGACCTGGGGGACCCGGCGAAGATCCACGTCTCCGTGGACGGCCCCCCCGACCCGGAGAACTGGGTGCAGGAGGAGGACGTGCTGGATACCTGGGCCTCCTCGTGGCTCTGGCCGTTCGCCACCCTGGGATGGCCCGACCCCGCGGAGATGAAGCGGGACGGCTTCGACGCGTTCTACCCGACCAGCACCCTCGTGACGGGGCCCGACATCATCTTCTTCTGGGTGGCCCGCATGATCATGGCCGGCCTCGAGTTCACCCGGCCGGGGGAGCCCGTCGAGCGCCGGGTCCCCTTCCGGGATGTCTTCTTCACCGGGATCATCCGCGACGCGCAGGGCCGGAAGATGTCAAAGTCCCTGGGCAACTCGCCGGACCCCCTCGACCTCATCGACGCCTATGGGGCGGACGGGCTCAGGTTCGGGATCATCTCGATCGCGCCCCAGGGCCAGGACATCCGGTTCCAGGAGGACCGGATCGAGGGCGGGAAGAACTTCTGCAACAAGCTGTGGAACGCCTGCCGCTTCCGGCAGATGAGCGGGCCGGCCGGCGACAACACCTCTCCCCGGTCGATCCTCGCGCGCATTGACCCCGCCAGGTTCGACGCGGACGACCACGCCATCCTGGAGCGGCTCCTCTCTGCGACCCGCGAGGTCGACCGCTGCTTCGCCGAGTTCGAGTTCAGCGCGGCCGCGCAGGCCCTCTACGGGTTTTTCTGGAACGACTTCTGCGACTGGTACGTGGAGGTCTCGAAGTCCAAGCTCCAGTCGGAGGACACGAGGGCGAACTGCCTCGCGATCCAGGACCTCGTCCTCAGGCAGGCGCTCCTCCTGCTGCACCCCTTCATCCCCTTCATCACCGAGGAGCTCTGGTCGCAGCTCGGGTACTGCGGGAAAGAGGGCGGGTTCATCGTCGACGGGGTCCTCGAGGACGCCTCCCGGTGCGCCGTCGCCCTGGGGACCCTCGGGGCGAAGCCGGACCCGGTGCAGGCGGCCTCGGTCGAGAAGATGAAGGCCTTCGTCTCCCGGGCCCGCGCCCTCAAGGCCGAGCACAACCTCGCGGGCAGGAGGGACGTGACGTTCTTCGTCACGACCGACGACGCGGCGTGGGCGGCCCTCGAGCCAAACCTCACGAAGCTGTCCCGGATGGCCGGGGCCTCGGAATTCCTGCGCCGCGAGAAGGTCGAAGGCGCGCCGGCCTCCGTGACCGCGCTCGGGACGCTCTACCTCGACCTCGCGAGCGCGGTCGACGTCGGGGCGGAGAGGGCCCGCATGTCGAAGGAGATCGCGGCCCTCGACGGGCACATCGCGGCCACCGAGGCGCGCCTCGCGAACCGGGCCTTCCTCGACAAGGCGCCCCCGGCCGTCCTTGAGGGCGCCCGCAGGCAGCTCTCCGAGCAGCAGGCGAAGCGCGCCGAGCTCGGCCGCTTGCTCAAATCGCTCGGTTGAGGTAACCTTGGGAATGCCCGCATCGCCAAGGATCCTAGCCTTCGCCGGCAGCGCGCGCCGCGAGTCGCTCAACCGGAAGTTCCTCGCCGTCGCGATGGAGGAGGCGAGGGCCGCGGGCTGCGAGGTCACGCTCGCGGACCTGAACGAGCTCAGCCTCCCGCTCTACCACGGCGACCTGGAGGACACCGCCGGCGTGCCCGCGAACGCGGTGAAGCTGGTCGCCCTCATAAGATCCCACCATGGGCTCCTTCTCGCGTCCCCCGAGTACAACTCGATGATCACGCCGCTCCTCAAGAACACGATCGACTGGTGCACGCGGGACGCGGAGAACCCGTTTGAGGGCAAGGCGGCCGCGGTCATCTCCGCCTCGCCCGGGGCGCTCGGCGGGGTCCGCTCGCTCCAGATGGCGCAGATGCTGCTTTTGAAGCTGGGGTGCCAGGTCGTGCCGGGACAGTGCTTCCTCGCGAACGCGGGGACGGGGTTTGACGCCGGGGGGCGCCTCGTCGACCCGCGGACGCAGAAGTCGCTCAAGGTCCTGATGGCCAAGCTCGCCCTGGCCGCCGGCCGCCTGGCGGCCTGAGGCGGCGCCTGTCTGCGGGCTTGCCCGCGGGGTCGCGCATACCATTAAATTAAATCTCCATGAAGAAAGCCCTCATAACCGGAATCACGGGCCAGGACGGCTCGTATCTCGCTGAGCTCTTGCTCGCAAAGGGTTACGAGGTGCATGGGATCATCCGGAGGGCCTCCACCTTCAACACCAGCCGCATCGACCACCTCTACAGCGACCCGCACGTGAACGGGGTCAGGCTGTTCCTCCACTATGGGGACCTCGCCGACTCGGTGCAGATGGTGAAGCTCCTCTACGAGCTGCAGCCCGACGAGATCTACAACCTGGGGGCGCAGTCCCACGTGCGCGTGTCGTTCGACATCCCGGAATACACCGGGGACGTGGACGGCCTCGGGGCGCAGCGGATCCTCGAGGCGATCCGCGAGGCCGGGATCGTGAAGAAGGTCCGGTACTACCAGGCCTCGTCCTCCGAGATGTACGGGAAGGTCCAGCAGGTGCCCCAGACCGAGGCCACCCCCTTCTGGCCGCGCTCGCCCTACGGCTGCGCGAAGGCCTACGCCTACTACCTCACCGTCAACTACCGGGAGAGCTACAACCTCCACGCGAGCAACGGCATCCTCTTCAACCACGAGTCGCCGCGGCGCGGCGAGACGTTCGTGACGCGCAAGATCACGAGGGCGGCCACCCGCATAAAGGTCGGGCTCCAGGACTCGCTCTACCTCGGCAACATGGACGCCCAGCGCGACTGGGGCTATGCCAAGGAGTACGTCGAGATGATGTGGATCATGCTCCAGCAGGACAAGCCGGACGACTATGTCGTCGCGACGAACGAGACCCACAGCGTGAAGGACTTCTGCGAGGAGGCCTTCGGGCTCCTCGGCCTCGACTGGAAGAAGTACGTGAGGCACGACGCCCGCTATGAGCGCCCGGCCGAGGTGGAGCTCCTGATCGGCGACCCGGCGAAGGCCGCGAGGCAGCTCGGCTGGAAGCCGACGGTGCGCTTCAAGGGGCTCGTGAAGATAATGGTCGACCACGACCTCGACCTGGCCAAGCGGGAATCCCAGATAGCCAAGCTGCCGAGTCCGTGACAAAGGTCTTCATCGCTGGCCACCACGGGATGGTGGGTTCGGCGCTCGTGCGCCGGCTTAAAAAGGAGCCCGGGACGGAGCTCCTCCTGAGGGACAGGAAGCAGCTGGACCTGACGAGCCAGTCGGCCGTCTCGGCCTTCCTCGCGGCCGAGAAGCCCGACATCGCCATCATCGCCGCGGCCAAGGTGGGCGGGATCCACGCCAACAGCACCTTCCCCGCGGACTTCCTCCACGAGAACCTGGCGATCGCGTCCAGCACGGTCCACGGGGCCTGGGCCGCCGGGGTCTCCCGCGTCCTCTTCCTCGGCAGCTCGTGCATCTACCCCAAGAACGCGCCCCAGCCGATGACGGAGGACTGCCTCCTCACGGGTCCGCTGGAGCCGACGAACGAGGCCTACGCGGTCGCGAAGATCGCGGGACTGAAGCTCTGCCAGTACTACCGCAGGCAGCACGGCGTCCTCTTCCACTCGGCGATGCCGACGAACCTCTACGGCCCGGGCGACAACTACCACCCGAAGAACTCCCACGTCCTGCCGGCGCTTATCCGCCGCTTCCACGAGGCGCGCGAGGCCGGCGCCGCGGAGGTGGTCGCCTGGGGCACCGGCTCGCCGCGCCGGGAGTTCCTGCACGTGGACGAACTCGCCGACGCATGCGCCTTCCTCCTCGGCCGCTCCGATCCCCCCGACTGGATCAACGTCGGCACGGGGACGGACGTGACGATCCGGGAGCTGACCGAGATCGTGGCCGAGGCGACGGGCTACCGGGGCCGCATCAGGTGGGACGCCACGATGCCCGACGGGACGCCCCGCAAGCTCCTGGACGTGTCGCGCCTCTCGGGCATGGGCTGGACGGCGAAGACCGGCCTGCGGGACGGGATCGCCGCCACCTACCAGGCCTTCCTCGAGGAGAAGAAGTCCGGGACCCTCCGCGGATAGGCCCCTCCACCCGTGGCCGACGAGATTCCAACCGTGGCGGCTGACGTCGAGGATTCCGGGCCGAAGAAGTCCTTCTGGGGCCACCTGGCCGACCTGAGGTCGGCCCTGATCCGCTCGGCGATCGCCATCGGGATCTCGCTGATCGTCTGCCTTCTCGCGAGCCCCTGGCTCGTCAGGGTGCTGATGGAGCCCCTGAGGCACATGCGCATGTTCGAGAAGGCCAGGCCCACCGTGACGCTCCAGATCGGCGACACGAAGCTCGGCCCCTTCCAGGTCACCCGCGAGCAGTTCCCCGGGCTTCCAGCCGGGGATGCCCCCAATGTCGTGTTCCGCGTCGGCACGGCGGCGATGGGGAAGGAGCAGGTTGCCACGCTCACGATGGAGCCCGGCGCGGGACCGGCCGACCTGGTCGAGGTGAGGCTCCACAACTTCAGCCCGGCGGAGTCGTTCATGGTCGCCTTCCACGTCGCCCTCTTCGGCGCCCTCGCGGTCTCGTCCCCCTTCTGGATCTTCTTCATGGGGGGCTTCATCCTTCCCGCGCTCAACCTGAAGGAGCGCAGCGTGATCTTCAAGTGGCTCGGCTGGTCGGCCTTCCTCTTCTTTGCCGGCGCCCTCTCAACCTACTTCTTCCTCCTGCCCGTGGCTCTGCGGGCCTCGGTTCAGTACTCCAACCTCCTCGGGTTCTCGGCGCAGGACTGGAGGGCGATCGAGTACATCAACTTTGTCTGCAAGTTCATCTTCGGGATGGGGCTCGGGTTCCAGTTCCCCCTCATCGTCCTCTTCCTGGTGAAGATCGGGGTCCTCACGCACGCGCAGCTGACGAAGTACCGGCGCCACGTCGCCGTCCTCGCGCTCATCCTCGGGGCGGTCCTGACGACCCCGGAGGTCGTGACGCAGGTGGCGATGGCGGTCCCGCTCTACCTCCTCTACGAGATCTGCATCTGGATCGCCTGGCACTGGGAGCGCAAGAAGCGCAAGGCCGAGGGGGAGATGTCAATTTAGCCGCAGGCCCGTCGATTCCCTAGATGATAGTCCGGACCGTCACCCAGGTTGAGATTGGCCCGCGGGTCGCTTCATTGGAGGCCTGCCTGCGCTCGCCATGATTGCCTTCGAACACGCGCTCCTCCTGCTCCTCCTGGTCGCGAGCCTGAGCGTCGCCGGCCGCTGGCTCCCCTGGCCGCAGCTCATCACCTTCCTCCTGGGCGGCATAGGGATCGCCTTTCTCCCTGGGTTCCCGCGATTCGAGCTCGATCCCGGGTTCTTCTTCCTCTGCTTCCTGCCGCCGCTCCTCTTCTCCGACGGCTGGCTGATGCCGCTGCGCGAGCTCGCCAAGGCCAAGCGCCCGATCCTGCTCCTCGCGGTG
>Ga0182015_10006041_pt1 | contig 12307 bp, 11 predicted proteins | sample 712P3MmetaG_FD_120478 | JGI IMG/M metagenome (GOLD analysis project Ga0182015, IMG submission 120478) | Permafrost microbial communities from Stordalen Mire, Sweden - 712P3M metaG | ecosystem: Environmental > Terrestrial > Soil > Wetlands > Permafrost | place: Sweden: Stordalen | collected...
ATTGGGCCAATGGATGGCGCAAGTACGGCAACCAAACCATAAAGCGCAAAGGCCTGCCCCCGCTTCTTCGCATCGAATGAATCCGCCATGATGGCTTGTGCCATGGGCTGAAGTCCGCCCCCTCCAGCCCCTTGAATCACGCGACTGAGAAGCAGCATGGGAAGCGAGACGGCAAGGCCGCAAAGGAAACTGGCGATCGTGAAGACGGCGATGCATAACAGAAAAAAACGCTTGCGGCCGATAACGCTGGACGCCCAGGCGCCCATGGGTAGAACGATAGCGTTGGATACCAGATAGCTGGTAAGCACCCAGGTTCCATCGTCGGTACTGACGCCTAGATTGCCGGAGATGTGAGGCAACGCGACGTTTGCTACGGAGGTATCGAGGACCTCCATAAAAGCGGCAAGCGCCACTGTTCCCGCAATCACCCAGGGATTGACCCGCGGCTTCCATTGTCGTTCGGCAGGGCCAGTCGCCATCTTTAGTCCGGATTCGGCCGTGGGACACGTGAAACCGCCATTTTAGGCCCAGCGCGGAATGCAGGCTGAGCAAAAGGGAACAACTTTGAATGGTTTCCATGTAAGACAATGAAAGACTGCGCGAGAACTAGCTGACCTTAGTTATGGAACATGATTGGATTGCCGTTTCGTGCCGAGTCCGAGGTAGTGCTCTCCGCAACGCATGCGAAAAGTTGTGTCGATGGCTTGTCCCCGCGAGGTTCGGGATGGGTTAGGTTAGGAAGTGATCCTGAAGCCCTCGAATCAGGTTCTCAATTCAGGACGACCACCACGTCGCGCTCGCCCGAGCAGCGGGAATGGGAGGCGATCCGAGGGCGTCGTCGGCGCTGTTCAATCCGAAGAGTCTCGACACCGATCAATGGACGCATGCGGCCCGTTCTGCAGGTATGGCGTATGGCTGCCTGACCACCAAACATCATGATGGATTTTGCCTATGGCCAACGGCGACCGGCAGCGCGTGCGTAAAGGATGCGACCTATAAGCGGGATATTGTGCGCGCTTATGTGGACTCGTTCCGCTCGCAGGGGTCAAGACCTGCCTCTACTTTTCGATTCTCGATCTGCGCGGGGACATCCGGCCATATTGCGTGACGCGGGAGAACATCGACCGGGTGAAGGCGCAGCTAACAGAGCTACTGACGAACTATGGTGAGATTACGGCACTGGTGATCGACGGATGGAACGCTGCCTGGAGCCGATTGAACTATGAAGAGATCCCGTTTCTCGAGATCTACAACCATGTGAAGCAGCTGCAGCCGAACTGCCTGATGAGCGATTACAACCAGGGCAGGTTTCCGGCGCCAGCCCTCTACTACACCGATGTGAAGCAGTATGAGCAGCACGCCGGGCAGACCATTCCGGCCGGCAGCGAGGTGCCGTCTCAGTCGGCGACCACGCTGCAGAGCGACTGGTTCTGGAAGCTGGAATACCCGAGCCAGGAACTTCGCGTCCGCCAAGCAGATCGTGGAGGAATGGCTAATCCCTTTCAATGCGCGCCACTGCAATCTCATCTTGAATGTGGCGCCGAACCGGGAGGGGCGGTTCGACCAGAATGCGGTGGATCGGCTTGCTGAGATCGGGCAACTTTGGCGCGATCGGGTGCCCGCGCCACGGCTCACACCCGACTGCAGATCATTTCATCAAACCTTGCGTCGGGTCGGCCCTCATACGCGAGCAGCTCCGCCGATACGTCGGGACCGGACCTGGCAAACGACGATCGGCCTGGAACGTACTGGCAGTGCGATGACGGGCAAACGTCGGGGTCGATCGAGATCGATCTGCGCAAGCCGACAAGCTTCAACACGATTGCAGTCCTCGAGCCGACCTACCTGGGGGACTATGGAACGGAAAGCCGAATTGCTTTGTATCGCGTGGAAACGTTGAGCGGGGGGCAGTGGAACGAGGCGCTTGCTGGCGAGTCACCCACAAGGATGGTGTACCCGGTGAACCATACCTCCGCGGAGCGCGTCCGCCTAATCGTTCGAGGAAGGGGCAAGCCGCCGGGAATTGCGGAGTTCGGGCTCTATGCGGAGCCGGAGCGCCGCGTTTCCCGTTCGTAAGAGGGCAACATGGCTGGTGCTGGAAGAGGGCGATAAATGCCGACCCAATGCCAACTGGGATCTAGATGATTGGCAACGAGCGATCATACGACCACGTCGGCCAAAGAACATGATCGATGTTCACTTCTCCCACGGACCACCTCTATAAGGATTTCATTTCAAGGGTCAATACCTTTCCAGAGGACGCTATAAGATCTGTTCTGGAACGACTTCTTCCTGCCTTCCACAAGTTTGGACATCGACCCGGAACCCCTTGAGAGGCAGGCTTCGGGCAATGTGCTGTTGTGCTGCTCGCAGCCAGACGTGAACATCATTCTCGATGTTTGAGGAGGACGGATGGTCAGTCGGGAACCAACTCACCCGACAGGCTCAAGGACTGAGTGTCCAATTTTCGATGTTCAATTTGGGGACCCGTCCGAACTCTCGAGTGTTGTTCGTAACCAGCCTCACGCCAAGACTGCGGGCATGGGCCGCAATGAACAGGTCGTTCGCGCCGATCATCGTGCCAAGAGTCTTTAAGTGGGCGCGAATCTTCGCGTAATGCGGAGATGCAGCGTCGGGAAAATCGAGAACTTCGACGTATTGCAAAAAAGCATTCAGCGCGGACTCATCCTGCCGTCGCCGGGGAGACACTTCGACCCCAAACAGCAGTTCCGACTTAGTGACTACTGAGATGCAAACGTCGCTCACCGGAATTTTCTGCAAGCGCTTCAGAACCGCATCATTCGAGCGTTTCATGATGTAGGAACAAGTGTCCGTGTCCAGCATATAGCGCGGCATTACGGCTCACGCTCCTGCACCGGCAGATCTTCGATACCCCCCATGAAATCTGCTGAGGCAACGGGCCCCTCCGCAAGGTACGATGTCCAATCAAATGGCCGAGGGGACAGGACTACTTCGCTACCCTCTTTCCGTATGAATACCTCCTGCGTACGGAATTGAAACTCCTTGGGCAAGCGGACGGCTTGACTCCGGTTATTCATGAAGACCTTCGCCTTGCGTTGCATGTTCGCTCTCCTGGCCCTGGCATATACATAAGTATATGCCATTTTGGTACTAATGCGCCAGACTGCTTTTGCTTGACCACGACTGATCGGCCGTCCGTCGACATTAACGCGGTCGATGCGTATTAATTGATGCGCGTTAATTAAAGGATAGGAGACATGCCATTCGATCGAGCGCCTTAATCGTTACATCTGGGGGCGATGCAGGCCACCAATGGAGAGAAGAAATCGTTGAATCGAGTACCTCTATGCGCAGCGCGATCATCTTCAGCACCGACGCAGATGCTGGTTGCAATGAACACAACGGCACGAATTAAGACATCGTCAGGCAGGATTGTTTGGAGCGGGCGAGCATTCCGAATCTCTTCGTTTGTTGGCGCCATAAAATCGTTCTCGATGTAGTCGTTTCCAAGATCCTCATTGGAGCGGATCAAATCCAGGAATTGTCTTTTCTCTTCGGGAGATGCGAAAGAGAAAAGGATTTCTACGCGTCAACATCAGCGTCACCAAGAAGTGCCAGGGAGCGCGTGTTGGTGCGATGCGCACAGGCGAACAGGCAGCCGACAATGTCCGCGGTGTAGGGTGTAGGCTCGAGCCTCAGGATCATCGGTGGGCAAGAATTCGACGGTGCATAGCCAGGCCTTCTCATCCTGCCAATATGCTTCGAAATCATCTTTGCGAGCTGTTCTCAAGATTAACGACCTATACATTTGAGAATCGGGAGTGCAAAACACACTGCGCGTTTATCATTACTAATCCCGAAAACGCAGTTAACTTCTGTATTTCCGTGACTTGGCCGCACTAGAGGGCCCGGACGCGTTCAGGGGTCTTCGGTGGAGTTGAGGCTTTCATCTTCTAACGGCTGGTCCGCCGCATCCAGACCGAGTTTTCGAATCTTTTCATAAAGCAGGCGTCGGTGAACCCCTAGTCGACGAGCAGCCTCTGCTTTATTGCCATCGCTTTCCCTCAGCGCTTGAGAAATCCGAAACTTCTCCCACTCTGCTACCGAATCGTGTAGAGGAAGTTTTGCTAAGGCTTCCATCCACTGTCCGTTTGTTTCAACAGACTGTTGCTCGAATTGCAAATGCTCGGCTAAGATCACACGACCGTTGGCCTGCAACAGAGCCCGTTCAACAATATGCTCAAGCTCACGCACGTTTCCAGGGTACGAATACTGTTGCAGCGCGACCAGCGCCCCCTCTGAAAACCCGGCAGCGGTTACCCTGTTCTTGTCGGCATAAACTTCCCGGAAGTGTTCCGCCAGAGGAACGACGTCTGAACGCCGCTCTCGAAGGGGTGGTAGTGAAATCGTAAAAGCGTTGAGACGATAGTAGAGATCTTTGCGAAACTCACCAGCCTTGATCAGTTCGCCGAGGTCCCCGTTGGTAGCTGCGATCGCACGAAAATTGGAGTGAATCGTGTCATTCCCGCCCACTCGCGCGAACGTTTGTTCCTGCAGGACACGCAAGAGTTTAGGTTGCAGGCTAACGGGGAGTTCGCCGATCTCGTCCAGAAAGATGGTGCCGTTGTTAGCAACTTCAAACTTCCCCTCCTTCCGCGCGATCGCACCGGTGAATGCGCCGCGCTCGTGACCGAAAAGCTCCGATTCCAACAGTTCGTCAGGAAGTGCCGCGCAGTTGACGATGACGATCGGTCCATTTGCGCGCGAACTATTCTGATGGATCGCTCGGGCAACGAGTTCCTTTCCTGTACCCGATTCTCCTCGAATTAGAACAGTCGTGTTGCTGGCGGCCACTCGACCGATATCCTTAAACACACCCAGCATCGCGCGCGACGAACCGACAATTTCGCCCTGTTCCTTTCGGGGACTCTTGAGGAGCTTCTGACGAAGTTCCTCGACTTCCTTCTGCAACCCGATATGTTGTAAGGCACGTTTCGCAGTCGTACAGATTTCGTCGAGGTCGAAAGGTTTGGAGATGAAATCGTAGGCGCCAAGTTGAATGGCTTTGATGGCGTTTCCACTGGTCCCATACGCCGTCATAATAACGACTGGAGGTTTTCGAATCTCCTCCTGCTCTTGTAATGCCTGTAGAAGTTCTTTTCCTCCGCCATCAGGCATTTTCCAGTCGCAAAACACGAGGTCGGGGTCTTGGTCACGAAGCGTAGCCAGAGCATCAACAGAATTCTCAGCTTCAAGGATCGTGTAGCCGTGCGAGGCGAGAATTTCGGCCAGGGTGCCTCGAAGGTTTCGCTCGTCGTCAACAATCAGGATTCTGGCTTTCATACGTTTTCGATCTCTATCGTCTCGACACCTGAGCCTGGAGTGACGGGACCGGACGAGGGCAGACGCACGGTAACAATCGTTCCTTTGACTGGTGAAGAGGCGATTTCGGTTGTTCCGTCGTGAGCTTGGACAATTTCGTAGGCTATGGACAGTCCCAGCCCAATTCCCTTCGGCCGAGTTGTGAAAAAGGGATCAAATAACTTGTTGCGAATTTCTTCTGTGATGCCATGACCGTCGTCGCGACATTCGACAGTAGCATGGTCGTGTTGATCAAGAACCTTCAACTCGATCGTTCCCACGGGCCCCAGCGCGTCAATTGCGTTCGAGAGGATGTTGTCGAATACTTGATACAGTTTGGAACGATCCCCCCGAATGATCACGGACGCGCTAGTGGCATCAAACAGAAATCGTATCGTCTCGCTTCGAACCAGCGTTGTTTTCGCCTCGACACAATCGCGCAGGAGTAAGACCAGATCAAATGACTCGACCTCCAAGTTCAGAGGCCGGGAGAAGTAAAGAAGACGTTCGACGATTCCATTCAGGCGATCAATTTCCTCCAGTACCATCGAACAACTCTGCTGCACCGCGCTGTCCGAAACCGCGCGTTGGTTCATCTGGGTCCGCAAGCGGATGGTCGCCAGAGGGTTTCGAAGTTCGTGGGCAACGCCGGCAGCGACTTGTCCGAGGGCCGCAAGGCGCTCTTTGTGGCGGAGTTGCTCACGAAGATCCCGCTCCTGCTCGATCTTCTGGCGGAGCGACTCGGCAAGCTGATTCACTCCTTGATAGATGCGCGCCAGTTCAGCGAGTCCCGAAAAGGGTTTCGCTGGCGAAGCGAAATCCCGATCCAACTCGTGCAATCGTTCTTCGATCTGGCTGACGCCCGATCCCAGATCACGGGCCACCAGAAGAGCCAGAAGCACACAAAGCAGAGACAGCGCGACAAAGGCAGCAGCCCCAAGGCTGAGCGTCCAATCCTGCTGCGAACGCAAACTAGGCAGCCGCTTCATCACCCACGCGCTGCCGATGGGATTGCCCTTTACGACAATAGGGGCCGCCTCAAAAACGATTACGGCGCGTGCTCCCCTATATGTGTAGGAAACCCCCTGATTCTGGGTAGCAGCGCGGCGGGCAACATCCTCAATCATGGGCCGTTCGATCGGGGGAATGTCCCTTTTCACGCCCGGGCCTTCGTGCGTCGGGTACGCGTACCCTAGAAGCCGATCCGACACCTTCGAGTAAAATCCCCCTTCGGTACCCTGTTCATTCTTGAGCACCACGGCGGTCATCAAGGAAAGTACATCGTCTGAACCTGAGGCGTCAGGATTCTCAAGAGGGGGGAACTCCTGGTGCTGCGTCTGAAAGTCCTCATGACTGCTGTAATCGCGAGCTATCGTTACGGCCAGAGCAGAGAGGCGCCGCTGAGTATCCCCAGTGACGGCGCTTTGCCTGTTTTGCAATATCAAGACAAACGCGAATCCGCAGCCGATCAATAAGGCAATTACCAACGACGCAAGGATTGCAACGCGCGTTCGCACGCTGCCCAGCAACCAAATTCGTTGTGTCTGCCAATTCGTCATTCGAAACTGGACCGTCCGTGCCCCGGTCTGGAGGCTCGCCGCGCCAGTTAGATGCTGGAAGAAGATTCACGAGGTCGAAAAGAATCGGCCGCGGCTGTGTCCTCAGACCCCTGGTACATTCTCATGCCGGTCCAGATCGTTTGCAATGCTAAGATATTCCTCTCGCGAAATATCGCCCTTCGCGTAACGCTCCCGGAGAATCTCGATGGCCGCAGAACGCCTTTTGTCGTATGTCTGGAAGAAAGCAGCAAACTTGGAGCGGCTGATCCACTTCCCAGCAACGACGATAATAGCGAAAAGAGCAATCCACTCAAATCCCGGACCTAAACCCGGCAAAGGCGGACCCGCAGCGAGAAGACCGGGACCGCAGTTCGCGACCGTCAGCGTTAACAACACGATTGTCACGTAGGTCAAAGTGCGTCTCATGTGAACTCCCGCGGTTTCCTACTAACAGGAACGCAATCCTTTACGGAATATTTCCTCCGGGGCCGGGCGGTGGTGGTGGCGCGGCTCCGTTATCCGCGTCAGGAGGCGGCGGAGGCGCTCCGGGTCCACCCGGCGGTGGAGGTGGCGGCCCAGGTCTGCCCGCGGGGCCGGCGGGAACTATGCCCGAAGCAATGAGATAGCGATTCTGAAGGTGGTCCGCAGCGTGTGCGATCGCATCGGATGCACGAGCAGCGGCGGATGCTTCACGCGGACTTTGCGATAGCGAGGCTTGCGCTCGCTGTTGGAGCTGCTGGCTCAGAGTCAACAGATCGCGCACGCGGCCTATGGTTTCAGCCGGTACAACGTTCGAGTAACTACCTGCGCTCTGCACTTGCAAGATCGTGGTCCCTGCACGTGCGATTTCGTCATTGGCACGAAAGGCATCTTCGGCTATACCCGGCTGGCTTGGCGGTGCAGTGATTCCAGCTGCATTTCCAGAACCGATGCTACTCATGGCCATCGTCTCAGCCGCGTGAGCCATATCATCGGCCGCGGCCGCCAGTTCACGGGCTCCGATGTAATCGAATGCTTGATACCGGCTCAGAGCTTCCTGGTAGAAGGCTTTACCTTCCGCAATGAAACGGCTGAGCGAGATGCCGGTGACCGTTCCTTTCGCTGCTTCCACTAGCGCAGTTGAGCGGTTGAGTCCGTCATAAGCACGCTGCATGGCATCTTGCACGTCAAGTTGAGCGTCTTGAGCGGCCATGCTCGGCCCACGCGGCCCCCTGCCTCTCGGACCAGCTTGTGCGAATCCGGTCACGCATCCGGTCATGATGACGAACATAATCAGTTGTGTTAGTCGTAGTCTCACGATGAACTCCTTACGTTCCGTAATTGATATTGCCTGTCTTCGTTAAGAGCACAAAGCGTGCCAGAACTGGAAATTTTCCGATGCCGCGAAATCATGCGTTTGCGCACATGACTCTCGCTCCTTTCTCCTAGGAATGACCCGAAAGCGAACATCTCAGTGAGCTGAAGACGCACACCAATAAACTCTGTTGATCAATACGAAGCTTGGCCAACTTGGCCTCGGCCATGGGGAAGAGGACTGGCGTTGCAGAGGTAATCAAGCAGGCTAGGACTTCGCGATGAGAGTCACTCTTCGTGAACCGCCCCTAGAGAACGCGAAAACACATTTGCATCAAGATCGCCCCGCCGAGTGATGCTAATAGAGCGATCGGCATCGCCACTACTCCAACCTTGAGAAAGTCCCAGAAACTCACATCGAGCTTTTCCTTACGCAAGGCGATCAGCCATAGGATGGTCGCCAGCGAACCAGTGATCGAGAGATTCGGTCCCAAGTCGACGCCGATGAGCACAGCCTCGGCGATCAGACCGTTAGCGTGCGCCGCCTGCAGCGTGCTCCCGGCGATCAGGCCAAGCGGAAGATTGTTAACCAGATTGTTCGCTACGCCAACCGCAAATGCCGTAATCAATGTGCCCGTGGTCGATCCCAGTGTTTGGGCCCAGGTCAACCAGTCGCGCGTTTGTTGCATCGCGCCGATGCTTTCCATCCCGTCCACCATGACGAAGAGGCCGACTACGAGAGCCAGCGTTGCCCAGCTGATCTCTGGTGCGAGTCGCAGTGGATTGCTTCGCGCCATGATCGAGACGATTGCTGTAATTGCGAGAGCAACGAGGCAGGTGGGCAATCCCAGATCTTTGCCGAGCGCTGAGGCTATCAACAGAACGACCACCATTGCGGCTAGTCCAACCATGACCAGAAGGCCTTCTCTTCTTAGCGGTTTGGTTTCCACCTCGCCTTCAATGGCGGCGCAAAGCTGTTTTCGAAAGAGCCAGCGCATCACGATGAATGTCGCGGCTATCGAAAGAAGAGACGGAACGGCATAGGACACGAGCCATCGACCTAACGGCGGCATCTGGTTGTGGAACACAACCAGATTTGCTGGATTGGAAATGGGCAGAAGGAACGACGCGGCATTCGCGATAAAAGCGCAAACGAAGAGATAGGGTAAGGGCTGTACCTTGGCCCGGCGCACAGCCGCCAGGATCGCAGGTGTTAAAACGACCGCCGTTGCATCATTCGACATGAAGATAGTAACGATTGTGCCTACGGCGTAAACCAGCGCAAACAGCCTGGAGCAGGATCCGCGGGCACTCCGCACGGCGACCGACGAAAGCCAGTCGAAGACTCCATGTTCGCGTGCGAGTTCAGAAAGTAACATCATGCCGATGAGAAACAAGCAGACATCCAACGCTTTCGCGACGGCTTGACCCGCGAGCTGCAACGGCATCAGCCTGAGGACAAGTAATAAGAGAACGCCGCCCGCAATCCAGTAAACCTCGGGAATATTGCGGGGACGGATTAACATCAGCACGATGCTGATACCGACGATAAGCGACAGGAGAATGTGCGCAAGCACGGGCGAGATCATTTACCAGTTTCTCCCGCTTTTGTTCGAACCGAGCTCAGGGCCCCATGAGGCGTTGGTTTGATTTCGGGACTGCCAGTTGTGTTGGCAGCGGCATCACAGAGAGTTTCAGGGATGGCGAACCACAGCACCGCGAAGGCGAGCAAGGCGATTCCAGCCAAGCCGAGAAATGACGCTCGGTAGCCTAGATGCTGGATCAGTACACCCCCGATTGTTGTACTCAGAGCTGCACCGATGCCAACCATTGTCGCAAGTGATCCGGCAGCCACATTGAAGCGCCCCGTGCCCTGGGTTCTGTCTTTGACAACCAGGATCGAGACGATACCGAATATGGCATTCGCGACTCCATCGAGCGTCTGAATCGCAATCAGCGCTCCGACAGCGCGCGTAAGAGTGTAAAGAACTCCGCGGATGGGAAGGACTCCGAAGCCGAGCAGCAGGAGCGGTTTTCTACCTTTCGCGGCAGCTCGCCTTCCAATCCAGGCCGCGGAGATCGCGATCACGAGCTGCGTCACGATAATGCACGCGGACATAAACGGGGCGGCCGCCTTCAGATTGTCCTTCGACAACATCTCCCCCAGTTCCGGCAACATCGCGGCGTTCGCCAAGTGGAAAAGAAAGGCCGTCGCCAAAAAATAAATGAGAATGCGGTCCTTGAGAAGCGCAGACCATCCCTCCGCCGTAATCTTGCCTTGTTTTTGGATCGCACCGCGGGCCCGTGCATAATCGATCTGCCTGGCATCTATGAAAAAGAGAGAGACGGCGGCAGGAATGGCGAGCAGTGCAGCGACTGCGAATATCGCGCGGTAGCCAAATTGGAAGCTGACATAAGCGACAAGCAGCGCGGTGAAGACATTTCCGGCGGCATTGAACGCTTGATTCTTCCCGAACTGTTTGTCAAACGCCGCGGCCCCGACGATCCCGAGTGTGATAGCCGCGACCGTGGGCCCAAGGAACGGTCCTGCACTGCCGATAAGGAACTGCGCGGAATATGCCCGTAATGGGCTCAGATGGCCCATGAGCAGGAACGCCCCGGCAATCAAAAAACCGAGGTTTACCGCAAGCAAGGTTCGTTTGCGATGCACTGCATCGATCACGGCTCCGGCCGGAGTTTGCATTGCGACCCCGACCAAGCCGCCGAAAGTCAGTACATAACCAACACTGCTCGGATTCCATCCACTCGACGCAAGATAGGCGGCCAAGAAGGGACCGAGGCCAGTCTGCACGTCAGCGAGAAAGAAGTTTAGCCATTCGAGCGACCGCACACTCCGCTGTTTTCCTTGTGTCGTATCGCTCACAGAGTTTTCTCTCGTCTTTTCTTAGAGCACGCCTTTCGCCAAGTCCAACCGCGAGCATTGCAACGAATTTCTGTAATGTTCTGATCCCAAAGCGGGCACCTTGCTGTTCGCTTTCCGCCCAATGGATTGCTGCGCGTCTGCGATCAGAGACCGCTACGGACAGGTCGGCTTCGTGGTCTGAATCCGGACGTCGGGGCCGGACAGGATCGCTCGATGCCGCCGCGTTTGCAAGGTCTAATGGTCACAAGAGGATCAATTATTGCAATTGGTAACGATAAGTCGGCTTCTTGTCAGCCATTGGTCGGTTACCACTAGCCCGTTTGAACGAAGCCGCTTCGCGGCGGACGCTTTCGCGTGTCTGGTGCCGGCAGCAGTGGTGGAAGGATAAAGTTGGGTCATAAGGAGCTAACCTATGACCCACCTTCGCAAAATGATGCTCGAAGAACTCGAGCGTCGTAATTACGCTCAGACTACCATAGACTGCTACATCCGGACGGTCGAGGATTTCGCGCGTTACTTCCGACGCCCTCCTGATCAGCTCACTCCTGAGCACATCCGCGAGTATCAAGCGTATCTGTTCCGCCAGAGACAGCTCGCCGCGTCCAGCGTAACGCAACGGCTGGCGGCTCTGCGGTTCTTCTACACTCGGGTGCTTAAGAAAGCCTGGAGCGTGGCCGATACACCGTATCCGAAGAAGACGCGACACCTACCCGGCATCTTGAGCCCAGAAGAAGTTGCCCATCTCATCGACTCGTCCCAGACTCGGTTTCATCGCATGGTATTGATGACGCTCTATGGCACGGGGGTACGGCGTGCCGAGTTAACCCAGTTGCAAATTCCCGATATCGACAGTCGCCGCATGGTGATCCACATCCGCGACGGGAAGGGTCGTCAGGACCGCGATGTTATGCTCAGTCCGAAATTGTTGGAAGCCTTGCGAGAGTACTGGCGAGGGCTGAGACGTAAACCTAAAGAGTGGTTATTCCCGGGCGGGCGCTGGCACACCGCCAATCATCCCATCACCCCCAAGGTAGCATGGAATGCCTGCAAGAAGGCTGCCCAGCGGGCTGGCCTTCAGAACCGGGTTCATCCGCACACGCTGCGCCACTATCTACCCTTCCTGACTATGTCTTGTAAACCTGCGCGGGCCCGATTTCCAGCGTGTCTAATCGAGGCGGTATAGACATATTCTGAGCTCCTTAGTACTAGCCCGCACAGTCGGGGAAGG
>Ga0182015_10006046_pt1 | contig 12294 bp, 11 predicted proteins | sample 712P3MmetaG_FD_120478 | JGI IMG/M metagenome (GOLD analysis project Ga0182015, IMG submission 120478) | Permafrost microbial communities from Stordalen Mire, Sweden - 712P3M metaG | ecosystem: Environmental > Terrestrial > Soil > Wetlands > Permafrost | place: Sweden: Stordalen | collected...
CGAGCGTCTAGCCCAGCGCAACGCGTCCGGTCCAAAGCGCCAGACCGCCTCTGAGCGGGCTCGGGCCGCCTCGGCGGCCACGCCGAGGACCAAGGCCCAGGCGGCCGCGGCGCAGCGAGCGAGAACAGGCGGCCCGGCCTCTCGGCGCGGGTCGGCCGGCCGGCCCCAGCAGCGCTCCACGGCCATGACCGCGGCCATCTTCGGCACCGTCCTGGTCGTGGTCGCCGTTCTCGTCATCGTCCTCGTCTCGGTGACCGGCGGCAAGGGAACGACCAAGGGGGCTGGCTTCGGTATGAAAACCGCCTCGGCCAGCGTCGTCGACGCCGTCACCCAGGTGCCCGCCTCGGCCTTCGTGGTCGCAGGAGCCACAGTCGGCACATATGGACCGTTCACCGGCGCGCTCGCGCCGTTGAAGAGCCAGCCCGCGCTCACGAGCGGGGGCAAGCCCTTGATCGTCTACATAGGCTCGAACTACTGCCCCTACTGCGCAGCCACGCGCTGGCCACTCGCGGTAGCACTCGCCCGGTTCGGCACTTTCAAGGGCCTCAAGATCACCGCCTCGGGGCTTGCCTCGACCGAGCCGTACAAGGGCACCAACACCTTGAGCTTCTACAAGGCGACCTACACGAGCCCGTACATCGCCTTCTCCTCGACCGAGCAGTGCACCGACATCGAGTCCACGAGCACGTCCAACGCGGTGGCTGCCTGCAGCGGCTACGAGCCCCTCGAGAACCTGTCCGGGACGCCGCTCAAGGTCTTCGCCAAGTACGACTACCCGCCCTACCAGAACTCGCAGGGCGAGGGCGGCATTCCCTTCATCGACTTCGCCAACAAGCTCGTCGAGGACGGGGCCTTCATTGACCCGACGATCCTCGCCGGCTACAGCCACAACCGGATCGCCCAGAGCCTCGCCAACCCGACCGCCGCGCCAGCCAACACGATCCTCAGCGCCGCGAACTTCTACACGGCCGCGATTTGCAACCTGACAGGTGGCAAGCCCGGCTCGATCTGCAAGACGGCGGCCGTGAAGCAGGCGGCCACAACACTCAAGCTATGAGCCCTCAGAAGGCTTCCCAGGGGGCGCGCAAGGCTACCGGCCCGGCGCCGCGCATCCAGGCCCCGCCACCCGCGCTGACTCGCCGCCTCGCGGACTCGCTGCGCGGCCGGCCCTGGCGCCCCATCGTGCTCGGCGCCATCTGTCTCGCCGGGATCGGCATCTCCATCTACCTTTTGATCGTCCATTACGAGCCGAACTTGCTCATATGCCACACCGGGAGCGTCGTCAACTGTGAAAAAGTGCTGACGAGCCCGTCGTCGGTCATCTTGGGCATTCCCGTCCCCATCTTCGGCGTGCTCTACTTCATCGCCATGGCAGCTGTCTGCATCCCCTCGGCCGCGTGGCGCTCCGAGGCCCCCTGGCTCGCCTGGGGGCGCATCGCCGCCGTCGTGGTCGGCATGGGGATGGTGATCTGGCTGGTTGGCCAGGAGGCGCTCGTCCTGCACGCCATCTGCCTGTGGTGCACCGGAGTGCACATCCTCACCTTCATTATGTTCCTGATCGTGATCACGGGCTGGGAAGACACCGGTTACGCCCAGGCGCGCTGGGCAGACTGACGAGCCTGTTGGGGGCGCCGGGCCCTTGGCAGCAAAAGCTAAGCCGCCGGGCAGGCGCTGCCGATGGAATGACATGGCGAGTATCGGGCCCATAGGAGTTGGCTGCCTAGTCGCCCTCGTCCTCTTCTCGCTGGGCTGGGCGCGTGCGGCGCGCTTTCGCTCCGAACGAGGCAGGTCTCCCTGGGCGATCCCCCCTCTGGGCTGGGGCGCGGCATACCTCGTCGTACCGATCGGCTTCATCTTGTACTCGGCCGCCACGCGCACGACCAAGCTCGTCGACCCGTCGCTTGCCTACAAGGCCAACACGATGATCGCGGACACCGCCGAAGAGCGCGAGAAGCTGCGCCGCATCGCGAGTGAGCTGCCGCTCATGCGCCCCCCTCAGCCCGCCACGCGGGGCTGGCATGTCGACCCCGCCCGCCAGCGGCGCTTCCGCTTTTTTGACGGCCAGCGCTGGACCCGCGAGGTGACCGACGACCCGGCACAGCGGATCTCGGCCGCCGTCGGCGACCCGAAGGCGGACCTGCGCCGGCGCCTGCAGGCGCTCCAGCCGCCCCGGGACACGGCCGCTTCGTGGCACATCGACCCGCTCGGCACGTATCACTTCCGCTACTTCGACGGCGAAGAATGGACCGAGGAGGTCCACAAACAGCGGCGCTCTTCCTAGCTGCGCTCCGGGGGGAGGGCTCGAACCTCCAACATCCGGCTCCAAAGGCCGACGTTCTGCCGATTGAACTACCCCGGAAGGAATCCTTCGCCTGCATTTTTACAACAGTGGGCACCCTGGGCTCGCGCCTTGGCACCTTTGCGCAGGGCAAGCAGGGCAACCACGAGGCGGTGCGCGGGCCATCGAACCTGCGCCGATGGGCAGGTCTTGCCCATCTTCGGCTAGCGTTCCGCCAGCCATGGGATCACTGATCAAGAAGCGCCGCAAGCGGATGCGCAAGAAGAAGCACAAGAAGATGTTGAAGCGCACCCGCTGGCAGCGACGCGCCGCCGGCAAGTAGCGACTCCCGAACCAGCCGTCGAAAGCGCCTAGTCCCGTCTTGTCGCGAAGCCGCTAGTGCGTCGCGCCCTCGCGCCTATGACGCCGGCGTGGCCGAGACGGCAACGACGAGGGCCCGGGCGTGCTCGGCCCTGACCGCAGCTGCGATCTCGGTCGCGAGGCACCCGGCTGATTGCGGGCCACGCTCGATGTACCAGGTACCCCCACTCCCGGCCAGGCGGGGCCGCTCTCCCGCCACCGAAAAGACCAGGTCGCGCCACCACAAAAGGCGCGGCTGCAAGGCGAGGGCGGCCGGCTCGAGGTCGTTGCCATGCTCGCCGACAGGGCCTCCGAGGGCGTCCCAGGTCCGGTAGACCTCCGGGGTCGACACCTTGAGCGCCGGCGTGACGAGCACGGCCGTGAAGTCCTCGAAGTCGAGCGGCTCGACGCGCTCTCCTATTCCGCTGACGAGGGCTCTCCCCCCGACGACGCAGAACGGCACGTCTGCCCCGAGCCCGACGGCGAGCGTCTCGTCGTCGGCTCCGGCCCAGCGCAGCACCGCAGCCGCGTCCGAGGAACCCCCGCCGAGACCGGCCCCGGCGGGGATGCGCTTTGTGAGCCTCACCCGGGCACGCCGCCCCACGGCCGCGAGGGCCTTGGTGACGAGGTTCTCCGCCCCCGGCGCGATGCCTCCCACGGCCGGGCCGATCTCGCCGCCCTCGCCGACGAAGGCGACTTCGTCCACGACCTCGAAGCCGTCGAGGCCCGGCTCGATCTCCAGCTCGTCGGCGAGGTCGACCGTCGCCATCTCCGCCTCCAGCAGGTGGTAGCCGTCGTCGCGGACCCCGACGACGCGCAAGGCTCGGGTCAGCTTGGCGTGGGCGGAAAGGGTCTCGACCGGCGGCATGCGACCAGCTTGCCCCAGTTCTCGATGCTGAGTTCTTCTGCCCTCGAGCGCCCGTCGAGCCCGGCGGCCGCGAACACGGTCTCGTCGACGAGGCCTTCGAGGGAGCGGCGCAGCATCTTGCGGCGGGCGCCGAAGCCTGCCCGGAGGAGAATGTCGATCTCCTCGTAGCTCGCTAGCGCCGGGGCGACCGCGGGCTCTGGGCACCGCTCGATCCCGACGAGCACCGACTCCACCTTGGGCCGGGGGAGAAACACCCCCGGCGGCACCCGCCCGAGCAGGGCCGCGGTCGCGAAATAGGCCACGCGCACCGACACCGCTCCGAAAGCCGCGTCGCCCGGGGTCGCCACGAGACGCTCGCCCGCCTCCTTTTGCACCATGACGAGCATGCGCCCGATTGCGGGAGCGTCCTTCAGCAAGTCGAGCACGAGCGGTGTGGCGACGTTGTAGGGCAGGTTAGCCACGAGCACCCAGTCCGGCGCGTCTTTGAGCAGGTCCCCCCAGTCGCACGACATGGCGTCGGCCTCCACCACTTGCACCCCGAGCGGCTCGACCATCTCGCGAAGGACCGGGACGATGCCGCGGTCGATTTCGACCGCGGTCACCCGCGCCCCGGTGGCGGCGAGGGCGACGGTCAGCGAACCGAGGCCGGCGCCGATCTCGACGACACGGTCACCTGGCCGCAGCCGGGCGACGCGGGCGATGCGCTCGGTGGTGTTCGGGTCGATGACAAAGTGCTGGCCAAGCGCCTTGGAGGGGTGCAGGCCGTGCTGGCGCAACAAACGGGCGACCTCGCCGCGCCCGGGCGGGCGCCGGGACGAAGCATCTCCGCTCGAGGCCTCGGCGATGTCAGATCCCGATGCCGAAGGCCTTGTCGGCGTTCATCCAGGTGACTGCCGCGAGGACCTCGGGCTCGAAGGCTTTCAACTCCCCGACGGCGTTGCCGACGACGGCGACGTTGCTCGGGCTGTTGCGCCGCCCGCGATGGGGCACCGGCGTCAAGAACGGCGAGTCGGTCTCGATGAGCAGGCTGTCGAGCGGGCAGTGGACCACGACCTCGCGCAGCTCCGCGGCCTTGGCAAAGGTGACGATGCCGCTGAAGGACAAAAAGCCGCCCACACCCAGGCACTGCTTGGCCTCCTGCTCGCCGCCGGTGAAGCAGTGAAAGATCGTCCTCGGCGGGACGCCCTCTTGCTCGAGGACCGAAAAGGTCTCCTCCCAGGCCTCCCGCGTGTGAATGACGAGGGCGAGGTTGTGCTCATGAGCGAGGGCGACCTGGGCGGCGAACACGTCGCGCTGCACCGCGCGGGGCGAGTTGTCGTAGTGGAAGTCGAGGCCGCACTCCCCGATCGCGACGACCCGCGACTTGCGCAGGCCACCAGCGGCCGACAGCTCCCCGATGAGGGCGTTCAGGCCTTCCAGCCCCGCCTTGGCGTCGTGCGGATGCAGGCCCAGCGTCGCGAAGACCTCAACTCCGCGGTCGAGCACCGACGGCCCCGGTCCTGCGGAGGCGCCAGTGGAGCTCCCGGAGGTCAGTTCGGTGGCCAAGGCGACGGCCCGGCGCGACGAGGCCTCGTCGGTGCCCACGCAAACCATCCGCCCGACCCTCGCGGCTCTGGCCGAGGCCACGGTCTCGGCGGGATCGGGATCGTCTTGGAGGTGGCAGTGGCTGTCAGTCCAGATCGCCGTCGGCGCTAAGGCACCGCCCGGGGCGGCGCGCCGCCCCTCGCCCGCGCGGGCCTTGGTGGCCTCCTCGACCGCCTTCTGGTCCCCCGCCGGGGGACGGCGGCCACCGCCTCCGAGGCGGCGCAGCCAGGAGCCCTCCCGATTCCGCTCGCTCGATTCGTCCACGTCTCCTCTTTCGCTCAACTGTTAGTGGCGCGCCGCGGGAAGAGCGGTTCGCCCTTTGTCACGCTCAGCCCTCCGGGGTAGCCACCCCAGAAAAGGCGGCCGCCTTCGCCGGCCGCGCCCGGCTCGTCGGGCCGGCCGGGAAGACCGATGCGGGTCCACAGCTCAGCGGCCGTCGTCGGCATGACGGGTGAGACCAGCACCGCCACGATCCGAAGAGCCTCGAGAGCATCGCCGAGCACGGCGTCGACGGCTGCGCCGGGCTCCAACTTCCAGGGCTCGGCGGCCTCGAGCTCGCCGTTCGCCGCCCGGACCAGCCGCCAGGTCGCCTCGAGGGCCTCGTGGCCGGCAAAGCGGCCCCACGCCAGGCGGGAGGCCTCCACGACCTCGGCCGCGACCTCGCTCAGTCTCACGCCCGGTGCCGCCGGCCTAGGAGCCGGGCCGATCCCTCCGCACTTGCTCGCGACAACGGCGGCCACGCGGGCGAGCAGGTTCCCGAGGTTGTTAGCGAGGTCGGCGTTGTACCTCGCGATGAGCCCTTCGTAGGTGAAGTCGCCGTCCGCGCCGAGGGTCACCTCCCGGACGAGGTGGTACCGGAGCGGGTCGACGCCGATATCGGACGCGAGCTCGACGGGGTCGATCTGGTTCAGCTTCGTCTTGGACATCTTCTCGCCGCCGACGAGCAGCCACCCGTGGACGATGAAGTGCGCCGGTGGGTCGATGCCCGCCGCGAGGCACATCGCCGGCCACCAGACGCAGTGGAAGCGGATTATGTCCTTGCCCAACAGGTGGTGGGCGGCGGGCCACCAGGTCTCAAACCGCTCCTCGTCCTCCCCGTAGCCAATGGCGGTTATGTAGTTGATGAGGGCGTCGTACCAGACATAAACGACGTGCGCGCTGTCGAAGGGGACCGGTATCCCCCAGTCGATCGAGGTCCGCGTGATCGAGATGTCCTGCAGGCCGCCCTTTATGATCCCGAGCGCCTCGTTACGCCGGGACTCGGGGAAAATGGCGTCGGGGTGGCTCTCGTACCACTCGAGTAAGGGCTGCTCGAAGCGGGAGAGCTCGAAGAACCAGTTCTCCTCGGTGAGCCATTCCACGGGCCGCTCGTGCACGGGGCAGAGCTGGCCTGCCAAGAGGTCGCTTTCTGGGTAGTACGCCTCGCACGAAACGCAGTACCAGCCCTCGTAGATCCCCTTGTGCATGTAGCCGTTGTCGTATATGGCCTGCATGAACCGCTGCACGCTGGCGGTGTGGCGGGGCTCGGTCGTGCGGATGAAGTCGTCGTTGGAGACATCGAGGGCCGCCCAGGAGTCGACGTAGCGGCGGCTCATCTTGTCGACCCACTCCTTCGGCGTGACCCCTTGGTCCTGCGCGGCACGGGCCATCTTCAAGCCGTGCTCGTCGGTACCGGTAAGGAACCACGACTCGTCGCCGATCAGCCGATGCCATCGGGCGAGGGCATCGGCGTTGACCGTCGAGTACGCCGTGCCTAGATGAGGGGCGTCGTTGACGTAGTAGATGGGTGTCGTCACGAAGAAACGGCCGGGCACGCCCCCCAAGTTACCGGTCGCCGTGAGCAAGCGAAGTCTCGTAGGCAAACCGCTTCGGCACGCCGAGCTCCGCCGCCACCTCGTTGGCGGCCTGGCGTCGGCTCGAGCCCGCCGACATCTTGACCTCGACGGCTTGGCGGACCTCGTCCTCATCAGGCAGGGCCCGGCTCGCACGGGGCGCGCCGGCGACGACAAGGACGTGCTCGCCCCGCGGCGGTGTCGTCGCGGTGTGCTCGCAAGCCTCGGACAACGTGCCGTGCCAGGTCTCCTCAAAGCGCTTGGTGAGCTCGCGGCAGACTGCGACCTGACGCCCGGGCCCGCAAGCCTCGGCCAGGTCCGCCAGCGTCGCGACGACCCGCTTCGGTGCCTCGTAAAGGACGCTCGGGTGGGGGGCGGCGGCGATGTCGCCGAGGCGGGCGGCACGCTGCGGCCCTCGCCGTGGCAAGAAGCCTTCGAAGCGCCAGCGGGCGGTGCCCAGTCCCGCCACGACCACCGCGGACAAGGCCGCGGAGGCGCCGGGCACGGTCGTGACCTTGTGGCCACCCGCGATCGCGGCCGAGATCAAGAGCTCACCTGGATCGGAGATCGTGGGCGTCCCCGCGTCGCTGACGAGTGCCACGAGCGCGCCGCGCTCGAGCAGCTCGAGCACCTCACCGACGCGTTCGGCCTCGTTGTGGGCGTGCACCGACAAAAGGCGCGAGGCACGAAGCCCGAGGCGGGAGAGGAGCTGGCCGGTGTGGCGCGTGTCCTCGCAGCAGACGACGTCGGCCTCCTCGATCCTGGCCGCGGCGCGAGGCGACAGGTCGCCGACGTTGCCGATGGGGGTGGCGACAACGACGAGCTCTCCGCGCTCTCGGCCCGGGCGCACCGCCGGGACCGGCGCCGCGGCCGCTTTTGGCCTCTCGCTCGTGTCCGGGCCGGGGCTCGGCCGGCTCACCCCTTGATCTCCAGCTGGTCTCCCGGAGCCAGCCCCCAGCGCGCGAAGGCGCCCGCCTCGGCTTCGAGTACCGAACGGCCGCCCCGGCGCGGAAGCGCCATGCGCTGGCGGGCGACGGTGGTGACAGCGACGACACGCAGGTCGTCGGTCAAAAAGGCGACGTCGATGGCAAAGCGCATCCCGATCGTGTGCACCGAGCGTGTTCGGCGAAGCAGGAGGGCCCCCTCGAAGCTCTTCTTGCCGAGCAGCCCCCGCGATCTTGCGACGAGCGACGATGCCACCTCGAGGCTCGCGAGCACCTCGCCGTCACGCAACAGCCAAGCCATCTGATCCGTCCCTATCGCGCCCGAGAGGTGAGCTTTGCTGCAACGCTACCGAAGCTGCGTGCGCCCGTGGCAAAAAGCTCCAGCGTGGAAGCCACTACACTGTCGCGCTTGTGTCCAAGCGAACTGTCAAGCGCAAGCTCCGGAAGAAGAAGAAGGCCAACCACGGCAAGAAGCCGAACTGCGGTCGCGGCTGACCCTCAGGCCTTAAAGTTCGCTCCCAGGCGACCCAACACGGCCGCCAGCACGCTCGGCACGTCGGAGATGATCCCGTCCACGCCGAGGTCGACCAGCTGTTCCATCTCCACCGGGTCGTCGATGGTCCAGACGTGGACCGCGAGTCCGCTCGAGTGCGCGGCCGCGAGGAACCTCTCGTCCACGACCTTAAGCGGGCCGAAGCGCGCCGGCGGTTGCAAGGCGACAAAACGCCCGATGTCGTCTTGTGGAGCCTCACCGGCCTGCACCCTGCGGTAGAACTCGGTCGTCGCCTCGGTGCCGGCCGCGAGCCCGATCTCCGGTGCCCATCTCGCGAACTCGGCCGTCGCCGCGTCCGAGAACGAGGCCACGATCAGGTCGTCTTTGCGGCCGTGCTCTCGCAGCTCGGTCGCAAGCGCCTTCTCGTAGGCGACGACCTCGGGGGCCGTACGCTTGATGTCGAGGTTGAGCAGGACGCCGGGAAATGCCTCCAGCACCTCTGAGAGGGTCGCGACCCCGAGCTGCCTGTCGGTCGGCGCTCGCCCCCGCAGCACGTAGTCGCCAGCAGGGCGGTCTTTCACGGCGTCGTGCCCGGGGCAGAACCAGTAGGCGTTGTCGAGCTCTCGCAGCTGCTCGAGGCTGGACTCGGCGATGGAGCCCGTGGCGTTGGTAGTGCGGTCGAGCGTCGGGTCGTGGCAGACCACGATGCGACCGTCCTTGGTGGCGTGCACATCGAGCTCGACGGCGGTCGCGCCCTTCTCGATCGCGCGCCCGATCGCGTAGAGCGTGCTCGAAGGTGCCTCTTTGGCCCCACCTTGGTGGGCGAAGGCGATCACGCGCCGCTCGAGCCAGGGGTTGTCCCTCACGATTGCTGTCTACCAGCTGAATGCGCCTGCCGCCCGACAGCGCTGTAGCCTCGGCGTGAGATGATCGATCACATCCTCCTCGACGTGATCGCGGCTCTCCGCGAGGCTTTCGGGGACGCCTTGTTAGAACAGCAGGCGGTCGAGGAGAGGTTCCAGATCGACGTCTTCCTAGGTGACGTCGCCTTCGAGACCTCCTACAGCCTGCCGGGCGAGGACAGCCCGCCCCGCGTGCGGGCCGATCTCAGCCTCGACTGGCCGACCTGGAGCCAGAGCGCCTACCGCTCCTGGTCCATCGGCGAGCCCCCGGCCGAGCCGCCCGAGCTGATCGTCGAGATCGCGCTGCGGGTGCAAAGGCTTGCCGCGACGCCCGATCCCGCCGTTGTCCTTGCCGCGCTCTCCGGTGAGGTGCCCGAGTTCGGCTCCGAGCGCTTAGAGCAGTCAGGGCCCATGGTCGAGCAGCTCTACGAGCCCTCCTCGCCAGATCCGGCCTGCGCGATCGAGATCGCCTACCAGGGCAGCATCCGGCTCGAAGAGCCCCTGTTGGACGACCCGACCAAGCTCGACGGCCAGGTGGCAGGCCTTGCCCGCTGGGTCGCGTCCGCCCTCGTGCGCCTGGCCGATCTCGACTTGGCCTTCCTCCCGCCCGACGAGGACTCCGACCGGGTCTGAAGTCCCTAGAAGGGCCCGGCCAGGCCGGTCTTTTCCGCCAGGGACCGCAGTGACTCGAGCGGCTGCGCGCCGAGGTGCGAGACGATCTCCGCTGCCGCCAGCGCCCCGAGCCTGCCCGCGACCTCGAGCGGAGCGCCGTGCGCCAAGCCGTGCAGGACGCCGGCCGCGAACAGGTCGCCCGCCCCGGTCGTGTCGTCCACCGGCCCGACCGACCAGGCCTCGACCGTCGCCCGGGCGTTGCCGTCGAGCAGCACGGCGCCCTGGGCACCGAGGGTGACCGCGGCCACGAGGCCCGGCCGCTCGAGGGCCTCGAGCGCCCCGGCGAGGTCGGCCGCGCCGGTGAAGCGCCGCGCCTCCTCCTCATTGGCAAAGAGCAGGTCTGCATTGGCGTCGACGAGCTCGTGCAGGGCGTCGCCGTGGCGCTCGACCAAGAACGGGTCCGACAAGCTCACGGCCACGACCGCGCCGGCGCTCTTCGCGAGCTCGACGGCACGCTCCATGGCGGCGAAGGTCCCGGGCGAGTCGAGCAGGTAGCCCTCGAGGTACACCGCAGCCGCGTCGGCGATCCCGGCGCGCTCTACCGCGGCGACGTCGATCACCACGCCCGCGCCGAGGTTCGTCGCCATGGTTCGACCGGAGTCCGAGGTGACGAGGACCAGGCACTGGCCCGTGGCCCGGCCGTCGGTGTCGTGACCCAGCACACAGCGCACCCCAACGGCCGCGAGGTCGCGCTCGTAGCCCTCGCCGAGCTCGTCGGCCCCGACCGAGCCGATGAAGCTCGGGCTGTCGCCCAAAGAGGCGAGCCCGGCGGCGGTGTTGGCGGCCGATCCGCCGGCGACTTGGACCCAATCGCCGACGAGGTCGACGATCCGGACGATCCGGGTGCCGTCGACGAGTGTCATCGACTCCGGCTCCACCCCGGAAGCCACGACCGTCTCCTCCTCTACGTGCGCGAGCCGGTCGACGATGGCATGGCCGATGCAGACGATCTCGGTGCGTGCCTTTTCATGGGCATGGGTCGAGTCACTGGCTAGACGGGTCGATCCTGGCTCCGGCACGAGCCCCGACCGTAGCGGGTATTGCGCCCTGGGCGACTAATCTTTGGTGTTCGTGACCGCGAACACGAACGAAACAGACTTCAGGCTTCCCCGCGACGTCGTGCCGACTCGCTACGAGCTCACCATCGCCCCGGACCTGCAAGCTGCCTCGTTCCTCGGTCACCTGCGCGTCGAGCTCGAGGTCACGGCACCGGCGGCCTCGATCGTGTGCAACGCGGCGGAGCTTTCCATATCCAATGCCCGCCTCAGCTGGCCGGGGGGCTCGCCTCAGCCGGCTGAACTGGCCATCTCCTTCGAAGAGGATCTCGAGCGGGTCAGCTTCGCCGGCCCCCGCCAGATCCTGCCGGGCCTGTGCGTGCTCGATTGCGACTTCTCCGGCGTGCTCAACGACAAGCTCCGCGGCTTTTACCGCAGCAAGTTCCGCGACGACAAGGGCAACGAGCGTGTCCTCGCCGTCACCCAGTTCGAGTCGACAGACGCCCGCAGGGCCTTCCCCTGCTGGGACGAGCCCGACCGCAAGGCCGTCTTCTCGGTCACCTTGGAGGTCGACTCGGACCTGCTGGCGATCTCGAACGGCGCCGAGCGTGCCTGGAGCGAGTTGCCCGGTGGCAAGCGCCGCGTGGAGTTCGCCGACACCATCCCGATGTCGACCTACCTCGTCGCCTTCGTCGTCGGCCCTCTCGTGGTCACCGACCCCGTCGACGTCGACGGCACGGCGCTTCGCGTGGTCCACACCGCCGGCAAGGAGCACTTGACGGGCTTCGCCCTGGAGGCCGCCCAGCACTCGCTGCGCTTTTACACCGACTACTTCGCCCAGGCCTACCCGGGGGACAAGCTCGACCTCGTCGCCATACCGGACTTCGCCTTCGGGGCGATGGAGAACCTCGGCTGCGTCACCTTCCGCGAGGTCGAGCTGTTAAGCGACCCGGCGCGGTCGGCCCGCCACGAGCTCGAGAGCGTCGCCTCGGTGATCGGCCATGAGCTCGCCCACATGTGGTTCGGCGACCTCGTGACCATGAGCTGGTGGAACGGCGTCTGGCTGAACGAGTCCTTCGCCACCTACATGGCGCTTTGCTGCCTGGACGACTTCAAGCCGGAGTACCAGTGCTGGGTGGGCTTCAGCCGTGACCGCGAGATGGCGCTGTCGCTTGACGGCCTGCACTCCACGCGCCCGATCGAGTTCCCCGTCAGCACCCCGGGCGAGGTCGAGTCGATGTTCGACGTCCTCACCTACGAAAAAGGCGCCAGCCTGCTCCGCATGCTCGAGCAGTGGCTCGGCACAGACCGCTTCCGCGACGGCGTGCGCCGCTACCTCGCCGCCCACCGCTACGGCAACACCGAG
>Ga0182015_10006047_pt1 | contig 12290 bp, 9 predicted proteins | sample 712P3MmetaG_FD_120478 | JGI IMG/M metagenome (GOLD analysis project Ga0182015, IMG submission 120478) | Permafrost microbial communities from Stordalen Mire, Sweden - 712P3M metaG | ecosystem: Environmental > Terrestrial > Soil > Wetlands > Permafrost | place: Sweden: Stordalen | collected...
CCGATGCGCTTGAGACTGCCGATCATGCCGTCGATCACCCCACCGTCGCCGGCTGCCTGCGTATGGACGAGGGCGATCATGCCGCGACTCGCTGCCGCCGGCGCGGAGACGGGCACGCTAGCGGCGGCAACGCCGAGCGCTAGACGCCGCAACACCGTACGACGCGAGAACTGCGTCACGGTGCACCGATCTGCCACGGCGCGAGTGCGGCGGCGACTGCCGGGACCGCCGCGTCGATGCCGGGCAACACGCTCGCGGCACGTTCGGCAATCCCCGCATGTGCGTCGATAACGGCGCGCACGACGGCTTCTTCATCGAAGGTGAGGATCCGGCCGTCACGCAACACCCAGCGGCCGCCGACCATCACCCCTTCGACGGCCTCGCGCCCGGCCTGCGCGACGAACCCCTCGATCGTATCCGGAAACATCACGTTGAGCGCGCCATCGCGCCGGACGATCACGAGATCGGCAAGACGGCCGGCCGCGATCTCCGCTTCACCCGGGATGCCGAGAACGTTCATGCCGCCCGTCGTCGCCATACGCAGAATGTTTGCCGCACTGAGCCAGTGCGTGGCATCGGGCGTGCCGATCCGCGGCAACGCGAGAGCCAGACGCATCGTCTCGAAGAGGTCGTGACGGCCGGCGCAGTTCGAGGCGTCCGTTCCTAGGCCGACGGTCACACCGGCAGCGGCGTATGCGGCGAGCGGCATGATGCCGCTGCCGATCGTGAGGTTGCTAAGCGGGTTGTGGACCACCGCTACGCCGGTGCGCGCCAACCGTTCGCGCTCGGCAGGCGTCGTCCAGATCGCATGCGCGAGGGAGAGTCCCTCGATCAGCAATCCGGCGTCGTCCATCGCAACGATCATGCCTGCGGGCCAGCGCTCCCGGGCGATGCGCGCCTGCGCTTGCGTCTCGAGGGCGTGCGCGTGCACCGGAACCGCGTGGCGATCGCGCAGCGTTCGCCACAGCGACCAGATCGCCGGCGAGCAGCGTTGCGGCGCGTTCGGACCGAGCGCCGGCGTCACGCGTCCCGACCCCGCGCGTGCGGCGGCAACGAGGCCCGCGAAGAACTCGGCATATGCCGCCGTGTCGACGGGTGAAACGGCGGCGAGTTCGCGCAAGGCGGGCGGCACGTCGATCCCAAGTAGATCGTAATCGCTGATGTCCTGCACGAACGCTGCGAAGAGCACGCGCATCCCCGATGCTTCGTGCGCGGCGATCGCGGCTGCGGCGTGGTCGATGTGCGGGAAATGATCGACGACGCCGGTGATGCCGCTGCGAATGCACTCCGCATCGTGGAGCAGCATCGCGGCGCGAATCGCGGCGTCGTCCAAACCGTAACCGTACGCGATCGTATAGAACGCCCACAGTTCGAGCGGCAGCGCGTTCTCGGTACCGCGCAGCAGCGTTCCGTAGGCATGCGTGTGCGCGTCGACGAGGCCGGGAACGAGCCATGTTCCGGACGCTTGGACGACCTCGCCGGCCCGGCCGCACATCGCGCGCCGTTCATCATCCGACCAGGCGACACCGGCGATCGTCTCGCCTTCAACCAACACCGTTCCGACGCGAAAGCCGTTGCCGGCGAGCACGTGCGCGCCGTCGACGGCAATCGACCTCACGCGCGAGTTTGCGAGAGCTGCGACTCGCTAATCGCGGCCAGTTGTTTGTCCTGCGACGTCGGTCCGGGCCGGCGCAAATAGGCGCGACCGATATCGCGGATGCCCTTCCACGCGTAGGGATCCTGGCCGCAAACCATCGTGTAATCGCGATAATCGTCGTAGTTACTAACCGGATCGTTGCGCGGACTCCAGGCCATCGGGGTCTCCGCGCTCGCATACGTATAAAGCAGCGCGCGCCGGAATCCGCTCGCGCGCACGTTCTGGTAGGAACCGTGCACTAAATAGCCGTTGAAGAACACCGCCGACCCCGGCGTTAGCGGAATCGCAACGGCATCCTCGACCGCTTCGGGGAATCCGAACGCCTCTTCTTCCCGGTCGAGCGAGGGGTCGTTATGCCGCCGGCGCGGCCAGATGACGCCGGCCCGCTGCGAACCCGGCAAGAAGCGCAGGCACCCGTTCTCGATCGTCGCTTCATCGAGCGCGATCCAGGCGGTGCAGAGCGACCGGTCGCGCGTCGGCACGAACGCTTCGTCCTGATGCCACGCGTTACCCGGCATGCCGGCGTGCTTGATGAAAAACTGACTGTGCAGCCCCTTCACGTTCGGACCGATCAGCTTTTCGACGATCGGTGCGATGCGATCGTCGCTGATCAACGCGCCGAACAGCGGCGAGATCTTGTGCGCGATCGCGCAGGTGATGTACGCGCTCAGGACGTCGTCGTCGGACTGCTCCGGCGTAGACGGCACCAATCCGTCGAGCGCGCCGTACTCCCCCCGGCAGATGCGCGTGCCTTCGGCGAGACATGCGTCCACCGCCGCGCGATCGAAGAGCTTCTCGACGACCAGATAACCCGTTTCGCGATAGTGCGCGAGCGCGTCGGCGGAGATGTCCATGCCGGAAGGATTCGGCACGCAAGCATCGCTCGCTATGGACAGATGTCCAGAAGCGGCGCGTACGGCACTCGCGAAGTCGGAATGATGGCCGATGCGGCGTTTTACCGGAAAAACGGCTACGTTATCGTCGAAGATTTGATCGACCGCGCGTTGATCGACCGCATCTTGGTCGAAGGAACCGCCGTGTGCCGCGGCGAGCGCGGACCCGTCGACGACATCGAACCCGTGCTGCCCGGCGACGCTGACGATGACGTGCTCGCGCGCTACGTCACCTGCACGCACGTTCACAAGGCGTCGGCCTGGCTCTCGGAATTCATCGCGGATCAGCGCTTCAGCGACATTCTCGGCGCTTTGATCGGCGAAAACGTGAAGGGCATTGCGAGTCAGCTCTTCATCAAACACGCCGGCATGCAAGGCAACGCGTGGCATCAAGATGAGAACTTCGTTCCGACGCGCGACCGTTCGCTGTGCACGGCCTGGATAGCCCTCGACGAAGCGACCGAAGAAAACGGTTGCTTACGCATGATCCCGGGTTCACACCAAGCCGGTGTCCTCTACCCGATGCGCCCGCACAATTCGCCCGACCTCGACCGCGCCGAAGAGTGCTACGCTTTTCCCGGCCTCGAGACCCAGGTGCCGATCGTCCTGCGGCCCGGTTCGTGCGTCTTCTTCAGCGGCTACATTCTGCATAGCTCGACGACCAACCGGCGCGCCGGCGGCTTCCGGCGTGCGCTGCTCTATCAGTACGCGAGCGCCGAAACGCCGATCGCGTATCATCCGCGCAACGTACCGGTGAGCAACTACAGCGACCTGCGCGATTTCGTCCTCGTGCGCGGTACCGACTTCTATTCCTGGAAGGGTAAAGTCGATACCACGCGCGCGTTCTTGCGCCGGCCCGGAGCGATGCCCGAAGACACCGTGCTAAGCGTGATGCGCGAACAAGAGAAGGCTCATGCCGGATGACGGCCCTCGCGTGCGAGGACGTTACGGTGACGTACGGCGATGTCGTGGCGCTGCGGAATATCAGCGTCGCGTTCGATCGCGGGCGCATCCACGCGGTCGTGGGCCAGAACGGGGCCGGCAAAACGACCTTTGCGCGCGTCTGCGCCGGCATCGTCCGCCCGTCATCCGGGCAGCTCACGATCGGCGACCGGCCTGTCCCCGTCGGTGACGTCGGCGCGTCGCGCCTTTCCGGCGTTGAACTCGTGCATCAGAGCTTCGCGCTGCCGCCGTCCTTCACGGTGGCCGAGGCCATGGAATTCGGCAGTACGCGGCATACCGCGCCGATCTACTCGCGACGGGGCCTCGAAGCGCGCTGGCGTGGTCACCTCGAAAGCCTCGACGTTCGTGCGCGCCTCGCCGATCGCGTGCGCGATCTTCCGGTCGAAACGCAGCAGGGCGTCGAGATCGCGCGCGCCCTCGTCAACGACGCGCGCGTCCTGATTCTCGACGAACCGACCGCCGTGCTTGCGCCGCCTGCCATCGAGATGCTCTTCGCACGTTTGCGGCGGCTTCAGCAGAACGGCGTGACGGTGCTGTTGATCCTGCATAAGATTCGCGAAGTGCTGGCGATCGCCGAAACGATAACGGTGCTCCGTGCGGGGCAACTCGTCGCCGCCAATCTACCGGTCGACGCGCTGGGGCCGGCCGATCTCGCCCACGCGATCGTCGGTTCGATCGCCGTCGATGCGGCCGCCTCCAGCGCCCTACGAGCGGTGCTGCCGTCTGCCGCGACGGCGGCAATGCGCCTCACTGCCGTTACCACCCGCCGCGCCGGCGCCGCGACGGCGCTCGACGCGGTCGACCTGTCCGTTCAGCGCGCCGAGATCGTCGGCATCGCCGGGGTCGAAGGCAACGGACAGCGCACCCTCGTCTACGCCCTGGCCGGACTGACCGCCATTCACGCGGGGACGCTCGCGCTCGGCGCAGGCGAGGCGACGCGGGCGTCGCTGCTCGAGCGGCGCGCGCGGGGGCTGCGAATCATTCCATTCGAGCGCAACGTCGAAGGCCTCAGCATGCGCAGTGCGCTGTGGGAGAACTGGTCGGTGCGGCTGCTGGTCCTCGGTCAAATGCTGCGCTTGATCGATCCGCAGCGATTGCGCGACGCCAGCCGCGCCGCGCTCGAGCGCTGGGGCGTACGCTTCGCTTCCGTTGATCAGGCAGCCGCCGGGCTCTCGGGCGGCAACGCGCAAAAAGTGATCCTCGCGCGCGAAATCGATGACGACGCGACCCTCATCGTCGCGGCGCAGCCGACGCGCGGGCTCGATATCGAAGCGACCGCGTTCGTCTGGCAAGCGCTGCGCGCCGCGCGCGACCGCGGTTGCGGCGTGCTCCTGATCTCGTCGGATCTCGACGAACTCTTCGACATCTGCGATCGCGTCGTCGTGCTGCTTGCGGGACGCGTCGCCGGTGAGTTCTCGGCCCCCTACGAACTCGGGGTGATCGGCGCCGCGATGACCGGCGCGCACGCGTGAGCCTCAAACTGCTGGCCATCCTGCGCGCGCTCGGCTTCGTTACGCTGGCCCTCGTTCTCTGCGGCGCGGTCTTCCAACTTGCCGGCTATTCGAGCGCGGCGATGTTTGCGAGTATCGCGGAGGGCGCGTTCCTCTCGCCGCACGCGCTCGTGCACACCCTGCGCTGGACGATGCCGCTGTTCGTCACGGCGCTGGGCGTGCTCATCGCCTTCCGCTGCGGCTACTTCAACATCGGCGCACAAGGCCAATTCTACTGCGGCGGGATCGCCGCGGCATTCGTTCCGTTCGCTTTGCCCACGAGTCCGGCGGCAATCGTCATCCCGCTCACGCTCTCGGCCGGGATCGCCGGCGGCGCGCTGTGGGCATTGTGGCCCGGACTCTTACGCGTCCGCTCGGGGACGAACGAAGTCATCACTACGCTGATGGGGAACTTCATCGCGACACTGGCGCTCGTCTACGTGACGTCGGGACCGCTCAAGGACGCTTCGGGCAGCGGCCAAGTCGCCGCCGGCCGTCCGGTCGAAGCCGCCTTTCGCATCACGACGTCGAGCGGCGTTTCGTGGACGATGGCCGGCATCGTGATCGTGGTGGGGATACTGATCTGGCTGTTGGCCGATCGCACGGCCTTCGGCGTGCTCGGCAGTTTGGCCGGACGCAACCCCGTCATGATCGTCTGGCAGGGCGCGCGCTCGTCACGCCTCGGCCTGGCGGCGTTCCTGTTCAGCGGCGCTCTCGCCGGGCTCGCCGGCGCGCTCGAACTCCTCGGCCCGAGCGGCCGGTTGATGAGCGGGTTTGCGCCGACGCTCGGTTTCAGCGCGATCCTCATCGCACTCGTCGCCGGGTTGTCGGTTCCGGCGGCTGCCGTCGTATCGCTCTTCTTCGGCGGACTCGCGGCCGCGAGTTTGTACCTGCCGGTCATCGCCGGGCTTCCGGCGGCGGCCATCGACATCATCAATGCGGCGATCACCTTGTTCATCACCGGCCGCGCGTGGCCGCTGCCGCGCCGGCGCGCATCAAGCGCACCGTGATCGAGGCGCTGGTTGCAATCCTTCAGTCGGCGACGCCGCTCGTTTACGTGACGATGGCGGGCGTGCTCGCTCAGCGTGCCGGCATATGGCATCTCGGGCTTGAAGGACTGATGATAGCCGGGGCGTGCGCGGCGGTCGTCGCTTCAAAGCAAACCTCATCGGTTGCGCTCGGGATCGGCGTAGCCGTCGCCGTGTGCGTGGTGGGCTCGATCTTGTTGTGGTTCGTGATCGACAAATTGCGAGCCGATCCGGTCATCGCGGGTCTCGGGCTCAGCGGTCTCGGCGTCGGCGGATCCGATCTCGCAATTCAATCGATCTACGGCAACGAAGGAGCCGTCCACGCACCGCTCGGGTTGCCGCAGCTCGGCCCGGCAACCGGCGACTTTGCCGGGTTGTCGGTGCTCGCCATCGCGATGCCGTTCGTCGTCCTCGGGTTGTGGATACTACTGCGCCGCACGCGTTTCGGGTTGCGGCTCGCTGCGAGCGGCGAGCACCCCTTTGCCGCGCGCAGCGTCGGCGTCGATCCTTCGCGCATGCGCTTGATCGCGCTCGCAATCGGCGGTGTGCTCTGCGCGCTCGGCGGCACCGAACTCGCGCTCGGCAGCCTCCGGCTCTTTAGCGTCGGCATGACGGCCGGGCGCGGATTCATGGCGTTTGCCGCCGTTATCTTCGGCGCGGCAAACCCGCTTGGTGCCGCCGCGGCCGCCACGTTCTTCGCGCTCGTCGAGTACCTGGGCATCAAAGCGCAACTGGTCCTCCCCCACGGCGTACCCCCGGAACTGATTCTGAGTTTGCCCTACGTCGCCACGGTCGCCGGCGTCTGGCTCAGCAGCCGATTGCGCGGCGGCATCGGCGCACCGAGCGATATCTCCGAACTGCGCGAGGTCTGAGCTTCCCGCGATGAACGCCATCGCTCGCCGGAAAGGGATCGCGTTCGCCTGGAGTCTACTGGCGAGCATGTTCATGGCGTCATCCTCGCCGTCGGACGTTTCTGCGGCACCCGACGCCGGGAGCGCCGCCAAGGTCATCATCGACACCGACATCGGAACCGATATCGACGACGCGTTTGCCGTTGCGCTCGCGCTCTCCAGTCCCGACATTCACGTGCTGGGCATTACAACGACGTCAGGGAACGTTCGCTTACGGGCGCGTCTGGTGGACCGGCTGCTTTTCGAGACGGGACAAACGCACATTCCCGTTGCCGTCGGGAAGACGACGGCGGGTCCGTACGACGCATCCGGCAAGCCGGTGACCTTCACGCAAGCGCGTTGGGCCGAGGCGTCACCGGTTGCGGCACGTCGCTGGCCGCCGGCAACGCCGTTCATCCTCGACGAGATACGCCGGTTCCCCGGACAGATATCGCTCGTGTGCATCGGGCCGCTGACGAATATCGCCGCCTTGGTGCGTCGCGACCCGGCAACGTTTCGGAAGCTCAAGCGCATCGTATTGATGGGCGGCTCGATACACGTGGGATTCGCCGACGGCGGACGGCCTCCGCAGCCCCCGCCGGTCGCCGAGTACAATATCGTTCAAGATATTCCGGCGGCGCAGACGGTTTTCGAATCCGGCGTACACATCGACATGTTGCCGCTGGACTCCACACAAGTTCGACTCGAGGAAAGCCTACGCGATCGGCTCTTTGCCGCCGGGACGCCGCTTACGGATGCGCTCACGCTGCTCTATCATGAATGGAGCGAGCTCAATCCGTGGGGAAAGACGCCGACGCTCTACGATGTCGTCGCCCTCACCCACGTCTTCGACCCGGCTCTGTGTCCGGTTGAACCGATGCATGTCACGGTCGACGGCAGTGGCTACACGCGTCCGGGGCCGGGCGCGGCGAACGTCTCGGTTTGCTTGCACGTGCATGAAAACGCGTTACTCGACGTTCTGATGACGCGCTTACTTCGGCAGCATCTCCACGCGTAGCAAAAAGAGGCCCCACGCCGAAGCGTGAGGCCTCTCGTTCGCAGAGGCGAACGGCGCTAGATGTGGACGTTCAGGTCGAGACGGACGTAGCGCGGCGACGCGGGAACCAGCGAGGTCGCAAACGAGCCTTGCTGGATCGTATTACCGACGACCACGTTGGTGATCAGCGGCGTGCCGGCATTCGGGATCGGCAGGTATTGTCCGTAGTTGTTGGTGTTCAGCAGGTTCTGCACCGAGAACTGCAAGGTTGCGTTCTTCGTTATCGTGTGCCTGGCGACGAAGTCGGCTTGAGCGAACGGCGGCGAAAAGTACGAGTTGTTATTTCCGTAATACTGTACGCCGAGGGCCAAAAACATTCCGGGCCCCGTCCAGGTGAATTGTCCGTACCCTTGCAGATACGGAATACAGGTGGTCGCACCGACCGTGGTACCGGGGCCGCAGACCTGGATGCTGTTGGCCGGCAGCTGCGGTGCATTGGCGGCGGTGAAGCCGGAGATGATCGAGCTTTCCGCCGACGCTGCAAGGTTGAAGCCCAAGCCCTTCGGCGGCGCGTAGGTGTACTTGAGGTTGGCCGACTGCGCGACCAGTCTCGCAACGTTCGCCGGAAAGTAGATGCCTTCCAGGGCAGGCGTCGACAAGCACAGATTCGGGTTGGTCGAGGGCACCGACGACGTGAGTTCTTCGAATACGCCGTGGACGACCGTCTCTTGCAGATCGAGGCTCACCACGGAGTTGTTGGAGAAGCGGTGATCCGCGCCCACATCGTAGGCGATGCTCGTTTCGGGATTCAGGCTTGGGTTTTTCTCGGTGAGCGTTCCGCCGTCGGCGTACGGTGCGCCGAGCGAACACGCCGGCGTCTCGTAGGTCGCCAAACCGCTGACCTGCCCGACGTACGGGAACGTGGTCGACGTACCGGCCGACACGCGGATCGAATCGGCCGCGTCGGGCCGCACGACGAACGCGACATGCGGATCGAAATGCGAGATCGTGCGCGAGAACCCGGTGAGCGCCGAGTTCGTGTCGCTGATCGGTTCTTGGCCGACGACGTTCCACAGCGTATCGTACAGGCCGAGGTTCAACGTGACCATCGGCGCGACCGCGAACCCGCCGGTGAGCGCAAACGTCGAGTAACGGTCGGTCGAGAACGGTACCGAGACCGCCGACGGCTGATCGATGTACGCGAACGTGCTCTGACCGTGGAAGTCGTACGTCAGTTGGAGGAAGTTGTCGCCGCCGAGCGGCTGGGTGAACGACGTGGTCATACCGTAGAGCTTGTCCTGCTCGTAGGTCGTATAGGGGTTATCGAAACAGATGAACTGGTTCGTGCCGGTCGTGGTATAGATGCCGTGCGGGTTGAAGATGTTGTTGTACGAGCCCTGACAGGCCGCTTCGGTCGATCCGGTTGACGGCGCGTAGCCCGCCGGAATCGGCTGGCCGGGTACCAGCGTTCCGGTGGCATTCGAATCAAAGACGCCCGGCGCGCCGTAGAAATAACCAAAGCCTTCGTTGCCCGCATCGACGATGATCTCGGGTTCGATCTGGCCGATGTATGGGCGCACGAGCAGCGTACCCGAGCCGATCGCGGTGCGGAACTCCGCATCCCACATCGTTTGATCGTTGTAGATCGACGAGCCGGTGTACCAGGCGTAGCCGTTGATCACTTTGCCGATGTCCGGGTTGTTCGGAACGCCGCAAATGATCGGCGCGGCGACGGTGCAATTCTCGATCGTCGTCGGCCCGAGCGCCGTGCCCCAGGCCGTGCCTTGCGGCGTATAGCCGCCCCACGCACCGACGAAGCTCGTCGTAAGCGACGTAGTCGGCGTGAAGTCATATTTCAGCTTGATGACCTCACCGCGCTGGTAGAAATTGCCGTCCGCCGGGCCGCACCCGGAGACCACCGAAAAGCCTGGATTGCTGCCGTCGGGCAGTGTGATGCAGTCGGTCTTGCCGGTGAACGGCGTGTTCTGGCCCAGCGTGCCCAAGTCGACGACGAAGCCCAGGTGGCCGACCGAACCGGTTCCCAGGAACGTGGTCGACTCCGAACCGTAGTTGTCGACGCTTTGGTTCAGCGCGAGGTGCATTTGTTTTGTGAATCCGGGCGTCACGAGGTTGGCCGTGCCGCCGACCGCGAGGTTGGCAAACGGCGTGGTGTTACCGGGACCGGACTGGACTTCGGCGCTGCCGATCAGGAACGACGGAAAATACGTGCTGACCCAGACGCCGTTTTGACCTTGCGCCAGCGGGTGGCCGTCGATGAGTATCTGCGTTTCGTACGGCTGCACGCCGCCGACGACGATCGTGCGGTCTTGCTGACTGCCCATCTGCTGGATGGTCAGACCGGGGATGCGCTGGAGCACGGAGTTGATTTGCGGATCAGCCAAATCTTGGAAGGCCTGCCCCGGAATGACCGTGGTCTGGGCGGGGCCGGCGTTGATCGAACTGCCGCTGGTCGTCGACGTGACCGTGCCGATCGTTTGCAGCGAGTTGAGCGACGCTTGCGTCATCGTAACCGCGAGCGGCGTCGACGTGCCGGTGGCGGCGACGACGTCCGGCAGAGCGACGGGGTTGAAGCCACCCTTGGCAATCGCGATGCGATAGATACCCGCCGGAACGGTGACCGAGAAGTTACCGCCGGTATCGGTCGTCGTCGATGCGGTTGAAGCGCCGCTGACGGTGACTTGCGCGTTCGGTACGGACGCCCCGGTTTGGTCGTGGACGGTGCCACTGAGCGTTGCCTGGCCGCCGGCCTGCGCAACGACGGGGGTCTCAACGGCTGCGGCCGGAACGATCGTGGAAATGAGCGCGAGAACCAAAGCAATGCCGCCGAGGCATCTCGGAATTTTGAAAACGTTCATAAAAACCCTCATGATAAAAACGTTGCCGCCGGCGCTCAAATGCGACCCGGCGAGCCGTATTTAGGATTTCTTAATATTTGCGTTTATCTTTTCCTTATCTTTGGACAAATGATACATGCCGCTGCCCGAACGAACGCTGAACCGCAGCCGCGTTCTCGCGTTCGGATCGGCCCTGCTCGTGGCCGGATGCACGCGCGGCACGCGCGGCGGGAACGCCATCAGGTTGGGCATGGTGAGCGATCTGGGCGGCCTCGGCGACCATTCTTACAACGATTCCGCTTATGCCGGATTGCTTGAGGCGCGCGACCGCCTCGGCCTCGCGGTCGCCATCCTGCAGTCGCGTTCGGCCGCCGATTACCAGCCGAACTTAATTGTCTTCGCCAGCAAGGGTTACGACGAAATTTATTCCGTCGGGTATGACCAGGCACCCGACTTGCTCGAAGTCGCGCATCTTTTCCCCCAGCGGCATTTTGCGATCATCGATGCCGTCGTCCCGGCTACTAATATTACGTCAGTTACCTTCAAATCCGCAGAGGGTTCCTTTCTCGCCGGCGCGCTCGCCGCAATGGTCACGACGACGAAAACGATCGGGTTTCTGGGTGGGGTCGACATCGAGCTGATCCGCGAGTTCGAAGTCGGGTACACGGCCGGGGCTCGTGAAATCGATCCGGAGATTCGCGTGCTGGTCAAGTACATCGGTGATTTCAACGATGTACCGACCGGGAACGAATTGGCGGCACTCCTTTTTAATCAAGGGGCCGACATCGTGTACGCGGCCGCGGGCAAAGCCGGCCTCGGAGCCATCCAGGAAGTCCGCAACCGGGACGGCGTGTACGCGATCGGCGTCGATGCCGATCAGGACGGTCTCGCGCCGGGCAAGATCCTCACCAGCGTCCTCAAGCGGATCGACAACAGCGTCCTGCTCCTCGCGCGCTTGACGGCGCGGCGGCGACCACGCCCGCAACGACTCGCCCTCGGTCTGAAGGAAGGCGGCGTGGGTCTCACCAGCTTCCGTTACACGCGGCAGATCGTCACGGACGCAATGATCGCTCGATTGAATCGCATTACCGCCGCCGTCGTCGCCGGGCGGATCATCGTTCCGGCGACGCGCGACGAACTGACGGCATTCAAGCGTGTCGGTCAGTGACGCGCGGCGTCGACGAGGATCGATGTATCGACGAGGTGATCCACCGGCGGCAAATGCGTCCGTCCGGTCGCGCGCAGTGTCGTGTAGACGGGCCCGGCGACGCGCTGCTTATCGATCCACAGCATGCCGTGCGTCCGCGTCGCAGCGCTCTGCAAAAGCGGACCTTGTGCGCGGCTCGTGTCCAGTTCCTTGCGCTCGTTTAAGCCAAGACCGACGCCGTATATCGTCGCTGCGAGCCGGGCACCGAGCGCCGGATCGCGCACGCTCGTCGCCCAGCCGTGCTGAAGCGCGCGCACGTAGCGGACGAGCGTATCGCGATTATCGCGTATGTAGTCGCGCCGGCAAAAGA
>Ga0182015_10006051_pt1 | contig 12287 bp, 15 predicted proteins | sample 712P3MmetaG_FD_120478 | JGI IMG/M metagenome (GOLD analysis project Ga0182015, IMG submission 120478) | Permafrost microbial communities from Stordalen Mire, Sweden - 712P3M metaG | ecosystem: Environmental > Terrestrial > Soil > Wetlands > Permafrost | place: Sweden: Stordalen | collected...
ACGGCCACTACCGTGAATTGTCCCCGAGGGGCCGGAATTGGACAGCTTGGACGGGGACGGCAACAGTAAGGACAGGGCCAATTCCCGAGGGGTCGGACACCCCGGAAGCTATCCATGGACGGGCTTCTGGGGAGCACACCCGGCGTTCTCGGCATTCTCGAAGAGTGGTTGCGATGGCCCTTGACCACTGGGAGGGGCGGATGTCAGACTGTTGTTGGAAAAGAGACATTTCGTCACCTTCAAACGTTTTAGCGGCGGTTTCACTCGAGGAGTTCGGCTGCGAAACCCAACCGAAATAGTGTCTCGTGCGCCAGGATGTTGTGCCCAGTCGCCGCGGCATCGCCATATACAATAAGTCTGCCGCGGACCGAAACATCGGCGAATGTGTACGCCAGTCCGAAGGTCAGATACAAGCCGCCGGCAATCCTAGCCGTGAGGCGCGGCGACTCTTCCGTAATTCGTTCCATCATTTCATAGCCTCCAGGTAGTCAGGGACCTGCGATTTTATTGGTCGTTAACCGGGAAGCTCCGTTGGAAGCCCAGTGGCCGCCCCCGCCTGATTGCGCAACGACGTCCCGCAGTAAGGACAATAGACATCATTCACTCCAACTACACGCTGGCACTGCGGACAGCTCGGGCTCAGTTTGTAGTTGCAGCGAGGACAGAAGTTGAATCCCGTTTGCACCGCGTTCTCACATTGTGGACAGGTCGCGATGCGTGGCTTCCTCAGTACGAAATACAACACGATGCCAAGCGCGTTGGGGACGCAGATCGCGAGCAGCGTCCAACCCAGGCGGCTCATTCCGCGGCGGCCGGCGTCACGGTTCACATACCCGATCAGCAGGATGTAACACCCCAGGACAGTTCCTCCGAGGATTGCCAGCGGCACCATTGCCGCCAACGGAAAGGGAGGGTTGCCGGAAAGAGTGGCGTACACCACAGCCGCAATGGCCGCTAAGAAGCCGAGAACTACAAAGAAGTAAGCCCATGGCGAGACAATTCGGATTTCATCCATAAAGCGCGTCGAAGTTTCGTGCTTGACTGGCATATCAAACCCCCTGATTCCCTACGTTCGTATTGCGTCCGCAGCCCGCTCGACCACCCCCGGTTAATTCAATCCTGGAGGGGCCCGTTGTGATCGGCCAGATAGGTTCCCCGAGCCAGCAAGAGGATTCCCGCCACAATTGCCGGCATCAAACCGAGCACCACCAGGCCGATCTGCCAAACTGGGGCGGGAAGGCTCACCTGCTGGCCGATCCACGCAAACCCGCGCCACAGCACTGCGGTCGTGAAGGCAGTACCCAGCGTTACAGTGCCACAGCAAACGCAAATCACCCACAGCCGTTCTTGCTGGCGCTGCAGTTCAAGAGCCCGCGAGCGCACCCGCATCTGCGTCGCTCGCACTAGGGCGGAGTCAGCGGCCAAGGGCTGGGAACGCAACGCGCGAACCACCCGGCCAGCCGCTTCTCCATAATCACGGCAGGCTAAGCACTCTTGGAGATGGGCTCGCAGCCAAGCCTGCTGCCCGTCAGAGAGATCTTTATCGTTAGCCCCAGCCAGCGCGATTAGTTCCCGTGCCCGTTCATGTACACTCCGCGTCATGCCTGTGTTCCCTCCAACCGCCCCATCAGCAGGTTTAGCCCGCGATACAATCGCGATTTCACAGTGCCCAGCGGCGCCCCGGTCACCGCGGCAATATCCTCCAAAGCCAATCCATCCTGGAATCGCAACACGATTGCCTCACGGTACTCCGCCGGAATACCGACCAATGCCGCACTGATTCGTTCGGCTTGCTCGTGCTGCTGCACCAGTTCCCATGCCGTGGGATGCGTATCGGCCGGTTCGAGCGGCGCATGATCTTCGTCCTCCATCAATCCATCCAGGCTGACCGGGCTTTTCTTCCGCAAATAATCGATGGTCAGATTCCTCGCTACCGCATAGAGCCACGTGCTGAATTCGTGCCGGCCGTCGAACTGATGGCCGCGTTCCATGACGCGAATCCAGGTTTCCTGGAAGAGGTCCTCCGCCAGGTCACGATTACCCGCTAGATAAACCAGATACCGAAGCAGCCGGTGCTGGTATTGCTCGATGAGACGGTCAAGCAATTCCGGATTGCGCCGGCGGAGACCGCGAGCAATTGCGCTGGCTTCGGATTCCATCGCATTCAGGAAGCAATAAGCTATGGCGTTCATGCTACCGGTATATACGGGCGAGGAGATTAGAAAGATGCAGGATGGAAGACATTCTTGTACAGCACGTTAAGCCATTCATATTCAGCTAGACATCGATCGCAACATACCAGCCTTGGAGCCAGTCTCGTACGCCGTCGGCTCTTAAGGTCGCAAGAGACCTCCAACTAAATTCGACAATACTATTTGTGCGTGGTCGCGATTTGCTAGCTGCTGGTGGCTCCGACCATTTGTGGATTACTGGTCGGCAAACAGAAGTTGAGGTTTCACCTTGCGGTACGGCTCTACGGCAAACTGGGAACGTTGGCACGTCGTTTACATGTAAACGACGTGCTGCTCTGCGTGTCAACAGAGAAAGCTCTTGCCAACTACAGATAACTCAACGCACTGCGCTTCGAGAAGCTTTTCGAGTTCCGCCAGTTTCGCCGCTCTGAGGCGACGTGCCCCGGCGACTACCTCGTACTTGCTTTCCTCCAGTTCGCGTACCAGAAGAGGGGCCAGAATCCCTTGCGTCTTGAAGCTGGCGGCCTTTTGTGTCCTTGGTCATTTTGTGGCGGAGGGCGCCAAACGGCGAGTGGGAATGGGCGGTTCACGTTTCAAAAGGGCACATAACGTGCGATAGCCGAGACTTGATGTACATACGCTGCTGTGAGAACCCGTCGAGGCTGTCAGACTCGGCTAAACCTCAATTTCTGGTTTGGCCGTGACTCAGGAACGATCTCCCGCATATCAGAAGTGTGATTCAGGGATGCCCACACGCTCAGCGGGACCTGTCCGAGAATCAGTTGGGCGCCCGTATGTCTGCTTTGTGCTTTCCCCTTGGGAGCAGCCTAAAATGCGGTATATGCCTCTTGAGCGCAGCAGGATCTCAACCTCTGGAAGAAGCACCTCGGTCATGTGCCTGACGAAGTATGGGAGAATCTTGAAATCGAGACCCTCGTTTTGGCCGATAACGACCTGACCGAAATACCAACTAAGATCGGCGACCTGAAGCATCTTCGTATGCTTGACCTGGGGCATAACGCTCTGACGCAGATACCAGAAGAACTAGGCGAACTGGCTGGCTTGCGAGATTTTCTATATCTGCACGACAATCGCCTTGCTAGGCTGCCAAACTCGCTGAGTCATCTGAAAGCGCTGCGTTATCTGAACATCAGCGAAAACGCCTTTCAGGAATTTCCGGATGCTGTCTGTGGCATAAAGGACTTGATTGAACTTCGGGTGACCGATAATCAACTATCGAGTCTTCCAAATTGCCTTGCGAACCTAACGCGCTGCGAGAGCTGCATCTGAGGAACAACAAGTTCACCACCTTACCGGAGTCGATTCGCAACTTGTCAGAGCTTCGTCAAATTGATCTCCGAGGTAACCCGCTCACGTCTTTACCTCGCGCGCTGGCCGAGCTGCCGAAGCTTGAAAAGCTGGATTTGCGCTGGATCACGACTATAGAGCTTCCGCCGTGGATTGAAGATCTTGAGGCAAGAGGATGTGCTGTGTACAGGTGATCCAACGCAGAATTTTCGCAGATTGGCCGAAGTGACGGATGCGCGAAGATGAGGAACTGCTGAAATCAGATCGTCTCGATCCGGGCTGCGAGTGGGCAACTGTTGGGGGCTTAACTAACGTGCGCCGTGCGCCAGCAGATCGACGTAGGCCTCTGCGATGAGTTGCTGTTTTTCAATTCCGAAGCTCGCAAGTAGCGCCTCAGCGATCCCCTTGCCTTCGCTCTCGGCCTGCTCTGGCCGCAACATGACCTCCAGTTCCAGAAAGTCTCCCAGATCCTCGACCCGGTCGAGATGTACGCGAGTCTGGCCGATTAGGTATAGGGTCCGTTCCTTCTTCACCCTTCCAATTCTGCCTAATGTTTTGGTTAGGATGTCGAGCAGAACCTCAGGGTCTGGGGTACGGGCGATCGCATAGCACGAACATCGGGTATCGGCCACATCCGCCTGCTCGTATCTAATCAGCTCTCCGCGCTGCGGCCCCAGAATGCGAAGCTTGAGGCGCGCCCCGTCAGAGTGGAAAAAGACATCTTCTTGATGGATCAGTTCCGGGCCGGCATCACTCAACCGAGCCGCAGTGACCTATGCTCCAGCCCGATTGTTCAAGATCGCTTTAATTTCAACATTCGAGGGCATGCTCAAAAACTCAAGGGTTAGGATAAACGCCCGCGGTACTCAGTAAAAGAAGCAAGGGCACAACATTTTCGAGATAGTCCTAACCCATCAACGGGCCTTGCGATTCGGAACTTTCTTTCGAGAAGGGGTACTTGCGTTCGTTTTTCTGCGAATGATGCAGACGGGCAAGAAACCACCCGTCAAGGTTTCCCTTCGGCTCGCTTCCCTCGACCTGTGACTGAACCCTTGCCCGTCGTGCGTTCGTGCTTGCTTTTGGTTGCGGGCGGTGGAGCTACCCTGGCGATACTTCATCGTGAAGCTGGGCACAACGTTGTCGCCGCGCCAGTTGTCGCGAAGGTGTCTGTCGAGCCGACAGTGAGCCAGCCCACGCCGCAGTCTGAGCAACGACAAGCGCAGCCACCGACTAGCCCTCTTAACGACGAGACCGTGTTCGCTTCGGTGGCTTTGCCACGGGTAACAAGCTTTCCCCGGACGCGGGTCGCGATGCGCCCCGACCATGTGAAGCGCCAGCTCTTGCACGAAAGGTAAGCGGGCGCGCACGAAAACGAAGGGAGGTGACACGGGTGCGTCCTCGTCAGGCGTGTGTTGCAGTCCCGACGAACCTTTACCTGATTACGCTTTTGGGGGTAACGCTAAATGGCATAGCTCCTTACTATGCACCCTTCTTTCTAATCCAGTAAGGAAACAGCGGGTCCAGGAAGAAATAACTGCTTTTATACCGATCCAGGATATCCCTCGAGTCAAGCGACTGAAGAGCCTTCTGAACAGAAGATGCTGGTCCAAGACGAAACTCTTCGCGGACGCCCTGGGAGTAGATTTCAGATGCCCCGCGGTAAGCGATCGCCTGTAGCGCTGCGCGTTGGCGCGCCGACAATTGTTCCCAGAGAAGCTCGTAGTACGTGGATTGGCTCGTGACAAGACTTTCAATGACGGACTTCACGTCTGATACATCGAGTTGGCGTTTATCCTTCAGTTCCGCATAATCCCAAAGCTCATGCGCGATACGCTGCACGTCATATGGAATCAAGTCAGCGGAAGCCAGCAGGGTTTCCAAACCCGGATCGTCGAGTGTCCTGCCCCTGTTACGAAAATGGCGAGTAATAGAGTCCTTCCAGTCCTTTGCCGGAATCTTGTCTAAGAACATCTGAGGGCCGGCTTTATGAAAGGGACGTTTGGCAGAAACCATCTCCTCCATCAGCGATGGTTGAGATCCCGCAAAAACATACCCTACCTCTCTTTGCTCTTGAACCTGGTTCCGTATGGCATTTTCGACTGAGCCCCCGTTGAATTGCGAAATCTGCTGAAATTCGTCAAGGCATATCGCCATGCGAAATCCTGCATTCTTGGTCAACTCTCCTGGAAGGGCAAAAACATCCGGTGCGATTGGCGAGGGATCAAAACCCGCCCCTTTACCTAGGGACAGAGTGATCTCCCCTGTCGACATATTGATATTGACGTCTGGCTTTACCTGTCGAGCGAATCGCGTAGCCCAATCTTTGACTCGCTCCCAGGGACCGGCGGCACGTAGCACTTTCTCAGCAAATTTTTCCAAGAATTGTGCGTAGCTGGAGTAGCTGCTCACCGTCAAATTGACGGTGCGAATGTGTCTCTTCTTCAATTTGAGAAGCGCCAGAGCAACCAGGGAACTTTTTCCGAAGCGCCTCGGAGATAATAAGAACACTTTTTGACCATCTCCCAAGTCTCGGACGAGTTGGTTGAGTTCGTCAGTTCGGTTGACGAAATTTGCATCGTCGATGATCTCGCCAAAAACGAAAGGATTTTCTTGGGGTGTCATATTACGCTGATTAGCGTAACGCTAAATGGCGTAATCGGCAAGTGCTCCGATCGGTTCGGGGGTATGCCGATTGGCGTAACGCCAAATGGCGTAACGCTAACAAGAAAGCCTCTGAAAAGCACCTGAACGGGGATCTTTTGGGCGATTCAAGGACCACGTCGAATGACGGCAGTATTGAACGCATAACTTGCGTGGAATATTTGCCATGGGACGATTACCTAACCGGGTCGCGGCTCCGATAGCTTCCGGGGCGGGCCGACATCCACGCATCTATGTAAGTCTTTTGTCAAGTGAAAACACAGTTCTCGTGACTTTCGCAATTTTGTGTTGATTCTAAATCGCCGTCACTGCTCCGTTTGTGCTTGCTTTCCGCCAAAAGTACACGATGGAACTCCAGACTCCGCCTTGCCTGATTTGCTTTCTGACGTATCGATACAACAAGTTGCGGGTCGATCCAGAGGGCCACGTAAATGCACCATCTGAATTGAGTGAGCATTCTTCTCCTCTTTCAGGTTTCCTGAAACTAAGTCAGCCATCTGAAGTTCTCTCCTCTTAGCGATTACAACCCTACAACCTTTAGGAGGTTGATATGTTTGCACGCAATGTCTCGTTTCATCTGAAATCGAACATGCTTTCTGATTACACCCGAACCTTCGAGAACGACATCCTTCCGTTACTTCGCAAGCAGAAGGGTTTCAAGGACGAAATCACATTGTCAAATCCCAGCAGCCTAGATGTAATAGCGATCAGCCTGTGGGAGAACAAAGCCAATGCAGACGGTTACAACACGAACACCTACCCAGAAGTGTTGAGATCACTTGCAAGAATGATCGATGGAACGCCCAAGGTTCAGACGTTTGAAGCCGTGACGTCGACCTTCCATAACGTCCTTGCAGCAGTGTAAGGGAGATCGTCCGCCGTGCGGAGCGGCCCTTCAACGAGGGGGGCCGCCCCTTCTTAGTAAGGCACAGTGATCCTCGCTAAGTGCAGTAACCGTGCATGCCTAGCTGGGATGGTGCGCCACTGTTCTTGTCCCGTAACGGGCTCCGGGCGGCAGAGGGTGTTTCTTGCTTTCGCTGACGGGATGCTCAGTCTGGAAGCCCGGAACTTGTTACAGGTAAGCCGAGTTGCTTGAGAATAGAAGCGTATGACGGTGTTATACGCAGAGAGTTGGACTATGGCAATGTCGGCCAACAGTTTCACGCCTCCTTCTCATCGTATCGCTATCCTAATGTCCGCGACGGGCCGTTTTCTGGAGTGCAGAAACTGCCATTTAGACCTTAAATTTCCCGCAGGCGCGCATTATGACACAATTGCGAAACAGTTCGAATCTCATTCGTGCAGTTCCCCAATCCCGAAAGATGATGTGCCGACAGTCGCCTGTTCAAAGTAGGTCACTGTCGGCAGGATGCGAAGGTACCCCAGCGAGGCGACGGTCGTCTGCGCATGAGAGGAGACCACGTGAGCAAGCACAAACACTGAACTGAACACAGATTTCATTAAAAGAAGTGAGGTATTAGGGCAGCGCCCTGCGCACGCAAAGGTGCCGGACGACATCAGGACCAAGACGGGGCCATATTTCGGCACGACCGTGCCGCCTGTCGCAGAGCGACGGGAACGTCCTAGATCCGAAAGCACCTATAATCGGCTGACATCGGCAGTCTTCGAAGTCTAATTGCAAAGGCTCCGGCACGGAAAAAGGACCTGATGCAGATTCCCTTCTCAGATGAGATCGTTTCCTGGCTTGCGAGTTGTGAGCATCAAGCCACGGAACTGTGGCAACGGCAGCACGCAGAACCCTGGTCAATGAGGTCGCGGTAGGGACGATCATCGCTGATAGCCCCCGGCACGGATCCGCACGAGCGCTCGCTAGCGCATGCGGCTCTTATCGCGGATGAATAACGGCCAGGCATACCGTGTTGTCCGCACTCTCGCCCATCCTTGGGACACGCGCAGACCCGCTCTGTGTAGGGTACGTGCTAGATGGAGGAGAGTTCTCCTTAGATGCGCAGCCTTCCCTCCCCACTCTCCGCCGACGAGCTTTCCGTCGTTGTTCGAGCGGTTCATCGGTGTCGGGTCGGAGGAGGCACGCTTGCGCGCTGGCCTCCGTCTGCCGCTCAAACTGTACATGCAGGTTTCCCGCATACGGCTTTCATGAAGATTCAATCTTGCCGAGATGCCAACGAAGGAATTAACCCAATTAAGTTAACACGCCCGTGCTCGCGGTAAAGCGTCTTCTCGGGCAACCGTTTCCAGCCGCCGTTTCTCCAACGCTTGTACCGATGGGACCGGATCCGTCACACAATTCAGCCATCAAGTCGGTGGAAGAGCTTGCGAACGTGGGCGCGTTTGTAATACTCGCCCCATCCCCGCAACAGCGGGTTAAGTTTCGCAATCAGCTCCTTGGTCTTCAGAGGTATCCTCCGTTGGGTTCGCTGCCTTACGTGTGTGCGACTAGTTCATCCCTGATCTGCCTCAAGAAACTTTCCTCTCCGCTTTCTTCGATGGTCTCAAACGTGACCCCGTCAATACCAGGTGCCCCGTTGTTGCTTTTCGCCCTCTGACAAACGTGTGAGGCCACTGGCGCTAGGCGTGACGAACCTTTCGCAGATCCAACGGGCAGTAGATGAGGTCGACACGCTCGATGTCCTCTTCAACAATGCCGGCTTAGCGCTTTACGACGACTTAAGCGATCGTGCCGCACTCGAACAGAGCCTCGCCATCAATCTCTTCGGCCCGTATGGTGTGACCCAGGCTTTCCTGCCGTTGGTGACTCGTTCTCGGGGAGCCATCATCAACGTTCTTTCGTTGTCGCACCTGCTGCATCGTCCACTCCTGGCTGGGGTGTTCGGTCACCTGAAAGTGCAGCACACGGCGCCGAGCGTGCGATAACACCACGAAGACAAACAGAATCCGGAAGGAGAAGAAGTCGATCGAGGCCATCTGTCCCATGTGATTGGTCAAGAAGGTTCGCCAGGTCTGGGAAGGCGGCTTCCGAGGTCGGTGAAGATATTGGGCCACCGTTGATTGTGCTACTTCGATCCCCAGTTTACGCAGTTCCCCGTGAATGCGGGGTGCTCCCCACAACGGGTTCGCTTGGCTCATGTCCCGAATCAAGTCGCGAATCTCCTCCGTTATGTTCGGTCTTCCCGGCCGCCGCTGTGATTTTCGCGTCCAGTACCGCGCGAAAGCTCTGCGATGCCAAGCGATCATCGTATCGGGGCGAACGATGTGCAAACTACGGCGCCAACCGGGCCACCATCGCGACAACCAGATCCACAAGAGCCGGTCGGAGCGCTGGAGGCGCAAGCGACGCGGCGCGTTCTTTTGGAGAACGGTGAGTTGGTGGCGAAGCCCGAAGATCTTCGCCTGCAGAGCGGCACGGGTTCGAAAACTGGAGGCTACCAGAGCGAAAAGGGCAACGAAAAGAGAGCTCATCGTGATAGCACCAGGATCTCACGAATGATCAGAACCTCTGCGTTTTCAGCTCGGACGGAGTTTTCGGTAGCCACAGGTATGAAAAGAAAGGAATCCGGTTAGAAGGCAGCGCAGCGTTCCAACCAGCTGAATGACGCTCCCGCTTGATGACTCCACGTGATTTGCTGCTTCTTCCCTTCCCTTTTGTGCCGCCCTGTTTAGATGGGCACGTCTCAAGTTTGGTGTGCCATTTACGCCCACAGGCAGGAGATAGGTACCGCGAACATCCGTTCGCCGAAAGGCACCGTCTGCTCCGCGTCGTAGAGAACGACACCGAGTTTGAAATCCTTGCCGCAGGCCGCGGACAGCTTTCGAAGCCCCTTGAAATCGCCGGCAGTGACGGTAGCTGCCGCTTTGACCTCAATACCAACTACATCTCCACCCTCACCTTCCACGATGATGTCGACTTCGTCCTGATCCTTATCTCGGTAGTGGTAAAGCCTGCACGTCTCGGGCAGCCAATCCACCTGTTTCATAACCTCCGCGAAAGCGAAAGTCTCCAGCAGCGGGCCAAAGACCGATCGATCCTTACCGATTCGCTCCTCGGTGGCACCCAAGATCGCAGCCAGCAAACCCGAATCAAGAAAGTGCAGTTTGGGAGTCTTCACCAGTCGCTTGAGCCGATTGCGGAACCAAGGTTCTAGGCGACGAACCAAGAACAGTTGCTCGAGGACGGCTACGTACTTTCTTGTCGTTTTGTCATCGAGACCAATTTGACCGCCGATCTGCGTGAAGTTGGTCAGTTGACCGGAGTGGTGAGCAAGAACTTTAAGTAGGCGCGGCATCTGGTCCATCTTCTCTAGCTCGGCGATATCGCGCACGTCGCGCTGCACGATTGCGTTGACGTAACCGCGAGCCCACGCTCGGCGCCGTTGTCGATCTCTTCGTTGAATCATCTCTGGGTAACCGCCGGTGAACACTGCGTCTACCAGATCATCTCCAATCAAGTATTCGGTTGTTTTGGCGACTCTGCCTGCCATCGCTTTCTGCAAGAACGTAGGTTTCTTCTCTCCGATCTCAGCTCGTGAGAGCGGCAAAAGATTCACGACTTGCATTCGTCAAGCAAGGCTTTCGGAGACTTGGGGTAGGGTGAGCACGTTGGCGGAACCCGTCAGAAGGAAGCGGCCTGGGCGGCGGTCGACGTCGATGGTTTTCTTGATGGCACGCAGGAGATCGGGAGCGCGTTGTACTTCATCGACAATGGCCTGATCAAGTCCACGTACGAATCCGCTCGGATCGCCCCGAGCAGCTTCCAGCACTGTATCGTCGTCCAGGGTGATGTACCGATGACTAGTAAATCCCCGTACCAGCGTAGTCTTACCACACTGGCGCGGCCCGGTAACCATGACGACGGGCGTATCGATGAGGGCGGCCTTCACCTGATCGACGGAGAACCTAGGAAATAGCTTGGCGTTCGATTCGTCCAATTCGGATCACTGCTCCGTCCATTCCGGATTATATTAACGTCTGTCTCGGATATCCACCTCCAGTTCGGCTTACAAGCCCGTCCAGTCCGGATCTTGCAACCCCTTGAACTCGCTCTACGCGCCGGTGTAGGAGATGATTCGGATGCAAAAGGTGCATACAAAAACGCATACAAAAGGCTTCCGGTGACGCTAAGTATTTGATACGATGTGAGATAGCCGCAAGACTAAGCAGACTTTTTATCTGCTCGTAAGTTATTGATTATAAAGCGGAAGTGGTGGAATTGGCAGACACACCATCGATGCTCGTTGGTTTGCTGCTTCGTTATAGACTTCTTCTAACGAGCATTCTTCCTTTCGCCTCAATCACTTCCATTGACGCGCAGAATAGCGGCCAGGAAGCCCTCGTAGGCGCGGATACAGGAAGTCGGTGCAAAATCCGGTGCAAAAGTCCGCATGAGACCGAGATTCCAACCCGCTCAGTTCGAGCTTTCCGTCTGGACTGAGGTCGGAGCAAGAGGAATCGCATGCTAGCTCTTTGTGAAATCAATCTATCTGGCGTGATAACTTTCTGAAGGAATCGCTCGACATCGAAAGCCTTCACCCCCTTGGGTAATCGCTATCGTCAGCCCGTACGAGCGGCACCTTCGATGGATCCGCGATCAACCTCAGAGACAACCCGGAATGTGGACGAATAATTCCGGGCTGTCGGGCGACCTGGAAAATGAGAAAATCCTTCCGTTTCGTCGGTTTTAAGCAAGCCCAGGAAAGCGGCAGGTAGTGCCGAGGTGCCTGGGCACACGATAATTGCCAAAGAGTTGGTTGGGCTTGGCAGCGGAAAATGCGGAATTGAACGCAATCGTGAGGGAGCGCATATGGACCTTAAAACTCTGCTCGATACACCCCCATGGGACTGGCCAGGAGATGCCGGGAGAACATTTTGGAGGATTCTGATTGATCCGCGATCCAAGGAATCCGACCGCCTGGTCGCCGCCGAACTGGCGGGCGATTTTACGGTCATCAACGACGAATTGGCCGATACGTTAGTGACGGTCGCAAGTAGTGCCGACGAGCCAGAGCAACTACGCGCACGGGCGGCAATTTCCCTTGGGCCAGTCCTGGAGCAGGCGGACACCGATGGATTCGAGGATCCGGATGGCGTACCCATTACTGAGCATACGTTTCGGACCATCCAGGAATCGCTGGAGAAGCTTTACCTCGGTAAAAGCACTCCCAAGGAAGTGCGGCGGCGAAGTTTGGAAGC
>Ga0182015_10006052_pt1 | contig 12283 bp, 10 predicted proteins | sample 712P3MmetaG_FD_120478 | JGI IMG/M metagenome (GOLD analysis project Ga0182015, IMG submission 120478) | Permafrost microbial communities from Stordalen Mire, Sweden - 712P3M metaG | ecosystem: Environmental > Terrestrial > Soil > Wetlands > Permafrost | place: Sweden: Stordalen | collected...
GATGCGAACGCCGAGGTTTTCTTCAGGGATGTAGATCCCTGGCTCGACGGTCACAACCATTCCTGGCTCGAGCGGGCGATCACGATCGCCGGGGTCGTGCACGTCGAGCCCGAGGTGATGGCTCACTCCGTGGATGTAGTACCGGTTGAGCGCGCGGCCTTCTTTGTCGTGGCCATGCGTACTGAAATAATCCGTGACAATCTGCTGCAGGCTGCCTGTTCCGCCATAGAGTCTCGCGCCGGGTTTTACCGCGGCGAGGGCGGCATTCTGAGCGCCCAGGACGATTTCGTAAATCTCGCGCTGTCGCGGCGTGAATTTCCCGTTGGCCGGGAGCGTGCGTGTGATGTCCGCCGCGTATCCCCCGTACTCCCCGCCCACGTCGACTACGACAACGTCGCCATCGTTGATCTGGGCATTCAGGGCGCTGTAGTGCAGGACGGTTGAGTTAAACCCCGTGCCCACGATGGGAGCATAGGCTTCACGCGAGCAGCCGCCCATCTCGTGGATTTCCTTCATTCGGGCGGCAACTTGATATTCGAACAGGCCGGGACGCATGTATTTCATCGCTTCCAGCTGCGCGTTTACGGACACGTCGACCGCCTTCCGGAGCAGCTCCAGCTCGCCGGCGGATTTGATCTGGCGCATCGCATCGATGGTCGAGGTAACGTCCTTAAGATTTGCTTGCGGCAGCGCGTCGCGAACCAGTTTGGTGGAAAGCGTGAAATGGGGATAGCCGTCCTCTTGTGCCGGAGGCAGGAGCGTGTAGAAATTTGCGTATGTCTTCGCCAGCTTCGCCAAGTCGGCGCGCAGGTTCGCAACAGGCTCGACAGCCGCGAAACCGGCCTTTTCCGCCACACCCGGATCGTCCGGGCCTATTTTCAGCCCTTCCCACCTTTCTTGGCTGGAATCACGCGGCGGAAGATACAGAATTTCGCGCGGGCCATCGGACGGCTTTGCGTTGGAAGCATCGGGTAGCAGGAGCAACGCCGCGCCAGGCTCATCGTGTCCGGAGAGATAGTAGAAATAGGATTCCTGAAAGAAAATCGCAACCTCGGAAGTATCCTCGTGTCCGGTGTAACCGAAGATAACCACGGGGCCGTCCACCTTCGCCCTCAACTGAGCGCGGCGTGCCTGATATTCCGCATTGGGCTGGCGAAAACGCGCCTGCGCGAGGCAGCAAACGGAGGAAGCCAGCAGGGTCAAAGAAGCGCAGCGAACAGCAAGAAAGCGGAACTTCGCAGAATGTCTCACGGAACCGAGATCCCGCGCCCACGCGAAGGAACCTCTCGCGGCCAGCACTAGAAACCCGGAATGCCGGTTGATGCGGGGCGCACTTCCGCGGCCTGCGTTTCATTCCCACCAAGCCGGAGACGCCCAAGATAGGTCTGCGAGAGCGACATTAGTCCGGTGTAGAGGTAGCCCCACACAAACAGAAGCAAGAAAGGAGTCGTTGCATAATTTTCATTTTGAATGGCGTAGAAAACGCCTGCCGCAAAATACAAGCCGAGCAGCACCTCGGCGTACGGCATCCATCCCGCGCGCTTGTGGTAGCTCTTTTTGATCCACGCGCCATCCTGTTTGGCGCCCGCTTCCACGCGGTATTTCGGGGTGCGCACGAATTCGGACTTTTTCCCCACGATCGCTTCAAGCACCGCGACCGCATTGCGCACGGCGATGCCGATTCCAACCGCCATCACGAACGGCAAATAGAGAAACGTGCGCTTCCAGGTTTTGGGATACAAGGCGCGCTCCGCGGCCAAGTAAAACGAAGAAATGGAGCAAGTGGAGGCCAGAAACAAAGGCAAATCGATCACGAGCACCTGAAACCAGCCCTGATAGAACCGCACGATCATCGCGGGAAGAAGAATCATGGACATGAAGATCATCAGCGGATAGCTGATATTTGCCGTGAGGTGGAAAAACGCTTCGGCCTTCACCGAAGCGGGAATATCGGCGCGCATCACTTGCGGCAGGATTTTCTTCGCCGTCTGCATCAGGCCCTTGGCCCAGCGCGCCTGCTGCGACTTGAACGCGTTCATTTCGACCGGCAGTTCGGATGGGCAATCGATCTCGGGCAAATAGAGAAACTGCCAGCCACGGATCTGGGCGCGATAAGAAAGATCCGTGTCTTCGGTAAGCGTGTCGTGCTGCCAGCCGCCCGCGTCTTCGATCGCTTCCCGGCGCCAGATGCCCGCCGTGCCGTTGAAGTTGAAAAACAGGCCGCTGCGATAGCGCGACGAGTGTTCGATAGCAAAGTGCCCGTCGAGAAGGATCGCTTCCACTTCGGTCAGCGCCGAATAGTTGCGATTGATGTAACTCCAGCGAGTCTGCACCATGGCCAATTTGGAGTCGGTGAAATAAGGCACGGTACGGCGCAGAAAATCGGCTGGCGGGATGAAATCCGCGTCGAAAATCGCAACGAACTCGCCTGTAGCGGTTTTCAGGCCCTCCTGCAGAGCTCCGGCCTTGTAACCCTCTCGATTGTCACGATGGATGTACTCGATCGGCACGCCCAGATCGTGATAGCGCTCCACACAATCGCTAGCGATCACCTGCGTCTCGTCGGTGGAATCGTCGAGCACCTGGATCTGCAAGAGTTCGCGGGGGTAGTCAAACTGCGAAACGGCTTCCACCAGCCGCTCGGTGACGTAGCGCTCGTTGTAAATCGGCAGCTGCACAGTAACCTTTGGCCATGATGTGATTGGGGGAGGTGGCCCGGGAACATTCTTGCGATTCTTGTAAAAATTGTAGACGAGAAAGTACCGGTGGATGCCATAGGTTGCGAGAACCACCATCACCAGGAAATAAGGCAGCATGATGGCGAGATCAAACGCGTTGGCCTGGTACAGGCCGCGAAAGGTAGGATCAACCAGCCGGTGCCAATAATTTGTAAAGGGGCTACTGCCGAACGCCAGAACAAAAGCGACACCAGATGCCGAGGTCAATGCCGAGGTCAATGCTGAGATCAAGGTTGGCCCGCTCCCGAGTCGATTTGCTTGGGGTTCTCGCGAAACTCCCGGCCAAGCTGATAAGTATACACGAATTGCGGGAGGGCTCGACCGACCAATCTGAACAGTCAGGCGGTTCCGCCTTACCGTGGCAGGTTAGTCTTCGTTCCTGCAGGGGCTGGAACGGTTCATCATGGGACTTCATGGGACTTCCACCTGTTGGGACAGGTGAGGGAAGCCCAATTTTCGCTCTACTTCAGCTTATCGGCAACCTTGTTCAGGCCCGCTTGAGCGCAAGCCGCGTCCTTTTCGCCGTCATGGGCTCCGCTCACAGAAATTGCCCCGATCACTTGGTCCCCCACTTTGATCGGCAGGCCGCCCTTCGCGTACGTCGAATTCGGCAGCAACGCTGGAGGAGGTGTTCCTGCAGGCGAAAAGGGCGGTGGTCCCGAAGGCTTCCCCCAATGCATCACGCTGTTGGTCTTCTGCTGGCCAATTTCAAGGCTGGCCATTCCTGCTCCGTCGTCTCTTAGAAGCGCCTTCAGCAGATTGCCGCTGTCCACCACCGTGACGGTAACCTTGTAGCCATTCGCGCGGCACTGGAGCATGGCCTCCTGCGCCATCGCCTGCGCCACGTCGATCGTGAGCACTTTCTGAGTCGGAAGCCCCTGCGCCGAGACTCCCGTCGCCAATGTGGCTATCGCAAGTGCCAAAACTGAAAAGTGGCTGTGCCTCATATCGTATGCCCTTCCCTTTTGTGATTTCCGGCGGAGGAGAACCTATAGATCTGCTTCCGATTCAAGCCAACAGCTTGCTGCGCGACACCTTTATTCCACGAAATAGATCGCGGAGGTCCAGCGTGGTAACGCGTGCCGTTCGTTTCCACCCCACCATGCAGCTAAATCGGCTTGCTACTCGAGCATGCCCGAAGTGTTGCGCTTGGGCGCGGAACCTACGGGGATCAGGGCAATCTCTTTCATCGAGGCAATATCGACCGCCGAAACATTATCGTCGATCGGATTTGCCACGTAGGCCGTCTTGCTGTCGGGAGAAAGCGTCAGCCAGCCGGCGCCCTTGCCGCCCAGATACGCGGTTCCGATCAGCTTGAAATCAGGGATGGAATACGTGTACAGAGCCGTATTCACGCGGCTGCACAGGACGAGAGTTTTCTGGTCCGCAGTGACCGCGATGCCGTGCGAAGCCTCGTTGCCAGGCGGAACGGCGTGTCTGTCCGGCGGCAGGTCCGGGTTCTTGATGCGAGCAACTTCCTTGCGGGTGGCGAAATCGATAGCCGCGAATCCGTTAAAGCCAGTCAATTGCGCGAAGATAAACTTGGTCGAGCCATCGGGATTCGCCGAGATGGCCATCGGACGAACGCCCAGATCCATAGGGATAGTAAAGGCGACCTCGTCGGTCTGGGTATCGATCACACTGATCATCTTGCCTTGAATCGATCCGGCGAGCACGTACTTGCCGTCCGGCGTGACGTACGGGTTGTGTATGGCGTTGTGCGTCGGAATGAATTTGATGTCTTTTTGGGCGGCGGTATCGATCACGTCCACGCCGCCATCCTTGCCTACGATCGCCACGTATACTCGCCGGCCATCGTGGCTAATGGTGATGTTGTTCGGGTGGCCGCTCAGAACAATCCGATTGACCACCTGGAAGGTTTTCCCGTCGGCGACATCCAGCGTTTTGTTGGTTTCGTCGCTTACATAAATAAATTTTCCATTGGGGTTGACGGCAACCCCGTGGTTGAGCTCAATCCCCTCGATGTGGCCCACTACTTTATTCGTGACTGGGTCGATAATGCTGACGCTGTCTCCCGCAAAGTTGGTCTGAATGATGCGTGGCTTGAGCTTTGGCGCTGCCACAGCGGACAATGCAAGAGCGCCCAGCGCGATGCCAGCGCAAGCGGCGAGAGCGGCGCTAAAAACCGGTTTCCTCGTCATCTTTGTCATCATCAATGTCATCCTCGACGTCATCGTCAATTCCTCTCTCTTAGTCTAGCAGTCTCTGACTCGCCGCTACTTCGCCTTCTCTCCCAAAATGAAAGCCTTAAATGTGAGCCATGCAGGGTCCGTCTGCGAGAGGAACTGTCTGCCGCCGGTGTGGAAGAAATCTCCGCCAGCCTCGGGAGCGAGTGGGTGCATCAGTAGCGGGCTCTGCAGGTTGCCAGGTATAGCGACAACCTTCACCAACTCGAAGTTTTCGCGCGTCTGCGCTTCGTCCCACGTGGCGGCCCCGGGCGAGAGTGGCACAAGCCTGAGGGGAGCGTGAATGTTGGAATCGGCGTGGCACAAGAAGCAGCGGGAGTGCCCCGGGCGCTTGAGCAGGAAGATGGGCTGCACTTTCGTCTTGAAGAATTCATAGTCGAGCTGCGAGTTTGCCCCGGCAGGGGAGCTGCTCGGGCTGCTCTCCGCCTGCGTCGCGGCTCTTAGCAAACCAGCCGTCGCCAGGCACAAACCGAGCGTAATCATCAGATAAGATAGCTTCTTCGAGCGCACAGAAATCCTCCGAGGTCGTTGGACTGTACTTAGCGTCGCCATGACGCCCGGTATTCTAAGCCCAAGCTCCGCCAATAGACTAGCCTAAAATGCACGGACCGCGCCGCAGGGGAATAGCGACCGTGAATTCTATCAGGAGGATTTGCCAGAAACTGTTTTGCAAGGTGCACTGCCCCGCCTGTATCAGCCGTACTGGAACGAGTTCTCGGTCATGGTTGGGCCTCGGGCAGCCAAAATCGTTTGAATTGGAGAGCCGGGAGGGGTAGGATAAACGAAGGCTGCCAATACTATATTCTAAGTAGTAATTCAATGGGGTTTTCTGTATAAACCGGCACAGGGCACAACTTCTCTTGTTTAAGAGATTAGGCGACTCGCTGTCACCAAGAAATCTTGCGTTGTTCGCATCTATAGCCCTCGTCTATTTTGCTGCGGGGAGGCTGGGGCTGAAGCTGGCCTTCGTCCATCCGTACGAGACACCCATTTGGATTCCCTCGGGTGTCTCGCTGGCCGCCTTTATCTTATTCGGGTATCGCGTGTGGCCCGCCGTATTGGTGGGGTGCTTTCTGGACCATGCAACCAGGGCAGGCCTGGAGCCCAACACGTTCTCGATACCTGTGGCAAGCGTACTGGAGGGCATCGCCGGCGCTTATCTGGTGAAGAAATTTGCTAACGGCGCGAAGGCCTTCGATAGCGCCAAAGGCGTATTTCTCTTCGTGTTACTCGCGTGTACATGCGCCCCTTTGATTAATCCAACCATCGGCGTGGGTATGGACTATCTCAGGGGAAGCGTCAACCTGAGGGATGCTGGATTCCGGTGGGTCACGTGGTGGCTCGCGCATGGTATCGGAATCCTGCTGGTGGCGCCGTTCCTGATCTTGGTCCTGCGGGCGTCTCACCACGGGTTGGACGGTGGCGAGGTCCGCGAGTTGACCTTATTGCTTCTCAGCTTGATTTTCGTTTGCTTGCTGGTTTTTGGCCCCCTTTCCTTGTCACTCAACAAAGAGCGCGTCGTGCAAGTGTGGGTGTGTGTTCCCTTCCTGATCTGGGCTGCCTTTCGGTTTTGTCCGCTGGAAGCGGCAGGAACCACGCTTATTCTATTCGGAACCGCGATTTGGGGGACCCTGCATGGGTACGGATCCTTTGTGGCAAAGAACCTGACGACATCCTTGATTCTTCTGGACACCTTCATTGGTGTCATCGGCACGATGACGCTGTTTGTTGCCGCCATGGTTGTAGAGCGAAGACGGATAGAAGGAGAACTGCTGGGAACCCAAAGTCTGTTGCAACACGCGGTAGAAAGGAAGGAGCGCGACCTCGTTGTGACCGTTCGGGCCCTCGAGGTGGAAGTCACCGGTCATGTGCAAACCAAGAGAGCTTTACGGGAAAGTCAGGAGCGATTCCGGCAGCTAACCGAAAACGCCCAATTGGCAGACGTGCAGGAAACTCAAAATCTCAGGGAGAGGCTAGAATGATTATCGGAGAACGCTTACGGCAAATCCGGGAACAGAAAAATCTTTCGCAAGGCGACATCGAGCGCAAAACGGGACTGCTTCGTTGCTATATCTCGCGGGTGGAAAATGGACACACGGTTCCTGCCGTCGGGACCCTGGAGAAGCTGGCGAGAGCCTTGGAAGTTCCGCTTTACCAGCTTTTTTATGACGGGGACAAACCGCCCGAGCTTCCGGTACTCCCCAAGCAAGAGAAAGGCGTTGCGGGAGAATGGGGCGCCTCTGGCAAGCGGGCGCAGGTTTGGAATCGGTTTCACACGCTGCTGAGCCGAATGGACCAGGGCGACAGAAACCTGCTTTTATTTCTGGCGCAAAAGATGGCGTTCAAAGGCAAAAGCTGATTTCCGAAACAAAGTGTCTGCCAAGAAGGTCAGGGCCGGGGAAAGTTATTTCCCATGAGTTCGCGGACCTTGGAGAGAAGTTGATTCAGGGGTTGATTCTTCAGAAAAACTGCAGACACCCCGCTAAGCCTAAGGTCCAACCGCTTCAGCTGATCCGCAAACAGGGTGTAGAGAATGATGGGAGCTTCCGGGAGGAGCTCCCTCAATCTTGGCGCCGCTTCAACGCCGTTCATTACCGGCATCACCAGGTCGAGAATAACGAGGTCAGGCTTATAGTTGCGGGCCAATTCGATTGCCTCAGGCCCTGTACAAGCTTCGCGACAAAACGTAAACCCCGCCGCAAGGAACAAGTCACACAGATGCGCCCTGATCGCGGGGCTGTCGTCCACGATCAGGGCAGTCTTCGCATATGCGGGTTTGCTGTCTATTGCCATTGAGAGTGGCCGTGTGATTTCCCGCTTCTTCCGGCTCGCGTCCCGGCCCCCTTCAGATCCTACCTCTCGGGGACTCGTTCAACGGGACCGATCTTCATCTGCGGCTTTCCACCCAAGCACACTCCAATATTCATGGCACCTCAAACTCTGTCAATGGGTATAACGTAGGAGAGACAAATCGGAGTGCCAACCATCCAATCCCTTAGACCGCAAGACATTCTTGCACAGCTGGAAGAACGCCTCGGGCAAGTCCACGCGAGACAGCGACTCGGTATCGAGAGCGATCACGAAGCGCAGATATTTGGCCAAGGCATTAACTTCTTTCATCCGGAGAACTGGTATTCATTTCATGTTGCAATCCAAACCCTGCTCAAGATGACGGGTTTGTACTGGCGGGGACATAAGAATACCGAGCAGATCGAGATACGGCATAATTCCATCAAGCGCAACGACATCCCTCCGAAATTTGAGGGATTCACGATCCTCCAACTGAGCGACCTGCACGCGGATATGAATCCCGGTCCAATGAGGCGCTTGGCCGAAATTCTCGGCGAGGTTGACTACGACGTATGTGTCCTCACCGGCGACTATCGGGGAGAAACGTTTGGGCCTTTCGAGACGGCGCTTCAGGCGGTGGCCCTGGTGAGGTCGCATCTCAAGGCTCCGGTGTATGGAGTTCTGGGAAATCATGACACGATCCGTATGATCCCTGGCCTGGAACAGATGGGAATCCGGATGCTGCTCAACGAGTCCCAGGCAATCATCCGGGAGGAACAGCGCATTCATATCGCCGGCATCGATGACGCCCATTACTACCGCGCCGACAATATACAAAACGCGGCTTCCGAAATCCCGCATGACGAATTCTCGATCTTGCTCTCACACACCCCGGAAATTTACCTTCAGGCCGCACACGCCGGTTTCAAGTTACTCCTAAGCGGGCACACGCACGGAGGCCAAGTTTGCCTGCCGGGATCGATTCCCCTTACTCTGGATTCGGTCCTGCCTCGGCAGATGGGAAGCGGGCCGTGGAACTACCACACCATGGATGGGTACACGTCGGTTGGCGTGGGCTCGTCAATCGTTGCGGTTCGCTTTAACTGCCCGCCGGAGATTACGCTGCATCATTTGCGGCGCCCATAGAGATTCTGCGGCCTTATCAATGACCTTGGGAAAACCGCCCCTTAGTAGGGACGATCGCGAAGGTGAAAATAGTAAAGGAGCCGAGAAAGAAGCAGTTCACCCAAGAAAAACAAAAAAACCGCTGCCACAATATCCACAGCCGTTAACGGCAATACCTTGCGGCAGGCAAGAAGCGGAAACAGCGATTCCGGAATCTGATCGAGAAAGGTCGCCTTCGCGCTCACGGGTAAATTCATGCGGCGTTTCGTGAAACTGGAAAGAAGGTCTCCAGCCATAGCAACGATTGCCACCAACGCTCCTATTCTCCAGGTAAGACCAATGATCGAAGCAAACACGGAGGTGACTAGAATTGAAAGGAAAATGCCGCGAACCGTCTTCGACGAACCGAGCAGCGGACGCCCATCGATAAACTTGGCGCCCCCATCGAGCGGTGTCGCAAAGCGGTTCCCCCCAATATCCTTTGCCACTACCGGCGTCCCATTTGCCAGTATGAGTAGCATCCATGCTTGCAGGACAAGGAGCGGCTGCATACGCACACTCTACAGGAACTCCCGTTAAATATGCCTCGCGGGACTTTCCTCCGACTTCGCTCGATAGGCTATCGCCTTGCCGCTACTTCCAGTTATGATCGCTATGAGGCCAGACCAAATGTCGCCAGCACAGGCTGTTCCGAACGAAACCACCGACAAGACTCGTCTCTCTCCGCTTGCAGGACTTCCCGCGCCCAAGGAATTGCTGATAGATCCTGCACAACTCGAGCGGTACTACTACGAGCGTCACCCGGACGTCTCCGATCCGCGACAACTCGTAAGCTTTGGAACAAGCGGCCACCGCGGGAGTTCGCTCGACTCCACTTTTACCGAAGCGCACATTCTTGCGATTACCCAGTCCATCTGTGAGTACCGGCGGGCTCATGGAATCGATGGTCCGCTGTTCCTGGGGAAGGATACTCACGCGCTCTCCGCGCCGGCCCAGCGGACTGCTCTCGAGGTGTTGACGGCAAACAGCGTGGAAGCGGTGATTCAGAGGGACGACGGCGTGACGCCGACGCCTGTGATTTCGCACGCCATTCTGGTTTACAACTGCGGGCGTCAGGAACACCTGGCCGATGGTATCGTCATCACTCCTTCTCATAACCCTCCTCGGGACGGAGGGTTTAAGTACAACCCGCCCAACGGCGGCCCCGCTGATACCGACATCACGAAGTGGGTGGAGACGCGAGCAAATGAGTTGCTCCGGGAACGCAATTCAGGTGTTCAGCGTGTCGCGTATGACAAGGCGCTAACGGCAACCACCACGCATCAGGATGACTTCGTGATGCCCTACGTAAAAGACCTTGGCAGCGTGATTGACATGGACGTGATTCGCGCCGCCGGCCTGAAATTGGGAGTCGATCCGCTTGGTGGCGCCGCAGAGCCTTATTGGGAGCCGATCAATTCCATTTACGGCCTCGACATTACGGTCGTGAACTCAAAAATCGATCCGACATTTTCATTTATGACCGTCGATCACGATGGCCAGATTCGCATGGATTGCTCGAGCCCCTACGCCATGGCGGGGCTGGTGAAACTGAAGGACAAGTTTCGCGTTGCTTTCGGAAATGATCCCGATGCGGACCGGCATGGAATCGTCACGCCTTCGGCTGGGCTGATGAACCCGAATCACTTTTTGGCCGTAGCGATTCAGTACCTCCTGACGCACCGGCCGCATTGGCCGGCCCACGCGGTCGTCGGGAAGACGCTGGTGAGCAGCAGCATGATCGATCGCGTGGTGCAAAAGCTGGGACGCAAGCTGTGGGAGGTGCCTGTCGGTTTCAAGTGGTTCGCGCCGGGTTTGTTCGATGGCTCGTGTTGCTTTGGCGGCGAAGAAAGCGCGGGTGCAAGCTTCCTGCGCCGGGACGGCTCCGTTTGGACGACCGACAAGGACGGCCCGATCATGGACTTGCTTGCAGCCGAGATGACAGCGCGTACGCGAAAAGATCCGGGAGAGCACTATCGCGTGCTGACTGCTGAATTTGGTACGCCGTTTTATACCAGGATCGACACCCCAGCCACACCGGAAGAAAAAGCCAAGCTGCTAAAGCTGTCACCCGAGGCCGTGAAAGATTCGACTCTTGCCGGCGAGCCGATCGTGGCAAAACTAACTCGAGCTCCCGGGAATAACGCAGCCATCGGCGGCCTGAAAGTTGCGTCTAAGACGGGGTGGTTCGCTGCCCGCCCTTCGGGGACAGAAAACATCTACAAGATTTATGCCGAGAGCTTTACGAGCCGGGAGCACCTAACGCAGATCGTCGCAGAAGCGCGGGAAATGGTAAACCGGGCCCTAGAAAGCGCCTAGGGAATCACCCACAAGTCGGCAACAATGCAGTCGCCACGACTGCCGGAAAGTCCATTGTATACGGAATAGGATAGGCGTACGATTCGCTCGCTGAAAATTAGACGGGGATGCGAGCTAAGACGCATCTTGCTGTGGTTCCGGTGAGTCCTGCCTCAAATGCTTGAATGGAGGGTTATGTCATTCTCGCGCCGTAGGTTTATGAAATGGGCCGCAGCCGCCTCCACATTGGCGGTTACGCCGCGCGCTTACACCGAGACAACACCTCTCCCCTGGGAAGTCCAGGGATCTGGGTTTCGGCCAGCCCTTCTGCCGTCGCAGAAGGAAGTCTGGGACAACGTAACCTGGATGGCCCAACTCGGGCCGAAATTCACGGGGAATAAGGCCCACACCCAGTTTGTGGAGTTTCTCGCAACCCAACTGCAGTCGCTTGGGCTCGATCTCACGCGCGATCGTTACACGTTCCCTCGCTGGGAGGCCAAGCGCTGGGAGATCAGCGCTCGTCCCGCGTCCGGCCAGCCATTCAATGTTCCGGTGACTTCCTATTGGCCGTACTCCGGGCAGACACCGGCGGAAGGCGTAACCGGTGAGCTCGTGTACGGCGGAGCGCATCCGGGGTATCAACTGTCCGGTGTGGAAGGGAAAATCGTTTTTGTCGACATCGCGAATGCACCCGCAAACTGGGGCGAGACGTACCAACCGTGGGGTGTTCTGCCGCCCGGCACTGCCTTCCCTGCGCAGCATTCCATGCTTCGCTCACCGGTCAGCAAACTTGGTGCGTTTCAAAAAGCCGGGGCCGCAGCGGTGATTCTGGGTTGGACCAACGTTTCCGACGGAAACGCGGCCGACCAGTACAGTCCCTTCGGAGCGGCCTTGCAGAATATACCCGCGTTGTATGCGGGCCGCGAGAGTGGCGCAAGGCTGAAAGCGACGGCGGGCAGCGGCGCCAAAGCGACCTTGGTTCTCGAAGCGGATGTTTTCCCCGATGCGCCGACAGACTCGCTGATCGCCACGCTTCCCGGAAGTTCCAGCGATGAAGTGATTATCGTGAATACGCATACGGACGGC
>Ga0182015_10006053_pt1 | contig 12282 bp, 8 predicted proteins | sample 712P3MmetaG_FD_120478 | JGI IMG/M metagenome (GOLD analysis project Ga0182015, IMG submission 120478) | Permafrost microbial communities from Stordalen Mire, Sweden - 712P3M metaG | ecosystem: Environmental > Terrestrial > Soil > Wetlands > Permafrost | place: Sweden: Stordalen | collected...
GCCGCCTGGAGCCGGCTGCTCCGCGGCGTGTGGTTGTACAGTTCGGCGAGCAGCACGTTCTCCAGCGCCGTCCGGTAGGCCAGCAGGTGGAAGGCCTGGAAGACGAACCCGATCCGCCTGCCGCGCAGCGCCGAACGGTCCCGGTCGCGCATCGCGGAAGTGTCCAGGCCGTCCAGCAGGTAGCTGCCGGCGGTGGGGGAGTCGAGCAGCCCGAGCAGGTGCAGCAGCGTGGATTTGCCTGAGCCGGACGGCCCGGTCACCGCGACGTAATCGTCCGCCTCCAGCACCAGGTTTGCCGGGCGCAGCGCATGGACCGGCGGCGGGCCGGGGTAGGTTCGGGCGAGTCCGCGTAGTTCGATCACGGGCGCGGTCATCAGCCGCTCACCACCACGCTGTCGCCGGCCGCGAGCTTGCCCGCCGTCACCGGGGTCACCTGGACATAGCCGTTCTCGGAGATGCCCGGCGTGACCGGGACCTGGGTTTGCTTGCCGTGCGGGCGGGCCACCGTGACGTAGCTGGTACCGGACGCGGTCGTGACGATCGCGGCGACCGGCACCGTGAGCACCGGCCCCTCGGTCCGCCCGGTCTTGACGGTGACCAGGACGTTCTCGCCGTCCAGCGCCGCAGGCAGCGGCCTGGACGGGCGCACGGTCAGCGGGATGAACGGCGTCGCGCCCGGGTTCGCAGCGCTGCCAGAGCTACCCGAGCCGGCCGCCGCCCCGGTAGACCCGGAGCCGGCCGAACCCGCTGAGACCACCGAGCCCGCGCCGCCCCCGACGTTCACAATCGTTCCTACCGGCGCTACCGTCGTCGCCGTCCCCACGCCGGCAGTGGCCCCGGCGGCGTGGATGCCGGTCACCTCATCAAAGATCTTCACCTTCAGGCCAGTCTTGACCTGCGCGGCGTAAGCAGGCGGCAGCTCGCCGGTCAGCGCCAGTGACCCGCGCGCCGCGAGCTCAAGGAACGGCTGGCCGGGCTGCTGGCCCTTGGCGCCGTTCACCGCGACCACCTTCGCGGGCAGCGACGGCAGGAAGATCACGTCCGTCATCGGCACGCCGCCCGTCGCCGGCGCGGTGTAGCCAAGGTGCTCGTAGTACTCCGACACCGCGTCCTCGGTTGCTGTGCCGAAGAACCCGGGCGTGTCGCCGCCGGAGTAGTACCCGAGCGAGGCAAGGGCCTTCTGCAGTTCCGCCACGTCGGGCCCGCTCTCACCAGGCGTTATGTCCCGCCACGCAGGCACCCCGCCGGCCAGTGCGAACAGCGGCTCGCCGTCTATCTCAGCGAGCTTCTCGCCGTTGGAGATCCTTTGGCCGGCCGCCACGTCCAGCCTCGATATGTACACGGTCCCCGACGAGCCGCCGGTGGCCGAGCCGCCGGCCGCGGAGCCGGTACCCGGCGCTGCCGCATCCGCTTCCGGAGCGGATGGGTACACGTCGTACTGCGTCGCCGGGTACACCACGCCGCGCATCTCGACCGACGAGGTAAGGACCTGGGAGACAACCTTCGCCGTGGTCACCGTCGGTGGCGGCGCTGCAGTATCCGCCGCAATCTGCTGCGGCGACTTAACGAACGAGGAGCCAATCAGCCCGCCGATGGCCAGCAGGGCCGCCCCGCCAGCCACCCAGAACAAGACACGGCGGCGCCGGGCGAGCCGCGACCCGCGTACCGCCTGCCGACCACCGTCGCTGGGACTGCTCTCCGTTGCCGGCGAGCCAAGCTGTGTCACGCAACCTCCTATGCTTCGCCTGCCACCAGGGATTTAGAGAAGCTGGAAGACGCCTATATCCCGGCATGAGTGACACCTTCTCGCGGGGACCTTAGGCCTGTGCATGATTCATGTGTGAGTTTGATGTCAAAAACCAGCCACGCGGGCACTCCGCCGGCCAAGGCTCTGACGCCGGATTGGTCCGGATCCGCTTAACTGCACTCCGGGCAGTGCACTCCGAGCAGGCCTCGAACCTGCGGCCTGCTGCGCAGGAGGCACGATCCAGGCGTGGCGGATGTCCACGCGGGCTCCAGGCTGTTCGCGGCACTGGCTCCAGGCTGTTCGCGGCGCTGACCTGCCCGCGCGTGTGTCCACTCCCGGGCGGCCCATGGCGCCCCACCGGCGCTGTCACGACAGGACTGCGGGTTGTCGCGAGCAGCGCCGCACGGCACCGGCACCTTTACCGGCGGAAGGGACAGCCATTACCAGCGGAAAGGACAGCCATCATGCAGCTGAAGATCATGACGTCTGGATATCCCGGCCCATCGCTTCGCAGGAATGGGAGCAGGCCGAAACGCGACCATGTCGCGTGCCGAAATCCAGAGCGCATACCACCAGGTCATAAATCCTGGGGTCAATACATCCAGGGCAATCTGGTAAGGCCGGAGCTTATCGAGCCAGCGTCCGCCGAGAGAGCAAGGCTATCCGCCGGCTGATGTGCACTTGCCTGGATATGGCCGGCGCTACCGTGCCCCGACGCTGCGGCGCCGAGACCGCCCAGCACGAGAGCTAGAACGAGAATCCCGCACCTTGCCCAGGCGCGAACCGTCCCCGTCGAGGGTTCACGCGGAGCGCTGTGCACCGATCCGCTGACCCGCGTGATGACGTGCCGTAACCACCCATGAGCCTTCATAGGGAAGATCCCCTCATCGGTAACTTAGGGAGCAGAGCCTTCAGGAGGGAGAAATTACACCAGGATCCATCTCAGATGTGACATTCAGATCGATCCGGGTGACATCCTGCCAGCCGCGCCTGGCAACGGCCGCGGCACACCGGAGTCGTGCCGCAACGGGCCAGTCGCCCGCACCGGCACCCGGGTCTGCCGCTGTGACCTGCTCATCATCGGCGACACCGGCATGCTGGCGGCCGGCCATGACGCCGCCGGAAGCGCTCCACTTGCCCATCGACCCGGCAGGCTCGCCGGCCGTGGTCACCGCTCAAAAATCCGTCAACTGACCGATGTCTCGCACTGAAACTTGCAGCAGTATTTGTCATGCAATTACCGGCACGATCCGTGCGTCAGCAGTTTGACCGGATCTCTCCGGCCGGAGGCGCAGCGCGCCAAGATCAGTCCACTGGTGGCGACGGCGGAGAAAGGCGAGACCGTTGGACGTTGTCCGGCTACGGGAAAGCTTCGCCCATGTCGCGATGCACGGTGACGAGTTACCGCTGTTCTTCTACTCCGACCTGTTCATCAAGCATCCTGAGGTGCGGGACCTGTTCCCAGTCTCGATGGCGGCGCAGCGCGGCCACCTCGTCGATGCGCTGGTGAAGATCGTTTCCCAGGTAGACAGTGTTAATGACCTGACCGCGTTCCTTCAGGGGTTGGGCCGTGATCATCGGAAGTTTGGCGCTGTCGCCGAGCACTATGACGCCGTGGGCGCCAGTCTGCTAGCGACCTTAGAACATTTTTCCGGGCCGGCCTGGACACCGGAGCTCGCCGCCGACTGGCAGGCGGCCTACGAGCTCATCGGCTCCGTCATGACCGCGGCGGCGCGCGCGGACGAAGAACTGCGGCCGCCCTGGTGGCGGGGCACGGTCGTGTCCTACGAGCGCCGGGCGTTCGATGTCTCCGTCCTATTCGTCCGGCCAGAGCCGCGGATGGGCTACCTGCCGGGGCAGTCCGTGGCGATCGAGTCCCCGAGCCGCCCGAAGCTGTGGCGCTACTACTCCATGGCGAACGCGCCGCGTAGCGACGGGCTCCTGGAGTTCCATATCCGGCTGATCGACGGCGGCGCGGTGAGCATGGCACTTACCAGCAGCTCGATCGCTGACACCGAACTCAGGCTGGGACCTCCCGTCGGGGCACTCACGCTGAGTGAGCCCGTCTCCGACCGGGACATCTTGCTAGTGGCGGGAAGTACCGGACTGGCCCCGCTGAAAGCCATCCTCGATCAGGTGACGGCCCTGCCGCAGCCGCCGAGGGTGCACCTGTTCTTCGGCGCCCGGACTGCGGACGGGCTATATGACCTGGACAGCCTGGAGAAGATGGCCGCCCAGCACCCGTGGCTGACCATCACGCCAGCCGTGTCAGCCGATTCTAAGTTCACCGGCGAGACCGGCAGCCTCCCGGATGTGGTGGCCCGGCACGGCGATTGGTCAGGGCACGACGCCTACCTGGCCGGCCCGACCGAGATGGTCCAGGAAACTGTCGACCGGCTGGCTTCAGCGGGCATGGCGAAGGATCAGATACATATCGAGGATTTCGGGTGGAGCGAGCCTTGACAACAGCATGGTTCAACGATGAGGGCAGGCTGACTCCCGAGGAGCTGCAGGCCGTGACGTTTCCTATGTCGCGGCTGGGGCGGCGTGGCTACGAGGAGGAGCCCGTCCAGGGGTTCTTGAGCATGGTGCACGCCGAGTTCGTGCGCCTGGTGAACGAGCGGGCGTCCCTGTGGCAGGACGTTCAGCGGCTGCGCCGGCGGATAATCGCCGGAGAGACCGACGGTGATGCGCATGCAGTGCTATTCGGCAAGGAAGACGCACACATACACGCGGTGCGGATACTGTCCACCGCGCAAGTCACCGCCGACCGGTACGTGGCTGATGCCCAGGCTTACAGCAGCCGGGTCACCGAGGAGGCCAGGCTGCGCCGCGATGACATCATGCGAGAGGCCCAGCAGCACTCGGACATGCTTCTGGAAGAAGCTCATGCCAGGGCCCGCGAGGCGGCGGTTTCCGCGCTGAACGTCGCGGCGCCGCCGCAGACCGACCGCGAGCGGCGAGCCGCGCAGGCCGAACTGGCGTATCTGCGTACCTACAGCGACGTCTACCGGGCGCACTTGCGGGCATACACCGAGGGCATCCTGCGCGGTATCGAGGAGTGGGAGCTCAAGGAAGCAGCATCCGTCCGGGAAGCAGCATCGGTCCAGGAAGCAGCCTCACTCCAGGAAGCAGCACGGGGGCACACTAATCGCCGGAGCATCGGTCACTGATGGCGACGCAGCATTAGCCAGGGCTCGCGCCAGCGCCTTATCGTGACCGCCAGCGGCCCGGCTATCAGCGTCGGCCTGGCTTACCATCGCGGAAGCCAGGGCGACTTCACCATGGCCGGCACCGGGTGGCGGTAGAAGTTGGGCGCCTGGTCGAAATCCTGGTAAGTCCGGTGGAACACCGGGGTCGCGGAAGACGCCGCGGGCGGCACGATCCAGGTCCAGTCCGCCGGGCACGACCGGCCCTGCCGCTCCTCCCGCTCCATGTGCTGGAGAAAGCGGGCCGACTCGGTGTGATGATCGGAGATCGTGACCCCGGCAGCGGTGAACGAATGCAGGACCGCGAGGTTCAGCTCGGTCAATGCCTTGTCTTTCCACAAGTTCCGGTCGCTGGCCGTGGACAGGCCCATGTGCCTGGCGATCACCGGCAGCTGGTCGTACCGGCCAGTGTCGCCGAGATCCCTGGACCCGATCTCCGTGCCCATGTACCAGCCGTTGAATGGCGCGGCGGGGTAACAGACGCCGCCGACGTCCAGGTACATGTCGCTGATCACCGGCACGGAGTACCACCGCAGCCCGAGGTCGGCAAACCAGCCGAACTCCGGATGCCCGATGATCACCTCGAGTACCGCGTCGGCGGGCAGTTCGTGCAGCGTGAGAGGCGCGCCGGCCTCCTGCACAACCAGCGGCAGCAGGTCGAACCGGCCGGCCGGCTGGCCGCCCCGCTGGCCGCCCGGCCAGCCGAGATAGCGGGCAAGGCGGGTGACATCGGTGTTCGCCGGGTCACCGATGACGGCGCCGTCGGCGGTGTGGTAACCCGCATACCGGGCCAGCTGCGAGTTGAGGATCCGCGGCCCTGGCCGGTCCGGCGTGTCCGGCGCGAACACAGTGATCAACGGCCGGATCCGGCCGCCGTTTGTTGCCTCCCGCAGGTGCGCGATCGACTCGGCGGCGATGTCCGGTGCCGCGGTGACCTCGCGCCGGTCGCGCACCCGCAGGCTCCGCCAGTACAGTCGCCCGATGCAGCGCGAGCTGTTCCGCCAGGCGACACGCGCGCCGAACTCCAGCTCCTCCGGAGTGTGCCGGTAGGTGCCCGTCGTCTCGATCTCGCGGCGGACCTGCCGGAGCCGCCTGTCGGGCGGCCCCGCGCGGTTCTCGGCGTGGAACAGCATGATGAACCGCTCGGCGCTGACCCACAGGCTGTCAAGGGCGAACGCGTCATCGCCCGCCAGGGACCCCCCGGCAGGAAGCACGTCCAGGCCGGCGGCGAATCCGGTATCGGCTTCGTATGCCACCGGGCAGGCCTGGAAAGACGGGACCAGGCAGGGCTGCTCGCCCGGCTCCTGGGCCTGGGTATGACCACGGGACCGGCCGCGGCCAGGAATGCGCCAGCGGGATTCCGGCAGGATTCGACCTTGGTTCAGACCCACGGAGACCTCCTCGGGTAGTGCAGCTCAGCGCTCGGTGGCTGGCGGCGCGAGCAGTGGGTTCAGCGCGGTCATCCCGTGCGCCGGATCCCGCATTAAGCGCCGCCCTCCGCAGCTGGCGGCCAGCGACTTCCGCTGCCGGGAACTGCTGCTTAAGCGTGCGCTGCCAGCCCGGACGTCCGTATTGCACTCGCCTTGACGCCTACCTTGCATCCCAGGTCAGGCAAGCCGGATGCACGCTGCGGGCATGGCCGCGGGGGACGGATGCCTCTGCGCGTGTTCCCCGGCAGCCGGCTGGGCGCAGGCCAGCCGGATACTCCCGCGCCGGGCGCGGAACCCGGTGCCCAGGCGGCCAGCGGCTGCGCGGTGGGCTAGGAGATGCGGCGGTCCGAGGCGGGGCTCATGGTCTCTATGCGTATCCGCGCCGACTCTGCCTCTGGCACGCCAAGCCGCTCGAAGATGTCCAGGGCCTGCCTGAAAACGATCCGCGCAGCATAGGGCTGCTGCGTGTTGAGCGTCGATTCTGCGATTCCTTCGAGGATTTTGGCCTCCTCGTAAGGATCGCCGATCTCCCTGGCCAGCCGGAGAGCGGTGTGGTAATGATCAAACGCCTCGCCGTGCTGGCCGGATCCGCGACGCACGTCGGCTATCCTGCGAATTGCGATCACCTGCTGGGACAGATTCCCGATCTCCTCGGCGATCGATCGCGCCTTCTGGTGATAAATGAGTGCCTCGTCATAGCACTCCGCGCTTTGGTAAATGGCGCCAATGTCATTGAGCACGTCGGCCTCATTCGGGAGATCCCCGATATCGCGGTATATGGCGAGTGCTCGCCGGCAGGCGGCAAGTCCTTCCTCGTAACTTCCCTTATAATGGTGGATGCCCCCGATATTATGGTACAGAATCGCCTCGTTTTGCGCTCCGCCTATCTCACTAAATATTTCCAGTGATTTCTGGTAGCCTTCGAGCGCGTCTCTATGATAACCGCTATACAGTTGCATCCTGCCTAGATTGCTGAGGGTCTTCGCCTCACCGCGCCTGTCGCCGACGTCACGGTAGAGTGAAAGGGCCTTCCGGAGATGATCCATCGCGTCGGGATAGTGCCCAAGGTGCCAGCAGGCGATCCCGGAATGACTCAAGGTATTGGCCACGCCATGCCGGTCCGCGGCGTCGTGATACAGAAGCCTTGCCTCGTGGAAATAGGCCAGGGCCTCGCGGCGGCGGGCCGCACGCTGGTGGGCCATGCCTATCTGGTCGAGGGCTTCGGCCTCGCCTCGCCGGTCGGCCAGCGAGCGGTAGATTGCCGCGGCGTCCTCAGCCAAGGAAAGTGCCGCCTCGTGCCGGCCCGTCTGCTGGCTCACCACGCTGAGCTGCAGTGATGCCTGTGCGATCCTGGCAGGATCGGCGAGGTCACGGCAGGCCTGCAGAGCCAGTGTGTGGGACGTGATTGCCTCGTCCCAGTACGCCTTGATCTCCACGAAGTCGGCAAGCACGTGGGTGAGATCGGCGCACTTCCGCTTCCATTCGTGCCTGCACGCGTGTTGCGCGGCCCGCAGGATGTTGCGCCATTCCGATTCCAGCCAGCCCGCTGCGTCTTCCTGCGTGCCTAATGCTGGGCTTGCGGCTGGTAGCTGGGTGACCGACACGGGCATCCGGCGCCGGAACGGATAAAGTACCCGATCAGCCTTATCGGCCGTGTGCAGATAGTAGTCAAGCAGCCTGGCGACTGCCTGTCGCTGCTCAGGTTCGGGGTCCTCACGCGCGGCGCGCACGGCCGCGTATCCGCGGATGAGGTCGTGGAAACGGAACTGACCGGCTGGGGCTCGTGCCAGCAGGTGATGATCGAGCAGAGCAGCGAGGGCTTTTTCTGCTTCGGCAAGGGTGCAGCCGCCCAGGGCTGCCGCAGCCTGCAGGCTAAAATTAGCGCAAGGGTTCACGCCCAGCAGCCAGAAGAACCGCTGGTGGTCGGGTTCCAGCGCACGGTAGGACAGGTCGAAGGCAGGCATCGCCTCCGGGCTTGCTGCGGCTGCGCCGCCAAGCTGAGCGGGCGACTGCGACAGTTCCTCGATCAGGCCGGCCAGCGTAGGCGGGCGGTCCTGCGCGAGCCTGCCGGCGGTGAGCTGGATAGCGAGCGGCAAGCGCCCGCACAGTCCCACGGCCGTGGCGACCTTATCTTCATCCTGTGCCCCGTCTTGCCCCGCGATCCGCCGGAACAGCGTGATCGCGTCGTCGACGGACAGTACGTCGAGGTTCAGCGTGCGGGCGCCCGCGAGGTCTGGAAGCCTGCGCCGGGTAGTGATCAAGATCAGGCACCGGCCGCCTGCCACCGGCAGGAGCGGGCGGATCTGGTCAAGCCGGGCAGCGTCGTCGAGAATCACCACGGCGCGACGGCGGCTCAGCTGGACTTGCCACAGCGCGGCGCGCTCGCCGATAGCGTCAGGTATCTGCGTAGCCGGCTCGATGAGCATCCGGAGCAGGCGGTGCAGTGCCTCAGCTAGGTCGACCGAGGGGCGCCCGGGGTCGTGGGTATGAAAGTCGAGGTAGAGCATTCCGTCCGGGTACTGCCCGGAGACAATGCGGGCGGCGCGGACCGCCAGCGCAGTCTTTCCCACGCCGGGCATGCCCTCGATCACGCTGACCCGGGAGGTGCCGCCGTGCTCCCCGGTGAGCAGCCCGAGTTCCTCGCTGCGGCCCACGAATTCCGCCGCCTCGGGCGGAAGGGTGTCTGGCCGTGGCACCCGGCCCAGGCGTTGGCCGGCGGCCCTTACGGCAAGCTGGGGGTCGCGGCGCAGGATGCGCTGATGGAGTTCGGAGATCATTGGCCCGGGTTCTGTGCCCTGCTCGTCGACAAGGCGGCTGCGGGTTTCCCGGTAGAGGCCAAGTGCGTCACCCGGCCTGCCGTTCCAGTAGAGAGCCTCCATCTGGTGAGCGATGAATGCCTCATCCAGCGGATACTGGGCCAGCAGGTGGTGAAGTTCCCCTACCAGGTCGCCATGCCGGCCAAGCTCCAGCTCGCACTCGACGCGGCGCAGGATGGCCGCCCGGCGCTCCTCTTCGAGACTGTCACGCATCCGCGCCACCCAGTCGCCGCGGATCCCTGCCAGCGCCTGGCCGCGCCAGAGCCCATCCGCCTCGCGCAGCAGCGAGGCCGCATGATCGTAGTCTCGGCTTGCGGCCAGCGCGTCCGCTTGCCGTCGCAATCGGCGGAACTGATGCAAGTCGACCGCCTCAGGATCGACCTCGAGCACGTAGCCTCTCGCTCGCCCCACCAGCCGTGCGCTATCGCCCAGAGCCTGCCGGAGTGACGCTCGAAGCCGGGCGATGTAGACGGAGAGACTCTCCCGGGCCTTTGGCGGAGGCCGGGTATCCCACAGCCTGTCAATGAGGGCTTCCGCCGGCACTATCGTGCGCGGCGTCAGCAACAGGATGGCCAGGACACACCGCGCCCTGGCCGGCCCAAGATCACATTGCCGGCCGGCCGACCAGAGCTCAATCGGCCCGAGCGCCCGGAATTCCATGATCACCTTGCATTTTCTACCGCCTGTGGACAAGCTCGCAGCTAGTGCTTGAAGGAGATGTACGGAAACATCCGCCGTGTTAATACCCGCTGCGGGCAGTTCTCACTCGAATCCTGGGAGAATTAGCCAGAGTGAGAAACTGATTACGCTCCTTCGATTTTGGCGGGTGATGCAATGAGATTTTCACCGCAGGTTTCATGACTCCGCTGGCCGGCCTGCGATGCCGTATGAAATATCTTATTTTCCTTATAGCTGGGACTGATGATGGCCGGTAATGGTGAGCGATAACATGTGCTGCACAGGCTGGCGCGACACGACTAGTGAGGTGCCCGTTATTACAGTGATCTGGAGAATCTCCCGGTAAAGAAGTGGTGTCTAGACCCTTATCTCCGGAATTCTCCATGCCATGTCTTTCTACCTGCCGCATACGGCCTTCGCGTTCCCAGAGGTCGCCGCAGGCGATGTCAGGACGCGGGACATGAGCGCCAGGCAAGTCTGCCCCGAAGGCCCGCGATCCTGACATGGCCCTGTTGAGCTACGCTCCCGCTGGACTCAGCCGCGCGACGAGAGCGAGTGCCCTCAGCGCTCTGACGAGGCCTTCGCTTGGACTCTGATCGACGGCTAGCCCGAGCGGGACGTTACGGCAGTTTGCCCGCGGCGGTCATATTTTAACCGAAACTATCGAACTCTCCGTTTCGCGCCCCTCCGAGGAATGCATGCCATTCGCCCGATGTAAACCGGAGAACCGGGCCTTCGCGGTCCTTGCTGTCGCGAACACCGATCTCGCCATCAGGCAGGCTTGCCACCTCGACGCAGTTGCTATTGGAGAAACTCAGGGAGCTCTTGATCCAGTTTGAATCAGAACCGGGCCTTCCCGGACGGCCCTCGAGCGTAGGTCTTCCCACGTCCTTACCTCACTAAATATCGGGTGACTATGACCTGGACCTTGCCACTACACATAGTAGTGTAGGGACTACTCAGGGCATCTGCTGGGAAACGCGGAGGTTGCGTCCATGGATGTGATGTTTGGCGTTCCCGCTGGCTGGCGCGGCGTCGTGAGGTGAGACTCGCCCGCGCAGGGGCCAAGAACGAGATGCGCCGCCACATCGGCCTGGACATCCTCAGCCGCTGCCACCTCAGCCCTGCCGGGCCACCTCGCCCGAGGAGGTGGCCCCTTACCGCCGTTACTGCCTAACGTCCGAACCGGGAATCACGCGGTGCCGTCTTCACTGCCTACCCCGCCGGACGTGGTCCCTGACCATTGCGACTCAGCGGTCTCGAGTATGAGCGCTCTAGACGACGCCGGGTCCAGCGCCGCACCGACAAGAATCTGGAATGCGAGCCTATGCAGGTAGGTCTCCCTCTCGCCTTCCACGGAGAAGTCGTTCTTCAAATGTTCAGTGCTTACCACATCTTGTATCATCGCATCATTTTCTGGCCCAAAGCGGAATAGAACAAATGACTCCCCGAAGACCGCGTGCTGCGCGTTAAGGGGCAGGATCTGCAACGTCACGTTTGGCCGGTCAGCCTCATATACGAGCCGCTGAAGCTGGTCATACATCACCAGCTCATCGCCGATCCGGCGCTTCAGGATTGACTCGTCGAGCACGACTGAGAGCTGAAACCCTGGTTCGCGAGTCAGCACCTGCTGGCGTTGCATACGGACCTTGACCAGCCGCTCGATCATGCCTGGCGCGATCGGCTCGACCTGGTTGTAACCGCCGATTATATGCCTAGCATAGGCTTCTGTCTGTAAAAGGCCAGTTACAACCTCAACGTGCCATATCGCGATCGAGCTTGCCTCATGCTCGAGTCCGATGAACTGCTGATAGTCGGCGGAAAGGATATCTGTGAATTCTTCCCACCATCCCTTCCGAGTCGCATCCTCGGCGAGCGAGATGAGGAGCGCACGACGGGATCCGGTGATCTCGTAGTAGTCGAGCAGCCTCTCAACTTCCCGCGGCTTCAAGCCGGTCCTGGCCAGCTCGTACCTGCTGATCTTGGAAGGCGACCATCTCAACGCTGCGGCGACGGCATCTCCGCTCTTGCCCTTACTCTCCCTGATCTCGCGCAGCTCCGCGGCAAGCCGACGGCGCCGTACCGTGGGGCTTCCTGGCACGGACATCCGGCGTACCTCCCTCCCGGTGCAGCGCGAGCGGGACCAGTGTGACAGTCACGGAGATTTTACATAAAAGCGACAATGAACTTCCATTGCACCTCGCACTGAGATCCAGCGTGACCAAACCTCGGCACTCGCCGACGCGGGCGAAGCGCAGGAGGAGGCCTCGATGGAACTACTGCGGTCGGCCGCCTCTGGTTCCAGCGGACGCAGGTCAGCGCATCCAACACCATGCAGCTGCGGTCGGCAGCTGGGTTCCCAGGACGGCCAGGATGCGCGGAGTGGGCGCATCGCAGCAGCC
>Ga0182015_10006055_pt1 | contig 12276 bp, 14 predicted proteins | sample 712P3MmetaG_FD_120478 | JGI IMG/M metagenome (GOLD analysis project Ga0182015, IMG submission 120478) | Permafrost microbial communities from Stordalen Mire, Sweden - 712P3M metaG | ecosystem: Environmental > Terrestrial > Soil > Wetlands > Permafrost | place: Sweden: Stordalen | collected...
ACCGGAATGGCCGAACAAGCCGAAGATCCAACCACCGAGAAGTGCGCCGACGACCCCGATTACGAGATCCCCAATTACGCCCCCGGGGCCCTCTCCAGGAACGACGAATTTTGCCAGAAAGCCTGCGATCAATCCGACAACGAGCCAAATAAGAATGAACATATTAGTGACCTTTCCAGGTTTAAAAGTGTTACGTCGAGGACCGGATGCGGGCGCTAGATTCCCAAGCATCTTTGAAACGGTTAGCTGATTTCTCCCCAATTCGCCGATTTTGAAACCCGGGCAGTCACCAGGTCGCTCCATCGCTAGACTTCCACAAGCCAGGGGATTGAAGGTGTGTTCGCGTTTGCGGCTAACGACGGCCCGGCAATAAGGCTCGCTTCGAGTGCGTTCTCGGCCGGGACGTAATCGACGCCGTGCGTTACTAATTGAAGTTGCTGTGAAAGTACCCCGGCTCCAATAAAGGCAGGTTCTCATGCAGTCTCGTCATCGCTTCGTTCGAACGCTCTCGACGCTAGGAGTCGCGGCACTCTTTGCCGGCTGCTCGGCATACGGGTCCCCAGGAAAGATAACACCGGTCGATATGACCTCCGGTTCACAAGCGCGTTTGGCACGAAGTGCGGTCATCTCCGACGCCGCAGCGGTCGAGTTTGCCTATGTCGCCAACTTTGCCTCCAATAATATTTCCACGTACGCCATTAGCGCGAGCGACGGCGCGCTCAAGCAGGTGAAGGGGTCGCCGTTTGCGGCGGGCACGGGCCCCACCGGGCTGATAATCGACCCTAGGGGCAAGTTCGCCTACATGCCCAACCATGGATCCAACAACGTTTCCGCATATGCCATCGACGCGACAAGCGGCGCGTTGAAGCCGGTCACAGGATCCCCATTTGCGGCAGGCTACGAACCTTATTTCGGGTCCATGGATCCAAATGGCAAGTTCGTCTACGTGGCCGACAATGGTTCTAACAACGTTTCCGGCTATACCATCGACGCGGCGAGTGGCGCGTTGAGTCCGATGGCCGGGTCACCCTTTGCGACGGGCACCTATCCCGATGGCGTTGCAGTCGATCCTAAGGGTAAGTTCGTTTACGTCGCTAACAATGGCTCCGATAACGTTTGGGCCTATAGCATCGACTCGACCAGTGGTGCGCTGACACCGGTGAAGGGATCACCGTTTGCCGCCGGCAGCCAGCCCTATTTCGTAACGGTCGGCCCTTCTGGCAAGTTCGCCTACGTCGCCAACTTTAGCTCCGATACCATTTCCGCCTACAGCATCAACGCGAAGAGCGGCGCACTGAAGCCGGTGGCCGGGTCGCCGTTTGCGACGAGCACCGAACCCTATGGCGTGGCCGTTGATCCTACGGGCAAGTTCGTGTACGTGCCTAACAATGGTTCCAACGATGTCTCCGGCTATGCGATCAACGCCACGAGCGGTGCGCTGAAACCAGTGAAGGGCTCGCCATTTGCGGCGGGCGCGAATACCGATGGTATGGCAATTGATCCTCTAGGTAAGTTCGCGTATGCGGCCAACGATGGCTCGAACAATGTTTCCGCGTACGCCATCAATGCGACCAGCGGTGCGCTGCAACAGGCCAAGGGATCGCCGTTTGCGGTGGGCTCTGGTCCGTATCTCATCGCCACGTGCCGCCGGGTCGCTAGCACCTGCGTGCCGCCGCCATTATAGCAGCCGGCGATCACCTGTAGCTGCGCCCTAGGCGGCGTACGAAATGCGGGAGGATGATTCGGCGAAATACGAGCAGCCATAGGGCCATCGCGAGAAGCACGATTTCAACCGAGGAAACGTGTAGGCCGCCGACTTCGAAGCTTCCGTGCGACAGGCCCAAGGCAGCGGCTACGATGGCGAATGCCGCGGCCACTGAGAACATGTGCGCCGTTCGCTCAATGCCCCAGGCAAAATCGCCCGGCGAAAGCGCCGACCATCGCGCGCGTACGCCGATCGCGAACATCCCGGCCAGCAACGCGTATACGGCCGCAAAACTCAGCAACGTTAGGCGAAAAAAGAAATGCGGTCCGCCACCCTGCACGGTGATATCTCGTGCCCCGATCTGCAGAAAGTAGAGCATGAGCACGAGTGCGCCCAATAACGCGAAGTTCATGACGAGTGCCGCACGAGTAAGGACCAGATAGGTCTTGAAGAGCCGGTGATGATTCCACCACAGCATCACGACCAGAGAAAACGAGGCGGCGAAACTGAAGACATTGCCGCCCAAGTTCGCAAGGGTCGCCCCCGTGCTTGGAATAGACAGACCCAAGCCGATCTCGGCGAGACAAAAGCCTATGACGATGTCGGAAAACGCTTCGATGCGGTGAATCGTTTGCGCGTCGTCGCCGACCTCGGGTGCCGGGGCCGGCGCAGGTCGAGCTGTCGTTGGTAATGTCACGGGTGCTGCAGCTTTTTATCGGGCCGCTCGGGGCCGCCTGCCTGCGGGCGAGCAGGACTAGCCGTGAGTGAACGGATCGTATTTTGCTGGAGCGGGGGGAAAGACTCTGCGCTTGCCCTGCACAGGGTGCTGCAAGACGATCGATATACGATCGTCTCCCTTCTTACCACCGTGAACGAACGATTCGCGCGAGTGTCGATGCATGGGGTTCGACTCGAGCTGGCGCAGGCGCAGGCGCGCGCCATAGGCCTGCCGTTGGATGTAGTGTTTGTCAACGGCAGTTCGAATGACGAATACGAGCGCAACATGTCGGCCCATTTGCTCGCGCACAAGGAGCACGGCGTATCGAGCGTTGCGTTTGGCGACATCTTTCTCGAGGATCTTCGGCGCCGGCGTGAGGAGAAACTAATACGTATCGGGATGTGCGGTCTCTTTCCACTTTGGAAGCTCGACACGCGTAAGGTCATTGGGGAGTTTATCGAACTAGGCTTTCGATCGATCGTGTGTTGTGTTAGCGATGCCTATCTGGATGAGACGGCGCTGGGCCGGATCGTCGACTGGGACTTTATCAACACTCTTCCGCCCGACGTTGACCCGTGTGGCGAGAACGGCGAATTCCATTCGTTCGCGTATGCCGGCCCGATCTTCAACGATCGTATTGACGTGACAGTTGGGGAGAACGTCTACCGCCGCGTCGAGCGGACGACTCCCGACGATGCAGTGATCCCATCGGCGGTCTGCCCACCGTCCAACACGCGCACGGCCAAGGGGTTTTGGTTTTGCGATCTGTTGCCGCGCCAGGGTCAGGATGAGAGTAGGAGCGTGCCGAAGGTGGGATGGTAATGAACAAATTTTCAACCGTCGCCGCCTTGGTGCTGGCCTTTGCCTGTTGTATCGGTGCCGCCAAGGTGCCGGCCCCACAACCATCGGCCTCCGGTACGTATCGCGTATTGCTCGACACGAGTAAAGGGCCCGTCGTCATCGACGTGGACCGTCGTCTCGCGCCCCACGGCGCCCAACGCTTCTACCAACTGGTCAAGGCGAAATATTTCGATGGCGCTCGCTTTTACCGCGTCGTGCCGGGCTTCGTGGTGCAGTGGGGTGCGGCGGCCAGCCCCGCCGTTACCAAGAAGTGGGATACCACCATTCCCGACGATCCGCCCAAAGCGTCGAATACGCGCGGAATGGTGTCGTTTGCGGCTACGTCCGAGCCGAACAGCCGCTCGACGCACCTCTTCATCAACCTGGGCGATAACGCCCGGCTCGATGGGATGGGGTTTGCTCCAATAGGCCAGGTCGCGAGCGGGATGCAGAATGTCGACCACATCTACTCCGGCTACGGCGAACAGCCCGATCAAGATAAGATCGCGTCGCAGGGCAACGCCTATCTCAAGAAAGAGTTTCCGCGGTTGGATTACATCAAGACTGCGCGCATCGTTAGCGAATCGCGGTAGCTTTACGGTGGCCCGCTAGGGTGACGGCTTTGGCGTAGGAATCATTCGTTGCGTGGTCCGGCGGAGTTTGTCGTCGCGGATCGCGTAGGTCGCAACGATGAATTTTGAGGGGCAGCAATTCGGATCCTTGGCCGCGTAGTAGGGCAAGGGTTGCGATGAGTTTTCCGCCTTTGACCTGCACGCCGAGGTGACCGGCGGAATCGATGTGCCCCGCGTAAACGAACGGAACGTGGCCACGACGAGCAAAGACGATCTGGGTAAAGACGCCGCCGCTTCCGCCGCTATCGAGCGGAACGGCGAGCACGTCGTAGCCGCTCGTAAGCGTTCCCTGGTGGGCGAGCTCAGATGTGACGTATCCGCCGATGGCTTGTCCTTCGGGCGCGCCCAGCACGTTAACGTACGGGTGAGACTTCGGATCGAGTGCCGACGACGGTGGCACGCTCCGATCGATTTTGAGCTGCGGCGTCGCCTTGACGAGAGCGACGATCTGCGAAGGCGTCAGCGGTGGCGGGGATGCTAGCGCCAGGCTGGGAACGAGCGCGAATGCCAACGCCCAAACGGCTTTTCTTACCATACGAAGAGTATGTTACTATCTTCGAGCGACGGCCTTCCTTCCGACATCGTTGCCGTTGCGGCGCAGCACGGCTTTAACGCGATTGCGCGGACTCGGAACACTCTTCCAGGAGCGCGACTAGCGCGAGGATTGCCCCGTCTTACTCGAAAAGCAACGCTGTCTGGGTTGTCTGCGGGGCGCCGTTGCCGCACGTAACCTTGCCGGTCAGCACGGCCGAACCCGAATAGGACGGACGCCCGCGATTGACTCCGTAAAGAGCGAAGCCACCAGCCTGCGTGATTTTCACTGTAACGGCGAACTGATCGAGCACCTTCTTGCCAGCAGCAATAGCCCACGCGAGCTTGCACGTTCCCTTGAACGTAATATCGGTAAACGATAGCGTATACTGCCACGCTGCGCCGGTCGGGATGTAACTGTCTGGCCCCGTCAATCCAACGTTATCTTTGGTCTGCGCGCCGGAAACGCAGGAAAAACACGGCACGCCCTTTTGGGCCTCGCCGCCCGAAACAAAATTGATCAGGAAAGGCGTTGATTTCGCGTTGGGATGAATTGCTAGCCGGCGAATCACTTCACGGCCTGGATTGATCAAGATGGGCGCGGAGTCAAGTGCTGCCAGCGCGGTTCGAGTCGATAGGGCGACGTCGTCCGATCCGACGGCTGCCGATGATGCGGAGGGAGCGGAAGGGCTACCAATCCCCTCCGAGCATGCCGTGAATAGGAAGGCAACCAATGGTAACAACAGCCAGCCTCGAGTGTATCCGAACATCGTCGTGGTCTCCAATCAAATGGTCAGTTAGTACGAAATGCTACTTCCAGCTTTGCTTGAGCTGGGTTAAAGTTGGCCGCGGAGTAAGGACATCGACGCCGCCGCTGCCTGGTGAGACGGAGTTGAGCCCGAACCAGGCTTCGTCGTTACTACAGCCGGGGAATCCGCCGTTGAACGTGTCGTTGCCCTGGTGAACGTCCTTGTTGCCGCTCTTCCACCACTCGTCGCTCCACTCGAAATAGAATCCGCCGGAGAGGATGCCGTTCTCATCGGTAAATCCCGACGCCAGCCACCGGCCGTTGTTCCAAACGAGGTCGACGAGGCCGGGCATCCCCGGGTCGCCCTTCGCCGACAACTCTTTGACGTCGCGATTGCTCGGGCCATCTTTCTTGTCGGGAACGCATTGCGTCTCCTGATAGAAGCCGTTCTTCCAAGCGTAGGTGTTGCTCCACGTCGGGTGATACGCGGCGCTGGCACCGTACTCGGTTAGCATCGTCGGCTTCGTCGTCGTGTTCTTGAGCTGCGTGAAGAGGTTTGTGAAGGTTCGCCCTCGGTAAATGTTGATGCCCCACGCGTCGACTGCCGCTCCAAACTTTTCGCCGGCCTTCACGAAGCCGACGTTGCCGTCGGGCTCTGAGGTCGTCACGATCTTGTCCGCATCGCCACCGTCGGCAAATCCTTGCTTTGCCGCCTTCGCAACGGTGTTGAACCCATTCCACCACTTCTGTTGGGTGATCAAATTGCCGGCGCCGATCTCGTTGCTGATGGTCACACCGAAGACCGCCGGATATTTCGCGTACTTCGCATCGAGATCGTGATACTGGTTTGCGAGCGCCTCCACCGACTTGCTATTGAGCAACACGTCGCCGTTGAAGTGGATGCTCATGAGGACATAGACCGGCTTGGTCCCGCCGTTCCAAGCGGCGTCGAGAAACTTGGTGATCGGGCCGGTCTTGTCGTCGTAGGGCGGAGGCACGACGTTATAAACGTGAATCGCATTCGCACCCATCGCTCGCATCAACGGAAGGTCGCGCGACCAGACCGCCATGTTGCCGTCGCGCAGCGCGTCGTCGAGCATGGGCGGGTCGGCCACGCCCTTCCCGATCGGCGTCGGCCAATAGACCAGGCCCTTGATGAAGAAGTTCTTGCCCGCTGCCGAGCGCATCGAAGGCGAACCTACCGGAGCGTCGCTTAGGTCGATGTAGCGGCCGCTGACGACGAAATCGGTGTCCATACCATGAGCGGATCCGGGGGCCGGCGTGACGGTAGTGCTGCTGCTGTTACACGCAGTTAGGACGGCCACCAATACGGCGATGGCAAGTCGAAGATTCATTTTTTTGGCCTTGAGCGAGGCGCTCGTAATCGATGTGGTTGTTCGGACTCTTTCGACCAGGCAAGCAAAGCCTCATTCAAACGGCTACAAATACCGTCGCACGCGTGCCCGATACGCCGTGAATTCCGCGCCGTAGTGCTGTTGAAGGTAGGCCTCCTCACGCGCTACTTGGCGATGAAACAGTGCTACACCAGCGCCGATGTATAGCAACAGAGGCCAACGCGGCTGTATCAACAATTCCCCAATCAGGACAGAGCCGAAGGCCACGTAGATAGGATTGCGGGTAAACGCGAAGATGCCCGACGTAATGAGCGCGTTTGGGTGCTCGGTATCGATTCCGACGCGGAAGCTCGACCCGAACGACGCAAGACTGGCGACCATCAAGCATAACCCTGACGCGCAGAGCAGGACTCCGATCCACTGCAACGCGGACGACCGAACGAGCTCTTGACCCGTGAAGGTTGGCCAGTCAAACGCGCCGGCGAATACCAGATAGCAGTACAAGAACGCAAACGGGGGGATCAAGAAGTCGGTCTTGTCGATCGTGCCGAATTTCATGGCGACGATACCACGTTGATTTAACATCCATACGCGCACGATCACGATGGAAATCAGGAGCATGATGGTCAACGCACCGAGATAGCCTGGCAACACGCTAGCGCTCCGTTTAGACTCTACTGACTGAAACCTCGTAACTGGGGCAGCGGCCGCCCGGTTTCAATTTCAGCGTGGCGGCCGGAGGCGCCGCTCGCCGGCCTGCCCCTGCCAATGCTATGTTTGGAACGTATCTTACTAAGGGCAACCGGCTTTCATAGACTTGCAGGGACAGGAGGTCGTTATGAAGGCAACAGTCTATCACGGAGCGCGTGACGTTCGGGTTGAAAACGTTCCCGATCCGAGTATCCGCGATCCGCAGGATGCGATCGTTCGCATCACGCGTGCCGCAATCTGCGGGTCGGATCTCTGGTTCTATCGCGGGGTTACGGAACCGGAGATCGGAAATCTAACCGGCCACGAGTTCGTCGGCGTCGTCGAAGAAATCGGCGGAGGTGTGCGGGGCGTTCGTCGCGGCGACGCGGTGATCGCGCCGTTTGCCTGGAGCGATGGAACGTGCGAATTCTGCCGCGAAGGCTTGCAGACGTCGTGTACGCACGGCGGCTTTTTCGGAAGCGAAGGAAGCGGTGGTCAGGCGCAGTTCGTACGCGTGCCCTTCGCCGACGGCACGCTGGTCAAGATGCCCGAGGCGATCGCTCGTGATGATGCCAAACACGATGCCAGCGTAACGTTGTGCGACGTTATGGCGACGGGGCATCATGGCGTCGTGCGTGCGAAGGTTGCGCGCGGTTCGACGGCGGTCGTCGTCGGCGATGGGGCGGTCGGCCTGTGCGCCGTCCTCTCGGCAGCGAAAGTGCACCAGGCCGAGCGGGTTATCGCGGTCGGGCACAACCCCAAGCGCCTCGAGCTCGCCAAGCGCTTCGGCGCAACTCACACGTTCAACTCACACGACGAGAACGTGCGGGAAGAGATTCTCGAGCTCGTTCCCGGTGGAGCGCCGCACGTCGTTGAAGCGGTCGGCAATCAGGAGAGCTTGGATCTAGCCGTGGTCGTGGCACGCCCTGGCGGCACGGTCAGTTTCGTCGGCGTACCGCATAACGTCAAGACGCCCCTGTTGGACGAAATCTTTCACAGTAATCTTTCCTTAGCAGGCGGCGTTGCGCCGGTCCGCGCCTATCTTCCGCAGCTCATCGCAAGCCTTGAAGCCGGAAATATCGACCCCTCACCGGTCCTCGATCTGACGCTGCCGCTCGACCGCGTTGCGGATGGGTACGCAGCGATGGATGAGCGCCGCGCCATCAAAGTGCTGCTTGTCGTAGGGACTTGACAAACCGCGACGCTTAACTGTATTGTTATATAACATGATGGTTAATAGTACCGGGAAACTTGACGCGGTGTTCTCAGCTCTGGGCGATCCGACCCGAAGGCAGATCGTCGAGCGCTTGGCCCGCGGCCCCCTGTCGGCCGGCGAGATCGCATCGGGCTTTTCCATATCCCAGCCCGCGATCTCGAGGCACCTTCGCGTGCTCGAAGAGTCGGGCTTGCTGGAACGGCACGTCTTGGGCCGTGTGCACCGCTGCACGCTCTCCCCAACCGTCATGAAAGCAGCGTCGGGCTGGCTCGACAAGCAGCGCAGCTTCTGGGCCGCTGCGCTCGATCGCCTCGATAATCTCCTTGCAGAATCTCCGAAACGAAAGAGGATACGATGAATAACACACGTACGCCGGTCGCGCCGGCGCTCGTCCTGCGCCGCACGTACACTGCTCCGCGGGAACGCCTTTTCGACGCCTGGACGAAACCCGAGCTCGCGATGAAGTTTCTCGGGCCCGATGACGTCACCGTGACCGACGTGGGGATGGACGTGCGGACCGGCGGCTCGTACACGATCACGATGCTCATGCCCGACGGCGAACGCTGGAACGTGGGCGGAACGTATCGCGAAGTTCGGCCGCCCGAGCGGCTCGTCATGACCTGGCGCTGGGAAGAAGACAAGCCGGAAGACGAGCACGACACATTGCTGACACTCGAGTTCAAGGATCTTGACGGCGGGACGGAGCTCGTGCTCACGCACGAACAGTTCGCGAGCGAAGATTCCCGGGACGGGCACCAAAAGGGCTGGACCGCCATCATGGAACGGCTCGCAGCTCTCCCTTACGCGGAGAAAGAGCAAAAATGACGACCGCTCATTTAGAGCGAGACGCTCGTGATCGGCGTTGGCTGATCGGTTTCCATCGGCAGGTACTTGATGGTTGAACCAGCGCTTGCCAAGGCTTTGCGAACGTCGACGCTGCGCAGCGATTGATCGTTGAAGGTTCGGAAGTAGAACTCAAGATTCGTCAGGTCGTCGGCTGAGGTCCAGAGCGTCCACTCGTCGATGGTCTTCCCTTGAACTTCGTCGCGAACGGCGCCGACGGGGATGTCGAAGTTGTTGAGGATGTGGAAGACCTGCTGCACCGCATCGCTCGCGGTTGCAGGCTGCACGGCTGCCGCTTCGTAGGCGACGGCGCGCACGAAGCGCGACGGGGGCGTGAAATCGCCGGGAATCCCGTAGAAGCCCGATCCCTGACCGAAGCTGTTCAGCGTTACGCCCTGTATCGTCATCGACTCGCGGTTGTTCGGCGAGAGGCCGACGTAGTTGCTCAGATTGGTGATGTGCCAGTCGAACGTCGGCGAGTTTGTGATCACTCCGAGCGGATCGTCGTAGATCACGAGCTTTCCGCCGATGGGCTCGACCACCACCGTGGCGCCGGTCTTATCGGTGATGCGAAAGTGCACCGGCGGCGCCATCCCGAGCTGCGGCACGACGGTCGGCGCGAGCACCACTTTTTCGTAGGCGGCCTTGACCTCGGCAACGCTGGCAAAATTTCCGAGAATCCACATCGAGTACTGGTAGCCGGCCATCGCGCGCGATGCATTCTCCGGCGTCACGTCGGTGTATCCGGCCGATCCTGGGAAGAAGAACTCGCCGACGTACAATCCTTGGTCGTTGAGCCCATCCACAATTATCGGCAAACCAAATGCGTTGGCGCCGACGATGCCGTACTTCGTCGTAAACGAAATTCCCGACGCGCTATTCGGCAGCGAGCCCGCGACCTGCGTTCCGGCGGGATAGACCAGCACTTTCGATTGGAGATCCGCGCCGAACTCGAGCGTGCGTGCCACGACGACGGCGCCGTCTTTGGCGGTCAATCGAATTCCGGTGCACGCTCGCGCGGCCTGCCAAGCAAATAGCGAAATCATCGCCAGAGAAAAGATCGTTACATAGCGCTTCATGCCCGTGTTTTCGACCAAGCGAGCGCCATCTCATTTAAGTCGCGTCCGAATCGTTCGGTTGGCGCTCGGGGTTGTTGCCTGAATGAACAACATCAACACCGCCGGTTCGTTTCCGCTTGGCGATCGCTCGGTGAAACGACTGGGCTTTGGTGCGATGCAGTTGGCCGGTCCGGGCGTGTTCGGACCGCCGACAGATCGCGACACGGCGCTGGCCGTGCTGCGCGAGGCAATTGCGCGCGGCGTTAACCACATCGACACCAGCGACTACTACGGCCCGCACGTCACCAATGCGCTGATCCGTGAAGCGCTGCATCCCTACCCGGACGATTTGGTGATCGTGACCAAGGTCGGCGGCGTGCGGGGTGAGGATGCGTCGTGGCATCCGGCGATGACGCCCGCGCAACTTACGAGCGCGGTTCACGACAACTTACGCAATCTTGGGCTCGAGTCGCTGGAAGTCGTCAACCTACGAATCATGGGACAGGGCCTTGGCCCAAGCGAAGGCTCGATCGAGGAGCCCTTGACGGCGCTGGCCGAATTGCAGCAGCAGGGCCTAATCCGACACCTGGGTTTGAGTAACGTCACGTCCGCGCAGGTCGAGCAGGGGTGTGCCATCGCCGAAATCGTCTGCGTGCAGAACCACTATAATCTCGCCCACCGCGACGACGACGCGGTCATCGATGCGCTGGCGGACGACGGCGTCGCCTACGTGCCGTTCTTTCCCCTCGGCGGTTTCACGCCGCTGCAATCGTCGACACTCTCTGATGTGGCGACGCGGCTCGGCGCGACTCCAATGCAGGTAGCCTTGGCCTGGCTGCTGCAGCGCGCGCCCAACATACTGCTAATCCCGGGCACGTCGTCTCTTGCTCATCTGCGCGAAAATCTCGCGGTTGCGCAGATTGAGCTGCCCGACGATATGCTCGCCGAGCTCAACGGCATCGACGAGTGAATGAGCGAGGATTTCACTATCCGGCGCGCATCAATCGACGATCTCGAAGCAATTCGCAGTATTTACAACGAGGGCATCGAGGATCGCCTTGCGACCTTGGAGACAGAGCCGAAGTCGTCACAGGAGATGGTGCGTTGGTGGACGGAACGGGATCGACGATACGTGGTTCTCGTGGCCTCGACGTCGAGCGGTCTTTTAGGCTGGGCGTCGCTGAATCGGTTCTCGCCGCGGCGCGGCCACTGGAGCGTCGCGGGCCTCTCGATCTATGTGGGTCGCGCTCATCGCGGGAAAGGCATCGGCTTCGCATTGCTCGACCGTCTGATGGAGGAAGCCGCGAAGGCGCAGTTCCACAAAATCGTGCTTCACGCTCTCGACCATAACGAACACGGCAAGCAGCTATATCGAAAAGCCGGCTTCGTAGAGGTCGGCATCTTCAAAGAGCATGGGATCATCAACGACCGATACGTAGACGTTGTGGCTATGGAAAGAATGCTAGGGTGACGTAGTTTCGTCGATATATTGGTGGACGAGCGCGATCGCCATGCTGCCTTCGCCCACGCTCGAAGCGACGCGCTTCATTGATCCGTGGCGAACGTCGCCCGCCGCAAAGATGCCGGGGATGCTCGTTTCAAGCAGGTAAGGATCGCGCGCCCACGATGCGCCCGCGGGTCGCAGGTCGACAACGTCGCGGCCGGTGCAAACGAACCCCTGGGCGTCGCGAATCAAGGCCTCCGGTAGCCACTTCGTCTCGGGCACGCAGCCGACAAAAATGAAGAGCGCGTCGGCTTTGAACGTCTTTTGCTCGCCATTTTTGTACGCGATCTCGATCGATTCGAGGTGGCTCGTACCGGTGACGCTGACGCAGTCGCACGTGTACTCGATGCGAACGTTCTCCTTCTTCGCCAGCTCGTCGATGAGATATTGCGACATGCTGGCCGAGAGTTTTTCGCCGCGCACCAGGATCGTGACG
>Ga0182015_10006057_pt1 | contig 12272 bp, 10 predicted proteins | sample 712P3MmetaG_FD_120478 | JGI IMG/M metagenome (GOLD analysis project Ga0182015, IMG submission 120478) | Permafrost microbial communities from Stordalen Mire, Sweden - 712P3M metaG | ecosystem: Environmental > Terrestrial > Soil > Wetlands > Permafrost | place: Sweden: Stordalen | collected...
AGAAAGACTTCAGGCGCAAAGGTCTTCATCGACCTACTCAATGCAATCCACGGTCCATGGAACATTCCAGCCGTGAGAGCCGACAAAACGATGCTGACCAGCTCCCATGTCTTCATTGTGAGCCCCCACTTTCACGATACATCGCCGGCATCAACGCCGATACCTTTTGCCAAATGGAAGAACCACACGGCAAGCATGGAATTGATCACCAGCACGCTGGGAAAATACGCCGAGTCATTCAGTGCGTCGAGCCATGTTTGACCGGCGAATGTGCTGCCCATACGGCCCAGCAGGCGAAGGGCATTGAGGGCAAACGCAAGCGACGCAATCCGCGACCAGCGATCTTGATCCTGCAAGGTGGCAGAAAAGATGTACGAATTTAGTCCCGCAGGGACGGCTGAACTTAGCCCAGGACGCTAGTCCTGGGTACAACATGAGACATGATTAAGTCCCGCAGGGACGGCTGAAAGTTGTCCAGGATTGTGTCGTAGCCCCGTTTTCAGCCGTCCCTTCGGGACTGGGTCGTCCTTTCAAATCCAACCCAGGACTACCGTCCTGGGCTAAGTTCAGCCGTCCCTGGCGGGGCTGAGTTTGGAAATGGAGTTCTCACACATGTTCTTTAGCCCCTGAGGTACGTCTTTTCTGCCCGGTCCCGAATTTTCCGCAGCCTGTTTGGCCGCTGAGGTACGCTTTTCGAGACATAGTAGACAAGTCATCTCTTTCCCACGCTGAGTTCCCCACAGAACTTAGTCCGAGCGACATCAGAGCAACTCGAAAACTCACTGCCATGTAGAAAGTCGCCGCGCAACACCGTCGGCAAGGCGAACGGGTACAACTGTAGCTGCGGATGAGCGGCCTGCGTTACCTTCGGATAGAGCATCAATGCGGGCAACAGGATTCATCAAGAAAGCGAGCGCGATGAACAGAAGACAATTTACCGGCGGCCTGGCCGCTGCAGCACTGTATGCCTCGATGGGAAAGGCCGCACTGCTTCCCGGAAATGCCTCGGAGTTGTCGATGACGGAGCTGCAGCAGCAGTTCCTCGATCTCCGTTTCGGCATGTATATCCATCTCAACATGGCCACCTATGAGCAGCGCGAGTGGGGAGATCCGAAGGCTTCGCCTGCGCTGTTTAATCCGAAGGATCTCGACACCGATCAGTGGGCGCATGCTGCCCGCTCCGCCGGGATGGCCTATGGCTGCCTGACGACGAAACATCATGACGGCTTTTGCTTGTGGCCGACCGCGACCGGCAGCGCGAACGTGCAGAATGCGACCGATAAGCGGGATATTGTGCGTGCGTATGTGGACTCGTTTCGAGCGCAAGGGCTCAAGACCTGCCTCTACTTTTCGATTCTCGACCTACGCGCGGACATCCGGCCGTATTGTGTGACGCGGGAGAAGATCGACAAGCTGAAGACGCAGCTGACCGAGCTCCTGACAAACTACGGGGAAATTACGGCGCTGGTGATCGACGGATGGAATGCGGCATGGAGCCGATTGAGCTATGAAGAGATGCCGTTTCCAGAGATCTACAGGCATGTGAAACAGCTGCAGCCGAATTGCCTGATGAGCGATTACAACCAGGGCAGGTATCCGGCGCCCGCGCTCTATTACACCGATGTGAAGCAGTACGAGCAGCACGCAGGGCAGACGATTCCGGCCGGGAGCGAAGTGCCGTCGCAGTCGGCAACGACGCTGCAAAGCGACTGGTTCTGGAAGCTGGAATATCCAACGCAGGAACTTCGCTCGGCCAAACAAATTGTGGAGGAGTGGCTGATCCCGTTCAATGCGCACCACTGCAACCTGATTTTAAACGTGGCCCCGAACCGGGAGGGACGGTTCGACCAGAATGCGGTGGACCGGCTTGCTGAAATTGGGCAGCTCTGGCGGGATCGCACGCCTGCGCCGCCGCTTGCAACCGCACGGCAGATCACTACAAGGAACCTTGCTTCTGCGCGGCCCTCGTATGCAAGCAGCATAGCCGATACGTCGGGGCCGGACCTGGCAAACGACGAAAAGCCGGGAACCTACTGGCAGTGCGATATCGGGCAAGCGTCGGGGTGGGTTGAGATTGATCTGCAGAAGCCGACCGTATTCAACACCGTTGCGGTCGTTGAGCCGACATATCTCGGCGAATACGGGACCGACACCCGCATTGCTTCGTATCGTGTCGAAGCGTGGAGCAGAGGACAATGGCGAGAGGTGTTTGCCGGCGAGTCACCGAGGGAGATGGTGTACCGGACGAAGCCGGCCTCTGCGGAGCGTGTGCGCCTGAGCCTACGTGGGACGGGCAAGCCGCCGGGGATTGCAGAGTTCGGGCTCTACGCGGAGCCGGAGCGCCGGATTTCCCGAGGGTAAACAAGAAGCACGCGACGAGGTGGTCGCGACATCGCATCTTCTTCTCCATGCGTACTGCATGAAAAGGTAGAATTCTTTTTGGGGCTGAAGAGGAGATTTGCCATGCGTATCACACGAGTAAGTATGGGCTTGATCCTGACGCTGTGTTGCGTCTTGTTACATGCTGACGAGAGGGATCCGCAAAAGATAACCATGGTAGGAACGCTCCACCGCGTGATGGCGATCGGGGCAGAATCCACTGGTTGGACGGTCCAGGTCGATTCCGAAACCATCATCGACGGCAAACCCATCAGCTCGGTGGAAGTAAGTGATACCCACAAGCCCAGGCAGCTCGAAGATTTCGAGAACAAGCGTGTGAAGATCGCCGGTAAGGTCGTCTACCGTCATGGCGTGGAAACCGGAGTCCAGCCCTATGTCGAGATCACGACCATCAAAGCGGACCCGGGCCCAGACCGAAACAAGCCCTAAACGGGCCAATGGAATTGACCCTAAAATAAAAAGCCTATCGAGGAACCCAAAGCCCGCAGATAGGCGGGTCAAGGCGCAACGAGGGCTAAGGCGGGCGTTCGCCCAACGCTGATTCCGCGCTTCTCGCGCAAGCTGGTCGGATCGATGACGAGCACGCGGTGCTCTGCCGGAACCAAGGCATAAACGAACTTACCGTCGTTACTGATCGACGCACTCCAGAAGGGAACGCTCGTGTTGATTCTGCCCAGCTGCCGCCACGTGGACGTGTCGAAGACTCGGAGTTCCGCCGATGTAGCCATTCCATCGGGAGTTGTGGGACCGTAGCCGACATAGACTTTTGTTCCGTCCTGAGAGCGAGGCCACGCGAAAGGATAGACAATTCGATGGGAGACGCCACTGACCGCGGTGGTGCTGAATTGCTGCGTCGCCGCATTCCACTCGTAGATCGCCCCATCCCCGCGAACAATCGCCAGCTTCCCGTTTGGTGAGGAGAAACCGTCGGATACGCCGTAATCCCTTGGCCATGGTAGCTTCGCGAAAGTGTTCGATACCTCATGGTAGTCCGTGTCCAGTTCGATGGAGCGGAGCCTATTCGTCGTGGGGCAGAGAAAATCGAAATGATTCGCGGTCGCGGAGAGCACGAACTGTCCATAGCCGCAGTTTCCCAGATCAACGTGGGCCGACAAAAAGTGTTCGCGCTTGGTGTCGAACGTCCATTTTGCGACCACCACAACGAGACCAAGAGGCAATGTCGGTCAATGTGCCAGAAACCCGGCTGAGCGCGGAAATCTTAGGCACTGCCATTTTCTACCCAGATAAGATGTTGGGCAAGCAGCCTCGCCGGCGCGGCAATTCTATGCGCGCACCGGGATCCGCATTTACCCCACCGGCTGGCCGCCTCCCGGTCGTGGCCAGCTCTTCATTGCGCAGCATATAGCATCTGCGCAGGCACTGAATCGCCGCGGATGTTTTGTTTGAATATCTCGGTGGGTGCAGAATAGGAGGAGGACGTTACTTCACTGCTGTCTACCGCCTGGAGGTTTTCATGGACATACAGAACAAGCTGAGCCAATCTGCCGCGGTAACCGCTGGAATCGCCGCCGCAGGTCTGGCAGTGGGTGCTGCCGTGATGGGCGCGTGTGCTATTGGCGCCTTGGCTATCAGCGCAATGGCCATGCGGAAGGTCGCAACTCGGGGTGGCCACGTAGATAAATTAAGCGTTGGCGACCTGACAGTCGATCGGCTCCTGGTGAGGGATTCCAGTGGAGCAAATGAACACTCTTGACGGTGAACAGGTATCTGCGGCATCGCTACTGCTCGTCGCAAGAGCAGTAGCGATGGATTTGCGTCAGCATCAGTTTCAGTGTCCTTCCCGCAGCACCGCCACCTCGACTGTGGTCGATGTTTTGACCGCGGCGATTTGCGACTGCCGTTCCGCTTTCGAGGTGTTACAGAGCAGGTGGCTCGCCTTCCCAGCAACCCAAAGGCCGCGCAGAAAGTACTGGTCGCCGTAATGAGTGAATACCGCCTTGCCTTTAGTTGCGGGCAGGCTGTCATTGGTCACCTGGGTCAATGCCAATCCCGAGACTCCCGCTCCTTGAATCAGCATGAACTGCCCGTCTCTCTGGATGGTGTAAACGCCCGGAGCGAAGTGTTGTCCGGATGCGGTCTGGAAGGCAAACGGCACCTTCATGCTGGCGGCAAATTCTGAATCTTGTGCCTGGGCGACCGGCGCCAACGAAGCGACGGTGAGGACAGCGACGATCAAGCCTGCGGGAACTTTCAACATCATTGAGGTGCGCATGGTGGTTTCTCCTTGGGGAAGGCGTTTCACCAACCGCCTTCACTTACTAAGGCGCAACCCCAGCGAAAAAAGTGAAATGAAACTCAATTTATTCCGGTTATTCATTGGGCGGCTTCGCACCGGGTTGGAGTTGGTCAAGCAGCCAGATTCTCGCCAGTGCCCAATCCGTCTTTACGGTTCGCGACGTGAGCTGGAGTAAGCCGCCAATTTCTTCAAAGTTAAGCCCACCAAAGTAACGCAGTTCAACGACCCGTGCCTGCCGCGGATTTACCGTCTCCAGCTTTTTCAGCAAGTCATCGATCTGTTGCACCTGATCGAGCTTTTCCGGAGAGATGGCCAGTTCCTCCTGCATCTCCACCCGCTGCAAGCCACCGCCTCGATGTTCGGCATTGTGCGCCCGGGCGTGATCGACCAGCACGCGGCGCATCACCTGGGCCGACAAGCCGATAAAATGGGCGCGGTTCTTCCAATCGATTTCCTCGCCCGCCAGGCGCAGATAGGCTTCATTGATCAGCGCGGTTGCCTGCAAGGTGTGATCGGGTCGTTCTCTACGCATATACGATTTGGCTAACCGGTGCAGTTCTGCGTAAACCAACGGCAGCAAATCCTGGGCTGCTTGCGGGTCGCCCGCCCGCATGGCTTTGAGCAGTTGTGTCACTTGTCCGCCGTCGTCTGCCATCGACACCTCCTGATATAGTTCACGCGTAGGCCCGGATACCCTGTTGGATCGAGAATATGACCGAGCCAAGGCAGTCTGCCGAGGAATTGTTTGGGGAAGCGCTGGAATTACCCCCGGAAGGCAGATCCGCTTTCCTCGACCGGGTGTGCGGCCATGATCCGGAACTTCGCCGCCTGCTCGAACAGCTTCTGCTGAAGGAAGCGCGCGCGGGCAGCTTTCTTGCGCATCCCGCTTTTACCCCGGATGGTACAGGGACCCTGTCAGCGGTGGGACCGCCCGTTACTCCTGGGCGCTTTCAGTCCGGGCAGCTGATCGCCGGCCGCTTTGCGATCGTTCGTTTCATTGCTCGTGGTGGGATGGGCGAGGTCTATGAGGCGAAGGACCAGTTTCTTCAGGATGCCGGCGTCGCTCTGAAAATCATCCGGCCCGAAATTGCCGCCGATACCACCACCGCGGCCCGCTTTGAGCAGGAAGTGCTGCTAGCGCGCAAGGTGGTACACCCCAATCTCTGCCCCATCTACGAGATTTTTCGCTGCGACCAGCCCGCGCCTCCTTTTCTGTTCCTCACCATGCGGTTGTTGCTGGGCGAGACTCTCTACGCCCGCTTCGAGCAATCCAAAAAACTGGAAACCGGCGAGGCGGTGGACATCTGTAATCAACTGTTGGCCGGCGTGGCGGCTCTGCACGCCGGGGGCGTCATTCATCGCGACCTCAAGCCCAACAACGTCATGTTGGAAACCGGCGCATCCGGCTTGCATGTCAGCATCATGGATTTCGGCCTTGCCCGTCCCCATGAAGCGGCAAACACCTTGTTTGGATCCGGCGTCATCGCCGGAACACCTGGATACATGGCGCCCGAACTATTGCATGGAGCGCGCCCGACGAAGGCCACCGACCTCTTCGCTCTGGGCGTTGTGCTGCACCAGGTGCTGACGGGTGAACGCCCGCTTGCATCGGAAGAGGGACTCTCCCTTGCTCCGTCGCCCACTCTCCGTTCGACCCGCGCCCCGGTAGAGTTGGTGCAAGCGGTGGAAGGCTTTCTTTCGCCAAATCCCGAAAGCAGAACCCGAGCCTTCGAGCGCGTGTGGCAAGCGCGGGATGGTGCCGCGGCCCCCGTGCGCCACTCCTTATGGAAGCCCAGGGCGATTGGGTACGCCGCCGTCGCGATCGCCGTATCGATGGCGCTTGTACCGGCGGCCCTCAAGACGCCGTCCCCGGTTTCAGGTCCACTCGAATCAACCCAGATCACGTCCTCGGCAGAGCCTAAAGAGGGGCCGCTGTTTACCGATGGGTCGCGGCTCTATTTTGATAGCCGGGGAACCCCCTCCGAGATGGCGGTAGGTGGTGGGTCCATTGTGCCTATGCGCATCCTCGAACGCGGCATGGTATTGCTCGATATCTCGGCCGACGCCTCAAAGGCACTCGGTTTGAAACCCGGCGAGGATACGATGGGCCGCGGCACCCTGTGGACTACAGCGATGCTGGGCGGCACTCCGCGAAAACTGAGTGATCACCTGGCAAAGGGAGCGCGGTGGTCCCCGGATGGACGCTCGGTTGTGTTTTCGGACGTGCGGACGCTCTACAGAATCGGTGCGGACGGCGAGAACCTGACCAGGATTTGGGTGGCGCCGGCAGAAGTGCGCGATCTCGCCTTCTCGCCCGATGGCCGGCAACTGAGCGTGACCGTAGGTACCGCTCCCGACATTTCGCGGCTGTGGCGTTTGAGCGCCGGCGCCCAGAACGCCCAGCCATTACGCTTCGACTGGCCGGCCGATGCCGATCAGTATGCCGGCCAGTGGACGCCGGACGGGCGCCACTTCCTGTTTTCCTCCAAGCGCGAGGGGCGCGACAATGTCTACGAGCTGGTGGCGCCACGTTGGTTTGAATTCTGGAAGAAGCCAGCCCCCGTCAGACTAACGGGCAACCAGATCCCCATCCTGGCCTCAACCCCGAGCCGCGATAGCCGCGGCCTGTTTGTGCTGAGCCAGATGGACCAGGGGGCTTTGCGGGCCTATGACCCAGCGTTGAAGAAGCTGGCGCCCTTTCTGGAAGATCTGTCGATGCTGGGATTCGTGATCTCCCCTGACCGCCAGTGGATGGCATACACAGAGTACCCAAGCCGAAATCTGTGGAAGAGCAAGCTGGACGGCAGTGAGAAGTTCCAGCTCACCAATTCCTACGCCATCATGGAACAGTGGTCGCCCGACGGCAAATGGCTGGTCTATTCCGATTGGAAGGATCTGTTTCTCGTCTCGTCCGACGGCGGCGCTCCCCAAACATTAACCCCCGATGGCGAAACCCCAATCGCTCCAACGTGGTCCTCCGATGGGAAGACGATTGCGTTCAGCTATTTTCCCGTTCCGGATAAGTTGCCCCGGATTTGGGTAGTCGACCTGGCTACCCGGCAGATTTCCGCGATGCCCACGGGCGAGGGATACTACTATCCCTCCTGGTCGCCCGATGGAAAATACCTGGTAGCTATGGCGGAAAATCCTGCGCGCATGGCTGTGTACTCCACGGCGGCGAAGACGTGGAAAGATTTGCGTTTGTTTCCGGACCCATGGGGCTTCTGGAGTTGGGCACCAGATAGCAAATCCCTATATATGGCCCTGTTCCTGGGGAAAGCCACCGATGGCGTCTACCGCATGACCATTCCCCAGGGCGGATGGGAGAAGTTAAGCGGCGTGGAGGGCATCAACCCTGGCAACTCTGTCGAAAGTTTTGTGAGCGTTACGCTCGACGGTCAACCGGCGGTCATGAACCGGACCGGCGCGGCCCAGATTTATTCACTGCATTGGCCGCAGTAAGAGGGACTCTTCCTCTCATGAAGCTCAGCATCGCTACTGCTCACCGCGCGAACAGTAGCGATGCATTGTCCTTGGCATAGCGTTAGCGTCCTTCCTTCAGCAGAGCCACTTCTACGGCTGTGGTCGCTTTGCCGGCGGCAATCTGCGATTGGCGTTCGGCCTTCGATCTGTCACAGATAAGGTGACTCGAATTACCGGCCACCCAAACGGTGCGCAGAAAGTACTGGTCACCGTAGTGGGTGAACTCGGCTTTGCCCTGGGTAGCCGGCAGTCCGTCGTTCGCCAACTGGGTCATGGCCAATCCTGAGCTGGTGTTGCTCCGGATCAGCATGGTCTGTTGGCTGTTCATGCGGATGGTGTAGACGCCGGGACTGAAATGTTGCCCCGAAGCGGTTTGGAAAGCAAAGGGCACGTTCATTTTGGCTGCGAATCCAGGAGCCTGTGCCTGGGCGGCTGGCGCCGAGGAGGCGACAGCGAAAACGGCGGCGATCAAGCCTGCGGGAATCTTCAACATCATTGAGCTGCGCATGGTGGTTCTCCTTTTGGAAGGCGTCTCATCAACTGCCTTCACTTACTAATGCGCAACCCCAGGCAAAAAAGTGAAACGGACCGCAAATTATTTCTGAACTCCTGCAGACGCGGATGTTCACCCGTCGCCTCGCCAAAAGCTTAAGGGCCTGGTGGCCACACCGGCTCCGGGAATGCCCCCTGATAGGATCGAAACGATGACCGGCCCGGGGCAATCAGCAGAGGAACTGTTTGGGGAAGCGCTGGAACTGCCCCCGGAAAGCCGGGCCGCCTTTCTTGACCGAGCCTGCCGCAACGCTCCTGAACTCCGTCGCCTGGTCGAGCAGCTCCTGGCGAAGCATCAGCGGGCCGGTAGTTTCCTGGCTGATCCCGCCTTTACGCCCGATGGCCACACGACTCTGGCGGTCGCGAGTGCTACGGTGAGCCCTGGCCGCTTCCAGCCCGGGCAGCTAATCGCCGATCGTTTTGCGATTGTTCGTTTTATTGCTCGTGGGGGGATGGGCGAGGTCTACGAGGCGAGGGATCAGTTTCTTCAGGACGCCGGCGTTGCTTTGAAGATTATCCGGCCGGAGATCGCAGCCGATGCCACGGCCTCTGCCCGCTTTCAGCAGGAAGTCGTCCTCGCGCGCAAGGTGGTTCACTCCAACCTTTGTCCCATTTACGAGATTTTTCGTTGTGACCAGCCCGCGCCTGCTTTTTTGTTCCTGAGCATGCGATTACTGCAGGGGCAGACTCTGTATGCCCGCTTCGAGGAAGCGGGCAAGCTCGAACCCGGCGAGGCGGTGAATGTCTGTAACCAGTTGCTCGCGGGTGTGGCGGCTCTGCATATCGGCGGCGTCATTCATCGCGATCTGAAGCCGAATAATGTCATGTTGGAAACGGACAGTTCCGGACCACACGTCAGCATTATGGACTTTGGACTTGCGCGTCCTCACGAGGCGGAGAACACCCTGTTCGGATCCGGCGTGATCGCCGGCACGCCAGGGTACATGGCTCCCGAAATGCTTCGCGGGGAGCGGCCGACCAAGGCTACCGATCTCTTCGCGCTGGGAGTTGTGTTGCACCAGGTGCTGACTGGCGAACGCCCGGTTGCATCGCGAGGCTTGGCAGTTGCTCCATCGCCGGCGTTGCGTTCTGCGCGCGCTCCCGCGGCGCTGATCGAGGCCGTGGAGAGCTTCCTCTCGTCTGACCCCGACAGGCGAATTCGTGCTTTCCAACATCTAAGCTCGGGCCGCGTGCGCGGCGGCTCGGACGATGGAACCATGCAGCTGCCGGCGTTTTCTCGACTGCCGGCGCGAAAGAAGAAGATGCTGTGGTACTTCGCGGCCGCAGTCGTCGCCGTGATGGTCCTGGCATATGCGGTGAAGGCCACAAGATCCCCGAGCCCTGCCCAGCTTGATTCGACACAGCTGACCTTTTCCGCGGAGCCCAAAGAAGGGCCGCTCTTTACCGATGGAGCGAGGATTTATCTGAACAGCCGGGGAATCCCTTCGGAGATGGCGGCCAGTGGCGGTCCAGTGGTTCCTCTACACATCCTGGGTCCGAGTATCTTCCTGATGGATATTCTGCCGGACGGTTCGCAGGCATTGGGATTGAAGCCCGAGCCAGGCGACAACCTTGGCCGGGGAACGTTATGGACAGCATCGGTGCTGGGAGGCCAACCGCGCAAATTGACCGATCATCTGGCTCTCCGCGCGCGATGGTCACCCGACGGGCGCGCCGTCCTATTCACCGATCAGAGCACGCTGTACAAGATCGATGAGGATGGAGGAAATTTGCGCAAGATCTGGGATGCGCCGGGTGACCTGGAGGCGTTGAGCGTTTCGCCGGACGGCCGCCAGCTGAGCGCGACCATAGAAATCGCGCCCGGCGCCCGCCGGCTGTGGAATGTGAGTGCCGAGGGAAAGAATGCACAGCCATTGCGGCTCGACTGGCCGGCGAATGCCAGTCAGTATTCCGGCCAGTGGACACCCGACGGGCGCCATTTCGTATTTTCGTCCGACCGGGAGGAGCGGCTCAACCTATATGAACTGGCGCCGCCACCGTGGTTTGCATTCTGGAGGAAACCCACGGCAGTACGCATTACCGGCAACCAGTTGCCCATCCTCGCGGCGGCTCCTATGCGCGACAGCGAAGGGTTGTTTGTGCTGGGAAAGACGGATGAGGGCGCCATGCGAACCTATGATCCTCACAGTAAAAAGCTGCTGCCGTATCTCGATGACCTGTCCATGTTGGAGTTCGTGATTTCGCCGGATCGGCAATGGATGGCCTACTCGGAATATCCCAGCCGGCATTTGTGGAAGAGCCGGCTGGATGGAACCGAGCGAGTCCAGCTGACCGATTCCTACGCAGTGATGCAGCAATGGTCACCGGACGGGAAGTGGCTGGTGTACTCAGATTGGCACAACGTATACCTGGTTTCCGCGGCGGGCGGCCCCCCGCAGAAACTGACGCCCGATGGTGCGGACGGCGTGGCGCCGAGCTGGCTTCCTGACGGTAAAGCGATTGCATTTAATAATTATCCTGATCCGGACAAGCCATTCAAGATCCATGTGATCGATGTAGCGACGCGCCGGATATCGGACATGCCCGGGGCCGACAAATATTTTGTACCGTCCTGGTCTCCTGATGGGAAATACATGGTGGCGATGGCGCAGAACCCATCACGCATGGTGTTGTATTGGGCGGAGACGAAAACGTGGAAAGACCTGCACACCTTCGATGTGCCCTGGGGGTACTGGGCCTGGGCTAGCGATAGCAAGTCGATCTACATGGGATTGATACAAGGGAAAAATGGAATCTATCAGCTCACGGTGCCCGAGGGCGAATGGAAGCAATTAAGCGGATTGGAGGGGGTGAACGATCCGCAGATCCTTGATTCCTTCATGAGCCTGACGCCGGACGGTCAGCCGGCCATCATGAGCCGGACGGGTGTTGGTCAGATCTATTCGCTCCGCTGGCCGAAGTAAGGATGTATGGAGATGGTCCGCAGGGCGATTTGTCTATCGCAACGAATAGACCCTGCGTTCGCGGATTCCAGATTCCGCAGCCAGACGCTGCCCTGCAGCATCCAAACCCATAACTGCTACGATCTCTAGTTGGTGGATTCTCTCAATGGCGACGACCGCTTACAGCATCGGGCCTCAGCTTCTCGAACGTCGGGCCCGCCTGCAGGCTGCTGCGGGGTCTGTTTCCCCTGGCTATCTCAATAACCTTATCGCCGAGGTGGATGCCGCTCTAAAAAAGATCGATGCTGGAAAATATGGCCTGTGCGAGACGTGTAACGATTCGATAGAAAAAGACCGGCTGGAAGGTAATCCTCTATGCAGATTCTGTCTCGATCACCTCAACGACGCCGAACGGGCGCACCATCAGAAAGACCTGGATCTGGCAACGCAAATTCAATTCCAGCTTTTGCCGCCCAGAGGTCTCGTGCTGGGGAACTGGGAAACACAACATCGCTACGAGCCCCTTGGCGCGGTTGGAGGGGACTACTGCGAAGCGATCCCTCGGGGATCCATCGCGTGGCGCCCAGTCCCTCTTTTTTGCCGTGGGCGATGTGGCCGGCAAAGGGGTGGCGGCATCGTTGCTGATGATGCACCTGAGCGCGATCTTTCGCAGTTTG
>Ga0182015_10006058_pt1 | contig 12271 bp, 13 predicted proteins | sample 712P3MmetaG_FD_120478 | JGI IMG/M metagenome (GOLD analysis project Ga0182015, IMG submission 120478) | Permafrost microbial communities from Stordalen Mire, Sweden - 712P3M metaG | ecosystem: Environmental > Terrestrial > Soil > Wetlands > Permafrost | place: Sweden: Stordalen | collected...
AATTTCCGCGGAATCGGCGGTGCGGTCGACAAGCTGCTGGAACCAGCGACTTATGAACGCATGCGAGCCAACGCCGCGGGGCTGTCGAATCGCGCGGTGTTCGAGATTCCGGATATGTTGGAGTCCATCCTGGGCGGGGTATCATAGTTTTCGGGGTCCTTATGATTACGCGAGTGCGCGCGAGGAATTTCAAAAGCCTGAAAGACGTTGACATACCCCTGGGCCCATTGAACGTCCTCGTGGGGCCCAACATGGGCGGAAAGAGCAATGTCCTCGATTTGTTCCACTTCCTGCAAGAATGCTGGTCTCCGCAGTTCGGGCCTGGAAACGCCCTGACACGACGGCAAGGGATAGACGAGGTCTTGTGGAAGGGAAGTCACGAGCGACTGCTTTCGATAGCCATTGAGTACTTGGAAACCTCCCGCCCCGGTACAGATTTTGCGTACGAACTCAAAATCGGGGCCGGCACCGGAGGATATTTCACCGTTGAAAAGGAGACGCTGACCCTCCGTGAGGAAGGGAAGGGCTACCAGCTTATCGTCAGGGAGAGCGACGGCCGCTGGCTCGAAAACGCAAACTCGTCGAAGCTCGCCTTCATCCCGGCCGAGAGATCGGGAATGGAAACGGCGCCACCCAACTGGGACGGCTACCCTCTGAAGTTCTCCGTCCAGAACTGGCGATTTCATCAGTTCGTTCCCGCTGTGATGAAGCAGGCAAACCAGATGACGGCCGGTAGTGTCCTCGACTTACACGGCTCGAACCTCTCCGCTTGGTTGATGTGGCTACAGACCCGATCGCCTCAGGCCTTCGCCCGCATCGCAGAGGTTGCACGAGATGTCTTTCCGGAAATCCGGGAGGTTCTGACGTGGCCGACGCAGCAAGGGATGGTATATTTGGCTTCCAACGAGCAAGGATTACTCCGCCCCACGCCGCTCTTCCAGATGTCGGATGGCGAACTGGCGTTCATCGCTTATCTCTCGCTCATTCTCGCCCCTGACGACCTGGGCGGTACCTTCGTCTTCATCGAGGAGCCTGAGAACCACTTGCATCCCCGCCTGTTTGAGACGCTCATAGCGTTGTTACGCCAGGTCCAGCAGGAAGTCGCTGACCGAGGTGTTCCACGTTCCCAGATCGTTTTCACGACCCATTCGCCGCTCGTGCTCGATCAAATGAAGATCGAGGAGATCCTATGGGTTGAGAAACGACAGGGCGAGACGAAAGTAATAAGGCCCAATGATAAACCGCACCTCCGGAAACTGGTCGAGGACGAAGAACTGGGTCTGGGCGACCTGATGTTTGCGGGAGCGCTTGGCGAAGAATGAGCGTTTTCGGAATCGTCGTCGAGGGGCCGCGTGACAGTGCGGTGTATCCGGCCATAATCCGAAAAATTCGGCCCGACGTTGAACAGGTAGTGGCGAGGCCGTGTGGCGGCGTTCCGGCCCTCCCTAAGAAGTTTGTGGGGTGGTTGAAACACTTTCAGTACCAGCATCGCATAGACAAGGCGCTGGTCATCCGCGACTCCGGCGGGAAGGACCCGCAGGCCAACGAGGCCGACCTAAATGACCGCTTGAACCAATCGGGTTTCAAGCCGAGATTCCCCGTCCACTTCTACGCGACAAGGTGCATGGTCGAAACATGGCTGCTCGCCGATGAGCAGGCCGTAAGCATGGTCGCTCTCGCGCGCGGCCGGCGCAGTTCGGTCAAACCCGTCAACAAGCGATTGGAAGAAATCATGGATCCAAAGCCCTTATTACTGGAAATGCTCTCCCAAGCGCGCCTCCCGGCTGACGACAAGGTGTACGAAGAGATCGCGTCCGCCGCGGACCTCGACAAAATCGCGGAGCGCTGCCCGTACTTTGCCGATTTCCGTAAGCACGTCCACGCCTGTTAGCTCCCGCCCCAATAGGCCCGTAACCAACTGGAGCGTGCGCTCCGCGCGGTTGAACCGCCGCATGAGGTTGTAATTATAATTTCGACAGTGCCGGCGGATCCTGTCACATAGGCTAATCCGACAGGCGCACAACAGTAATTCCGGTCGCCGGTAAATCGTTGCCGATTGCCAGAATCGGTTCGTGCCGCTCCGTACACGGCGCAGTCTCCGAAATTCAGGGCGGGCGCGATGGCCCTGCCTTTGCCAAATCGCCCAAATGCGGCGATAGCCCGCTTCGCCTGCGGCTGATCGAAGGCAACAACGTCACAAGCCAATCCGTCGATCAATTCATACAGGAGTGGCAGGGCCGCCTCTCAGGAACGCGCCTGAAGGACCATTCCTGCTTCCAGTAGGGAAACCGCCGATGCGATTCGCATCGAAGCCGCCGCAGTTGCACGAAGAAGCGATTCACGACATGGCTCACCGATCAAAATCGCGACCAGCGCCGATGTGTCAATGACCATTATCGCGGAATACCAAAATCGTCGTAGCCCAGGATCTCGTCCGGAGTGCGGGGATCGAGAACCGTCAACGCCCGCATCTTCGCACAAACCGCGTCGATTTTGTCGCGGTCGATGGCCTGATTGGCACTGTGTGCTTGCTCTTCCAACGTGTGGATCACCGCGTCCGTAAGCGTTACGCCCATGCGCGTACAGCGCCGTCTCACTTCTTCATTATAGGGCAAGCCCGGAGGATATACTCAACCGATGCCGGCCTCCGCCAGCCGTCAATGCGACCTGTTACTATTCCCCTTCACATGCATACCGGAAATCCCCGCCTGCGCCACGTCGCGCTCGCCGCAATTCTCTGTACCGTCCTCATCGGTCCCGCCGGAGCCCAGTTCGGTCCGCTGCGGCCCAAACCCACCGGTCCATGGATGAATAAGATCCTGTCTCCCGACCAGCGTGCCGACCTGATCGTCGCGCAGATGACCCTCGACGAGAAGATCTCGCGGCTGCATGGCGGCGGTTGGCAGATGCTCTTCGCGGGCTCCGATGCGCCGCCTTCGAAATCGCTGGGCAATGCCGGCTACATTCCGGGCATTCCGCGCCTGGGCATCCCCGACCTGCAAATAGCCGACGGCCGCCGTAGGCGTCACGCACAGCGCCGCGTTCGGCCGATATTCGACCGCGCTGCCCTCCTGTGTGGCCGAGGCCGCGAGCTGGGACCTCGACGTGGCGCGCGAATACGGCGCGCTCATCGGCACGGAGCTCCGCAACCAGGGCTACAACATGTCGCTGGGTGGCGGCGTCAACCTGGCGCGCGAGCCGCGCAACGGCCGTATCTTCGAATACAAGGGCGAAGATCCGATCCTGGCAGGCAAGCTCGTGGGCGCTGAAATGAAGGCGCTCCAGGAGCAGGGCATCGTCGGCGATATCAAGCACTACGCCCTGAACGACCAGGAAGGCGGCCGTTCGTTTGTCAACGTCAAGGCCGATAAACGAGCCATCCGCGAGAGCGATCTGCTGGCGTTCGAGATCGGCGTGAAGGAATCCGGCGCCGGAGCCGTGATGTGTTCCTACAACTTGGTGAACGGCGACTACGCTTGCGAGAACAGCTACCTGCTCACCGACGTTCTGAAGAAGGACTTCGGTTTCGAGGGATTTGTAGTTTCGGATTGGGGCGGCACGCACTCGACGGCCAAATCCGTCCTGGCGGGCCTGGACATGGAGATGTCCGGCTCCACTTACCTGGCGGACGCGCTCAAGAAGGCGGTGGAGAATGGGGAGGTTCCCGCGGCGCGCCTCGACAACATGGTCCACCGCATTCTGCGCAGTGAGTTTGCCGTGGGCCTGTTTGACCGTGATCCGCAACCCCAGGTTCCGGATGTCTTCCACGGCCTGGATGTGGCGCAGCGCGTGGCCGAGCGGTCTATCGTCCTGCTGAAGAATGCGGACGGACAGTTGCCCCTATCCGTGCGCGTGAAGACCATCGCGGTCATCGGATCGCATGCCGATGTGGGCGTCCTCTCGGGTGGCGGGTCGGCGCAGGTCGATCCGATGGGCGGCAATCCCGTGCCGCAGCCCGCAAACACGGGCATCTTCGATCGCGTGGTCTGGCACCGTTCGGCGCCGTTGAAAGCCATTCGCGATAAGGCGCCGCATGCGGACGTGCAGTACGATGGCGGAACCGATCCGCACGCCGCGGCGCGTCTGGCAAAGGCGTCCGACGTGGCCATCGTGTTTGTCAACCAGCCTTCGAGCGAAGGCAGCGACCACCTCAGCCTGTCACTCCCGAACAACCAGGACGCGCTGGTGAGCGCAGTGGCCGCCGCCAATCCGCATACCGTCGTGGTGCTCGAAACCGGCGGCGCGGTGACCATGCCTTGGATCGGCCAGGTGGGCGCGGCGATGGAAGCCTGGTATCCCGGTATGCGCGGCGCGGAGGCCATCGCCAACGTACTCTTTGGCGATGTGAATCCTTCCGCCAAACTGCCGCTGACCTTCGCTAAATCGGAGGCCGATCTGCCGCACCCGCAACTCACGGTACAACCGCCGGCGAGCGAGGCGGACATGGTTGAGATGTTTCCGGGCTTCAAAGTCAATACCAGAAAGTTTGACGTGGCTTACGACGAAGGGCTGCTTGTCGGTTATAAGTGGTATGACGCCAAGGGTAAAACCCCGTTGTTCCCATTCGGCTTTGGACTCTCGTATACCACTTATAAGTATTCGAACCTGAAGGCATCCAAAGACAGCGTTGCGTTCGACGTGACGAACGCCGGCGCGCGGGCGGGCGCGGAAATCGCCGAAGTCTACGCCACGCTTCCGCAAGCGTCGGGCGAGCCGTTCAAACGTCTGGTAGCGTGGGAGAGAGTGCGGCTGGCGCCCGGTGAATCGAAGTCCGTGACGCTGCGTCTCGATCCGCTTTATCTTTCGATCTTCAACGCGGAAAAGGACGCTTGGGAACTGGTTCCGGGCGAGTATATCATTCAGGCCGGCACGTCATCGCGCGACTTACCCCTGCGCGGCTCTATTCATTTGGACTAACACGCACATGACACGAATTCACACCATCATTCTATTTGCGACCGTAGCTTCCAGCGCGGCCGCGGCAACAGTCGACGAAGTGCGCATCGCAAGCGGTGAGCTGAAGGGGGCGATCGCGGGCGGCGTGGTCGCGTTCAAAGGCATTCCGTACGCCGCTCCTCCCACCGGCCAGAATCGCTGGCGCGCGCCGCAGCCCGCCGCGCCGTGGAAGGGCGTGCGATCCGCCGCCGACTACGCATCCGATTGCATGCAGCTTCCGTTTCCAAGCGACGCCGCGCCGCTCGGCACCAAGCCCGCCGAGGATTGCCTGTACCTGAACGTGTGGGCGCCCGTGCAGCGGCCGTCCGGCAAGCTGCCGGTCATGGTGTGGATCTATGGCGGCGGCTTCGTCAACGGCGGAAGCTCGCCCGCAGTCTACGACGGAACGCATTTCGCCGAGAGCGGCGTGGTACTCGTCAGCTTCAACTATCGCGTAGGGCGCTTCGGATTCTTCGCGTTTCCGGCGCTGACCAAGGAAGATCCCAACGCCCCGCTCGGCAACTATTGTTTCCTCGATCAGATCGCGGCATTGAAGTGGGTGCGCAAGAACATCGCAAAGTTTGGCGGCGATCCGGGCAACGTCACGCTGTTCGGCGAGTCCGCCGGTGGCATGTCGGTGCTCACCATGATGACCACGCCGTTGGCGCGCGGGCTGTTCGAGAAAGCCATCATTGAATCGGGTGGCGGGCGCAGCGGAATCGGGCCGATGCGCCGCGTTAGCGAGTCCGGTCCGAACCTGCCATCGGGCGAAGCGGTGGGGGTCGCATTTGCCGGGAAGGCCGGCATCAAGGGTGAAGACGCCGCGGCGCTGGCCGCGTTGCGCGAGTTGCCCGCCGAGCGTGTCTGCGATCGCCTGAACATGGCGAGCATTGGAAACCCGACGTATGCAGGTCCCATGATCGACGGCAAAATTGTCGCGGAATCGTCCGAACAGGCCCTGCTCGCCGGACATGGGATGAAGATACCGGTGATCGTGGGAGCTAACAGCAGCGACATCGGTTTCTCCTTCGCCAAGAGCATGGACGAGTTGTTCGCACCATTCGGCGGCAACAAGGAAAAGGCAGAGGCCGCCTACGACCCGGACAAATCCGGCGAATTCCGCAAGATCGGCATGCTGGTGGCGGCCGACCGGATGATGATTGAGCCGGCCCGATTTGTGGCGCAGACCATGGCCGCCACGGGCCAGCCCGCGTATGAGTATCGTTTCTCTTACGTGGCGGAGTCCATGCGCAAGCAGTGGAAGGGCGCGCCGCACGCGACCGAGATTCCTTTCGTCTTCGATACCGTCGCAGCCCGCTACATTAAGGATCTGGCGCCCGCGGACGAGGCGGCGGCCAAGGCGGCCTTGGCTTACTGGGTGGCGTTTGCGAAGAGCGGCAATCCGGATGGCGAAGGGCGTCCGCACTGGCCCGCGTATAGCGCCGGCGACGACCAGTTGATGAACTTCACCGATGCCGGTCCGGTCGCGGAGCACGATGCTTGGAAAGCGCGGCTGGACCTGACCGAAGCTTCGTTGCAGAGCAAATGATCCGCAGTGGGCGACCGCCTGAGGTCACCTGACCGTGTGTGGTCAGATCGAGAAGCTTTCGGGGGAGCGCCGCGCCGTCCGGCGCATTCCGCAGAGGTTGGTCCACGCCGTGCAGATGAGAATTGGTAAGCTAAACTTGCACGGGAAGGAACACCATGCACGATGCACATCGGAAAGCCGCCGAGCAGCACGAACTAGCGGCGCACGCCCATCGTACCGCGGCGGAACACAACGAAAAAGGGGATCATGCAACCGCAATCTGGCATGCGGACCGGGCGCTGGACTACTCGGACCAAGCGTACAAGCTTGCGAAGGAAGCCCATACCAAATCAGGGCGGATCGTGAGTATCTGAATATGTCTACTCGATATAACAACGGATCGCATTACGAGAACCATCAACGAGCCGCCGAGTTGCACGACGCCGGCGCGCACGCCTATCGTGTTGGCGAGCAGCATGGAAAGCAGGATCACCTGACTGGGCACGAGCAGTCGCGGCAAGCCCTGGAGCACGTTAACGAGCCTCATCGGCATTCTCAGGCCGCCGGATTCGGACACGATGAGATCGCGGCCCTCGCTCATGAACTCTGGCTAGCCAGAGGCTGTCCGGGCGGATCGCCGCAAGAGGACTGGTTCCAGGCCGTGGAACGATTGCGATCCCGCACTTAACCGCTGCAGGCGGAACCCCTTGCGCCTTGAACGGCATAGGCATGCCGACCGTGTCGACCAATCGGGTGGTCACAGTGGCGCTGCGGTTCCACAGTTTCTCCATATGCAGAAGCACCGCGGTGACAAATATCGAACGTAGCGGGCGTCCCGACGGCTTCAATCGCGACGTCGCGCGGGACGGCCTTTTCTCACCGCCGCTATTGATCGCTGCGGTTGCTCCGAGGCTCTTGGCGGCCTTCAGGCGGTTGTGATCCGTTCGATACTGAAGATCGCAGCCGGGGAGTAGCGTCATCAAAGGCGGCCAACCCGGCAACTCCGCGCCTACAAATGGCGATCATGCCGCCGGCGGGAGCGGGTGAGACTGCGCCGGCATATGGGATGCGTACACGTCCCGGGGAATACCGTTGCTTTCCGCGGGCAACCAAGAAAATCGCTGAGCGGCCCTCAATCGGATTGAGAAATCCGGTCCCGCCGGGCCACTAAAGTGCTGTCCCATGCACCGCAAAATTTCCGCGCCCGCGGCTGCCATTGCCGGAAACAGGCGCATACTCACCCGCGCCAAAGGTTTCCCGGCGCCGCCGGAACTCATTGGACGAAGAATCTACATCTTCCGCGCCCAAAAGGTCATGCTCGATCACGACTCGGCCGGGCTGTATGGCGTGCCCACTTTTCGCCTGAATGAAGCCGTTAAGCGTAACCTCAAGCGCTTTCCGGAAGACTTCATGTTCCAACTCCTGAAGGACGAAGCTCTTTCTTTGACATCGCAAATTGCGATGTCAAAAGGCCGAGGTGGACGGCGCGCGCTTCCATATGCATTCACCGAGCATGGCGTAGCCATGCTGTCGTCCGTCCTCAACAGCGAACGCGCCGTGCAGATGAATATCCCGATTGGCCGCACTTTCGTGAAGCTGCGCGAAGTGTCGGCCACCCATCGGGATTTGGCCCGCAAGATGGAGCAGTTGGAGACGACTCAGAAGGACCATGCGGCGGTCCTCTCGATTGTCTTCGAGGATATTCAGACCTTCGAAGAGAAAGTGATGAGGGGTTTCAAGAGTCTGAAGGCCCCCAACCGTCGGAAGGGGCGCATGGGTTTCATCGCCGAACCACCGGCAGCCGGCCCATGCAAGACCCGCTGATCCCGCCTCTAGCCGCGATCGCCACGGGCATTCTGGCTTCGCGTTTGGTGTCGTTTGAGATTCGCGAGCTATTTATCGTCATAACGGCATTCGGGATCCTGGGCGCCATCGCGTTGTGGCGGCGGGCGCGCGCGCTGGCCGGGGCCTGCTGCCTGCTGGGATTCGTGTTCGCGGGCGCGCTGGGCGATCTGGCACATCGCCCGGATCCCCGCCCGGAGCTGGATGCCGACGGGCGCGAGCCCGTGATCCTGAGCGGCTGCGTGGTCCAGCCACCCGCGCTCTCCGGCGATCGTGAGCGCTTCGTGGTAGAACTGGATCCGGGCGCGCGCGTGCAAGTCACCGCATACGCGCGCGAAGGCCAGCCGCCGCCCGCGTTGCGCTACGGCCAGCGGGTGGAGTTCGAGGCGCGCGTGCGGCGGCCGCGCAATTTCGGCAATCCCGGCGCGTTCGACTACGCGCTCTATCTGGCGCGCCACGATATCTATTGGACCGCATCCATGAGTTCCGGCGGCGAGGTCACCGTGCTGCCCGGTCCGTGCGGATCGCGCTTCCAGGCCGCTATCGTGGGCCTGCGCGTGATGGCTCTCGATCGCCTGGCGCAACTCTACCAAGGCAAGCCGTATGAGACCGGCATGATGCAGGCCGTCATGATCGGTGAAACCTATCAGGTGCAGCGCGTCTGGACGGAGCAGTTCCGCAACACGGGTACCTACCATGCGCTGGTAATCTCCGGCACGCACACGGTGGTGTTGGCCGCCTTCCTGATGCTGGTGCTCCGCCTCTGCTTCGTGCGGCGCGAGGCGGCCCTGTTCGTCACCTCGGCGCTGTTATGGCTGTATGCGCTGGTGACCGGATGGGGATCGCCATGCGTGCGTTGCGCCGCCGGCTTCACTCTGTTTGCGATCGCCAGCTATTTCGCGCGGCAGCGGCGCATCCTGAACATCCTGGCAGCGGTGGCCATCGGCTTCCTGGTGCTGGATCCCGAGCAAATGTTCGAGGCCAGCTTTCAACTCACGTTCCTGGCGGTGGGATTCATCGGCGCATTCGCTACGCCGGTGTTGGAGCGCACCTCGTACTCGCGCGCCCGCGCACTAGCGGACCTCCCGGATACCGGCCGCGATCTGCACCTAGCGCCGGTGGCCGCGCAGTTCCGCGTTGAGATGCGGCTACTTGCCGAAACGTTGCGGCTGTGGGCCAGGCTGCCGGAGCGCGTTAGTTGCCTGGCCATCGGCATTCCGGCGCGCGTGCTGTTCTACGCATTCCAGCTTGCGGTGGTGTCGGCCATCGTGCAACTGGGGCTGGCGCTGCCCATGGTGGTGTACTTTCATCGCATCGGATTTTCGGGAGTGTCCGCCAATACGGTCGTGGTACCGCTGATGTGCGCCGTGATTCCGGTCGGCTTCATCGCCATATTCACCGGCTGGGGATGGGTGGCGAAGGCCGCGGGATGGCTGCTGGCAGCATCGCACGCGGTGGTCGCCTGGCACATGCACCTGGAACCAAACTGGCGAATTCCGACTCCGCCGTTGTGGCTGGGAATCGCCATCGGCGCCGGGCTGATCCTGGCCGTGGTGGCCGGCCGCGCGGGCTGTTGGTGGTTCACAGCCGCCGCGGGCGCGTTGGCAGTATTGCTGGCGTTGCTGCTTGGGCATCCGTTCGCGCCCGAAATCGCGCGCAACACGCTGGAGATGACCGTGGTGGACGTGGGACAGGGCGATAGCATCCTGCTAGCCTTCCCGGATGGCAAGCTGATGCTGGTGGATGGCGGCGGCATCCCCACCTTCGGGCGGCGCGCGCCCGCGCAGATGGATATCGGCGAAGACGTGGTATCGCCCTACCTGTGGGACCGTTCCATCGGCCGCATCGACGTGATGGTATGTACGCATGCGCATGCCGATCACATCGGCGGGCTGCCGTCGCTGCTCGACAACTTCCACGCCAGGGAGCTATGGACCGGCGCGAATTCGGATAACCCCGCATGGGACGCTTTGCGGGATCGCGCGCGCCAGGACGGCGTGCGCATCGTGCCGCTGCATCGCGGCCAGCGCTTCAACTACGGTGGCGCGGAGTTGGAGGTGCTGGCGCCTGCGCTGGATTATGTGGCCAAAGAGGCGCCGCACAACAACGATTCGCTGGCCTTCCGCGTGACCTTTGGCCGCCATTCGTTCCTGTTGAGCGGCGATATCGAGCGGCAAGTCGAAGCGGAGTTGGTTGAAGAGGGCCTGTTGCACAAGACGGACGTGCTCAAGGTGCCGCACCACGGCAGCAAGACCTCCAGCACGGCTGCGTTTCTGGATCTGCTGCAGCCGGCTTTCGCGGTAATGTCGGCGGGCTTTGAGAATTCTTACGGGCACCCGCACGCCGATGTGCTGATGCGCTACGCAGAGCGGCAGGCGTGTGTACTGCGCACCGATCTGGATGGGCTGGTCACGGTGCGCAGCGACGGACGGAGGCTGGAGACGGATATGGGGCGCTGGTCGGGGGATTTGGGCAGCGCTCCGGGGGCGCTGTTACCGCGGACTTTCTGAAACCATCTTTCTACGATTGCGGCCCGACTTCGGAAATGCCGGACAGGACCACAGGGCCGCCGTCGGGAAATGCAGCTACTTAGGGCAACAATATACTTGCCTTACCGCGTCATTCCGGGGTATGCTGGAAGGCGGCGTGACAGGCTGGCTGGTCGTGGTGTGCCTTTTTGGGCTGGTGCTCGTGACGGGGCAGGATTTATTGCGGAGGAGCGCCGTCGCCGTCGCCTACGGAATTCCACTGGACACAGTCGTTAGCGTAGGCCGTATTTGGGAGGCCGGAGAAACTCCACCACGAGCAGAAGCGCCCCCAGTGTTTGCCGAATTGATCAGTGTAGATGGAATAGCCAAAAACCGACAGATAGGTATGGCCGTCAATGAGACTCTGAATCTCAGTATCGGTAAGCGCGCGCCGATTATCTCCGCTCATCAAAAACGCGGGAAATTCAATATGGTCGCCGGGGAAGAGCGTTCCAATATGAAGGTGCTCATGGAATGGTGGCTTCAGCGACGGTGCACTAGCAGCAGGAACAATCTCTATCGTAAGTTCTATGTCAAGAGTCAATGCAGTACTCTTGCCGAAATTAGTGGTCGTAGTTGCCGCTTGAAAAATACTACGACTAAGTTCTGGGCGTACAAACCCGGTCTTAATCCAACATCGCTGGTCAACCTCAAAATTGTGCCGCAAGTCGCGCCATTGAAGATAGGTTATCAAAGCGTATCCTATACCGGCGAATATGCCTATTCCCTCAAAAATCCTCCACCATGGTATAGCGTGCTGGAGTACGTACTTGGCTTTTGCGGCCTTGAGTGGGGGTGGGTTAACTTCCGAAATGGAAGACACATACCGATTAGCCCCATCATCTTCTTGGCTGGGTGTTGTTTGGTCGTCTGTGGGTTGTTTGTGCTGCTTCCATGGAGCGTCGTCTATTAGCCTATGGAGCGACTTCTCAAGTTGTGTGACTCTCTGGGCAATCGCCTTAGTTGCTTTGTCCATCAGGAGGATTCGACTTTAGGCTTCCGCCCCGGCGCGTTAGGATTACCGGCCCGTGGTGAACGTTTCTTCGCTCTGCGCACCTTGCGGTCTAGCGCGGACTTCGGCACGGCGAGGAGCCGCTTCATGACGGTTTTGAAGTGCGCAAATTCCGGCTGCGCTTCAAACTCTTCCGCCGTCAGCGGAGGGCGGATCTCTTCCCCCGCCCCTGTCTCTTCCATGGGTATCGGCCCGTCAGCCATGAGCGATGCATCCTTCCATCTTGCCAGTCAGTTGCTTGTAGGTAACCCGGCGTCCAACGATCTGTTTCATGACCGTGCAAAACCTTTCCGCGTCCGTAAAGGAGCGGTAGTTATATCGAAAGCTCTGTTCATCGAGATACCGGAAAAGATGAAACGGTTCGACGCTGATGTACGTACCGTGGAGCGCGCGCTTCAAGAGGCTCCAGATGAAGGGGCCGCCAAT
>Ga0182015_10006059_pt1 | contig 12268 bp, 13 predicted proteins | sample 712P3MmetaG_FD_120478 | JGI IMG/M metagenome (GOLD analysis project Ga0182015, IMG submission 120478) | Permafrost microbial communities from Stordalen Mire, Sweden - 712P3M metaG | ecosystem: Environmental > Terrestrial > Soil > Wetlands > Permafrost | place: Sweden: Stordalen | collected...
CTGCGGAAGATGGCCGATGCGGATTCCCTTGGAAATGGCGGCCGATCCCGCGTCGATGGCGAGTTCGCCGAGAAGAACTTTGAAAAGGGATGTCTTTCCGCTGCCGTTGTCGCCGATCAATCCGATTCGTTCGCCGCGATCGATGGTGAAATCGAGCTTGTCGAACAGGATACGCCTGCCGAAGGTTTTTTCGATTTTATTAAGCGTGGCGATGGACATTGATGTGGAACTATACGGCGGTTCGGTTATCGAGAGATATAATGAGGCTCCGGATGTTTCGGCTCTGGTCCATGCCCCATAAGATAACAGCAATGACCGCGAAGCTCGCGTTAACGATCACTATTCTTTTGGGTGGATGCGCGCAGGTGCAATTCGAAGCCACCCCTGCCGGAAGCCAGCAGGCAATTCTTGTTGGGAATTCACAGGATGTTTTCATTGCCGGCAAGCCGCTGGAATATCGGATGCGGGCGGTGGATGGGCATTTAGTGTTCTGGATTGACAATCCGACAAGTGAGCCGGCGGAATTGCTGGGGGATAAAAGCGATGTCGTCGATCCGGGGGGCGTATCGCATGCGCTTCGCGGTCAGATCATTGGCGCGCAATCTTCAATCAAGCTGATATTCCCGCCGATGCAGGAACCGGCGGAGGAGCCGCCGCCGAATCCGGCGGCGCCCGTCAGCCCTTACGACCGGCCCGGATTTATTCCGATTCCCGACATCTTGAGCGGACCGGACGAAAACAATTTCATTTGGCAATGGGACGATGAGCTGGATATTCAACTGAATCTTTTTTTCCGGCAGGACGGCCTTCGGTTCGAGCAGCATTTTTCCATTCTCCGCGAGCGGAAATAATCGATTCGGGAAACCAAAGCGCATGATGTGGTGGTGCATCGTCTTCTTTGCGGTCGTGTTGATCGGCGTGACCAAGAGCGGTTTCGGTTCGGGCGTTGGGCTGATGATCGTTCCAATGACCGCGATCGCGATGGGCCACATTCCCGGGCGCGGGTCGGAGGCGGCGCTGGGATTGCTTCTGCCGCTCTTGATCGCCGGTGATTTGATCGCCGTCTGGCAGTATTTCCACCTTTTTTTTCCGAAGAATTCGCAAGATCCGCTGGCGCTGCACCTGCAGGCGCGGCGCGTCATCGGCCGGCTTATGCCGGGGACGATCGCGGGGGTTTTGCTGGGGTGGTTGCTTCTGGATCTGATTCGTTCCCGCGGCGATATGGTGAACGCGCTCATTCGCATCGAGATCGGATTCGAATCTATTCTGCTGGTATCGATTCACTGGTGGCGGATTTATCGCGGCGTTCCGCATCGGCTGCTGCCTGAACCATTGCGGTCATATCTCACCGGGGCTTTCGCGGCGGTCAGTTCCACCCTGGCGCATGCGGCCGGGCCGATCATTGCGATGTACCTGCTTCCATTGCGTCTGGACCGGGAACTTTATGTCGGAACCTGCGCGGCTTATTTCTTCATCCTGAACACCGCCAAGCTGCCGGCCTATTACGCCAGCGGACAATTCGTCCACGCGCAATTCTCCTTCACGCTGCGATTTTTGCCGCTGGTGGTCATCGGCGCGATTTTCGGGCGGTGGCTCGTTCGACGAATGAGCGACACTTTGTTCACCCAGATTGTTTACATCGTCACGTTTGCGCTGGGATGGTACATTCTGGCGGATGGAATCCTCAGGCTCTTCGGCCGGCACATCGCCTGATCCGCGCATGCTGGGCATCCTCAGCGATACGCACGATAATGTCGCGGCGGCGGCGGCGGGGATTGCCGCGCTTCGCGAGGCGGGAGCGCAGTTCCTCATCCACTGCGGCGATGTGGGCGGGGAACAAATTCTGGATCTTCTGGCCGGTATTCCGTGTGTTTTCGTCTGGGGCAACAACGATTTCGACCGGGCGTCGCTGAAGCGTTATGCGGCGGGGCTGGACATTCAATGCGGCGACGATTTCGCGCGGCTGGAATTCAGAGGGAAAAACCTGGCCGTCACGCACGGGGATAATTTGAAACTTCTTCGGCAGGCGATCCAGGGGGATTCACGCTACGACTATATTTTCATCGGACACAGCCACATTCCGGCCGATGAGCGTCACGGCAATGTACGCATCATCAATCCGGGGGCACTGCACCGCGCGGCGAAAAAGACCGTTGCCGTGCTTGATCTCGACACCGGCGCCGTGCGGCATCTGATAATAAAAATTTAATCCGGCAGACGAATTGGCGGCGGTCCTACAATCCAATGCGATGGATTCGAATGCTCTTCAATGGAAAGTGCGTGAATTCCACCCGGCCGACCTACCGATCTGCCGGAAGCTTTACGTCGAGGGACTGCTGGGGGGCAAGCTCGCCGAGAATGATACGGGGCTGGATATCGACGACATTGAATCGGTTTATATGAATACCGAGGGCAACCATTTCTGGGTGGCGGAAAACCTGGAGGGCCAGATCGTCGGGATGATCGGGGTGCAGCATCACGATCAGGGCGTTGGCCAGGTTCGCCGTTTGCGGGTCGCCCAGGATTATCGCCGCCGGGGCATCGGAAAAGCCCTGCTTGAGACGGCCATCAGTTTCTGCCGGGAAAATCAATATCTCAAAGTGGCGATGGATACTTTTGCCGAGAGAGTGATTGTTGTCGAGATGTTTCAGAAGCTGGGATTTGCTCACGGCGGTACCCGCCATTCCGCGGGGCGAGATTTGCTGTATTTCTATATCGATTTGTATGCCGGGCCTCCTCGTAAGGATAAGGAGGATGGCTGGGAAGACGGAGGAATTGCGCCGATGGGCCGAGCTTAATCGACGTTCACCTTTTCCATCGGTTCCTGATCGGGATGATAATCGTGGAACAGCTTGCCGATATCCGCAGCCATCTCGTCGGCCATTTTCGCGCGGAGGGAGTCTTCGGTTGTGTCGGCGTTCTGGGGAGTCCAATTGGTGGTGATCTGCACGTCGTCGCTTGGAGCATCGGCGGGCCAGCGGGTGTCGCCGGTGGATGAATCGACGATTTTTACGATGGCGTTCATGTGTCCGCACATCTGTCCGCTGCCGGGCGGTTTTACGATCTCGGATCGCCAGATATTCACGTATAACACTTGCCGCGCGCCAACCCGGCGGCCGATATCGGCGATGGTCATCGGCGTGTATTGCTGCGGGCCGGCATCCTTCAGGCGTTCCAGCGCCTGCTGATCCACCAGCGTCGCGATTTTGGAATCCGTCAGGGTCTTTCGCAGCACCAGTGTCATGTGCTGGGTTTCGATGCCGGAATCCAACGAAAGTCCGTAGCTTTCAACGAGGACCAGCATCGTGTCCGTCTTATTCGGAACATATTTTGCGTTGACCGTGGAGCCGGTGGTTCGGGAAGCTATTACTCCGGCCGGACCGCAACCGGCCAGCATCCAGAGAGCTGCGGCAGTCAGAGTGAATCGCACGAGATTGAGCGGGTTACATGCCATGATCTTCGTCCGGCGGGTGGGTGACAAAAAGTTTTCCCAGTTCGGTGGTGAGCGCATCGAGTGATTTCCGGTAGACCTGATCATCGGCCAGATTGGGCAGCCCTTCCGGCGGCGCATTCGGCGGATAGACGGCACTGATGTTATCGTTTTCGTAGCCGATTTTTGTTCTGCCACCGGCGATTTCCACGACTTTCACATCCGCCACCGCCTGGCCGCGCGAAAGATCAACCGAATCGTTGGGATGCAGCGTCAGGCTTTGCACTTCGATATAAATCAGACGGGTGGAAGGAAGCCGCAGGGCAATCTGCTCGGCCGAATCGGATTGATATTCGGGATGTGCCTCCTGAAAGCGCAGCACGCGCCCCAGATCCAGGAACGTGGTTCCCTTCAGTTCATCCACATTGGCATCGACGCCCTGCTGCAGTTTGGCTTCGAGGCTGCTGGCGACATCGGCACAGATATTGGGATGATCCACGGTAAGCCCCTCATCAGCCCAGACCATAATGGCAACACGCTGGCCTTTAAGGCCGGTGTAGACAGGGGCGATGGTTTCCTCGCCGACGATTTTTGAGGTTACGACGCCTAAGGAATCGCAACCCGCGCACATCAATGTCATCAGAGGCGCGAGCAATATCAGCGCACAATGAAGAATTCGCCCGTACCGCGACCGATCAAAAGACATATTTCGGCTCCTCGGCAAATCCCGGGCGAAAACGTCACACGCGCCATCCGTCGATGCCGTGAAGGTGAATGAAAATCTTCCAGGCCCAGGCGGCCACCGCCAATGCCATAAACAAGGGAATATAGTATCGGCTTGGTCCGAGCGCAATCAACCGGTAGACCGATCGTCCGGTAATTGCGACATAGAGGCCGGCCCAGAACGTAACGGTCGCTGCGAGGGCCAGCAAGGCTCCCATCGGCTGAACGTAGATGCTGGCGGGAAAATTCCCCCTGGCAAACCAGGCGAAACTGGTTGTCATTCCGCAACTGGGACAGGGCAATCCGGTTCGCAATGCGAACTGGCATTGGTCCAGCCCCAACTGGGTATGCGTTCCCATTCCGGTCGGGCTTGGAACCAGTCGCGCGGCGATGAGCATCAATGAAAGACAGGCGGCACAAATCGTCAGCCATAGAATCCGTCCCCACGCTCCAACGCTGACCGATTCAATCCGGGGCGAGAATATTGGTGGAACCTGCGAAGAATTCATTGCGGCAAAATACCGCGTCGAGGTGTTGATTACCATGGTGAGTGCGCAACGACTGGGCAGCGAACGTTCCGAGGCGGCGGCCAACTTTCAACCGCGATTTTTAAGAAAACGGGGACAATTCTTATCGTATGCCATTTTAATGAATCATGTTACGCAAGGGTGCAATCATCGCGTAGATGGATGCTCTTTGCCCGATTTGGCAGCGGTATCATATTTGCAATTTGGGAGTCTTGGGATGTTACCGCCGGTGCGGAATACATCATAATGGGACCTGGATTATTAAAATGGGATATATAAATACCTTGCCAATTGACATTCAATCGCCCGACCATAACATCCGATAGATGAATTGACATAGGATTTGCCTTACAGAACGGTCAGGCAAATTAACCGATATTTTAGGAAAATTTGATTCAATTTAACAATTTGACGGTTATCATTGTCGATTCTTGCTGACTTTGCATGCATTACGATTTTGCACTTGATCCTCGTTCCAATTTGTTTGGGACATGGATGAAATGGCCTTTCAGAACGAAAGCGTATACGGCTTATGCGCGTTTTTATGCTCGGTTGGGAGTTCCCGCCTTTCATCAGCGGTGGTCTGGGGACCGCTTGCTATGGGCTAACCAAAGCGATGAGCGGATTGGGCACGGACATTATGTTCGTCCTGCCGCGGCCCGTAACCACTCCGTTTTCGACACACGTCCGATTGGTGAGCCCGCGGCCTGGGTCGCCGCTGGCGTCGCCGAGCACTGAATTCCGCCTCGATGAATTTGAACACGTCACCTTTCGCACGGTTGACGCGCAGATGGTGAATCCTTATCAGACCTCGACCCAATACGGCACCGAACGGGAGCAGGAAAAAAAGGCGGAAGCCATTCGATCGCGGGCGCTGAAGGCGACGCAGGTTGATTCGGGGCTCATGCCGGCAATTCCACCAGCAAAGCCATCGGGCGCCATGCCCGGCTTTATCGGCGCCGGCGGGACCGCGGGGAATTCTCCGTACGCGGGCGATCTCTTTTCGGAAATTCAGCGATATGCCGCCCTGGCGGGTGAAATCGCCCGGCAGGAATCGATCGATGTCGTGCATGCGCATGACTGGATGACGTTCCCGGCGGGGATGGCGGTTGCCGGCGTCAAGGGAGTTCCTCTGGTCGTTCATGTCCACAGCACCGAATTCGATCGCTCCGGTCTGCATATCGACCAGCGGATTTACGACATCGAACGGCGCGGCATGCACAGCGCGATGAAGATCATCGCCGTCAGTCATCTCACGAAAAACCTGATCACTCACCACTACGGCATCGATCCGTCGAAGGTTGAAGTGGTGTATAACGCCATCGAATCGAACGGCAACGGCGTGGAAGCGGAGAAATACAACATCCGCAAGGATGAGAAAATCGTTCTGTTCCTCGGCCGGATAACGATGCAAAAGGGCCCGGAATATTTCCTTGCCGCGGCGAAGAAGGTTCTGGAGGTCATGGACAACGTGAAGTTTGTCATGGCCGGGTCCGGCGACATGATCCGCCGCACCATCGAGATGGCCGCGAGCATGGGGATTGGCCAAAAGGTGCTGTTCACCGGCTTCCTTCGCGGCAACGACGTGGAACGGGTCTTCAAAATGGCCGACCTTTATGTCATGCCCAGCGTCTCCGAGCCGTTCGGCATCGCGCCGCTGGAGGCGATGAGCCATGACGTTCCGGTGATTATTTCCAAGCAATCGGGGGTCTCGGAAGTGCTTACCCACGCGCTGAAAGTGGATTTCTGGGACATCAACGAGATGGCCAACAAGATCATCGCGGTTTTGCGGCACCCGCCGCTGGCGACGACGCTGCGCGAGCATGGCAGCTTCGAGGTGCGCCGGCTGAGCTGGAGCGACGCGGCGCGATCCTGCATCGGGGTTTACGAAGAGGCCCGCCATGCCATGAATGGCCGCCTTCACGCATAGTTTCTCTCCGGTCCATCCAGGTTTAGAATTAGTCGCTGTCGCGGCATGAGCGCGAATCCGTCGATATATATCTGCAATATGGTTGATACTCCCCTATCCAACGCGCTTCCCCGGCTCGACGGGCCGTCCCGACCGCGCGGAGCGGGCCTGCTGCGATTGATCGGAGTATTCAAACTCTTCAAGGGTGTTTTTCTTATCGCCGGAGCAATCTCGGTTTTTAATCTGATTCATAAGAACATCGCGGAGGTTATTATTCGATGGCGGGACAGGCTTCATCTGGCGCCGGGGAATCATCTCATTGAGCATCTGCTTGAAAGAGTGTTGACCATAGACAAGCGGCAATTGGTCGTGGCGGGAATAGTTCTGCTGATTTACGCGACCATGTTCCTCATCGAAGGGGTCGGCCTTCTGCTTCTCATGCATTGGGCCGAGTGGATGACGGTCATCACCACCTCGGGGCTGATTCCGATTGAAATTTTCGAAATGATCCGTCGTCCAAGCTGGCTGAAGGCGCTGGCAATGGCCGTCAACATCGGGATCGCGATTTATCTTTTCGAGCACGTCCGCCGCGAGGCTGCCGAGGGACATCGCCGGCGCGAGATCAATTCCATTTGAACGAAACGGGTATCTGCACGTCAGGATGGAGGCTCTTGTGGACGGGGCAGGTCATGGCGGCGTTCTCCAATTTTTGGCGCTGCTCCGGGTTGAGCGATAGCGGCACGCGGAACGTGACGGCGAGCCGTCCAATGCGCCGCGGCGCGGGCGTCATTTCTTTCGTGACGGTGACCGTTGTGCCCGAAAGATCGATCTCCATGCGCTGCGCGGCGATGCCCATGAGTGTCAACATGCATGTGCCCAGCGCGGTGGCGACGAGGTCCGTGGGGGAAAAGGATTCGCCGTTTCCCATGTTGTCCTTGGGCGCATCGGTGAGCAGCGTAGCACCGGAATCTACATGTGTGGCGCGGCAGCGCAATTTCCCCTGATAAGCGATTTGAATTTCAACCATCTGCTTTTCCTTTCGCGAAAAGAATGCTTCGCACATGCGGCAAACAAGCGATTTGCCCCGTTAATCAGGGGCGTTTAGGCATTTTAGCGGCGAATGCGCGCGAATAGTGCAACTCAAAAAATTCTTATTTTTCGCGGGTTTTCGGCTTGCGATGAATTTCGCATTGTTCTATTTGGATGAGAAGTTATTCGGGACTTGGTCCGGGCAGGGCCAGGTATGTTCCCGATCTTCTAAGTAAAGACTTTTCTCTCAATAGGAGAAGCAATGGCACGAGGTAATCGTACCAGGGGATTTTGCACCCTTGTTCCGAACGATAATTTGAGGGGCTCCAAGCGAAATGTTTACCGCGATGCCCGCGGACGGTTCGTCAGCCGCGCCGCATATTTCACGGGGCTGGAACCGCTGGAATCAAGAATGATGCTGAGCGCGTCGGCACTTGTTAACGGAACGCTTACGTGCACGGGGATAGACGGCCAAACCAATACCATCAACGTGGAACTGGCCAACAACGCTACCTCCGTGGTGGCAACGGTGGATGGGACCAGCGCCACGTTCGCGGCTTCGCAGGTGAAATCACTGGTGATTGATGCTGGCAGCCGGTCCGATTCAATCAATGTCGATCCGAACCTTGGCATTCCTGAAACCCTTTGCGAAGGCAACGGCGCGCCTGCCCCGCAGAGTTCCGGTGGCACAACGCCAACACCTACGCCTACGCCTACGCCCACGCCGTCTGATCCGAATTCATCCGGTTCAACCGGTTCATCCGGCACATCCACGGGAAGCGATGGAAGTGGTTCGTCTGGATCAAACTCTTCCGGATCGACCTCTTCGGGATCTTCCGGGTCAACTTCATCGGGATCGGGTTCATCGGGTTCGTCCGGGTCAAATTCTTCGGGGTCAAATTCATCGGGATCAACTTCAACGGGATCAGGTTCAGGCGGCTCGACGTCCGGTGGCAGCGGCTCGACGACTTCGCCGAAAAGTTCCGGTAAGACATCCAAAAAGAAACATTCGAAGGGTGGCTCCTCGGGCAGCGGATCGTCTGGTTCCAGCGGCGGCTCTTCCGGGACGGGCAGCGGTTCATCCGGGTCGAGCGGTGGTTCGCCCGGGTCCACTGGCACACCCGATCCGACACCAAGTCCCAGCGATGATCCGGCGACTCCTGGTGCGGTGATCACAATGACCACGCCTTCGACCGTTCTTCCCATGGAGTCCGTGAATGTTCAGGCGGTTAACTCCACCTTTGGCAGCGGAACTGACATCAACAGCACGATTGCATGGGATTTCGGCGATCCGGGATCGGAATACAATGACCTGAACGGCTTCAATGCCGCGCATGTTTACGCCAATCCGGGCACCTATACGATTACCCTCGCCATCACCACGCCGGATGGTTATGTCGGTGTTTCCACGCAGACCGTCACCGTGGGCAATGACAATCGCCCGACCGTGGAAATCGCCGCCGGGCAGTCGCTTCCGACATTCCAAAGCAATACTCGTTATCTGCTTCAGGATGGCGGAACGTGGGACGTCGACAATTCCGATCTGAATTTCGCGGGATTGCAGCACGTCTATCTCGGTTCTTACGGCAACGGTTCACAACCTGTTATCAAATATATAGGGAAAAACCTTAATGGAATGGTCACGTTCAGCTCCGATGCTTCCGGCATCACCATTCAGGGTTTGACGTTCGACTCCAAATATACCTCGGACGATTCAGGCCAGGACGATGCCATACAGCCGTCGGGAAACGACCTTGCCTTCATCGGAAATACCTTCCTGAATATCCAGGATGATTTCAACCTGAACGGCATTCCGTCGAACGTGCTGATTCAGGACAACAGTTCGCCGAACGCGAATGACCTCGATGGCTATTTCGCATGGGTACAGGGAAGCGATATTGCCGTGATTGGCAATTCCGTCGCGAACTCCATTGACCAGGCCGATTTCAGGATTGGCGGAGCAAACGACGTGTTGGTTGCCGACAACAACTTCGCCAAGACAACGATGATCGGCGGCGTGACCTACAAGAATTGCATGTCGATCCAGTGGGTTAACTATGCCTACGTCATCGGAAACACGCTGACCAATGGTCCCCTCATGGTCGGCCCCATCGGCACCGACGCATCGCAGGACCCCACGGATGCCAGCGCGATGAACGTGGTGGTGGATTCCAACACGCTGACCAGCGAAAGCCTGGACATCAACCCGGAAGCCATCAACACGATGGTGAGGAACAACGTCATCAACAATCCGAACGCCTTCGGCATCTACATTAATGCCACGGAAATTGGCGGCGGATATAACTGGGTGGTGCAAAACCTCTGGATCGAGAACAATACCGTCGCCGAGACAACCGAGGATGGCGGTTTCCTGCAAATTGACGAAGGGGAAGCCGAGAATGTTGTCGTGGATAACAACGTCTTCTCCGATTCCAATTTGACCATGGGAGACAACGAATCGGCATACATCGTTGATACCAACAACGATGTGAGCAGTTTCTCGCAGATTCAGAACAATGTGTGGGGCGCATACTCACAGATTTACAGTTGGAACCAGGGCGGCGTCTTTTATGTGGGTTCGAGCCCGGGGCTTCAAGCCGATTGGGTAACTCCCGCGCAGTGGGAGAAGGAATCGCTCAGCGGCGGCGGGAGTCCGACGGGAGATGTTTATCAGAGCATTCCGGACGGAACGTATCAGGTGAGCGTCGATGGCTTCACGGCCGGATCGAGCTTATAGGGTTCGTTGCACTTCGACTCGTCTAATTCGAGTTCGCCGATCGGTGGCGAAGCTCGTCGATCTCCCTGGCCATCGCGGCGGCAATTGCCGCATGGCCATCGTGGTCGAAATGCGTGTAGTCGAACGGCACATAAAGACTGGCGAATCGATGCTGCGTTCCGGCGATTTCCTCACGCTCATTTCGCAGGGCCATTAGCGCGTCCACGCACGCTATTCCGTTTTGCCGGCAGATTAGTTCGAACCGGGCGGACGGGTCGATGGTAAGCCGCCAGCGCGGGACATCTTTCTCGTTATCCAGGATCGAATCCGACAAATCGAATCGCGACGGACCGAAAGCCACAACAAGGACCGCCCCGCGGGCGGCTACGTCGTCGCGCAGCAAGATCAGTTCCCGCGAAAAAAGATCCCATGCATCGTCCGCCACGCGGGGATCGAGATCCGCCTGCCGCCAACCGTGAGCGAGCATTGCACCGAGCGGCAACGCCGGATCGGGCAGTTCATGATCCTGCAGTCCAATCCAATACATCGCACGCTGGGAATTCAATGAGAAGAATCCCGGCAGGCACAATTTATGAACTTCGTAATCGAGAGTTTCCTGAAACTGCTGGAATTTTGAAACGCGTCGATTGGAAAACTCGCCGGTTTGGATTACCGGCTGGGCGTTGCGATTGATCCATGCCCATGAAACCATGTTTCCGCTTGCCAGCAGCGTGACAACGTCAGCATTGTATTTGTGCCAGTTGGCATCGTAACTCAACCGAATCGATCGCAAACTCCAGCCTGGCTCGCCCCGATTGATTGCGGATACGGGCCGTTTTGAACCGTCTTGTAAAAGCTCCCCGAGTTGCAAAGGCCAGGTATCGAATGCGCCCACGCCAGTGCCGAATGTGGTGGAATCGCCCAATCCAAGAACGCGCAGCTCGCCCGTCGGTTTTTCTACGGGAACGAGGGGGCCGCGATATCCATCGGAATTAAAATCCAGCGGCTGCGATCCGGTGTAGAGCCGGTCATACAAATTTCGCCGATATTCCGGCGCCCAGATCTGCAACACGATTTCCAATATCACGAGCCCGACAAGAATGATTCCCGCATCCCATAGCAGCGGGCGGATGATCTTGCGCCATCCGCGCCGGCATTCGCACGATTCCGCAGCCTGCTGCGGGGCTTCGAGGATGGCATGGACGCCGTATTGCATATTTTCGATGCTTTCGCCGATCTAAAACTGAAAGTAAATGAACTCCGGATTTCCGGCCTTGGCGAACGCCAGCATAAAGAACGTCGCGCCGCCATACGCCACCCAACGCGCCAAAACGGGGCGGTTGTCGATTAACGCGATCCAGGCTTTTCGCGTGGCCAGCAGTTCGGCGGCAAGGACCGCGAAAAGATAGATCAGCGGTCGATAATCCGCCGGCATGTTCCCCGGCGCGGCCAGGACGATGCGCTTGAAAATGAGAAACGCAGTGTGCATGTCCTGCGCGCGGAACAAAATCCACGATGCGCACACCACGTGGAAAGTGATTATCCATCGCAATAGCCGCCAGCCCATTTGCGGCGGCGGTTTTTCGCTGACATTGAACCGGCGCTCGAAACACATGGCGGCCCCGTGCAAACCGCCCCAGACAATAAAGCTCCACGCGGCACCATGCCAGAGACCGCCCAAGAGCATGGTGATGAGCAGATTGACGTAAGTACGGATTTTTCCGGCCCGGCTGCCCCCCAGAGGGATGTAAAGATAATCGCGGAGCCATTTGGATAGCGTGATATGCCACCGCCTCCAGAATTCCTGAACGGAGGCGGCCAGCATGGGACTCCGAAAGTTTACCGGCAACCTATAGCCCAGCAGTCGCGCCATCCCAAGCGCCATGAGACTGTAGCCGGCGAAATCGCCATAGATCTGGCAATAATAAAGAAAC
>Ga0182015_10006060_pt1 | contig 12267 bp, 11 predicted proteins | sample 712P3MmetaG_FD_120478 | JGI IMG/M metagenome (GOLD analysis project Ga0182015, IMG submission 120478) | Permafrost microbial communities from Stordalen Mire, Sweden - 712P3M metaG | ecosystem: Environmental > Terrestrial > Soil > Wetlands > Permafrost | place: Sweden: Stordalen | collected...
CAGGAGTTCAAGCTCGCCCTCGAAGGGAGCCGGGCCATGGCCCGGCTCCCTTCGCCAACCATAACCATCAACACAACTGAGAAACTCCAGTTATGAATGGTTGAGAAAAAGGGGGCAGGTCAGTGTCATCCATGCACTCGGCGCAGAGTGCGACTGTCTTCTATAATCCGGCCATGCCTGCCTACGTGGTCCGCATCCAACCCAAGCGTGTTGACGAAACGCCTGTCGGCCATCTCATTGATTACAGCGATAGGCCGGATTGGAATTTTGAGGTGTTCGAGGCCGCCGATAATTGGCGAGAGGTTCTGGCAGGAATGAATGTCACCGTGGGCGTTCACCAATGTCAGTTTGAAGTTGAGGAATTGCAGCCAAATTCATTTGCAATAGTCTGCAAGACTCACCCGAAGAAAGAAAACGGGTGACCGCCCGCGCTCTGTTTGCGCTCCGTCATGTTGGTGCGCTCCATCCGCGCTCTGTTTATCTGTTTTAGGTTGTTTTACGTGGTCTTAGGTGTCATCCGCTGCTCTGCATGTTGTTGAAAATACGTTTCGTTGTGCTTTCGAGTCCTACCTGAGGAGCCAATAAGTCGACTATTTATAGAAGCTCACCTGATATTCATTCAGCAAGACCTCGTCTATTGCTCTTTTCCTTCCCCCGGCACTACCATCGAGATTCCCGATACCCAGGGCAGCCGGAGTTCCCCTTTGGGCAGCTGCCGCAATCCGAAAACGGGTGGTCGGTGTCCGCCAGTCATTCGCCTTTGGGAGGCCCTTATGTGTACGCTTCGCCGCGCTCGCATTTCAACGCCATTCAGGATCGTCATTCTGACCGTTGCGCTCGCTGCGGTTTTCTTGATTGCGGCGCAGGCCGGGGCCCAGGACATCCCGATCGGGGTGACTTATGTGTGCAGCGGCGAGCACATATACATCGAGAACTGCAACATTCGCGATACATCCGACACGTCCACCTGCATGGTCGCGCACCCGGACAAGCTGCTGCCTAACGGCATGAATTCGTACACATATGTGAGCCGCGGTACGCTCAAGAAGCTGCTGCCCACCTGCACACAGCCGAGCGCCAAACAGGCCGCTGCGGCCAAGGCCTTTCAGCAAAAGCAGCAGGACATTTACAACGCGAATGTCGCAAAGTCCGAGGCGCAGTTGAGGGCTCCAGCGCAGGCTGCGGGCCAGGCATACCCAGGGAATGCAGGGCAGATTGCGCCGCCCAAAGACGCAGAGGAGCGGGCGATGCGGCGCTGTGTGAGCTCTGGCCGTTTGCCCGCAAGTTGCACCGGCAATCAACTGCTCGGTGCATTCTCTCAGATGTTAGGGTCTGTGCTGCCCGGCGCGGACAAGCCGACCGGTCCCGCTTCCGGCGCAAACATGGCGGGAGTGTTTCAGGGCGCAGGGAATTGGCGTCTCGACTTTATTGACGGCGGAGTGCTGATGAATTGCGCATTTCTCTCGCCGAATCAGGAGAGCTATTCGCTGCGGTTTGAAAGCAACCGAACGACGCTGACGGTCAACACACGGCCGAGGCCGCTGGTGCTCACTCTCCACGCCGACGGCACCATTACCGGTCCCGGCCCTGTGACAATCGATGGAGTGGTCGCGGCTGGTTATGTGTCGGGCAAGACTGCCGCGCAAAAAGGCTCGCAGACCGACAATGCAGGGAACTACTACGACGCAGCAGGGAATCGGGTCAACGATGATCCGGGGTATACCCACTTCGCGCCGCGCACGGCTACATGCCCGGCACTCAATCTCTCTTCGAAAGGAGCGAGCGTTGGAGCGCAAACCATGCAAACCGACTTGCTCAAGAGCATGTTCAGTGGCGACAAAGGGCCGCCCACGCCTCCCGGCATTCGCATGCATGGCATCTTTGCGGCATCGACTGGTTTCAGCGTTGAGTTCTATCCTGAGGCGGTGATTCTCGGCTGCGGACCGGACTCGGCCCGCGCTTATCCCTATACGGTGGAGGCCGGCGCGAGTGGCGCAGTCGTGAAGGTGAATGCTCCCGACCATCCGCTTGCGCTCGCATTCCGCCCTGACGGTTCGCTTGATCCCGGGAGTTCGGCTGCTTACCAGGTGCATGGACGCATCGTTACGGGGCAGGATCAGAACGACGACTTCACGTTTGCACCGATGGAGCAGACCTGCAATCTCGGTGTGCTGAGCCCGAGCAAGCAGATCCCGATGAGCGGCGGTGTGGCGGGCACCGCTGCCGCCGCTGCCGCCGCTTCCGCAACAACTGCTGCGGCGACGCCGGGCACAGCCGCATATAACAACGGCGGAGTCCTCTCGACCCCTCAGGCTCCGCTTGGCAATGCCATGCTTTCGATTGTTTCGGGGATTCCCGCGCAACCCGGCACGCCGAACGCGCTCGCCGGACGGCCGTATCTGCTTTTGCGGTGGAGCTGTGCCGACTCTCTGGCACGAGGCGGCGTGACAGTACCCGCGGGAACGTCACCCTATAAGTACGTCGGCATCGCATGCGGAACCAACTCACCGGACTGCCCGAAGGTGAAGGCAGCGATTAACGGCAGCACAATCTCTGCCGTGCGAGCGGATGGGAATGGCGCAGGAACTTTCCCTGGCGTTCCGCCCGGCACGTATTACCTGATGATCTCCGCTGTCTATGGCGGGCAGCCTTATGTATGGGGACAGGCTGTTCAGGTTCACGCCGGCTCAAACTCGATGGCGCTCGATTTGCGTACTGCGACGCCGCTGAAGTAGGGAATGAGGCGACACGGGTCTGGATCCCGGGGCATTGGGGCGGTTGAGTGCCGGCTGACGCTGGCATTCCCGATCGAAAAGTGTGTCATTTTGAAGCATTCTGTTTTACCCACAGAGTCTGCAATAAGTTGCACATTCGGCCGATGTGTGTCGGGAAGTCTCGTATTCGGCCCAGATAGTTTTGGCGGCCGAATTGCTGATTATCCTGGTAACCCCACCTCGGCGGGAATGTAACTGAGTAGGGCGGTACGTTTGGTAGGACGCGCAGGTGTTCTCGGGGGCATGTTGGTCCCGAAGGGGAGCGCAGGCTGACCAAGCGTGACGGCAGGGACATGTGGGCCAGGGGATGAGGGTTGGTGAGGCGAGCAGCTGTGACGAAGAATAGTCAACCGGCAGGGGATGACCGGCGCAGGACGCAGCGATTTCAAATCAGGGCGCCTCTGACCGTCTCGCTGGGGGATCGTGAGATAGCGGGGTTTACGCGGGATCTAAGCAACCGGGGAGTGTACTTCTATGTGGGCTCGGAGGAGAGGCCTGAACCGGGCCAGGAGTTTGAGTTTGATGTGGAATTGCCGCCCGAGATTACGCTTTCGAATTCGTGCCTGGTTCGATGCATTGGTCGCGTCGCCCGCACGGAGCTGACGCTGAATGAAACAGGGATTGCCGCAGAGATTCTGGAGTACCGCATCTTGAAAGAGAAGGGAACCCGGCAGCGCTTGTCGGGAGCTTAATCAGTTTGCGGAAGAATGGAAATGTCGAGGAAGGGGGATGAAAATTCATCCCTCAGGGGCTAATGCCCATTCATTTTGTCGGCTTTATCGGCACGACTAAAGTCGTGCCCTGATACAAGGCCCAGCCTCGAGCGAATTTTTTTATCGGCCTGTTAATGCCCGAAGGCGGACCCGACTTCAGCGGCGGGCGATCAGGACAGCTTGCGAACGCCGAGAACCCGGTGGTCTCTGAGCCAGCTCTTCATAATGTAGACGAGCTGGTTGTTGCTGTCAGGATCAGAGGGGACGAGGAAGAAGCCGGGGTCGACCAGGAATCGCAGCGTGTTGTGCACGATTCCTTCCATCACTTCGCCGTCAAGAAACTCGACACGGACCCAGATGCCGTGAACGATGGGCGACGGCGAATGAAACTGGAGCGGGTGGTGGTCGCGGTCGCCGTCGAAATCGTTGACGTAAAAAACGGCCTTGGCGTCTGCGGTGGGGATTTCCTGAATTGTGTCTGATCCGAGTGGACGCACGCGGAAGGATCGGGGCGGGGAACTGGGCGCGTTGCTGAGGACCGCTTCAATGCTGTCCCAGAGCTGTGGTTCGAGGTAGCCTTTTACGACCGAATTGCCAAACTGGATGACGACCTTTTGCAACCGCGAGCCGGCAACCTGACTGGCCTCGGAGTTCACGCCCGTTTCGGCTGGCTCAGGTTGTATTGCTTGATCTTGTACAACAAGGCCTTGTAACTGATCTTCAGATCGATTGCGGCTGCTTTTCGGTTCCATCCTGTGCCTTCCAGCGTTTGGGCGATCACCGCGGATTCAGCGTCGTCCTTGAGCCCACGAACGAGGCGTTTGAGGCCGCCCCGGTTTGCCTCCCCATCCGCTGAGGGCCGAAGCGCGTCGCCCCCTCGGTCGGGATTGAGCTCTTCGATGATGGCCTGTTCATCGGCCAAAACGACGTAGCGCTTGATCGTGTTCTCAAGTTCGCGGAGATTCCCCGGCCAGGAATAGCCGCACAATGCCTGCATGAGAGCCGAAGAGATGGGCAACGGCTTGCGCTCGAATTTTGCGGAGATCCGGCGCATGAAGTAGCGGGTAAGGATGGGAATCTCGACGCGGCGCTCGCGCAACGGGGGAATGCTGACGCTGAAGCCGTTGAGCCGGTAATAAAGATCTTCGCGGAAAGCTTTTTGGGCAATTGCAGCTTTGATGTTGATGTTGGTGGCGGCGATGACGCGGACATCGACCTTGACAGTGTTGCGGCTGCCGAGGCGGGAAAAGGTTCCATCCTGAAGGACCTGGAGGAGCTTGGCCTGGAGCGGCGGCGCCATTTCGCCGATTTCGTCGAGGAAGATGGTTCCGTTGTTGCAGATTTCAAACTTGCCGGGCTTGGCCTTGACCGCGCCGGTGAATGCGCCTTGCTCGTAGCCGAAGAGCTCGCTCTCAAGCAGATCGAGCGGCATGGCGGCGCAGTTGACCTTGAGGAAGCTGCGCTGGCAGCGGGCCGACATCTTGTGGATGAACATGGCGGCGATTTCTTTTCCGGTGCCGCTTTCGCCGAGGATGAAAACGGGAATGTCGGTGCGAGCAACGAGAGTGCACTGGTGCTCGATTTCAAGCATGCGCTTGCTGGAGCGGACGAAGGAGGTGTTCTCGTCGAGGGGCGTCTCGTGGAAGTCTTCGAAGGTGCGTTCGTCGGGTGTGATCAGGTGCTGGACGGCCGACTCGATATCGCTGGTCTTGAAGGGCTTGAGGATGATGTCGGCAGCGCCCATACGAGTGGCCTGGACGACCTCTTTGAGATCGGCCGAACAAGAGAGCATGACGACGGGGAGGGAAGGATTTGAGCCCAGAATCCTCTTGAGCATGCCGAGGGAGTGGGTTCCGGTATTGTTCTCGGCTGTGAGCCAGTCCATGAGGACCAGTGCTGGAGCGGGATGCTGGCCAACGCAGGCAATCAGGTCGGATGGCCGGCTGAAGAGGCTTAATTGGCAACTATCGGAGAGAATGCGCCGAATGTAGTCGAGAATGGCGGGATTGGAATCGAGAACGGCCACGTGGGGTGCACGTCGTGCGCTGGGAGCCGCTACGGGTTCAGAAAGTGCGGAAGCCATTCGAAGAATCCTCGATCTGCCGTGCTGGCGGAGCCGCGCGCTGAGAAGCTGCTGCTAGAAGCAGGACTCCATAGGTTGATCGGACACGCCAGGGGAAACTCTAGCGTTAGTTCCGGTTATTTCCCCCATTTATTGAATCCAGAGGGGATAGGGAAATAAGTATCCCCATTTGGGGAGCTTTGAGCATAACCCAGTTTTGAATGGAGATTCCACACAAAACATGACAATTTGAGCAAAAGTTTGCGATTAGTGTGAAAGTAATTACCACTTTTCGGAAGAGAATTACTCAGGTAATGGGGAGGGAGGGGGTGGGCGCAAAGGAAAATGCGGGGAAAATTCGTTGGGGAAGGCTGACGGGTGAGGCCATCTGCCGAGTGAGGACGGAGTGATGACCGACGTGTGACGTTGGGAGTCGCACGAGCGAATAAGGCGTTGATTGTGTGTTTGTTATGAGTAGCCAGGCGTTGTGTTGAGAACGTCTGGGGCGGGCTGGGCGGATTCTGGTTGAGTGCAGAGGTATCTGATTCTCTGGGGTTTGGCGCGCGATCGATTGAGGCGGGTATTGTGAGTTGTTGGAGATGAATTGACGCCGGAAGGTAGGTTAGGCGCAGAGGTAACTAAGTAGGAACTAGGCGGCCCTGATTCGGGTTACCCCGCTGGTGCCGGCTGGGGTCTGCTGGGAGTGGGGCCGGGCGAGTGGGAGCTTGAAATCGAGTTGGACGGTCCTCGTAGCATGATCTGGCGGTTCGATCTGGCACGCGAGTTGCAACGAGTGTCCTGAGTCAGAAGTCAACTGAATAATTTCCGAAGTGCAACGGGAGGTCCTTTGACCGACCTCACAGCCCGCCCACTCATCGCGATAAGGCTGCGATGAATGGGGCACAGCCAGCACAGCCCGCCTACTCATCGCGATAAGGCTGCGATGAATGGGGCACAGCATGCTCAGGGTGACAGATTGTTGTGATGCGAAAGTCTGACCGAGGACACTAGAAGCCGAAAGATCAACGAGGAATCGGAGCAATGGTGCTGCCGCGCGCGAATGGATCGGTTGATGTTCATGAGTTGCCTCCGGACGAGGTGATTTTCGGGCGGTCGCCGCAGATGGCGATCGCGAAATCGAAGCTGGAGCGCGTGGCCGACACGAATGTGCCGGTGTTGATCCAGGGAGAATGCGGGACGGGCAAGGAGATCATTGCCAAGCTGTTTCATGCGCGATCGATTCGTTCAAATGCGGCCCTTATCAAAGTGATTTGCCCGGCGATTCCGGGGACACTGATAGAGTCAGAGCTTTTTGGATATGAGAAAGGCGCGTTTACCGGCGCGTATGCGACCAAGCGTGGGCGCGTTGAGCTCGCACATCAAGGGACGCTGTTTCTGGATGAGATTGGGAGCCTGGACCTCGCAGTACAGGCGAAGCTGCTGCAACTGCTTCAGGACGGAAGTTTCGTTCGGGTGGGTGGGCAGGAGCAGAAGAAGATCAACGCGCGGATTGTGTCGACCGCAAACGAGAACCTGCGCAAGCGAGCCGAGGAGGGAAGTTTTCGGCTGGACTTTTTCTATCGCATCAACGCCGTCACGATCGATCTGCCGCCGCTGAGGCAGCGGATTGAGGATCTTCCCGTGTTGATCGACTACTTTTCTGAAGTTCACGCGAAGGCACTGCATTGCGAGCCAAGGCCGCTGTCGCGGGAGATGCGGCGGTTGATGCAAAAATTCAGCTGGCCGGGAAACATTCGGCAGTTGGAGAATCTGATTCGGAGCTACATATTGATCGGCAGCGAGGAGGCTCTTGCGGCAGAACTGGCGCCGATGGTCGAGAGCGATATTTCGCCGGAGATCGACCTGGCCAATCCGGTGTCGCTGAAAGAGATTACGAAGGCGGCGACGCACAACCTGGAGCAGATGATCATTTTGAAGGTGCTGCGGGCGAATGGCTGGAGCCGGCAGAAGACGGCGAAGTGGCTGAACATCAGCTATCGATCGCTTCTCTACAAGCTGGAGGGCTCGCCTGTGTTGGCGTCGGCAGCGGCCTTGAAGGGCTTGCGTGCCGGGGGCGATGAGGGCCTGCATGGGGATGTGGTGGAGTTGGGCGGGCCGCACCAACACGATGAGTTGGCCGAATTGGATTGAGGCGGGAGTCTACCAGGGCCTGCGCACACTCCGCATGAATTGCCGCGCTTTACTCCGCTCGAACATTGCGCGCCGGGATTCCGCGCGAGTGCATCTCATGGTGTTGCTAAGTATGTAATGCGACTGGCTCAAGTATTCTGATTGAGGCGGCGAGCAGCGAGATGCAGCGCGCGATGCGTGTGGAGAGGAACGAAGAATGGGCCTGAAAGTGGCGATCGTCGGGTGCGGCAAGATTGCGGATGCGCATGTCGAGGAGGCCAGGAAGATCGCCGGTGTGGAGGTGGTGGCGGTCTGCGATCAGGAGCCCATCATGGCGGAGCAGCTTGCTGTGCGCTATGGGATTCCACGATGGTATATGGACTCTGGTGAGATGCTGGCCGCGGAGAGCCCGAATGTTGTGCACATTACCACGCCGCCGCAATCGCACCTCGCACTGACAAGGCAAGCTGTGGCTGCGGGGTGCCATGTGTTCATGGAGAAGCCAGTAGCGCTGGTGCATGCGGATGTGGAGGCGCTCGTCGCCGCAGTCGTCGATGCGAAGAAGAAGCTGACTGTCAACTATTGGCCGAACTTCGAAGTGCAGGCGCTGGAGTTGCATCGACTTTATGACGCAGGCGAGCTGGGCAGCGCGGTGCACATTGAAAGCTACACCGGCTACGACCTTGCAGGCGAGTTTGGGCTCGCCTTGCGACGCGACCCTGATCATTGGGTGCATCGGATGCCGGGCAAGCTGTTTCAGAACATGATGGATCATGTGTTGAACAAGATCGTGCCGTTTCTCGATGACGATGATCCGTATATTCATGCGATTGCTTACAAGCGCGAGGGGGGGACGGCGGAACTGGCGCCAGGCGAGATACTCGATGAGCTGCGCGTGATGATCAAAGGCAGGCAGACCAGCGCGTACGCTACGTTTTGCGCGAATGCGCGCCCGGTTGGGCAGACGCTTCGCGTGTATGGAACGAAGGCAACGGCGCATGTCGACTTCAACGCGCGCACGCTGGTGCTTGAACGGAAGCAGTCGTTTCCGTCGGCGCTTGGGCGGTTGCGGCCGCCGTTTCAGGTGGCGGGGGATTATCTTCGCCAGGGGTTGCGGAATGTGGGGCGATTTCGGCGGCATCGGTTTCATTTCTTCGATGGGATGCGGACGCTCCTGAGCGAATTCTACGAATGCATCGAGAACGACACCGATCCGCCTATTGCGTATCGCGACATTCTGCGGGTTTCGGCGATTATGGAGCGGATATTCGCCGAGGTATACCCGGAGGTGCTGGCTTGAAGATTCTGGTGACGGGGGCGGGCGGGTTTCTGGGCGTAAACGTGGTGGAGCGGTTGCTGGTGCACGGGCATAGCGACATTCGCTGCTTCCTGCGCGACAAGAGCAAGGCTGGGCGGATTGAGGCATTGGCGGCAGCGAATCCGGGATCTAACGTGGAGATTTGTTACGGGAACTTGAAGTCGAGGGCGGATTGCGAGCGGGCTGTAGCGGACGCGGGCATTGTGATTCATCTGGCTGCGGGACTGAAGGGCGCGCCTGCCGAGTTGTTTGTGGATTCGGTGGTGACGGCGCGCAATCTGCTGGAGGCGCTGGGCACGCGGACAGAGCCGCCGATAGCAAAGACGCGCGTGGTGCTGGTGAGCTCGTTTGGCGTGTATGGGGTGGCGCAGCTGGGGCGAGGGGCGCCGATGGATGAGGCAACACCTTTGGAAAACAGTCCGGAGCGCAGGGATCCCTACTCGCACTCGAAGCTCAGGCAGGAGCAGTTGGTTCGCGAATATCAGCAGAGGCTGGGATTCGAGTTGGTGGTGCTGCGGCCAGGAGTGATCTATGGGCCGGGCGGGGGCGCGTTTTCAAATCGGGTTGGCATTCAGGTGGGGCCGATCTTTGTTCACATGGGGGGCAACAACTTGTTGCCGCTTTCTTATGTCGTCAACTGTGCTGAGGCAATTGCGGTGGCGGCGACGCACAAGGATGCGGCGGGGCAGGCGTATAACGTGCATGATGACGAGATGCCGACTGCTGCCGAGTATTTGCGCGCGTACAAGAAAAATGTGAGGAAGCTGCGGTCGGTGCGATTGCCGTATTTCGCAACGAAATTTCTTGCGGGCAGGCTGGAGGGATATCATCGGCGCTCGCAAGGGCAGTTGCCGGCAATCATTACGCGGTATAAGGCGGCGGCGGCGTGGGGTGGAAACACATTCAGCAATGCAAAGCTGCGCGGGCTGGGATGGCGACCGCTGGTTTCAACTCAGGATGGGATGATGCGGACGTTTGAGTATCTGCGCGGGCAATCGGCGGGCAAGTAGCAAGGAGAGTGTGGGGCGTTGCGGAGCCAGTCTTCGATCACGCCGGGTTCAGATTCCGGTCACGCCACGCGACGGCCAAGAATTCAAGCTCTGGCGAAGTCTCTGAGGGCCGGGAGGCCCTCAGGACAGCCGGTCTGGAGACCGGCGCTACGGCTTCCTGCACCCTTTGAGAAATGCGGGTCGGATCCAGCCAGGTTCAAATCCAGCGGTGGATCGCGTAGTCGACGATCTTGAGGTTTTCAACGATCAGGGTTTGCAGAACCGAGAAGCGGCCGCCCCATTGCTCGGAGTTGCGAATTGCATCTGGAACGATCATGGGAGCGGCTTCAACACCGGCTTTGCGGAATGTGCGCAGCGCCCGGTACATGTGAAAGTCGCTTGTGAGCAGAACGCGTTTGCCGGGCATGTTCTGGATGAGGCGCGCTGTGTTGACCGCGTTTTGGTGCGTGGTTCTCGAGGCGTCTTCGACAACGATTGATTCGGGTGGAACGCCTTCTGCGACGAGAAACTGAGTGATTGAAGGAACACCTTCGCCACTGACAACGACCTTGGTGAAGCTTCCAGCCTTCCAAGCGTCGACCGCCTGACGGGCTCTCCAATATGAGGAGAAGGACATTCCCCCGTCCTGATCGCGAGCTGCGCTGAGGACGATGAGAATGTCGCCTTTGGGGTGCTCGATTGGGCCTGTGCGGGCGATGGCCCACCAATGCACAAGCGGCGTGGTGATGGCGAGGATAGTGATGAGGCCAACGATCGCACAGAGCCGCGCAAGCGCGCGATAGAGTCTGCGCGACCATGTCGGCCGCGGGCGCTGAGACGGTGGCGTGTTGGGGCTATTGGCCATGTTGCTCCAGCTTAGCCTGTGGAGCGATTGTGCGCAGCGCATCGAGGAGCTCGTCGGCCACAACGCTCCAACTGCGGCTGAAATGCGCGGCGATGGAGGTTGCATCCCAAGTGGTGTCGAGGACTGAATCGAGGGCGTGGGCGAGCGCTTGAGGATCGCGCGGGGGCACAAGGCGACCGCAGACGTCGGACATAATTTCAGGAATGCCGCCGACGTTGGTTGCGACAACGGGGCGGCCGCAGGCGAGCGCTTCAAGGATGACGTTGGGGCAGCCTTCCATATAGCTGGGGAGTGTGATCAGATCGGCAGCGGCCATCCACGTGGCGACATGTTCGAAGCTGCAGGCCGGGACGAGGTGGATGTAGGCGCTCGCGTTGTTCGCGGCGATGGCGGATTCGACGAGAGGCGTGTCGGGGCCATCGCCGATGAGGTAGACGTGGAGGTTGGGTCGCTTGGGCTGAAGGGATACGGCTGCGTCGACGAGCTCATGCAGGCCCTTGCGGAGATCCATGCGGCCGATAAAGACGACTGCCTCAGCGGAGGGAGCGATCAAAAGCTGCGCACGAGCGGCGCTGCGATCGCGAACGTGGAAGACCTGAGGGTCGGAGCCGCTGAGGACGGTGCGGGTGATTGCGGCGGGCGCTCCGATGGAAATCATGCGCTGGCGGAGATCTCCGCTGATGGCGAGCAGCAGGTCGGCTTTGCGCAGAAGGGTCTGGGTGTGCTTGAGCGAGAAGCGGTCGTGGATGCTGTGTACATCGGATCCGACGCCCATTGCGGCAAACGGGACGGAGAGGGCGTTGGCGACGGTGAGGCCGGCGTAGCCATCGGGATAGAGGCAATAGCTGAAGACGAGATCGGGGTTGAAGCGCTTGACGTGAGGCAGAAGCGCGCGACCGGCAACCCAGCCGTTGAAGGGGCGAGAGACGAGGGGCAGGACGGGGTAGTCGTAGTAGTGGGCGGTGACGCCGGGGAGAGTGTAGGCGTGGTCGAGGGAATGGTAGGTGCGGCTGCGCGGCTTGAGGAGTGGTGGATAGGCGGCGTGGGGGTAGAAGACTTGAACGGTGCACTGGCGCGAGAGCACGCGCAAGGTCTCGTAAGCAGGGCGGCCACGGGTTGGCTCAGCGGAACTGGGGTAATGGGCCGTGACTACTGCGATTCTGAGCATGGTCAGGCCTTTGCCGCTTCGATTGGAGCGGCGAGCTGCGGTGCGGCGGCGGCTGCGGAGCTGTCTGCGATGGTGTGAAGCAAGTCGGCGTAGCGCGCGGCGATGACGCTTCGTTCGAAGGCTGCAATGGCGGTGGTGTCAGGGTGGAAGTCGGCGAAGGGCGGGAGGCCGCGATTGGCCGCGTCTTGAAAGAGCGAGCGCATGGCGGCTACGTCTCCGCTGTCCGCCCACCAGCCGGCACGCAACTG
>Ga0182015_10006061_pt1 | contig 12267 bp, 9 predicted proteins | sample 712P3MmetaG_FD_120478 | JGI IMG/M metagenome (GOLD analysis project Ga0182015, IMG submission 120478) | Permafrost microbial communities from Stordalen Mire, Sweden - 712P3M metaG | ecosystem: Environmental > Terrestrial > Soil > Wetlands > Permafrost | place: Sweden: Stordalen | collected...
AGACCTCCAGCCTATGTCGTATGAAGCCGAATTGTACCGGACTAATCGGAATTCGGCCGCTTAACGAAAACAGGCATTTTCACTCACGATATGGTCAATGAGTGCAATCGCGATTTTTCGGCAGCTCGTAGCGAATCGAGTTTCGAGAGCCAGATGATGGATATTCAGCAGCAATGCAGTCCGACGAGAGGGAATGAAACTGACGGCTTCCAGGACTGGCTCAGTGTATTTTCTCGCCAGGTTCAATTAAGTCCTTCGAATCAACTTCGTTCCACCACCCCGGTCTGTCGTCCGGGGGGTCCATATTAATAGATGACTCCGGTTTCCTTCTCCCGATACCAAGTCCGGTTCGGCGCATACCGATGAGGCTTCATGACAGGCACCTGTTCGACGTAACCTCGAGCAATTGCGATAATCCCATCCCGGGACAATTGTCCTTGTTTCGTGCATCTCCTTAAAAATTGCCACGCCCGCTCTCAATTCAAGTGCTGATCGGTCAGTGTAATCCCGCCTCACTATTGAGAGCGGCCATTTCCTCGCTATCCCGGTCAGTAAGCGGAATCGCGATATCGCGTCAATTCACTTGGTCTAGTGTATCCGGGTTAGAATAACCCACGGCGAATGGACTTGCCACTGCCCTGATCGCTCTTAATAGTCTTGTCCTTCTTCTGAAGGTGTGCTTTTAATGGAGCGTGTATCCAGGCTCCCCGGGAAGTCGACCATCTAACTTAACCACCTTCATGCCGGGCCTTAGGTCTTGAGCACTCACTAAAGCGATACTGCCGATATAGGACACGATGGCATTTCGCTGCACGCCGTTTGAGAATAGAACAACCGGCTCGGCTTGATCTTCCCCGGTCAATATTTGGGCTGTCCAGTATTTCTTGTATTGATCCTCCGTCATGTCGAGCAGTTTCAATAGAGCAGTTCGCTCTTCAGCCCCTGGAGCACGCACGAAAACTCTAATCGGTACGCCGCTGGGCCAGTAATGCTTTTCGCCGGCAAAGATGCTTCGCAGTTCCGTGTTATTTAGGTTAACTACCGAATTTTTCTCGTTAACTACAACAGCCACGTCTCCGGGTTGCCCACTCGCGACAGTGCAGATTAGACTGTGGCTGGTCCCGATCACGAGAGAGAAAACCAGACATCTTATTCGCATGTTCAGCGCACGAACTTTCACTTCTCATTTATCGACCATTTGGGGGTTTTTCTTAAGGAAGTGGACCTGATTGACTGAACTGTTGGTTGCCGTCTCGTGCTAACCATCCAAAGTGAGGGTCTAGAGCCTTCGCGACAGAGTTTGCTATTCCTATGCGCCCGCCGAATAGGGTTTAGCGCGAATAAGCGGAACAGTGAATGTGAAACCAAAAAGAAGAATCTTACAACCACCCGTTAACGAAGCTTCGAGGTTGCCGATACAACTGAAAGGCGCCGGTCGAAAGCTCGCATGATAGGGGTGTTTCGATGACGACGAGTGTGCTCCTCGTTGAAGACAGCAGACTGCTGAAAATTGCTGCGGATGCTTACAAATGCCGGATTCTCGGTAACCACCGCGCAAGATGGCGAGGAAGCCCTGCGCATCGCACGCCATGACGTCCCAGACCTTATTGTCCGAGACGTGCTTCTTCCCAAACTCGGAGGAGAGGAAGTGCTGAAAGCCCTAAAAATGGATCGTCCTTCGTCCATCGGGGCATTTTACATCTTCGCTGTTTATTCGCTTGTGGAAATCACTGGATCGCTATCGCCGGTTGGTTCGATGTCGAACGATTGTCTTCTTTCTCGTGTGCTAACATCCCGCAATATCCGGTCGCAAGGACTGGCCCCTTGAACCCTGCCGACCAAAAGAGCCTTAGTGAGCTTTGCAGCATGATCTCCCGCGAGGAGACTGCGGAGAAGTTTTCTGCTTTAGTCGAAGAGCTGAATCGGTTACTGGAAAAGGAAGAAGCAGAACTTCGGGATCATCCGACCACCTGATTATGGTTTGTGCGATTCGGGATTTTCCAGCCGCCACTGCGCCAGAGCTTCCTTGATTTGATTTTGTAATTTTCCAAGGCTGTCGGGGTCCTGTTCGGTTGCGGCCTTCTTGCACAGCTCCCGGAATTGTTGAGGATCGAACACTTCGTACCTATACGCAATCTTTGCAAGACTACCATACGCCTTGCTTGGTTATTGGCGACGCAGGACCCGGCACTCAACCTGGCATCCGACGAGATGTTGCTGTCTACCGAAGGCACGACACGCAGTAGAATCACAACCGCCGAAGAGCACAGTGAACTGCGACGGCGACAAGGATACGAATTGCCAATGATTGTGGAGGAAACCCGGCTTCTCGAACGCAATATATTCAGCATCCTGCAGGCAAATCTTTTAAGCGCGAAATTTGACTTGCTTATTCCAGGCATAATCCGGATCAACGACATCTCCAAATCCAGCTGAAAGCTTGACTTCGGGCCTACTTGGCAATTCAAAACATCAGTGATCGCACTCGCATTTCGTCTGGAATTGGATGAGGTGGGTAACGAGAGTCAATAAAACTTTGAAATAGTTTTGCCGCAAGCAATACGATTCAAGCGAGGTGCAGACTCTGAAGCGAGGCGCGAGCCGTTCCTCGACTAACGTCCGGCACAATGGTCAGCTCAAGCGTCGTGACGCCCGTCAGTGCAACTTCATATTCCTCTACCTCGCGGGTTGTGTTTGGGGGACTAAAATTCCACTGCTGGCGAACAATCTCTCGATACAGATGTCCGCCATCTCCGGACCATCGCAAGACGAACTCTTGAGTACGCTCTACCTCTGTCTCTTCGAACACGACTGAGATGTGGTTACTTTCCTGTAGCTCGTCAAAGATTAGCCGAATCGTCTGAGTCCCGGGTCCGGCTGCTCGCCAACCCCGCATTTCTTCGGGGAGCAACGCTGATTCAACCGGGAATTCTTTCTCCTCTGACGTGACCTCGATTAAAGCTGCATGCTCAAGACCTATTCCAGTTTTGTTTAACTGCGGGGCGTCCTGAGGCATTGGCATGATTAGGCGCTTGCGCATTACGCAGTTTACCTCGTTGACCCGGGCTTCTAACAATTGGGGCGTTTTAGGTAAATACTCCCTATCAAGGGCTCGCAGGTCTTTTCACCAACTGATGTAACCAGGCATTTTCAGTTACAACGAAATCGAACCCGTATCCGCAGTCGGCAAGATATCTATCGGCCACCATACGTATCGCCAATCTCCGGTTCGTGTGCAGATTTCCGTCCTCGCGGCACCAGCGCTTTTCCTAGTTTGCTTTAAGTCTCGTTGCCCAAATTGGTACTTGGCCTCAACTTACTTTCCGGGTCGGAAGGAGATGTATTGGACAACGGCCCGATGGCGGCGGAATCTAGGTGCAGAACGAGGCACATCACTCGACGCGCTGAAGAGAATTCACGAATGTGGAAACAATGAAACTACGTCTGATAGTTTGCCGGTGGGTCGCTGTCGTGATGCTTCTAACCACAGGACACCTAGCGCTCGGACAGGCAAGTGTAAGTTTCGCACAGCTCAATGGCACGGTGGTGGACTCAAGTGGGCTCACCATTGCCAAAGCCGAAATCACTTTGCGAGAGCTGGCCACCAAACAAAGTTACTCTGCCACCACGAACGACGCTGGTTTCTATGTTGTTCCCAATTTGCTGCCCGGAAAATATGAACTGAGCGTAGACTCCAGCGGATTCGGGAAGTTTACGCAGAGTGGGGTCGCATTAACAGTGGGGCAAACCGCTACCATTGATGTCTCGCTGAAAGTGGCGGGCGTGGGAGAAACAGTTTCGGTCACAGCCGAGGCGCCGCTGGTGGAACCTACGCGAACCGAGATCAGCCAGGTGATTGAGACTCCGGAGATTGAGGCGCTCCCCACCGCAACCCGGCAGTTCATTGACTTTGCATTGCTGACTCCAGGCGTGGCGACGGGACGGACCAGCCTGCAATCCACTTTCACGGAACCAGATGTTACCCGTATTTCCTTCGGCGGCATGCGCGATTTGAGCAACGCCGTAACCGTGGACGGCGCTGACTACATTGATGAAGGAACCGGTTCCCAACGTGCCACGCCCTCCCAGGAAGCCGTGAGCGAGTTTCGCGTGGTGAACAACAGCTTTGGGGCCGAGTATGGCCGGGCTCTGGGTGGAATTGTGAACGTGGTTACAAGATCGGGCAATAACGTTCTGCACGGTTCTCTCTACGGGTACCTGAACAATGAGGCGGCGGATTCCAAATCACTCTTGACGCAGCCTCAATTTAACCAGTACCGCAAAGGACAATTTGGAACCATAATCGGTGGCCCAATCCGCAAGGACAAGACATTCTTCTTTATAAATTATGAGGGACAGCGGTTGGGTGAGTCACCCACTTATCCGGCTACTTTGATCGGCGATTTGAGCACTATCAACGCTGCCAAATCGGCTTTGGGCCTTCCGGGCGAAAATCTTAACGTGCTGAAGACCTTGAACAATGACAATGGATTCGTCAGGATGGACCACGAGTTCAACTCCAACAACCGCCTCGCAATGCACTACGGCATCGTGGATTCCCGGGACCTCAATGTGTTAGTAGGCGATACCCTCGATGGTGGCGGCATTGGAGCTCCCAGCGACGGACACAATGCCTTTCTCAGAGATCAATCTCTGGCGGGTACTTTAAGTACCGTGCTCAAGTCGAATCTGGTGAATACTTTCCTCATGCAATACGCGCGGCGTACTTATAACTTCCCACCTGTCACTGGGCAGCCGAACCTGGACATCCCAAACACACTTTCGTTCGGCAATAACTTTGGCGCTTTCGATGCACTCAACGAAAGCCGCGTCCAGGTATCGGACAGTGTGGCCTGGGTGAAGGGGAATCATTATTTGCAATTTGGCGGAGACACGAACTACATCCGCAATTTCGTAAACTGGCAGGGATTCAGCCCTATGCGCATCGTCCTGCCAAATGTGAACTGTCTGGTGGATTTCGCTAACTACGTAAATCCGGCGGCTGGAGTACCCTCGGCACCTGCCGATGGACCGTGCCCCACAGCGGTGATCACTCCTGCGACTAATTTTGGATTTCCCACCAGCCGGTTCGGTCCTAATCCGAACGATCCATTGAACGGTGTGCCCATCGTATTTTGGGGCGCTCCAGTAGGCAGTGGTCCGATCATCCCCGGAAGTCTGCCGCCAGTGATTCCTCCGAGTGGCGGAGCATGGCCAAATGCTAATGTTGATTCACAGGACTTCAATGTGCGCCTCAACCACGGCTACGTGGGATTCTACGCACAAGACCAATGGCGAATCACTCCCAGGTTAGCTTTTAACTATGGGTTGCGCTGGGACTTTGAAACCGGCCTGTCGCAGATTATTAATCCCGACTATCTAGGCTTCCAACCCAGGATAGGGCTTGCCTACTCTCTTACCAAGCGCACGGTCATCCGAGCCGGCTATGGAATTTTCGATGACCGCTACAATATGAGCTTCCTGTTTGTCACTGACTCGCAACGCGAGGTGGTGATTCCAAACGCCGTGGATCCGGGCGTAAGGCAAGGAAATCAGACGGCTTCCTGGGTTTTAAACCAGTTGGACGCTAACGGCTTTTTCGAGGGACTCAAGTATCCTGATGGATCGCCCGCGCCGTCGCCATGGGCGGCAGCAAAACAGTTGGTTCTTACTGGGCAGAACCAGAAGAATTTCAACACCGGGCCGCCCGGCTCCTTTGTTACCAACGGCGGAGGCGGAATTGATCCCAACAGCCGCATCGCATACTCCGAACAAGCGAGTCTTCAGGTGGATCAGCAGCTTGGCAAGGGATTGGTGGTGAGTGCCGCTTATCTTTTTCTTCGCGCTCACAAGCAACTCCGGCCAGAGAATTTGAATGTCTGCCCGCCGGGCGGGCTTGCCAGCGACGCCACGGATTGCCCGCCCGCTTCCGCCGTGAACCCGGCATTTGTCAACAATAAGTTACCCGATGGCCGCGACGCATTCAGTGGACCCTTATATAACAATGCCGGGCTTCTGTACTACGTAGACGCCACTGGAAACGCGGCTTACAACGGCGGCACGCTCTCGGTTACTGACAAGCTCGGCGCCTATTTGCGCTTTAGCGCCAACTACACTCTCTCGCATACCACGGACGATGGAACATTCCTTACTTTTGTCAGCACTCCTCAGGATCAGTACAACCGAAATCTGGAACGGGCCGACTCGGTCCAGGACGTTCGTCATCGTTTCGTTGGCAACTTTACCGCTGACACCCCCAATCACGGTTTCTTACGCAACTTCGAACTCAGCAGTATCGTCACGTTGCAATCTCCGCGGCCATTCACCATCTTCGTCGGCAACGATATCAACGGCGATACGAATCCGGTGACCGACCGCGTAGGATGGTCTCCCCGGAATTCTTACCGTGGCGATGATCTGTACGCGACCGACCTGCGCCTGGCGAGATTCATCCACTTGAATGAGCGCATGGCTTTGAATCTGGCGATGGATGCTTTTAATGTTTTTAACCGGCAAAACGTCAACGAGGTCACATCGGTTTATGGCGGTGGCACCATAGACTTCTGCGGGGCCCCGCCTCAACACTATAAGGATGCCGCCTCGCTGGCGATCGAGAATGGTACTACTACCTGTCCTGTCGGAAACGGTGGAGCTCTCGCGCCGAACCCCTTGTTCGGCACACCGAGAACGATGTTCAACCCAAGGCAATTGCAAGTCTCTGCCAAGTTTACATTTTAGGCCGGCGGTACTTTATCGTCGGTGGAGTTTGTTTCCGTCATGTTCCACGCGAATCGGGACGTTCGCAAATCTGACTGATAGGTCATCTTTCTAAGATCGCCTATAATACTGGGCGTCTTCTTCACTGTGAGGAGGTTTGCTTTGTACCGGAGCGACGTAGTTGGAAGCCTATTGCGCCCGACGTACCTGAAGCACGCTCGAGAACAACACGAAGCGGGTAAACTCACCGACGCCGCATTTAAGCAAGTGGAGGATCGCGCAGTTGACGAAGCCGTGGCCATGCAAATACGTGCTGGTCTAGAGATGATCACTGACGGAGAAATGCGGCGGTATGCGTTCTATGGCCACCTCGTTGACGCGGTGGAAGGCTTTGACAAATTAGGAGGCTGGGCGATCCCTTTTCGAGATGAGAAGGGTGAAAAGCTGGTTTTATCGCGGCCCGTGATCGTTTCCCGTCTGAAGCGTAAGCGCCCCATGTGCGCGGAGGAGTTTACTTATCTGCGGGCGCGCACGAAACACCCCGGCAAGACTTCTTTGATCAGCGCACAGCAGGGAGCAGCTTACTACGATAGCGAAAAGTCAAAAGCCGCCTATCCAAAGATCGATTCTTATCTGGCTGATCTGGTGGACATTTTACGAGAAGAAGTCCAGGAATTAATTCGACTCGGCTGCACTTATATCCAGATTGATTCTCCGCAGTACACGGCTTTGCTGGATCCTCAGCTTCGCGAAGGATACAGGCGACGTGGTAACGACCCGGACCGATTGTTGAACCTTTCTATCGAAATGGACAACGCAGTTGTTGGCAATCACCCCGGTGTCGTGTTCGGGCTGCATCTATGCCGGGGAAATAATCAAAGCAAATTTTACGCCGAGGGTGACTATGGCCCAATCACCAAGATCTTTCGCCAAACGCGCTTCGAGCGCTTTTTGCTGGAATACGATGACGAACGCTCCGGCGGCTTCGAGCCATTACGTCAGGTACCGGATGATCGAACGGTTGTGCTCGGACTCGTCAGTTCCAAACGGCCTGAATTGGAAGATCGGAATGAATTGAAGCGCCGTATCGGGGCAGCTGCGGCTTACGTTCCGCTGGAGAGATTGGCACTGAGTCCGCAGTGCGGATTTGCATCCACCATGGAGGGAAATTTATTGACTCAGGAGAATCAAGAGGCGAAATTGCGCCTGGTTGCTGAGGTAGCGCGGGAAGTTTGGGGCACTTAGCACTTCCCGCTTTTTCCTTTTCTGATAATCTTCACAGCGCCCCCGTTTTTCCTTCTCTACTATGAGCGGCAGCGATTCGCATAATGTCCCTTATTGGGATCAGCTCAGTCCGTGATTATTCAGAATTAGCCGCTCATTGGGGATTTATCGAGACTCTTGCGGTAACCTGCATGAAAAGAAAGGGATTCGATGGAATGCAAGCGACCCGTCGTGATTTATGGCGCCAACGGTTTTTCAGGGAGGCTCATCGCCGAGTTCCTTCGCGAATACAACATTCCTTTCATTGCCGCCGGACGGAGCAAGGAGAAAATTCAAGACATAATGAGCCGAGTTCCGGGGATCGAAACGGCTAACTACGAAGTTGTGGAGGTGACGGATTCGGTTGACGATCTAGTCAAGTTGTTCACCGGCGCGAAAGTTGTCTGCAATACAGTGGGGCCGTTTATCTACAGCGGCCCGCGAGTCATCGAAGCGAGTCTTAATGCTGGATGCCACTACCTTGATATCAGCGGCGAACAGGCATGGATACGCGAGGTCGCTGAAAAATGGGATGCGAAGTTCGCAGCTGAGGGACTGCTCGCCGCTCCGGCCACGGCGTTTATGTCTGCTGTCAGCGACGCCGCCATTCGCCTGTGCCTGGAACATGGGGCGATAGATACGATCGAAACCCTCACCATGTTCAAAGGAATTCCGACCTTTGGATCTACGCAAACTATTTTCGCGGTCATCCCGACAGACGCGTACTACCTGGAGCAGAATCAGTACAAGACTTGGCCTCGCGCTGCTCGCTATGATGCGGCGGTTCCGGGCTACATTCAGACTCAAATGGCGCTTGCCTGGGGCGGCTTTCCCCAACCGGTCTGGTTCAAGAACCATCTGCAAGTGGCGAATCTCCGCTCGATCGGTGGTCTTCTCGACCGCCAAATTATGGAGGGCGTCGCCGCAACCGAAAAAATGTTTGAAGAGCAAATTCGCGAGTTACCAAAAGAAGAACAAGAACGCAGACTTTCCGAAATGGCGAATTCCGTGCAAGGCAGCACGCCTCCACGCGAGAACACTCGCGAGCAGCGCACGATTGATGTCGTAGCTGGACGCGGTTCGACAGACTTTGTGCGGTGCGTCATCTTTGGCACGTGCTGTTACCGGCAGACCGGCCTCATCCAGGCGCACATCGCCCACAGCCTCATTCATTCGGCTCCGCGAAAAGTTGGATTTGCCTCGGCGGCGGAAGCTTTCGGACATCGCGAGTTGCTCAAAGTCTTGGAGAGCCATGGTTTGGCTAAAGCAAGAATCAGCACATAGCTTCTCGTTGTGCGCTGAAATCCGCAAACCTTTTTTATTGGCATGAGAGCGATTGATTACTTCGATAAAGGCGCTGACGCTTATCCCGACCGGTTGGCTATTGTGGACGGCGCTTTTCGCTATTCTTATCAAGAGACACGCGACATAACACATCGGATCGCGCGGGCTATGTGGGCACGTGGTTTAAGCGGCGAGGAACGTGCCGGAATTTATTCTCACAATAACGCGCCGGTTCTTCTCTGCATGTTGGGCATAATGCGCGCCGGAGCGGCGTGGGTTCCTATTAATTCCAGAAACGCTGTGGACGCCAATGTTGAGTACATGAACTACATAGGAATGACATGGCTTTTTTATCACAGCGACTTGCACGAAATTGTTCATCAGATTCGTGCGCGCGTTCCCTCACTTCTTCATCTGGTCTGTATGGACAAAGAGGATGCGGGCAATCCATCGCTGGAAATCTTCATGAGGGAAGGAACCGAGGCACACGAGATTGACTGGGCTGATGAATACGGCAATCTTGATCGTCTGGTCGGTATCGTGCCAACGGGAGGAACGACAGGGCCAGCCAAAGGTGTGCGGGTAACCAGCCTTGCCTGGGGGACGATGACGGAAATGGCCTCCACTTATTGGAGAACTGACGATCTCAATCCGGTTTGCCTGAATGCGGCGCCGCTCTCTCATGCCGCAGGCGTGGTGGCATTCACCATGTTCACTCTCGGCGCAACAAATATTGTCATGCCGAGATTTGATTCGCTGGAAGTAATACGCAATATCGAGCGTTTTCGCGCCACGCATCTATTTCTTCCGCCCACCGCTTTTTACAGTCTTCTTGAGGAACCGGAAATTGGCAACTTTGATTATTCGAGTATGCGCGTGTTCCTGCTGGCAGGCTCGCCTGTCTCGCCGGAGAAGCTTAAGAGAGGTGTCGAAATTTTCGGACCCTGCATCTGCCAAAGCTATGGTCAAACCGAGGCCCCGATGCTCCTGACCTTCCTCGATGCCAGAACGCTTACAGCAGCTGCCGATGGGCATCACCCGGAAAGGCTTAGAAGTTGCGGTAAAGCCACGTCCGCGGTTCGCCTCGCAATAATGGATGAACGCGGCAACATACTGCCGTCGGGTGAATGTGGAGAAATCGTCGCAAGAGGCACTCTCGTGACTGCCGGCTACTACAACATGTCCGAAGCCACCTCACAGATGCGCGCCTACGGCTGGCACCATACTGGAGATGTGGGATACATAGACGATGACGAATACGTGTACATCGTTGACCGCAAAAAGGACATGATCATCACCGGAGGGTTCAACGTTTATTGCGCCGAGGTGGAGGTGGCAATAATGATGCTCCCGCAAGTACACGAGTGCGCTGTGATCGGCGTTCCAGACGACAAGTGGGGCGAGGCGGTCAAAGCGATAGTGGTACTCAAACCTGGCGAATCGTTGACCGGGAAGGCATTGATCGCGCACTGTAAGGATAAGTTGGGTAGCGTGAAATCGCCGAAGTCGGTGGAGTTTCGGACGGGTATTCCCAAGACTGGCGCCGGCAAGGTGGATAGGAAGTCGGTGCGGGCAGCCTATTGGATAAATGCTGAAAGATCCGTTCATTGAAGCCGGTTAAACTCATCGCAGTACCGTTGGTCGAGCTACCTAAACTCAATCCTAATGACTGCCGATAGTAAGGTTAAGCCGTGCAATCGTCGCCTGAGCGCCTCGAGAAGGACCCGGGAGAGCAACGATCAGGCGACCGGCAGGGGTAACTCAAAGTAATCGACAGCGGAAATGGAGATGGGCATCCGCAATCGACGCCAGCGGCGCCGTTGACCGAGCAACTTCAGTTTCTGCGGCGGACATGCAAAGCTTCCGAACAATATCGCGCCCGACGATCTTCGCTGGACTGCTGGCCGCGCTGGTTTACGAAATACTCAACTACTTTGTATTTCCGCACCTCACGGGTTGGCAAATTCATCTCACATCAATATCTGCCATCGCACTAGCCCCAGCATTGCCTGCATTCTATCTGGTTCGCCTGTATGCGAAATTTGAAACTCAGCGAGCTCTGGCGCAGGCAATCCCAACCCAAAATCGCCTGCGCGACCTAAACGAAAATACTCTGCCGCAGGACGCGAATCTGCTCGACGCGCTCATTCGCACCAGCCCAGTGGCTATCGCCGTTGCCGATAAGGATCACAAAATCACCTTGATAAATCCGGCCTTCAGCAGAATCTTTGGATACACGCCGGAAGACTGCGCCGGCCGTGGCGTCCGCGAACTGATCGTTCCGGCGGAAGGCGAAGCCAGCTTTCAGGAGAACGCTGACGTGGTGCTCGGCGGCAAAATTGTGTGGGGAACGATGACCAGGAAAACAAAAAACGGGACCTTGGTATATGTGGAATCCTATGCAGTGCCGGTTTATGCAAGCGGGGAACAGTGCGGAATAGTTGCCGTCTATCAGGATGTAACTCAGCGAGTTATGGCAGAGAACGCGCTGCGGCAAAGTGAAGAGGTTTTCCGCATGTTGAGCGCTACGGCCCCGGTCGGGATTTTTCAAACCGACCCGTTGGGAACACCAGTCTATGTGAACGCCAGGCTAACGGAAATCACGGGTATTACTGCGGAGCAATCGCTTGCCAATCGGTGGAGTGATTCGATTCATCCCGAAGACCGCGCCCGAGCTCTCGAACGCTGGAGTAAGGCGGTGCAAACAGGCGAAGATCTTATGGACGAGCACCGGGTTGTGAAACCGGATGGCGAAATTGTCTGGGTGGCCGTACGCGCCCGCTGGGCTCGAGAGTCGGATCGCAGGCTGCAAAGCTTCGTAGGCGTGATTGAGGATATTACCGCGATCCGGAAGGCACACGAAGAAATGCGCCAGGCAAAAGAGACCGCCGAAGTCGCCAGCCGGACAAAGAGCGAATTCCTCGCGAACATGAGTCATGAAATCCGAACGCCCCTCAATGGCATTGTCGGGATGACCGATCTCGCGCTGGATACCGAACTTAC
>Ga0182015_10006062_pt1 | contig 12264 bp, 10 predicted proteins | sample 712P3MmetaG_FD_120478 | JGI IMG/M metagenome (GOLD analysis project Ga0182015, IMG submission 120478) | Permafrost microbial communities from Stordalen Mire, Sweden - 712P3M metaG | ecosystem: Environmental > Terrestrial > Soil > Wetlands > Permafrost | place: Sweden: Stordalen | collected...
CTCGTCTTTAACCAGCAGCTCGCCCAGTTGACCGGCGCCGGCCTCCCCGTCGAGCAGGGCCTGCGGCTCGTCGCCCGCGAAATGCGCCGCGGGTCGATGCGCCAAACCATCGACCTCGTCGCCGCCGAACTCGAATCAGGCAAAACCCTCCCCGAAGCCGTCGCCGCCCATCGCGGTCAGTTTCCCCCTCTCTATTCCGAATTGATCGACGCCGGCGTCCGCTCGGGAAATCTCTCCGGAATCCTCCTGAATCTCGGCAGCCATCTCACCCTCGTTCGCCGGTTGCAATCGATGCTCTGGCAAACCCTGAGCTATCCCGCGATCGTCCTGGCCACTTTTTTCGGCGTGTTATATTTCATCCTGGTGGTATTGATCCCAAAGTGGGAGCCCCTGCTGTCCGGTTTCACCGGAATGCATTTCTGGGTCCGCACCGGCGGAACGTTCACCCCCAAGGACATTCAAATTCCAATCTTCACCCGCGCGCTCTTTGCTGTTTCGGATGTCGTCGCATCATGGCCTGGAAGCATCGTCATTGCGGGCATCGTGGTTGTCATCCTTGCCGCATGGGGGCTCTTGCGAATGGCCGATGCCGACGGCGGCTTTGCCGAACGGCTCTGGCTGCACATGCCCCTGGTGGGAACCGTCGTTCAGCGCAATCTCATTTCCCGCTGGTGTCATGCCGTCGCCCTGGCGGTCGAAGCCGGAATGGATTTGCCCGCCGCAATCAAGCTCGCCGATGATGCCACCGCCTCTCCGCTGCTGCGGGCCGACGGCAAGTCCCTCATGGCCGCCGTCTCGGCCGGCCAGCCTCTTTCTTCTTCTCCCGCCGGGCGGATTCTTCCCCTCACGGTGGTCACCGCCATGGAAGCTTCCGCCGACCGCGGCGATCTTGCCGTAACCCTTCGTGCGTTATCCCAAATGTATCAAGAGCAGGCAGAGCTGCGCATCGGCGCCATCCAGGCCATCCTGACGCCGATTCTTCTCCTGCTCGTGGGCGTCGTGGTGGGGGGGTTAATGATCGCCATGTTCGCGCCGCTCCTAAGTGTTCTCACCATGCTCTGATGCAATGGCAAAGGAAACTTCCCAATCTCGGCTTCCCGCCTCGCCCCCGGCCCGGTTTGTCGCGCTGCTTCTGGCCGCCGATGCCGCATTGATTGGCTTAATCTTCGCCATCGTCTTCGCCACTCCCTTTTGGCGCGCCATTTTCACGGCGCTCGTCTTCATCCTGTTCGGCGGGTTGGCCGTCGTCTTGTTCAGGATGGCCCGAAGCGGAAGGGGCGGAGAAATCCTCTTTTCCCTCGGACGCGCCGCCTGGCTTTTGGCGTCCGCTCTTTTCTGGGCCATCGGCGCGGGATTAATCATCCTCGCCCTCGGATATGGCATCGCTCTCGCCTCACCCTCCTCCGCCCCGATCGTTCTCTACGCGCTGGCATTCATGGCGATCCTGCTGATGTCCTGGTCCGGCGCCAAAGCCGCGGTCCGGCGACGCCGGATGCTGCTCATCCTGAGCCGTCTAGACACGGCCATCCGTCTCGGTCTGCCGCTCTCCCGCACCGTGCGCGACGCCGCCCAAAGCGAAACCGGCCTGTTGCGCAAGCGATTGCTCGCGCTCCACAATCAGCTCGACAGCGGCGATCCTCTCGATCGCGCCCTGATGTACGCCGTCCCGGAAGTCCCCTACAGTGTGATCCGCGCCATCGCCGTCGGCCAGCAAATGGGCTGTCTCGACCACGTGCTTGAGACAATCCTTCGTCGCCGATCCGATGAGAACAACACCAGCAGTCCCAGGGCGGGTTTCTATTGGGCCTATCCCGTGGTCCTTTTCGCGGTCATCTGCCTGATTCTCATCGCGGTGATTCCGAAATTCCAATACATCTTTCAATCGTTCCATATTCCGATGCCGCCTGTCACCCGCGCGCTTTTGGATTTTGCAAACAATACCGCGGTCCTCGCACCGATCATCCTTGTCCTGATCCTCATTCCGCTTGGACAGGCTATCTCAAGAATCTTCCCGTCCTTCCGCGCCGTCTCGCCATTCGGCGGAATCGTCATGGATCAATTCATCTGGTGGACGCCGCTGCTCGGCGCCCTCGTGTCCGACCGCGGCATGGCCGACCTGTGCGATCTCGTCGCCGCCGCTGTCCGTCTCGGCCATCCGCTCGATGAAACCCTCCGCGAAGCCGCAACCGCCCAGCCGAATGCCGTCATGCGCTATCGCACCGCCGCCTGGGCGCGGGCCGTCACCGAGGGACAAACCATGCACGAAGCCGCTCGCTACGCCCGCATGCCCGAGCTTTTCGCCTCCATGCTCGCCACCGTCCGGAGCAACGATTCCCTGCTCCAGGTATTGGGATTTCTCTGGCGCTATTACGAATATCGCGTCAGCCGGACTCGCGCCGTCATTCAAGCCCTTTGTGTGCCTGTAATCGTGCTCAGTCTTGGCGTGATCGTCGGAATACTCGGGATGTCCCTCATGCAGCCCATGGCGATGCTCAGTGAGCATATCGCCGGACAAATTTACCCGGGAGGGTTCTAACCCATGCGCGCTCGCAATGGCTGGGTTTTTCTGGATGTGGTCATGGGAATCATCCTGGTTTCCTTCATTGCCGCGATTCTCGGCGCCGCCGCGGATTTTCACCAGCGCGCCCTGCGGCATCTGGCCGATTCCCGCGCCGCGGTACGCCTCGCCGAATCCGCGCTTCTCTCCATGCAATCCGGCCAGGCCCCGCCTTCATACAACGATGCGAGTCTCGCATTCCATCGACTTTCAGCCTCATCCGATTCCCCCGGCAAGACCTGGGTCCGGGTCGAAGCCGCCGTGGGCGGCCGGCGCGCCAGCCTCGTCGGTCTGGTTCCCCAAAACGCCGTGCCCACTGAACGCTCATCTGGCGGAGGATCATAATGCGCCGCCGTCGCCCCCAACTATCAATCCGCCCCGGTTTCACGATAACTGAAATCCTCTTGTCTCTATCGTTGCTCACGCTCTTTTTCGCCTTCTCCGGCGAAGTCTTCAAATCCACCGTGCTGCTCAGTTCCGCCGGCCAGGACGTTTGCAACCGCTCGAACCAGATCGACTTTGTTTTGCGGCAGCTTCGCGCGGATGTGTGGAATTGCCGCTCGATGAGCCTCGCCAATCCACAATCCATTGAGCTTTCGACCGCGAATGCGGCGAAGATTTCATGGAAAATCGATTCTCAGAATTCTCTCATCCGCACCGATCCCGCTGGCCGCGAAGAACGCTATGACGTTGTCGCAACCCACTGGTCGTTCTCTGCCGACAAGGTTTCGCTCTTGCTGTCCGATGGCGCCAGCCCCCCAAACCGCATGATCAGCCAGATTCTTCTTTCAAAAAGCGAGCAGCCATGAGATCACCCGCAAAACACCATGCCGGCTTCGCGATGGTCACCGCCATCATGCTGCTTTCCCTGACCGCCATGACGATGACCCTTCTTGGCATGACCCTGTCCAATCAGGCTCGCCGAACTCAGATCGCCGCCGAGGATGCCCAGCTTCGCCAGCTTCTGATCGCCGGCTCCGACTTCGCGCAAACCCGAATCGCATCCGTTTCAGCCGCCCATTTCGCCGTGCCTCTCCCCGATGCACTCCAGCACGATTCCGCCCAATTGACCATCGATATTCACCCCGACTCCGCCTTCCAAAAAACCGCCGAAATAAGCGCCTCGCTTCCGCATCATCATCTCTCGCAGCAGCTGATCTTTTCCTCCCAAAACGACGCCTGGCAAATCACCGCCGCGAACCTGGATCGCTAATTCTTCCACACCCAAAAGCCTTCCCGTTCATTGACAGGCCAGCCAGGTGCGTTTGATGCGCCAGCGCCCATTGATATTCGAGCCAGCGTCTGCCCAACGGCACGAAAACTGCAACCGATAAAAATTTCCTGCATTAGAAAATTCTCAGATCGATTCTTTCAAGATTTTCTCCTGCATTGCATTTAAACCTTTCTTCCGCTTTCATTCATTCCGCTTTGTCACTCAGAAACAGCGCCATTGTTTTCCTGGTCTTGATTACCGCCGCCGCACATTCGCGCGGCGCAGAAACCGCTTCTCCAGAATCCTGGCCCTTCATCCCGCCCAAAGATTATTTCTTCTACAACGCAAAGCTCGATCTTCGCGATCTCAACGAAACCACCGCCGGCCAGACCGGATTCGTTCACATTTCCTCCGAGGGTGATTTTATCCGCGGCGACGGCACTCCCATCCGCTTCTGGGCCTGCGGCACCGAGGAATTCACCGCCGACCGCCGCGAGCTCGCCCAGCACGCTCGCTTTCTCGCCAAGATCGGCGTGAACATGGTCCGTATCCATGCCCAGGTCGGCTCGGACGCCGACGCTCCCGGGTTGAAGGAAGTCAATCAAAAGGAAATCGACGCCATCCAGCGCGCCGTCTCCATCTTCAAGCGCGTAGGCATCTACGTCACCATCTCTCCCTACTGGGCCAACGACCGGCCCGCACGCTTCTGGGGAATCAAAGGCTACGAGCGCCAGGGCGATCTGTACGGCTTGCTCTTCTTCAACCCCACCCTGCAGGAAGGTTACAAAGCATGGGTCCGCAGGTTGTATACGGAAACCAACCCCTACACCGGCATTCCACTGGCGCGCGAGCCCGCGGTGGCGATCATTCAAATACAGAACGAAGATGGAATGTTTTTTTGGACAATGGATGCCATCAAAGAGCCGCAAAAAATCTTGCTCGGCAAAAAATTCGCGGCATGGCTCATCAAAAAATACGGCTCGCTTGATAACGCCGCGGATGCCTGGAAAGACCTCAAGCAGCCCGGCGACGACTTCAAGACTGGCGATGTCGCCATCCTTTCAGTGTGGCAATGGACCCAATCGCAGCACGGCGGCATGGCCCGGCGGCTGGCGGACCAGCTCCAGTTTTTCGCCGACACCCAGCGAAACTTTTACGCCGACATGGTCCGCTTCTACCGCGACGACCTCGGATGCCGCCAACTCATCAACGCCTCCAATTGGGTCACCGCCGATCCCGTCCGCCTGAGCGATGTCGAGCGCTATACCAACACCGTCGCCGACGTGATGGCCGTCAACAAATACTTCACCGGTGTTCATGTCGGCGCCAACGTCGGCTGGCAAATCGATTCGCTGGATTATTTCACCAACCACCCCGGCGTCCTGAACCCCTGGGATCTGCCCACCAATCTCAAACAGGTGGTGGGCCATCCTATGATCGTCACCGAAACCAGTTGGGTCAGCCCGATGGATTATCAGAACGAAGGCCCATTTCTCGTCGCGGCCTATCAATCCCTCACCGGTGTCGCGGGCTGCTATTGGTTCACGGCCACAACCGATCGCTATGAAACCGATCCCCGCCTGCCTTTCGTCGATCTGCACGGACAGTCGGCCCTTCGCAAATGGACATGCTCGACGCCCGAGCTGATGGGCAATTTCCCCGCCGCCGCGCTCATGTATCGGCAGGGATACCTCAAGCGCGGCGATCCCGTCATCATCGAAAACCGGCCCCTGACTGATTTGTGGAACCGCCGCACCCCGATTATTTCCGAAGGCCTGACATTCGATCCCAACCGCATGTCCGGCCAGCCCGGCCGGCAATCGCAGTCGCCGCAAAACGCCAGTCCCCTGGCCTTTCTCGTCGGCCCCGTGAAAGTGAATTACGGCAGTGACCCCGCCAACAACAAAATCGCCGACCTCTCCGCCAGCATCGATCTCCGGAAAAAAATCGTCATCAGCAACACCGGCCAAATCCGCCTCAATTACAACATCGGCCTCTGCACCGTCGATGCCCCCGCCGCCCAGGGCGTCACCGGATTTCTCAAAACCGCCGGCCCCATTCACCTCAGCACCGTCGACATCGTCAGCACGAACGAACAAGCCTCCATTCTCGTCGTCTCAATGGATACGAAGCCTCTCAGCGAATCGCGCAGCATCCTGATCCAAATCGGCACCCCTTCACGACTGGCGCGATGGGATCAACAGCCCGCCGATTTCACCGATGCCGACCAGAACAAATATCACGGCTTCCGGATCATGAGACTCGGCGAGCCGCCCTGGATGATTCAAGATGCCCAGGCCACCATCACGATCCACAATCCTCATCTCACCAAAATGATCCCCCTCGACATGGCCGGCTACGCCTCTCGCGAAGTCCCATTGCAACCAACAAACGCCGGCATCGAACTTCGTTTTCCCTCACATGCCATGTACGCGGTTTTGCAATGAGGTAGGAATAAGCCTCTTCTTCTCATCCACCGACGGCAGTCCCGAACATTAACAGGCCAGCCAAAATCGTTCGCAGCGACCACGCCTCCTAGGATTCGAGCCCACGATGCCGGACGGCAAAATAAATGCAATCGATAAAAATCTTTTTCTTCCCCGTTACCAATAAAGAAAACGCCCTACTAATTTTTTTTACTGCTCTTCCGCGATTTTCTGCACCACCATCTGCAATCTCTGAAAATTCACCGGCTTCGTCAGATGATCCGTGAACCCCGCCTCACGCGATTTGGCGACATCCTCCTCCATTCCAAATCCCGTCAGCGCCACCGCCGGAAAATGCTGGCTCCGCTGCTGGCGAAGCTTGCGAATCAGGTCGTTGCCGGTCCCGTCCGGCAAACCGATGTCGCTGAGCAGCAAATCAAACGGCTGGTTCGCTGCCGACAATGCCGCAGAGACGGAATCGGCGACGCGAACCCGATGCCCCAGCCGCTGCAGCAACCGGCTCAGCACCCGTGCTGTATCATCGTGGTCTTCCACGAGCAGAATCTCCAGAGATCGCCCGTTATCGGCGGCTTTCCGCTCGGGAGCCCTCGGTTGCGCCACATTCGCCGGAGCTTCCAGGCCCGGCATGGCGATCGTGAAGGTCGATCCCCGGCCCGGCCCGGCGCTGCTTGCGCCAATCGTTCCTTTCTGCGCTTCCATGAATGTCTTGCTCAGGCTAAGCCCAAGACCTAGCCCGCCATATCTCCGCACCAGTTCCGCCGATCCCTGCTCGAACGGTTGAAATATCCGCTGCAAAGTTTCCCGCGTCATGCCGACGCCGGAGTCGGTGAACCGAATTTCCAGGCTGGCATCGGGGCCATTGTCCGAAGAAATCTGGATGGTCCCGCCCTGGGGAGTGAATTTGGCGGCGTTTTTCAGAATGTTCCAGAACACCTGCTGCAGCCGACCGGGATCTACCGATGCGTGATGCAATTTCGCTTTCAGGTCCAGAGATACTTGAATGGACTTGGCATCCAGATCGGACCGGTACATGCCCGCCACCGCCTGGACCAGCGAATGCACGTCCGCCACCTCAAAATTCAACACCAGCTTTCCCCGGACAATGCGCGTCAGATCCAGTAGGTCGTCAATTAACCGCGCCTCCAATTCCACGCATCGCCGCAGCGTCGGCACGTCTTCGCGCATTTCGCCGGGTAAATCGGATTTCTGCTCCCAGGCCGTGAGGGTCACGAGCACCGGCGTCAGCGGTGTGCGAAGCTCGTGCGACAGCACCGCCAGAAAATTATCCTTGGCCATATTCGCAGCCTCGGCCTCCTCTTTAGCGTTTTTGAGGCTCTGCTCGAATTCTCTGCGTGCGCTGAAATCGCGGAATACCATCACGACGCCATGAATGGTCCCATCGGCCGTCCTGATCGGCGCGCCGCTGTCGTCAATCGGTATCTCCTTTCCATCCTTGCGGACCAGGAGCGTATGATTGGCCAGGCCAACTGCGATCCCCGAATGCAGCACTTTTTCGACCGGATTCTCCACTGGCTGGCGCGTCATTTCGTTAATGATTCGAAACACCGTCCCGCACGGCTGTCCCGCCGCCTCCGAACCGGTCCAGCCGGTCAGGTCCAGCGCCACTTGATTCATAAACGTGATTCTTCCTCGGGCGTCGGTAACGATCACGCCATCCCCAATGCTCGCCAGCGTCACCGCCGTGAGCCGCTGCTGACGCGCCAAATTTTCCGCGGCCGCCTCACGCCGCCGAATCTCCCGGCTGATCCGGTTAAATGCCCACGCCAGGAACAACAAGTTGATTAGCCCCGTCCCCGCAAACGCGCCTGTGCGAATATAGGTCATAACGACCGATCCATGCGCCAGCGAAATTGAATCCTGTTCTTTCTGCAGGACCATTCGATGGACCAGGTCGCGAATGGCATCCATGGTCTTCAAGCCGATATCAGACTTGACGACGGCCTGCGCCGCGCTGAACCCGCCGGGGCCGCGCCGCGTTTCGATGGTTTGGTCGAGCTCCGCCAGTTTCTGGTCCCCGAGTCGCCGAAGCCCATCCACATCGTTTCGCGCCAGGAGCCCGTCGCTGGCACGATTATCCAGATCCGCCTGCTCGACGGGTATCGTCCCGATGGCTTTGATATACGGCTGGAGATAGCCCTCGTCTCCGCTGATCAGAAATCCCCGCTGGCCAGTCTCCGCATCTTTATAGCTTGACAAGAGTTCGTGCAGGGCATCGATCGTTTGGTGAGATCGCGAAACCTCGCCGTCGAGGTGAAGCACATACTGGCCAATGAAGAAGGTGCCGGCCACCGTGATGACCAGCAACGCCGCCATCGCCAAAAAAAGCCCCCCAACATCGGCCCTCCTGAAATCGGATCGCCGCTCGGCAGGCGATATTAATTCATGCTCAAATTGGTCGGTTTCAGAGCTTTGCGTGACCATGAGAATATCGTAACATTACCCTGCGGTCGCGATCCCGCGCCCCGGCCGCTGGTATTGTGGCTGATTTTGACTCTTTAAGATATCTACTTGTGTCATGTTTTTTTCGGTACGTCTACCCCAAAAAGGGAAGTTCATGATCCCCAGTGCGCGATGACACTAAGAACGACGATATTCGATCCAATTCGCGGCAAGCTGCCCGTCAAGGTAGAGCTGCCTGCTCCCTTGGAGACCACGGACAATCCCGCGGTCGCTCCGATAGCCGCCCGTCAGTCAGTTTTCAAAAAGCTGAAGTGCCTTATTATTGTTCCGGCATTCAACGAGAGTAAATCCGTCGCGAAGCTGGTTCGCCGAATCAATCGCGCCCTGCCCGATTGCCACGTCCTAGTGATCGATGATGGCTCAACCGATGATACCGTTCGCCAAATTCCCCATAGCGCCACGGTCGTCAGCTTGCCGTTTAATCTCGGTATCGGCGGGGCAATGCAAACCGGTTATCGCTACGCCGCCCTGCACGGCTATGACATTGCCATTCAGGTGGACGGCGACGGCCAACACCGCCCCTGCGAAGTCGAAAAACTCGTCATGGCACTGATCAACCGTGGCGCCGATCTGGCAGTCGGTTCCCGCTTCCTCGAAACAACCACCTTTGTTCCCTCCTTCACCCGAATGACCGGCATCAAAGTCCTCAGCGCCTGGATTCGCTGCCTCAGCGGCCTGAAAATCACCGATTGCACCAGCGGATTCCGCGCCGCCAACCAAAAAGTCATCCGCGCTTACGCCCATTGGTATCCCGAAGATTATCCCGAACCGGAAGTCGCGCTCCTTCTGCATCGCTCCAAGTTCAAGGTCATCGAAATTCCCGTCCGCATGCGCCGAAGAATGTACGGCAAAAGCTCCATCAGCCTGGCACGCGGACTCTTTTATGTCCTGAAGGTCAGTGCCTGTCTGTTCCTGGACATGGTGCGCCAGCCCTGGCCCAGCGGAAAAATCGGCGCTGCCCCCAAACGCCCGGCAAAGTCCTAGCTTGAAATGAAATTGCCCCGAATTGAGGTTGAAAACTATGATCGCCCGAATCATCCTGATTTGCTTTGGAACGACCGTCCTACTTGTTGCCTTCCGCCGAATGCGCTCCTACCGCCTCAAGGAACGGCACATGATCCTCTTCACATTAACGGGTCTCCCGTTTCTGGTGCTGGCGATCTGGCCCGCGGGCGTCGGTTGGGTATCGCTGCGCCTCGGCGTTGAATACCACACCGTCTCCGTGCTGTGCATCGCGGCGTTTCTCATCCTCATGGTCTTCGAACTGCTCACCATCGTCAGCCTCCAGGAGCGGAAGATCGCCACGCTGGCGCAGATCGTCGGCATCCTCATGGAAAAACAGGGGATGAGCGAACATTCCGCCCTCCAGCCGCCCGCCGATAAATCTTACGATCTTTCCGCCCTGGTATGACGGAGGCCGTCCTCCTCATCCCCTGTTACAACGGACGCCGATGCCTCGGCGATTGCCTGCAATCCCTCCTGGCATCCAACGATCCCGGCATTCAAACCCGAATCATCATCGCCGACAACGCCAGCACCGATGGCAGCGCTGATTTCATCGCGCAGGAATTTCCCGCGGTCGAGCTTCTCCGCCTGCCCGCCAATCTCGGATTCACCGGCGCAATCAATGCCGGGTGGGAACATGCCCGCTGCAAATATCCGAACACCACCTATGTCGCGGTCCTCAATCAGGACATCATTGCCGCCGACGGCTGGCTGGGCGCGCTGGTTTCCCACTTACAGCAGAATCCATCCGTCGCCGGGGTACAGCCGAAAGTGCTTCTCTGGCCCCGCAAGGAATGCTTCAACACCACCGGAAACCAGTCCCATTTCCTCGGCTTCGGACTTGTGACCGCCTATGGCCAGATCGATACGGGCGAATTCAACTCGCCCCGCGAAATCGATTTTCCGTCCGGCGCCGCAGCCGTCATTCGCCGCCAGGCCCTGGGTGATCAACCGCTGCTCGATAATGAGTTTTTCCTCTATCTCGAAGACGCCGAGTTGGGATGGAGGCTTCGCCAGCTTGGCTTCCGCATTGACTACGTTCCATCGGCGACGGTCTGGCACCAATACTCCTTCCATCACGACTATCGATTTTATTTTTTTTTGGAGAGAAACCGCTGGTATCTGCTTGCGATGTATTACAAAACGCCCACGATTCTCCTCCTCCTGCCCGCCATTCTGGCCATGGAAGCCGGCCAGCTTTATTTCGCCTGGAGAAAAGGCGTCCTCAGCCAGAAACTAAAAGCCTCTGCTTTTTTTTTCGCCCCAGGCAACCTATCCCGCCTGCTGCGCGCCCGCCGGCTTGCCCAAGCCCGCCGCCGCATCAGCGACCGCGAATTTGTCCGTAATTTCACGGCGAATATCGATCTTCCGGAACTTCAAAGCAGCGTTCTCAAAAATATTGGCAACCCGATGCTCCGGGCGTATTGGCGATTGGTCCATCCCCTGATCTTCTGGTAGATACCCTGCTCATGCCCCGCGCCCCGCGCCATCCCTTGCTGTACATCCTGCACAGCAGCCAGCTCCACGGCACCGAACGCGTCGCGCTGGATACCGCCCAAGGCCTCGCTGAAGAATTCGAACCGATCCTCTTCGGCCCTCCCGGACCGGCCATGGAAGAAGCGGAGAAACTCGGCTTCCAGGCCCGCAGATTCCACGGGGCCGCGCAATTTGCTAAATCACTCCGGCCCATTCTCGCGCAAAACAAATCCCTGACCTTTGTAGCCACCGGCGTCATGCACTCGGCGGTCTGCCTGATGCTCAATACGCTATACCGCCGCCGAATCGTCCACTATCACATCGTTCACGGCGGCTCCACCGACCAGGATTCCTACGCCAGGAAAAAATTGCTGAACCTCACCGGCATCCGATTCATCGCCGTCTCGGACTGGACAAAACAAAAGCTTGTCAGCTACGGAACGCGCGCCGATCTGATCGAGGTCGTCCCTAATTCCATTCCCGCCGATCGCATCGCCGCATTTCCCCGCCGCCCGGCATTCGACCGGCCCGGCATCCGCAGCGCCATCATGGTCTGCCGCCTCGACCCCATGAAACGCATCGATCTGCTTCTGGACGCCCTCGACCGCGGGCCGAAAGAACTGGCCGATATCTCTTTCACGGTCTACGGCATCGGAAGCGAAACGGATGCTCTCAGGCGCCGTGCCGCGGCAACGCATCCCAATGTTCATTTCCCCGGTTACAGCGGCGACGTCCCCCATCAAATGGCGCAGGCCGATCTGCTCGTCCATTGCAGCCCGGTCGAGCCGTTCGGGCTGGTGATTCTCGAAGCGATGGCCGCCAACCTCCCCGTGGTGGTCGCGGACGCCGCCGGCCCCGGCGCGATCGTCCAGGATGGCGTCAACGGATTCAAATTCCGCCCCGACGATGCCGATCACCTTGCCCGCCGATTGACCGAGCTGCGCCAATCTCCTCCCGAACTTTTGAACTCCATGACCACCGCCGGACGGACGACGGTTGAAGAAACCTATTCATCGAAAAAGATGATCGAAAGATATCGGGCGTTGTTTCTAAACCCGGTCACGTAGCCTTAGCCGCGCTAAGGA
>Ga0182015_10006063_pt1 | contig 12264 bp, 13 predicted proteins | sample 712P3MmetaG_FD_120478 | JGI IMG/M metagenome (GOLD analysis project Ga0182015, IMG submission 120478) | Permafrost microbial communities from Stordalen Mire, Sweden - 712P3M metaG | ecosystem: Environmental > Terrestrial > Soil > Wetlands > Permafrost | place: Sweden: Stordalen | collected...
AGCCTGCATCGCACCCACCTGCCGTCTGCGTGGGGTAATTATCACGGTACTTTCTGGGATTGGGCGACGTTGTTCGGCACCGTCGGCCTGTTTTTGAGCGGTATACTGCTGGCCGTCCGCTTTTCCCCGATTATCTCGATGTTCGAGATGCGGGCGTTGCTTCAGCGTCGGCAGTCCCCAACGGAGCGCCAATGAGGGACCACCGATGAGCGGAGGCATCCTCGTGTCGTTCAGTACGGAAACGGCGCTGTGCCATGCGCTGAACCGGTTGCGCGCCGAGAAAATCGGGGGGCTTCGGACGTACACGCCGAAAGCCGTGGAGGGCGAAGCCGCGAACTCGCCAATGCCGCTGATCATTCTGATCGCCGGCCTGTTCGGGGCAGCCGCGGGTTTCGGCATGGAAGTGTATGCGAATACGCTCGGCTATCCCCTGGACATTGGCGGCCGGCCCGAATTCTCATGGCCCGCGTTCGTGCCGATCGCGTTCGAGATCGGCGTACTGTTCGCCGTTCTTGCCGGAATTTTCGGCTATTTCGCCATCAATCGGATGCCACGCCTATACGACCCCATCGACGAGTGCGAGGCGATGCGGCAGGCGATGCGTGACGGGTGGCTCGTCGCGATCTGTAGCGACGACCCCGGGCGACTCGCCCATGCCCGCAAGATTGTGGACGGCCTCGAGCCGACAGCGATCGAGGAGATGTCGTGAAAGCGGCGATCCTACTGCTGATGGGGCTGCTGTTCGCCAGCCTGGCAGTGCTTGGCGCCTGCGACGACATGAGCAAGCAGCCGAAGCAGAAGGCCTACGCGCCGAAGGTTGGACCGGTTAAAATCCCGTTCGACACCGTTGAATACCGGGACAAGCCGGTGCAGGCGCCCCCCGTTACCTTCGCGCTACTGGAGCGCGGCCAGGAGCGCTTTCGCATCTATTGCGCGCCCTGCCATTCCGAACTCGGCGACGGGCACGGGATGATCGTTCAGCGCGGGTTTCCGCCGCCGCCTTCCTGCCACATCGAGCAGCTGCGCCAAGCGCCGGTAAAGCATTTCTACGACGTGATCACCGACGGCCATGGCGCGATGTATTCCTTTGCCGAGCGCGTACAGCCGGCGGACCGCTGGGCGATTGCGGCCTATATCAAGGCGCTGCAGCGCAGCCAGAACGCCACCGCCGCGGATGTGCCCCCGGACCAGCGCGGGGCGCTGCAATGACCCGGCGGCAGGCGGAGCGGTGGGCGTGGGCGGCGGGGGGCGTCGGATTGGCTGGCACGGCGATCGGCTGGATCGTCGCACCCGCTGAATTCCCGCATGCTTGGCTCGCGGCAATGACTGTCTGGCTGGGCTGGCCGCTCGGCTGCATGGGGCTGATTTTGGTCCATGCGCTGACCGGCGGCCGGTGGGGCTATGCGCTCCGGCCGCAATTGGTTGCCGGCATGATCAGCCTCGTGGTGTTGCTGCCGGCGCTGATCCCGTTGCTGATCGTGCTGCCGGCTCTTTATCCTTGGGCGCGCGCCGGAGCGCATCCGGAAAATCGGCTTTACCTGAACCTCCCGTTCTTCGCCGGGCGGGGGATCGTCTATCTGATCGTCTGGTTCGGCCTGGGCGGCCTGATCTTGAAGGCGCTTCGGAAGGACTTGGCCGACGCAGCCCTGAGGCGGATCGCCCCGGCGGGACTGATCCTCTTGGCGATCACCGTCACCTATGCGGCGATCGACACGACGATGTCGCTCGATCCGCAATTCGCTTCGAGTGCTTATGGCTTGATCGCAATTTCGCAGATGGGGTTGCTGGCGCTTTGCGTGTCTTTGTTCGCCGCTGCTCTCGGACCGCCACGCGATGAAGACATATTAAGGAGCCTTGGCAAGCTCTTGCTCGGGCTGGTGGTGTTGTGGGCGTACCTGGATTTCATGCAGGTGCTGATCGTCTGGCAATCCGACCTGGCGACCGAGGCGCCCTGGTACGCCGTGCGCTCGGCCGGAGGCTGGGGCATCGCGGCGGTGATGGTCGCCGGTGGCCATTTCGTGCTGCCCTTCTTCGCGTTGATCTCTCCCCGGGTGCAACGCTCGCGTCCCGGGATCGCCGGTGTCGCCGCGCTGCTCATTGCGAGCGCCGTGGTCGACGGCTGGTGGCTCGTGGTACCGGCAGCCGGACGTGGCCTTGGTTTTGTCGACCTGCTGGCTATGCTCGGCCTGCTTAGCGCCGCCGCCGCACTGGCGCTGCGCGCACCGCTACTGCCGATGATGGCGGGGGCGCTGGCAGGGCGTCATGCCTGAGCAAATCACACTCGCCCCGGCGCAGCACGAGCCCAAGGATGTCGGCGCGGGCTTCATCTGGGCCGGCGTAGCGTTGGTTCTGGCAACCGTGCTTGCGCTAATGCTGCTGGTTTTCTGGCTGTTTCCGAAGGCCATCAGTGACCGCACCCTGAACCTGCCGCTACCGCGGTACCCAAACCCGCAACTGCAGCCGGACGCGCGTGCGGACTGGCTGAAGCTCTACACCAGCGAAATGCAGGCCTTGAACAGTACCGGCTGGGTCGACAAGGCACATGGCGTCGTACACATCCCGATCGCGGATGCAATGCGCAAGATTGTGCGGGAGGGCATTTCCGGCTGGCCCGCGGCGGAGAAGCAGCCATGAAGCTGTGCCTTGTGGCGCTGCTGCTGGCGCTATCGCCGGCATTCGTGCATGCGGCGCCGGCGCCCGATCTCAGCGCCTTCACCTATCAGCAGAGGCCGGGCAGCCAGCTGCCCCTGACCGAGGTGTTCCGCGACGAGACCGGCCGCAGCGTGCAACTATCCGAGCTTCTCGATGGGAAGCCGCTGGTTTTGGCGCTGGTCTATTTTCACTGCCCGAACCTGTGCGGCATCGTTCGCGCCGACCTATTCAATGCGCTCGGCGAAACCGGAATGGCGGCGGGCCAGGACTACACGCTGGTCGCGTTGAGCATCGACCCGTCGGAGACCGACGCCGACGGAAAAGCGGCGAAGGCCGAGGATCTGTCGCGCTTTCCGCTGCCCGGCGCCGAACGGGGCTGGCATTTCCTGACCGGGCCCGCGAACGCCGTGCAGGCGGTCACCGACGCCGTCGGATTCCGCGACCGCTTCGACCCCGAGCTGAAGCAGTTCACACACCCCGCCGGGATTGTCTTCGCGACACCAAAGGGCATCGTCTCGAGCTACCTGCTCGGCGTCGGTTATCGGGGCGCCGACATCCGGCTGGCAGTGACGCGCGCCGACCGCGGCACCATTGCTGCGGCTGCGCTGCCGATCCTGCTGCTTTGCTATCACTACGATCCGGCGACCGGCCGGTACACGCTCGCCGTCATCAAGCTGCTGCGTCTGGCCGCGGGGATCACCGTCGTTGCCGTCGGCGGAACCTTGTTCCTTGCCTTTCGCCGAGAGAGGAGGAACGGGTGAGGTTGTGGCTCCCGGAGGCGAGTACGACCGCTCCGGAAATTGATTATCTGATCCTTGCACTGGTGCTGATCTCCTGTGCCGTCCTCGCGCTCGTCTTCGGCCTGATGCTGCTCTACATGTTCAAATACCGCGCCGGCAGCGATGTCGATCGCGGGGCGTTGGCCGAAAAGACCTGGCGGCTGGAGACGGGCTGGACCGTCGCCACCCTGGTGGCTTTCTTTGGGTTGTTTCTGTGGGGCGCCAATCTCTACGTGCGACTGTTTCAGCCGCCGGCCGACGCGCTAAAGATCTACATCATAGCCAAGCAGTGGATGTGGAAGGCCGAGCATGCCGGAGGGCAGCGCGAGATCAACGCGGTGCATTTTCCGGTCGGACGTCCGATCCAGCTCGTGATGACCTCGGAGGACGTCATCCACGATTTCTCCGTGCCCGCTTTCCGCATCAAATACGACGTCCTGCCCGGCCGCTACGAGACGGTTTGGTTCCACTCCGATAGACCGGGCACCTATCACCTGTTCTGCACGCAATTCTGTGGCACCGACCACGCGCACATGGTCGGCGACATTGTCGCGATGCCCCAGGCCGATTATCAGAAATGGCTGGAGCGGAACGGCACCGGCGAGACCCTGGCCGCGGCCGGCAAAACTCTGTTCATGCGCTACGGCTGCAGCGGCTGCCATGGCGGCAACGGCGTCGGCGGCAACCAATCGGGCAGCACGGTGCGCGCGCCGCCGCTGGCGGGGCTCTACGGCAGTCCGGTAACATTGACCGATGGCCGCGTGGTCACCGCCGACGACCGCTACATTCGCGACTGCATCCTGATGCCGGACACCCAGCGCGTCGCCAGCTATCCGCCCGTCATGCCGTCCTTCAGCGGGCAGATCGGCGAGGAGGATCTGCTGGACATCATTTCCTACATCAAATCCCTGGCGCCGGAGAAACCGTCATGAGCGCGGTGGTGGTCGAGGCCGGAGCGGTGGAGGGCTCGTATCTGACTGACGGGGTCACGCTGCGCAGTTGGCTGCTGACGACAGATCACAAACGGATCGCGCTGCTCTATCTGGGCAGCATCACGCTGTTCTTCTTTGTCGGCGGCACGGCGGCGGCGCTGATCCGCTACAATTTGATCACGCCGCAAGGCATGATAGCGTCGGCGGAGACCTACAACCGGCTGTTCACCGTTCACGGCGTGGTGATGGTGTGGTTTTTCCTAATCCCGGCCGTTCCGGTGACGCTCGGCAACTTTATCGTCCCGTTGATGCTGGGGGCGCGCGACCTGGCGTTCCCGAAACTGAACCTCGCCAGCTGGTACCTGTTCGTCGTCGCCGGCGTGGTCGTCCTGTGTTCGCTGTTCGCCGGCGGGGCCGACACCGGCTGGACCTTCTATACCCCGCTTTCATCAAGCTATGCCCGGGGCCACGTCGTCCTGACGGTGGTCGGCATCTTCATCGCCGGGTTTTCGTCGATCGCGACGGGGCTGAACTTTATCGTCACCATCCACCGCCTGCGCGCGCCGGGCATGACCTGGTACAGGATGCCGGTGTTCTTGTGGTCGCTCTACGCCACCAGCGTCATCCTGGTGCTGGCGACGCCGGTGCTGGCGATGACGCTGCTGCTCCTGGGGTTCGAGCGCATCTTCGGCATCGGCGTGTTCGATCCGGCGCTGGGCGGCGACCCGCTGCTGTTCCAGCACCTCTTCTGGTTCTACTCCCACCCGGCCGTCTATGTCATGATCCTGCCCGGTTTCGGCGTGATCAGCGAGATCATCCCGGCGTTTTCGCGCAAACGCATCTTTGGCTACAAGTTCATCGTCTGGTGCAGCGTCGCGATCGCGGTGATCAGCTTCCTGGTCTGGGGGCATCACATGTTCGTCGCCGGCACGGCGCTCTATTCGGCGCTCGTGTTTTCGATCCTGAGCTACATGGTCGCGGTGCCGTCGGCGATCAAAGTGTTCAACTGGATCGGCACGATGCACAAGGGCTTCATCCTCTTCGATGCCCCGATGCTGTATGCCCTCGGCTTTATCGGACTGTTCACGATAGGCGGGCTGACCGGCCTGTTCCTGGCGGCGCTCGGCGCCGATGTCCATCTGACGCAGACCTACTTCGTGGTGGCGCATTTCCACTATGTAATGGTCGGCGGCATGGTCTCCGCCTTCTTCGCCGGGCTGCATTATTGGTGGCCGAAGATCACCGGGCGGATATATCCGGAAATGTGGGGGCGCGCCGGCGCGCTGATCATTTTCATCGGCTTTAACCTGACATTCTTCCCGCAATTCATCCTCGGCTATCTCGGCATGCCGCGGCGCTATCATTCCTACCCGCCGGAATTCGAAGTGCTGAACGTGCTGTCGTCGGCCGGCGCCACGATCCTCGCGGCCGGTTACCTCCTGCCGCTGGCCTACCTGACCTGGTCGCTGTTCCGCGGCGAGCGCGCATCGGCCAATCCGTGGCGCGCCACGGGGCTGGAGTGGATGACGCCATCGCCGCCGCCAACGGTAAACTTCGTCTCGACCCCTGTCGTCACCGAAGGACCGTACGCCTATCCCGCGCCCGAGATTGTGCAACACCATGGCTGACGCCTCCTACCTCCCGCACGAGTTCCAATACTCCAGCGCGCGACACCAGGCGGAGACCGCAATCGCCGGCATGTGGCTGTTCCTGGCCACCGAGATGCTTTTCTTCGGGGCATTGTTTTTGAGTTGGATTTATTCGCGCCATTGGAACCAGGCCGGCTTCGACGCCGGCGCGCAACAGACCAACCTCACGATCGGCACGGTCAATACCGCTATCCTGTTGGCCAGCAGCTTTGTCTACAGCGCCGGCCTCGCCTTCATTGAGATCGGTAATAAGCGCCGGCTGATCCAGTGCTGCGCCGTGGCCTGGATGCTCGGTTTCGCCTTCCTGATCCTCAAATTCGGGGTCGAGTGGCACGGCGATTTCCACAAGCATTTGTTTCCCGGGTCCCATTTCGCGATCACCGGCCCGCTGAGCGGCGGGGCGCAGCTCTTTTTCATCTTCTACTTCGTCGGCACCGCGCTCCATGGGCTGCACATGATCGGCGGGCTGATCCTGGTCGGGTGGATCATTCTGCGGGCCCGGAGGGACGAATTTTCACCGGGTTACTACACCCCGGTGGCGGCGGTCGGCCTCTACTGGAGCTTCGTCGATGTGGTGTGGATCGTTCTCTACCCGCTAATATACCTCGTCGGACGCGGTCCATGACGCGGCGCCTGCGTCAATTGCTATTGGCCTGGATACTGCTGATGGTGCTGCTGGCGATTGAATTCGGCGCCAGTTTCATCCCGCTTGGGCGGTCGGCCCGACCGCTTGTGTTGATCCCGGCCATCTTAATGGTGGCAGCGGTCGGCACGTTGTTCATGCAGATCGGACGGGAGATCGCAGTCGTGCGACTCTTCGCCGCCGCCGGACTGCTCTGGTTAAGCATACTGCTCGGTCTGGGGAGCCTGGACCCGCTGACGCGGACCGACTATCACGTGCAAGCCGCCAATCCGAAGTGACGTAGTAGGCGTCAGTTTCGCCGCCTTTCGCCGGTATCATTGTTGTCGGCTACCAAGAAGCGGTAGCGGATGGCGGCAGCATACATTTCGCCGGGGCGCAGGATCGTGGATGGGAATGCCGGATGGTGGGGGGCATCGGGAAAGCCTTGCGGCTCGAAGGCAAAGCCGGCCGATTGGCGGTAAATGACACCACCGCGACCCACGACGGAACCGTCAAGCTTGTTGCCGGTATAAAGCTGCATCCCCGGCTGAGTGGTGTGAACCTCAAGCGACCGGCCGCTCGCGGGATCGAAAGCACGGGCAGCGAGACGCGGCGCCGGCGCCTGGCCGGCGCCCAGCACGAAGCACTGATCGTACCCGGTGCCGTAAATCAATTGAGGGTCGGCGACGCGAATGCGCGCCGCAAGGGACGTCGGTTCACGAAAGTCGAACGGGCCGCCGGCGACGGATCGGATCTCGCCTGTGGGGATCTGTTTGTCATCGGTGGGTAGGAACGCATCCGATGCAATCGTGACAACGTGATCCAACACGTCGCCCGTGTCCGCGCCGGCCAAGTTGAAATACGGGTGGGCGCTCAGGCTGACAAGCGTGGGCTTGGTTGTGTGTGCCTCGAATTCGAGCCAGAGCGAGTCGCCGTCGAGACGATAGGTTGCCTGAACCGAGAGTTCGCCCGGAAATCCCTGATCGCCGTCGGGGCTGACGTGGGTCAGGATCAGGGGCCCCGCTGGCTCGGCGGTCTGCGAGGCCACCTTCCAGAAGACTTTATCGAACCCGAGCGGGCCACCGTGCAGCGTCGAGGTTCCGTCATTGGTCGGCAGACGGTAGGTGCGGCCATCGAGAGGGAAGCTGCCGCCGGCGATGCGATTGGCATTGCGACCGAGGAGCGCGCCAAACGCGCCCCCGGCCTTCATGTAGGCCGCCACGTCGTCGAAGCCGAGCAGGACATCGCCTCGGCGTCCCAGCCGGTCCGGCGTCTCGATCGAGACCATGCGCCCGCCGTAATCGGTGATCCGCACGCGCAGATGCGGATTTTCCAGAGTGTGGACACTGGCGGAACGCCCATCCCGGGTGCGGCCGAACAATTCGGCTGCCATGAGTGCGGCCTCCCGTCCATTCTATCGTCCGCGGGAAGAACGCAGGGACTGGGACCGAGGTTCATTGCGGTGCGACGAATCGTCAACGGCTCGGCAAGTGCCGGAACCGTGTGGAGATTGTCTTGTTAAGAGTTACGTACGGCAGCTCGGATCGAATGCCCGCATCCCACGGCTCCCGGCCCCCTGGACGAGCTTCAGCTCATCCAGCTCAGCCTGAAGAAGCACCGGGTCTTCAATAGACGATAATCGCGTCACCCGACCTCGGCAGCCAGTAATGGGCGGAACGTCAAGGGAGTCAACATGGGCACGACAGTCGGCGATTTTCTCCTGCAGCGATTTTCCGCGTGGGGAATCCGGCGGATTTTCGGGTTTCCGGGAGACGGCATCAATGGGATCGTCGCGGCGCTCGGGCGAGCCGGCGACCAGTTCGATTTTGTGCAGGTGAGACACGAGGAAATGGCCGCCTTTATGGCCTGTGCCCATGCCAAATTCACTGGCGAGGTCGGCGTTTGCCTGGCGACGTCCGGCCCTGGAGCCATTCATCTTCTGAATGGTCTTTACGATGCAAAACTTGATCACCAGCCCGTGGTCGCCATCGTCGGACAACAGGCACTGTCGGCGCTCGGTGGCAGCTACCAACAGGAAGTCGATCTCGTCTCGCTCTTCAAGGACGTCGCAGGCGATTACGTGCACATGGCCTCGACGCCCAGTCAAATACGCCACCTCGTCGACCGTGCCATGCGCATAGCCCAAGTCGAGCGCACCGTGACATGCATCATCGTCCCTAACGATGTGCAGGAGATGGATGCGGTCGAAAAGCCCCCGCGCGCTCACGGCACGATCCATTCCGGCCTGGGCTATTGGGCGCCTCGGGTCATCCCCCAGGAGGCCGATCTGCGCCGCGCGGCGGAGGCGCTCAATGCGGGCAAGAAGGTCGCCATTCTGGTGGGCGCCGGCGCGCTCGGGGCGACTGACGAGGTTCTCGCCGTGGCCGATTTGCTCGGCGCAGGGATCGCAAAGGCGCTCCTTGGCAAGGCGGCGGTGCCCGATGATCTCCTTTTCGTAACCGGCTCGATCGGGTTGCTCGGCACGCGTCCCAGCTACGACATGATGATGGATTGCGATACGCTCTTGATGATCGGGTCGCGTTTTCCCTATTCGGAATTCCTGCCAAAGGAGGGACAGGCGCGCGGCGTTCAGATCGATCTCGATGGCAAGATGCTGAGCATCCGCTATCCGATGGAGGTTGCTCTGCAGGGCGACAGCGCTGCGACGTTGCGGGCGCTGATCCCGATGCTCGAACGCAAGGACGACCGGTCGTGGCGCGAGGAAATCGAAAACAATGTGACGCGTTGGTGGAAAGTGCTCGAAGCACGGGCCATGAGCACGGCCAATCCCATCAATCCGCAGCGCGTCTTTTGGGAGCTGTCGCCGCGCTTGCCCGATAACTGCATCCTGTCTTCGGATTCCGGCTCTTCGGCTAATTGGTACGCGCGCGACATCAAGATCAGGCGCGGGATGATGGCATCCCTCTCGGGGAACCTAGCGACGATGGGCCCCGGCGTGCCCTATGCGATCGCAGCCAAATTCGCGCATCCGGATCGCGTGGCGATCGCGATGGTCGGCGATGGGGCCATGCAGATGAACGGGCTCAACGGCCTCATCACGATCAGCAAATATTGGAAGGGTTGGACCGACCCTCGGTTGATCGTTCTGGTGCTCAACAACCGCGACCTCAACCAAGTGACATGGGAATTGCGCGCCATGTCCGGAGATCCCAAGTTCGAAGCGTCGCAGGACGTGCCCAATTTCCCTTACGCGAAGTATGCCGACTTGCTTGGCCTCAAGGGTATCTTCGTCGACGACCCCGACAAGATTGGAAGAGCCTGGGACGAGGCCTTTGCCGCCGATAGGCCGGTGGTGCTCGAAGCCTTTACCGACCCGGATGTCCCGCCGCTGCCGCCGCATATTTCGCTCAAGAACGCAAAGGCGTTCATGTCCACGCTGTGGAAGGGCGATCCGAACGAGCACGGCATCATCGTGCAATCGGTGAAGGAGTTCATCGAGGAATTCCTGCCACACGGAGGATAGCGGCGATGTCCCCCGACAGCACCGCGCCGATCGAACGCATAAAGGTATCGGCGTTCACAATCCCGACCGACGCTCCGGAATCGGACGGCACCCTTGCCTGGAACTCGACCACGCTGGTGCTGGTCGAGGCGCAGGCGGGCGGATCAACCGGCATCGGATACAGCTACGCCAACACCGCGACGGCGACCCTGATCAAAGACACGCTGGTCGAGGTCGTTTGCGGGCGCGACGCCATGGCCGTGCCAGGGTGCTGGGTGGCGATGGTGCAGGCCATCCGAAATCTGGGGCGCCCGGGCGTATCCTCGATGGCCATCGCCGCTGTCGATACGGCGCTGTGGGACCTCAAGGCCCGTCTTCTGGGTGTCCCGCTTGTGACCCTGTTTGGTGCGGTCCGCGACGGGGTACCGATTTATGGCAGCGGCGGCTTTACCTCGTATTCGGTCGCTGAGCTCCAGCGGCAGCTTGGCGGCTGGTCCGACGCCGGCATCGCGGGCGTGAAGATGAAGGTCGGCCGACGTCCCGATCTGGACATCGAGCGCGTCCGCCAGGCCCGTGAGGCGATCGGGCCTGGCACCAAGCTCTTCGTCGACGCCAACGGCGCATACAGCCGGAAGCAGGCCCTCGCCATGTCGGAGGCGTTCGCCAATTTCGGGGTAAGCTGGTTTGAGGAGCCGGTATCGTCAGACGATTTAGCGGGACTGCGGCTGCTGCGCGACCGGGCACCATCCGGCATGGACATTGCCGCCGGCGAGTATGGGTACGATTTGCGTTATTTCCGACGGATGCTGAAGGCAGGCGCGGTTGACGTCCTCCAGGCCGATGCGACGCGCTGCGCTGGCTTTACCGAGTTTCTGAAGGTCGACGCCTTGTGCGATGCGCAGTGCATGCCCCTATCGAGCCATTGCGCCCCGCTCCTGCATCTTCATCCGTGCTGCGCCAGCCCGCGCGTGCGCCACATGGAGTATTTTCACGACCATGTGCGCATCGCGACCATGCTGTTCGACGGCACCCCAGCCCCGGTAGACGGCTGGCTCTACCCGGATCTGAGCCGGCGCGGCTTGGGTCTTGAGTTCAAGCATGCCGACGCACAGAAATACGCCGTCTGATATCCAGCCGAGCGCGCCGCCGCGGCCGGGGGTGACCACGGCCAGGGTGCAGGATTCACCCTACGGCGTCACCGTGCCCCCCCCATCCGCGCTGATCCGACAGCTACCGCGACCGAACAGGTCGAATATCCTTCCGGCCGGTCGCGGCGCGACTGTCACTCGGGCTGGCCAAGCTCTGAAGCTCGTCAAATTAACCGCGCCGCTGCACCCACTATTGGTTCACTTCACGATCGCGCTCACCGCGACCGCGCTTTTTTTCGATCTGCTCGCGTTCTTGTGCGGCCTCGAAGCGCTGATCGCGATTGGATGGTGGACATTGGCCGCCGCCGTCCTTGTGACCGTGGCGACCATCGCAACCGGCGTCAAATCGCGGCTCCGACTGCCCGTCGAAGAAGGAGAAATGCGGTCATTTTTGCGCCTCCACATGGCCTTGGGGCCGATCTTTTTCGGCCTGCTTGTCGCGGTAGGCATCTGGCGGGGCGAGTTGTGGCAGGCCGGGGCCGGAGTAACGTGGTGGTACCTGGCGGCGATGGCCGGTGTCACGCTCGTGATGGCGGCCCAGGGCTATCTCGGCGGCGAGCTCGTTTATCGATACGGAGCCGAGGTGAAGTTTCGTTATCCGGAGCTATCCGGCAATGCCGAGCCCTTTCCCCGATCGGGTGTCACCGGGTCCGCTATCGAAGATCCGGCTCGGAGATCTTAGGGGTGTCGAGCATCAGCTTTATCGGCCTCAATCCCTTTCAGTGGATCGCGCTGGCCGTCGCCCTTGTGACGTTGCTCGTCCTGGCCGATGCCTGGGCCGGTCATTACCGCCGCGGCTTCAACCATATCGCGCAGTACGCTCCTTTTCTCAGCGGCTTCCTGCTCATATTTTTTTCGATCGCGGCGATTATCGCGCCACGCGCGCTCTGGATCGAGGTCGCGTTAGGCGCTGTTGGTTGGGTGGCGATTGCTGCGGGGCTGATCGGGTCCGGCTTCCATCACTATTACGGCATCGTCCGGAAGCCCGGCGGCTATAGGCGGTTCCTCAACTCCCTGAT
>Ga0182015_10006064_pt1 | contig 12261 bp, 5 predicted proteins | sample 712P3MmetaG_FD_120478 | JGI IMG/M metagenome (GOLD analysis project Ga0182015, IMG submission 120478) | Permafrost microbial communities from Stordalen Mire, Sweden - 712P3M metaG | ecosystem: Environmental > Terrestrial > Soil > Wetlands > Permafrost | place: Sweden: Stordalen | collected...
CGGCCCCATCGTCATCCTGCTGGGCACGGGTACTGGCACCTTCACCAACGGCACCACGATTCAGACCACGCCTCCCTTCGAGCCAACATCCGTAGTCGTGGGAGATTTCAACGGGGACGGAAAGCAGGACCTTGCCGTCCTTAGCGCCGCAGGCATTGGTTCCGTCAATATCTACCTCGGTAACGGGGATGGAACTTTTCAGGCAGCCAAGAACTACCCGATAGCCACCGGTCCCTCGAGTTCAAGACTCCTGGCCATCGGAGACTTCAACCGGGATGGCATTCAAGATCTGGTCGCCACAAATGTCTCCGGAAGTACGGTCGGTGTTATTTTGGGTAACGGCGACGGCTCGTTTAACGCGCCGGTCCTTTACCCGGTTGGCAGTGGTCCGTGGAATGTTGTCGTCGGCGACATCAATAACGACGGACTTCTGGATCTGGCGGTCGCCTCCGACGGTACCGGGAATGTCAGCGTCCTTCTCGGCAAGGGAGATGGCACGTTCCAGCCAGCTAGCTACGTACCCGTTGGATCGAGCCAGGTCGGCTCGGTAGCGTTGGGTGACTTCAACGGTGATGGATTCCTGGACCTGGCAACGACCAGTGCTCCGGATAACTCTGTCTATGTTCTGCTTAATAACGGCACGGGGGGCGTCAGCTTTGCGGCCTCGGTGAAATATCCCATGAGTTCTGGCCCTTACTACCTGACGCTTGGAGACTTCAACCGGGATGGCCACCTCGACATCATCTCGGCCAACGGCGGCAGTACCAACGTGGGTGTTCTGCTTAATAGTGGAACGGGTACTTTTGGAGCCGCGACTTATTATCCGGTGGGTGCCGACTCCATCTTTGCCAACGCCGCGGATATCAACGGCGATGATCGGATCGATCTGACCGCCGTAACGAGCACCGGCCTGAGTGTGCTGCTGTCTGGTCAGTCGGAGACGGCCTCTATTTCCAACATCGCCGTGAACGGGTGCGGCACACAGTCTGTCACCGCCACATACGACGGCGACGGGAACTACGGAACCAGCACTTCCGCAGCTTTGACATTTACTCCCGTCCAGCAGACAACCACCCTCACTCTCACCGTCAATCCGGCTACAAACATTGAAGGACAGCAGGTCACGCTGCAGGCCACACTCTCTCCATACAATTTCGGTACGGCCACGTCGAATGGAGAAACTGTCACCTTTACCAATAATGGGGTGACCATCGGCACGGCGAAACTCTCCAGCGGTGTTGCGACGCTGGTGGTGATGCTTTCGACTACCGGCACCGACAGCTTCCAGGCGAAGTATCCAGGTGACTGCGACTTGGTTGCGAGCAACAGCAATATAGTGGCGGGCAACACCTTGTTGCCATCTACGATCACCTGGCCGACGCCTGCGCCGATCACCTACGGTACCCCGCTGAGTGGTACCCAATTGGATGCGACGGAGAGCGTCGCGGGAACCTTCGTCTATACTCCAGCCGCGGGCGCGATTCTCAACGCGGGAACCAATACTCTCTCAACAACCTTTACTCCAACCAACCCGTTATATGGGCAGGTGACGGCAACGGTCCAGCTGGTGGTGAACCCGGTGCAATCGGAGATCATCTGGCCGACACCCGCTGCCATCACCTACGGAACGCCGCTCAGCGGTTTCCAGCTTGATGCTACGGCGTCTTCCGGCACTATCCCGGTCCCGCTCTCCGGCTACTACAACGTCAGCGGAATTTATAGCCCGGGTTCCACGTACGGGTCGGGCGGGTTCGATAACGATGGCTACTCCTACTCCACCACGACGCTCGGCTCAACCGTTGTCTGGAACGGTATGACCTTCGACATTGGCCCTCCCAATGCGCAAGATGCAGTGGCCAACCTGACGATTCCGCTTCCGGCCGGCAACTTTACCAACCTGTTCATGCTTGGGGCGATGGTCAACAACATCTCGGCAGGCCAGACCTTCGTGGTGACCTACACCGACGGCACGACAACCACGCTGAACCAGAATATGAGCGATTGGGTCTACGCCAAGGGGTGGCCAGGCGAGTCCGTTGTCAACTGCAATTTTGATCGGAACTTCGACAACGGCACCACACAACCAGATTCAGTATGTGTCTACGGTTATCAAATACCCCTTAACTCAGCCAAGATAGTGCAGAGCATCCAGCTGCCGGCCACCAGGAACATTGTGATGCTGGCGATGGACCTCACCACTCCAGCGATCCCGGGAACATTTGTCTACACCCCACCTGCAGGCACGATTGAACCGGTCGGGACAGATACGCTGTCGGTCGTCTTCACGCCGACGAACACTACGGATTACACGAGCGCCACGGCAAGCGTGCAGTTGGTAGTCGACCCGCCTGTCACGCCGATCGAAACCACGACGATCGCGTGGCCGACGCCGGCAAACATCGTCTACGGAACGGCGTTGAGTTCGGTGCAACTCGATGCCGTAGCTACGGCCGGGTCGCGGCCAACCCCCGTCACCCCCTCGAGCCAGGTGTCGGTACTTTCAACTTCCACCGACGGTACCTCCTATTTGCTGTCGGGCTTCGACGGTAACGGACATACCTATTCCTATAAGCAGCTGAACAATGGCTCGGTCAATTATGCGGGCGCGACGTTTACCCTCGGGCAGCCAACCGTTCCCAACGCCCTTACCAACGGAGCGGTCTACACGCTCGGGGCGCCGGGCAACTATTCCTCTGTCTACTTGATTGGGGCCGCGAACGCAACCGGGCAGATAAACGAGCCCTTCATCCTGACCTATGCCGATGGCACGGTGACCCAGACCGTGAGCATGAGCTCATGGAGCTCATCGGCAGGCTATGCGGGCGAGACGATCATCACTTCCACACCCTACGCAAACACCTCGAGTGGCGGCGAAATATCGGGGACCTATGATCTCTATGGGTATCAGATCACTGCCGATCCCACCAGAACGCTGCAGAGCGTCACTCTTCCGAGTACCACGACTGTGGTGATCATGGCACTCGGCTTTGGTACCAATAACCAGATCGTCGTTCCTGGCACCTACGTCTACAATCCGGTGTCTGGCACGGTACTGCCAGTCGGAACGTGGCCTCTGTCGGTCGCGTTCACGCCGACCAATACAGCCGCCTATACGTCCGCGACAGATAGCGTGAATATTACGGTGGTCAAGGCGACGCCAATCATCACTTGGCCAACACCGGCCGCAGTCCCGGTTGGCACGGTGCTGAGCAGCACGCAGCTCGATGCCACCGCATCTGTCCCGGGGACGTTCACTTATACTCCGGCGGCGGGTACGGTGCTCAACACGGCAGGTACGGTTACGTTGAATGTGACCTTTGTGCCTACGGATGCGGCAGACTACACCAACGCGACCGATTCGGTACAGCTCGTGGTCGGTGACACGGGTTCCTTCGGCATCAGCGGAGCGGCCGTATTTCCTAATGGTGACTGCTGCTTCTTCAACCAACCAACCCCGTATACCATCACCGTGACGGGATCTGTCGCTGCTCCGACTGGAACCGTTGAGGTGATCTTCAATGGCCAGACGATCGGAACCGGCACGCTCGTGACCGGATCGGGCGCCACTTCGTACGCGAATCTATCGGTGACCAGCAGCTCCTTCTATCCCGGCACCAGCGGCAACGCCGTGACGCTGAGCTACCTTGGCGACACGAACTACGCCCCCAACACCAGCCCGGCTACCATTTACCTGCGTAATCCGGCAATCGGGGTGAACGCCCCCCCGACGGTAGGCCAGAGCACCACCACACTCGTGCCCTACACGTTCGTTGCCAATGGAGCCATCAACATCAACTTCAACCCGCAAAGTGCGCCCAGCACCGACTTCACAGATGGGGGCACGGGCACCTGCCAGTCTGGAACTCAGGAACTTGCAGGCACTGTCTGCAGTCTCAGCGTGGCCTTCAAACCTAGCTTGCCTGGGGCTCGCAGGGGAGCTATCGAGATCGACTTTACGCCTGCAGGCGGAGGCGCGGCCGAACCTACGCTCTACCTGTTCCCTTACGGCATGGGCGATGCGGCCCAGATTTCGCTGAGCAGTGCCACGCAATCCGTACTGAACTCCAGCTTGAGCGAGCCGCAGAGCGTGGCCTTTAACCCCGCCGTCACCAACTCCACTCTGTACGTAGCGAATAGCGATGCCAAGGAGATCGTTACGCTGCCCACCAGCGGCGGCGCGTTTACGCAATGGAACGCGGCCAACACCACGGACCTGGTATATCCCAGCGACCTCGCCTATGACGCTTTCGACGATCTCGTGGTGTCGGATGCCAACGCGGCCATGGTTGTTCTCTATACTCCTGCCGAGGTCCAGGAGGCGGTGAGCACAGGGACCTTCACGCTGGGACTTCCCACCGCCGTCAAAGTTGATTTAGGGGGCAACCTCTACATTGCCGACGCAGGCTCTACTCCGCGTATCATCCAGGTTCCTGGGGAAGCGTACGCGCCCAACCAGGTGAACCTCGGCAGCCAGAGCGTAAGTTTCCCGCAAGCCATGGCTGTCGATAACGTCGGCCTCAACCTTTATGTGGGCGACGGAAATCTCAACGAGATCCTGGACATCGGTCTCAGCGGCACGGGCACCACGACCACCGTCACGCAGTATCCTATCGCGCCGTGCGACTCCACCGTTACATCGTGCGCGCTCAACTCGCCCGGCGGCATAGCCTTCGACCTGAACGGAGATATGTTCATCACCGACAGCAGCCAACGCGTCCTCATGGCGCCCAGCACGCATTTATCACCTACGAACACTCCCACCACCCTGGTGCCGATGACCGGGCTCACCAATCCTTCAGGCATTACGCTGGACGCTTCCGGCAACATCTATGTTTCCGATTTGAGCGGAACAGTGACCAAGCTGTGGGTCAATGCTGGAGCGCTCAGCTTCGTTGGTAAGTCGGTTGGCTCGACACTCACCACGAATGTCACTAACATCGGCAACTTACCGCTGACCATATCAAAGATGGCTTTCACCAGTGGAGCCAGCTTCTCTGAAACCGACAACTGCACCGGCGTCTCAATCGCGGCGGGCGGTAGTTGCACCATCACCGTCACCTACACTAATGCAACCGGGGACAATAGTGACACGCTCACGCTTACCAGCAACGCATACTCCGCGAGTGGGGTGACGATCCAACTCAGCCACTAGTACGCGTGATTGTGTATCGCGCTCTACGGCGTATTGGGTGCACCAGGTCTCGCTTTTGAGACCTGGGTATGCACTTCTCTATGCGGTCACAGTACTAGAGCCAAAGATACGAGCCGTGCTCTCCATGAGCACGGCTCGTATCTTCTCGTAAGAACGTTTGCTCTCTCTGGAGGCACAGCAGCCATCTCGAAGGCGCGATCTCTCGCTGGGAAACTCGTCAAGGGAGAAGGAATTTGTTCGCGCCCATGCCCGTTACATTGGTTTCCAAGGCGAAAAGACACCCTCCGAATCGCTCCCAGCGCCCGCGATCCGGCGACGCCGAGGTGACGTAGAGAACATTGCCGTGTTGCCCTCCGAAGGTACAATTTGTTGGGTTGCTGACCGGCAGCTCAATCACGCGATCGATTTTCCCCTCTGGAGAAACCCGTACGATACAGCTCCCTCCGTAGCGGCAATTCCAAAGATAGCCATCCGTGTCCATGGCTGAACCGTCGGGCAGCCCGCGCTCGAAGCCCTGGAAAAAAGGCCGCTCTGCGCGAATCGATCGCCCCGCTAAGTCATATTCATAAGTCCAGATGCAATTCTGCAATGTATCGCCAAAATAGAACCTGGAGTCATCCGGACTCCAAAGGAATGTATTCGAAATGCCCAGCTCGCGACGCCATTCCGAGGCCGCACCCGTTTCATCGATGCGGTAGAGCACGCCGTCCGAGCCGTCCGCCGCTCGGCGGTCGCCATCCTCTCCCACATTGTTTCGCATGGACCCTACCCAAATCGCGCCGCCGGGATCCACCCCCGCATCATTGCAGCGGACAGAAGGCCACCCGGGAAGCGCGAACATGGGTCGATGCCGCTCATCGGTGCTGGGTTTCCAGAGTGCGATTCCCGACCCGAGAGACAAGGCCAGGGTATCTTTGCGGCTGGTTTCCATGACGCAAGTTACCGGTTCAGAAAAGAACCAGGTCTTAAGGGCGCCGGACTGCAATGAATAACGATGGATAAGAAACCGATTAATGTCAGTCCAATAAATGCATTGGGTGTCCGGCTCCCACAGCACCCCTTCGCCACACGCATCCCCGGTGGCTGCGATACATACAGGCTCTTCGATCTTAAGTTGTTTCTGCAAAGACATCCCGTTCCTCCGACAGCAGATGCGATCTCTGTCCGCACCACCCTATATTTGCACAATACGCTTCTTGAAAGGCCCGGCGAATAATTCAAACAACCTGCAAAATCGCCGCGCTGGCCGGGGGCATGCGGATGCTAAGCTCTCCATTGCGCATGGGTAGAGTCTCTGACTTCGCTGGTTTCCAAGTGCCTGTCGGTGTAACCTCTGCTCCGCCCAGCGAAATCCCTGCCTTCGCATCGACAGCTGGGCCGGTCAGGCGGATGCCCGAAGCCTGTCGAGGTTGGCCGTGACTGCCCACGTTTACGTTTAGGACGGATGCCCCGGCGCCTTTATTGATCAGGGTGAGCATAAGCGTCCCTTCTTTTGGCCGCGTGGCATAGGCTTTGATCTCAGCCGAGTTCGCATCGACCTCAGCCGTCAGCAATTCGCCTCGGCCAGCCAGTGAGAAGGCGAGCAGTCCGTAGTACTCCGGCTTGGCCGAGTAATGGCCTTGTTCATCGTCACCGATGGGCGAGTAGGAACTGATAAAGCCGCGATGATTGACGCCGGTTTCCATATTCACGCCGGAGCAGCCGTTCGACGCCAGCGTAAACATATAATCGAGTGCCCACAGCGCCCCTGCCATGGTATCGCTCACCCCTGGCCGGCCGCCGCCGGAGAAGGAGTTCACTTCGCAAATGCGATACGGGAGACCGCAGCTCTGTGAGGCAGCTCGCAACTGGTCGAGTTCGGGCTGCAGGTTGGGATCGACGCCCAGCAACTTCTCGATCGTGCTGCCCGGGTTTTGCCCTTCACGGTAGTAATGATGGGTGAGAAGAACGGCGTCTTTGCCCTCATCGCTGGCAAATCGGGTTACCCAATCCGTCTTTCCTGCAACATCGGGCCCGGCGAAGGGGATACCTGGAAACTGCGCACGAAGCGCCTTCTTGTACCGGCGGTAGTCCGCAAGCCAGTCCTCGTAGTGGTAGTCCGGCTTCCGATGTTTTTGGTGGGAAAACAGATCCGGCTCATTGCCGATCTCGAAGGCAAGTAATCTGTCCCCGGCAATCGCCAGCACCGCCCTCGCCTCCGCGATCGCGTCCGTCTCTGATCCTCTGCCGAGATCGAGGGCCCAAATCAATTTCCATCCGGTCGCCTCGAGAAAGCCGCCGAGCTCTTTCAGTACGGCATCGTTCACCACTGTCCCGTAAGGACTGGACACTGCAGGAGCGGCCGGAGCATAGCTTGCGTAATCTGCAGTATTCCCACCGACTCGTATAACTCCGTGCACGCTCAGTGTGCGCACTAGCTGTACATAGGCGTTGTTCGCCCGACTCATCAAACCTGGCCTGGCGACGGAAGCGATCTCGTAACCGAGGCCCATGAAATCAGGTGAGATCGTATGCAGCGGACGGTCTTCGCGTACAACCACACCAACCCCCTGCTGGTCATTGGTAACAGGAGTAGCGAAAGCCGAGCGCGAAGCCAACGCACTGGCAGCGACAACGCTTCCTGCCAGGAAGTCACGACGATTCATCTCATCTCCAATCGTCTTCAATCTTAGGCTTCCGGCCCGATTCAGGCACATAGACGTGACTAATTAGGTTGGGAGCATTAGATGAGCAGACGAATCAATGTTGGAAACGCCACTATAGCAGGCGCCGCTACAACTACCGGGGTCTACCTGCAACCTGGGTAACCTGCCAGAATTGGCCATGGCCACCAACCTATCTGCAGGTCAAACGGCAGAGCACACTCCGCGCCAACCCATGCTGGGGCGGGGTAGATTTCTATCTCTTCTCGTCCTGCTCGGATTGCTGACCGTGTGCCTCGCGATCTCGTGGAGCACACGGGACGCGATGGCGCATCTACCTTTTCTCAAAGGGCAAAAGGCGCAGCGCGATCTGGCATCCACCAGCCAGACGACCATTGTCGACCTGCACCCCTGGCAAATTGCCCAGGCGCTCGCACCCCTTGCCGTCAGCAGCGAGGAGGTGGAGCACGCGCGTGAGGCGGAACGCCTGGCCGATCACGAGGTGAACCAGGCCTTTGCCGCGGCCTTGCGTCAGGCCGGCGCCCAGCGAATTGCACCCACGGGCGAAGCGATCGAGCTTTCCCAGAAGGTGACGCAACTGCAGGAGATGACGAAAGAAGATCAGGCCCGGGTGCGGAGCTTAACGCCCGCAGCCCCTGCCGCTGGGCAGGGTGTTGCCGCGGACGATCTGAAAGTTGCCCAGGCGCAGCTCGATCTTGACCTGGATGAGCTGAACGATGCACAGCAGGATCTGGCACGAGCAACCGGCGACGTGCGTACCAGGATTCAGCAGGAGCTGGGTGCGCACCAGGCGGCCATGAGCAAGACGAATGCCCAGTCTGGCGGCGAGAGCCAGATTGCAGTTCTCTCGACTCGGCAATATGGCACGCTTGCTGGCCGCCTGGAGGCGTGGAGCAGCCAGCGCAATCGTTATCAGTTGATCCAGCAGGCCATACAACAGGCGCAAGCGGACGCAGCCAGTCTCACCATGCAGCACAATGCTCTCGAAGCGCTGGCCAACGCGAGTTCAGCCGCCGCTGCCACGAGTTCTTCCCAACCGGAAGCAAAGGGGATGCCGGCGAATGCAGCCATGCTCGCCAGCCTGGAACGGAGAAGGGAACAGCGCCAGCTTCTCACCATCTACGATGACCGCATCCAGACGCAGCAGCAGCTCGCAGGCGTCTACGGCAAGTGGGCGGACCAGGTGCTCCTGCAGCATCGGACCGTGATGCACCTGACATTACGGTCACTGGCGATGATTGCCTTCATTTTAATTTGCGTCATCCTCAGTGAAGCGATCGGAGTTCACCTACTGGAGCGTCATGCACTGGATCGGAGGCGCATGCAAACGCTGCGCACGATCCTGCGGCTTGGTGTGCAGTTGGTTGGCGTCATGGGTGTTTTGCTGGTCACCCTCGGGGTCCCGCGTCAGATCTCGACCATCCTGGGTCTGGCGACCGCTGGACTGACGGTGGCTCTGCAAAGTTTCATTCTGGCTTTTTTCGGCTGGTTCATCCTGATGGGCAAGAACGGCATGCGTGTCGGCGACTGGGTACAGATCAATGGCGTGGCGGGCGAGGTGATTGAGATCAACCTGTTTCGCACCACGATCCTCGAAACCAGTAATTGGGCGGACAAAGGACATCCGACGGGACGCCGCGCGACCTTCATCAACAACTTTGCCGTCACCGGCCAGTTTTTCAACTTCTCTACGATTGGCCAATGGATGTGGGATGAGATGTCAGTAAGCATTCCTGCGTCAGCAGAAACATTTGCGAAGGTGGCGCTTATCCACAAAGCAATACTAGAAGAGACGGAGCAGGATGCCCAGCTTGCCGAGCAGGAATGGACACGTGTCCCGCGGCAGAATGGCTTGGGACAAATCAGCGCAAGCCCGTCGGTGAACATGCGTCCTGCCTCATCCGGATTCGACATATTGGTACGCTACGTCACCCGTGCATCGGACCGTCTCGAGGTGCGCAACCGCTTGTACCAACGCGTGATCGATGTGCTCCATAAGCCACAGATATCCATCTCTTCGTCGCAGCCGTCGGCGCTAACGGCTGCGGTGCTGGCCGCGAAGGATCCGACAGAATATGTGAGCGATCCGAAACAGCGGCGCACAAACATCTATAGCTGACTATTAGTCATTCAGCCGAGTTCTTCGCGCGCCGTCCTCCCCTTTGTCATCCCGACCGAAGCGGAGGGATCTGCAGTTCTCTCAACCAGCATCTGATCTCGGATGGAAGCTCTGTCCTCCCCTTTGTCATCCCGCCTGCCCCGGCGTGCCGTGGGACCGAAGTGGAGGGATTTGCGGTTCGCAACGCCAGTGAATGACTTTAAGGAAAGCCGCATGGAGTTCCTTGATTCCACCGAGCCCCATAGGAGATCCGGGGGAAGCCCCACCATTTGCAATCCCCGCTCCACCAAAGCCCTCCAAAAAGCCCTGCACCAAATCATGTCCGCAGGACGCGAAATGGCGCTTCCAAAGTGCAAAACCCCCCTCGCACGCGTGCGCATCCAAGGTCTAAGATCATTGAGCATCTGAAACGGAGAGAACAGCAATGGCGAGCAATCGCGGCGTAATATTCGAAGGTCCAGGCAAAGTAGAAGTACACAACATCGACTATCCCACCTTTAAGGATCCGCAGGGCAAACCCATCGAGCACGGTGTCATCTTGAAGGTGATCTCCACAAATATCTGCGGATCGGACCAGCACATGGTCCGTGGCCGCACCAGCGCTCCGAAAGGACTGGTTCTCGGCCACGAGATTCTGGGTGAAATCATTGAGAAGGGCAAGGATGTTCTCTTCCTCAACATTGGCGACCTGGTATCCGTGCCATTCAACGTAGCCTGCGGACGCTGCCGCGCTTGCCGCGAGCGCAACACGGGCGTTTGTCTGACCGTGAATAAGGCGCAGCCCGGGGGCGCATACGGTTACGTTGACATGGGAGGCTGGGTTGGCGGACAAGCCGACTACGTGTTGGTGCCGTTTGCCGACTTCAACCTGCTCAGGTTCCCGGACAAAGAACAGGCCATGGATAAGATCCGGGATCTCACCATGCTCTCAGACATCCTGCCCACGGGATTCCATGGCGCGAAGACAGCTGGCGTCGGGGTTGGCTCGACTGTATATGTGGCCGGCGCGGGCCCGGTGGGTCTGGCGGCCGCGGCCTCCGCGTATATCCTTGGCGCGGCCGTGGTCATCGTCGGCGACAACAATAAGGAGCGCCTGAAGCACGCGAAAAAGATGGGTTATGAGACCATCGATATCTCGCAGAGCGAAAGCCTGGCCGACCAAATCGCGGCTATTGTCGGTGAGCCAACGGTGGACGCGGGCATTGACGCCGTCGGGTTCGAGGCCAGCGGGCACGGCACGGCGAACGAGCCTGCCCCGGCCAGTGTCTTGAACTCGCTCATGGAAGTAGTTTTCGTTGGTGGTGGTCTGGGGATCCCCGGCCTGTATGTAGTGAAAGATCCGGGCGCGCCGAATGAAGACTCCAAGAACGGCATCCTGAAGATTCGGTTTGGAAAGGGCTGGTCGAAGTCGCTGCACTTCCATACTGGGCAAGCGCCGGTGCTGCAATACAACCGGCAATTGATGCAGGCAATACTCCACGATAGGCTGCCCATTGCGAAGATCGTGAACGCAACAGTCATCTCGCTCGAGGATGCGCCGAAAGGTTATGCCGACTTCGACAAAGGCGCGGCGAAGAAATTCGTGATCGATCCCCACGGTGTCATCGCAAAGAAAGCAGCCTAAAACGCGGCCGCGCAGCAGAACAGGGAGCGCGATTGCGCTCCCTGTTCTCTTTGCGGCAAGATGATCAATTTTGATCTACATCTGAGTCGCGTCCCCTCTCTGTTTGACAAATCCCCCTGTAGAACAAGGCGTGATCGTTCAGGTAACCGTTTTGTTCCAACTCTGCATCTTAGTTCGGTGACGGAGTTCTAACCGTCGATAAACCCGCCTAACCTCATCGGTTTCTTCATCCGATTGTGTGTTCCGCAGACCGACAGCCCGAAGGAGGGAGTTGGCTATATCCCTGTGTCCAAAAACTGTGCGCGATCCGAGCTATCGCAAGGAAAGATAGGAGCAATGCGACTTTGTCCGTTTCGCAATCGGACCCGATCGCAACATGGTGAGCATTCCACCGGCGATGGCGCGAAGGAAGTCAACCATTTTAGGAGAGGTCGGTATGTACCAGCGTTTGTTTCAAAACAGTAGTAGTCCGCGGAAATTAGCCACCCAGGCGACCAAAAGTATCGCACGTAGTATCTTTCTACTTGCAGTTGCTACCTGCCCCCTCATCCCGCCCGCGCATGCACAGTTTCGCGCGTCTATTCAGGGAACGGTAACGGACGCGACCGGCGCGGTCGTTCCCGGAGCCACCCTCACATTAACCGACCTTGGCACCGCTAAAGCGTTTGTCACTAAAAGTGATGGCAATGGCCTTTACAACTTC
>Ga0182015_10006066_pt1 | contig 12259 bp, 17 predicted proteins | sample 712P3MmetaG_FD_120478 | JGI IMG/M metagenome (GOLD analysis project Ga0182015, IMG submission 120478) | Permafrost microbial communities from Stordalen Mire, Sweden - 712P3M metaG | ecosystem: Environmental > Terrestrial > Soil > Wetlands > Permafrost | place: Sweden: Stordalen | collected...
GATAATAAGAATAGAATTAGCCAAGATTGGTTCGTGCCTCCATACGCGGTCATTTGGGTATTTTTATATCTGGATGCTGTCTGTATGACAGCGTAAGTATGCACCGATATCGGTGCTGTCCACTATTGCTCACTCACAGAATCAGAAGTCGGCTCTAGTACCAAATTGGGAACCGGACGAGCATGTCACGTTTTGTGAGTTGTGGGATGACGATGGCCATAGAAAATTAAGAGTCTCTCAACAAGATTCAGCCGAAGTCAGCGCCGTACGAAGACTCTTCGCTAATCTGTGCCCCAGACCCGATTACGGACCCTTTCGCGCCCTGAGCTATTAGTGGCGTTCCAATTCTGTCTTGCTGCTCGTCGCCACATTAACTGTCGGTGCATCACTGTCGCCCGCTGACTCTGGGGGGAATCGGTATCAGACCCGGTTCTTCCTCTTTCGGCTTCCAGTTTGGGTCCGATACCTGTCAGCTAATATGAGTTTGAGCAATTTTGAACAGCATTGATATTTTACCGTCCATAGTCTGTCCTTTGGAGGGAACATGTCCATCCCGGAAGAACTCTTTCCCGCGCTCATAGCGGACGCGGCCACCAACCCAGATTCCGCTCGCTTACTAGCATTGCTAACGAAAACGGAAGAAGCTCTTGAAGAGCACCCGCTACCTGAACTTGTATTGACTGAGGGCATATGAACCAAGCCACAGTCCAATCTTAGTTTCAGCCTTACGCTCTTACGATTATTGAGTTAGAGCCGCAGTGCGTAGCGAAGATCCTGGAACAGCCCAGTCATTGTTCATCTCCTCCTACTCGTACCGCAACGTCACCGCTCGCGCCAATACCTAAGACGAGAGGGATCATCTCGGTGAAACTAGGGCCGCGCGCCATTCGAGGAGAAGTGTATCTCCAGCCTTTACAGAAACTCTCCTGCGCGGGCCCCCCTATAGTCCAAACTCTAGCCAGCAAGACTCTGCCCGATTTGCTTCGGAGGGAACCCTTTGGTTGCAATGGAGAGAAAATACCGATGCGGAAGTAAAGCGGATCATTCTGTCCGTTACGAACAGCGAATGTCCGGAAGCGAACACAGGCAATTGGTCTCCTGGGTTTATGAGACCGGTTCCGAAGTACAAACGACTATTGTGCGGACATGGTGACCTGACCGATCTTTTGTACCAAGTGGAGTGTTAGTGTAACGCCTCGTGAGGGGCCCAGTATTTCTGTACCAAGCGTAGTGTTAGACATCGGCTGGTTTAGGTTCGACGAGAGCGCGTTTAGCCGCATTCTGGCTGGCGAACTCGCTTGGTGTCCTTTCTCCGAGTGATCGGTGAGGACGACTCTCATTGTATTCCTGTCGCCAGGCTTCGATCAGATTCTTGGCTTCGTTCAGGTCGGCGAACCAGTGAGCATCCAGGCACTCGGCCCGAAAAGTTCCATTGAAGGACTCCACGAAGGCGTTGTCGGTCGGCTTGCCTGGGCGCGAAAAGTCGATTTTCACGCCATTCTGATAAGCCCATAGATCCATTGCATGGCTGGTGAACTCGCTTCCATTATCGCAGAACAGCAGTTTCGGCACCCCGCGCTTGCTCTTTAGCTGGTTCAACGTTCGCACGACATCGTCTTCCTTCAGGCTCTGCCCAACTTCGATAGCGACTCCCTCTCGCGTGAAGACATCCACTGCAGTGAGTGCGCGGAAGCGTCGCCCATCCTGCAACTGATCCGCCACGAAATCGATGCTCCATGCCTGGTTAGGGCCAGTTGCCTTGAACCGTTCTTCCCGATGCTTCACAGCTTTCCGCTTCCGCTGTGACCGCATCTTTTTCAGCGCCAGCCCTCCTCTTTGTAGAGTCGGTATACCAGGTACTTGCCAGCATTCCAGCCCTCGCGGTTCAACAGTGCGCGGATCTTTCGGTACCCGTAGCGCACTCTTGACTGAGCGATCTCGCGGATGCGCATCCGCAACTCAGTACGTGGATCCAAGTGACTGCGGTAGCGATACGTGGCTCTTGCCACACACAGAACCCGACAAGCTCGCCGCTCACTGACTCGGCAACTGCTTGCCAAGTGCTCCACCATCGGTCCACGCCGCGAAGGCTTTACCATTTTTTTGAGAGCACCTCCTGAAGCATCGCCTTATCCAGCGTCAGTTCTGCGACCAACTGCTTCAGCCGCAGGTTCTCTTCTTGCAACTGCTTCATCTGGCGTACCTGATCCACCTCCAGACCAACGTACTTCGCCTTCCACCGGTAGAATGTCTGCTCACTGATCCCTATCTTCCGGATCAACTCAACCACTGGCACTCCCACTTCGGCCTGCTTCAGCACGCTAACGATCTGCTCCACACCGAATCGCTTCTTCTTCATCAGCAAAACCTCCCTTCAGATTCTGCCGAAGACTAACATTCCACCTGGTTCAGAAATGCCGGGGCCGATCACAACGCCCTGCTCGGACATTTCTGCGCCGACTACAATCAACGCTTCGCGCATCGCGCCGCCGAACCCGCTTGCGATTTTCGCGCCTTGCCCCGCCGCTTCGATCTCGCGCGTTGCCTCAGTCTGCGCTATCAACGCGTCGTCGGCCCCGATCACGTCGTCTCCCTGGGAGCGCACTCCATCGCGCTGCCGCCTTCGCCCGCCCAGCGCGGATACCCCGGAGAAACCGTCGAACTATCGCATCAGCTCGACGGCACACTACGCGTTTATCGCGGAGACCATTTGTTACCGGCCCACTCACTCTCGTTGGAAGAATTCGCAGACCGACGCCCTGCTCCACGCAGTACCGGGCAGAAACCAAAAACCCGGATGCCCCGCATCTATAACCTCAACCTCGGCGGCCGCCCCGCGCTCGTCGCAGTTACTTAATCGTTAAAGGGGTGACATTATCTCAGAGCAGTTAATACGACATTTTCTCGTTGCAACAACAGCTCCGCGGTACGAAGTTTCCCTTCCTCAGGCTTTCTGGTGTTCTTCTCGTCAATGCTGAACGTTTTATATGACGACATGTCGGCAGGAGTGCTTGCTGCGCGGCACGCCAAAACTTGGCTCGATGTGATTGTTATTGGAAGACGTAGTCTTTTCCTTACTTTGCGATTGGGCTCCTAACGGCACTTAGAGTGCACCCATCTTCGCCATGCAGACGGCTGGCGAACGCATTCGTTTATTGCGGCTGGGCTTAGGTTTGACGATGCGGAATGTTGACGTCGCGAGTGCGAAAATCTCCGCGAAGCACGGCAGCCCTGAATTCTGGATTCCTCCCAGCCGGCTTTCGGACATTGAGACTAAGGGAATAGTTCCAAGTATCTACCGGTTTTATTCCCTTTCGGTCATACATCGTAAGGATATCCGGGTACTGCTTTCTTGGTTTGGGGTTGATCTCGATGGAATGGCCAAAGACATTAGTGTTTTCACGCCTCCACATTCACACTATCTCACAGCCCTGACAAACTGCCGATCCATAAAAATGCCTATGCGATTTGATGTGGCGCCTGATGATCGAAGCACAGGGAACTTGGGGCGAATGGTAGAAAGGTGGGGAGTGGTCCCCTTTACATACCTGGAGCAATTTGTAAGCCATGAATATAGCTACGCCTTTATCGGTACTGAAGACCTCACAATGTACCCAATTCTGCTCCCCGGGACATTTCTGCAAGTAGATGAGTCAAAGACGAACGTTGCTCGGGGGGGATGGAAATCTGAATATGAGCGGCCAATCTACTTTGTCGAAACACGCCAAGGTCACGTGTGCTGCTGGTGTTCTCTCAATCATGGGGAGATAACGCTTTTGCCACATCCTCTATCTCCTGTTGCCGCGAGGATTCTCCGATGCCCGCGGGATGCAGAAGTAATCGGTCAGGTCGTAGGGGTCGCCATGCGGATAGGAAGTTCCCCGGCACCGAGCCCTTTCTTACAATTGCCTGAATGCGATGCGGCTCTACTCAAGACGGCTCCTGAGGTCCCGTCAGCTCACCCTGAGAGTCGATACTTCCGCCCTGAGGGATAACTGCATCTTGGGCAAGGAGGTTAGACATTCGGAGAAATCTTCTTTTGTATTTCTTGCACGAAACCATCTATTGCCCGTAGTTTTAATTCTATTGCGGAGGGCAGAGCTGGCATCTGAAGTGCCATATCACATGAAAGCAACAACGCAGTGACCACATCTTTCAATTCGTTGCGCAGTTTTTGCTCTGCGTCGCGGCGTGCAATCACCGTTTCTCTTTCTCGACGATGAAGTGCAATACGTAGATCTCGGACCACCCTTTCGGTTCCACTGATGGCTAGATTAACGTATACAGAAGCCGTCAGCCCTACCTGCGATAGCTTGTGTTCGATCGCGTCTGCCTCAATATCCTGTAGCTGCTGGTCGATTATTACTGCTGTTAACTCTTTGTCTCTAAGAAATGTTGCTGCTTGCCAGGCGGTTGACGCAACTTTCACGGGTTCGGACGTAGCTAAAGTGATGGCATTGACACACTCATCAGCTTTCGTAGAGCTCGTCATTAACAGAATCATGGTTGCTTTGCCTATTTCCAGCACTGCCATAACCACACCGTCGCTCAGTGTCGGGCTATAAGAACGTCGGCGCCTGATGATCCAAAATGTCTTGACCGGCATACTCTTTCAGTTTTCGATAAAGAGTAGTTTTGCCAATACCCAACAGACGGGCAGCCATTAACTTGTCCCCATTGAGCTGAGCAATTGCGCTCAGAATTGTCTGCCGCTCTAGCTCAGTCATTGGGACGATACTTGTCGAGTTCTTTCGCTCCGGAAGAGCCGGGGTATATTTGATGTTGGCGGGAAGGTCCCGAGTGTGTATCACCGGTCCACTGGCTAGAGTACAGGCTCGTTCCAAACAATTATCCAGTTCTCGTAAATTTCCCGGCCAGTCGTATTCAAGCATGATCTTGAGAGCATTATCACTTAAGGTTTGTTCCTGTCCCCTGGACCGAGATATTCGTTCCAGAAAATGTGCGGCCAAAAGAGGTATGTCCTGACGCCGTTCCGCCAGAGATGGGATTCGGAGGCTTAGAACGTTAAGCCGGAAATACAAATCCCTTCGAAAAGCTCCTTGCGACACGAGTTGCTCAAGATCAAAACTCGTAGCAGCCAGAATCCGTACATTAGCGGTGGATGATTTTGTACTTCCAATCTGACGGATTTCTTTGCCCTGAATTACTCGCAATAACTTGGCCTGAAGGTCGATCGGCAGCTTTTCTATTTCATCCAGAAATAAGGTTCCACCTTCGGCGATGGAAATCAAACCTTGGCGGGACTGATGTGCTCCCGCGAAAGCCCCTTTTACATAGCCAAATAGCTCTGTTTCAAGAAGGCTAGGTAGAAGAGATCCGCAATCAATGGGAACAAATGGCTTATCGCGCGATAAGCCGGAAGAATGGATCGAACGCGCGACCATTTCTTTCCCGCTGCCTGCATTGCCGAAAATCAAGACTGGATGGGTGCTTAAAGACGCTTTGGCCACGATTCGGTACAGTCGTTCCATTTCCGGAGCATGGCCGATCATATGACCAAATCCTCGAGCGGAATTCATTTTTTCGCGAAGGACGCGATTTTCGGTTTTTAACTTAAGGAGTCCTACAACACGCTGTAACACCACCTTTAAATCGTCCACAGTGAAAGGTTTGGTAACAAAATCGTAAGCTCCATTCTTCATTGCGTGTACTGCCGATTCCACACTTCCATAAGCAGTCACTACTATAATGACGGAGTCCGGCCACCGTTCTTTTATGTGACGTAACGCTTCGAGTCCATGGATGCCTGGCAGTCTTAGGTCGAGCAATAACACATCTATAACGTGTGAGCCGAGAACCCGATAGGCCTCTTCCGCTGAATCTGCCACAAAGGTAACGAAGCCGAAACAGTTAGCAACGTCTCGAAGGGCTTTACGCACGGACGGATCATCGTCGACCACCAGCAAATTCAGGAAGTAAGGGCCCTCGATTTGTACGCTCTTCGCCTGTGATGAATCTAAGCCGGCTGCACTAATCATTGTGACCTGCTTTCTGCTCACGAACTGAGCCTCGAATCCCTACATATACTTTATGGTTGTTAAGCTTCTTCAAGAGTCCAAGGTTTAGAGGCGGGGTTGCTGGTGCACGAATTGACACCTTCGTGCCTACTCCAAGCCGGCTTTCTATCTCAAGTTCACCTCCGGCGCGCTTGACAATTTTCTTAATTATTTCTAGTCCGGGCACCGAAATTACACCTGGCGTCCTCTTTAAACTTCCGTCGCGTATCTGTGTTAAAGTCTTCTCAGGAATTCCCCCTCCGTTATCTGTTACCACGAATTCCGTTCGTGACTTGCAGACGTTCTGTTTTGTTACAAAATCCGTAATCGCTGTGCACCGCCGCGTGGAAATTGTAATTACCCCTCCTCTCAACATGGCCTTTTGCGCATTTAGCACCAGACCGAGAATGATCCGATGCACATTAGTGGGGTTAATCCTCAAAGGACCCATCGGTTCGGTAAGCTCGGTCTTTATCTGAATCTTAGGTCCTACGAGACCCCTAATTGTATTCATCATTTTTGAGGTAATTTGGTTCCATGACACCAAGGCTACGGGGTGTTTCTGGGATGACTGAACGGTTATTTCGCGGATTAGTTTGGCTCCGGTCAGTCCTGCGTTTTGAATTGTTTCGGCATGGCCGCGCAGCCCACATTCCGGCTCGAGTTCCCATACCAAGAGGTCGCTGCACAGAATGATAGAGGTGAGCAAGTTATTAAAATCATGCGCAAAACGCACCCATGACTGGCTTGTAAAAGGCATACCTTGAGACTCAAGGTGCAAATCACGGTGTTTTGATTGCAGGGTCCGACACAAACAAATTATCTGAAACGCTTGTTGATTATCAGTAAAGGGAGAGCTAGAGACTTCAATCAGATCTTGCCCACGTTCGAAAGTGAATCGTGAGCGCCCGGAATTGTTTGGTCGTGGAATGAGGTCCTTTAGCAAGCTGCCCCGAAGCTCTGAGCCTGAGGAGAGGCCGTTAGTTTTGCCGAAGGCTAGATTGGCGTACAGAATGTAATCGTTCTGCACAATTGCGATGCCGTCAGAACACATGTCCAATACGGTGCCCAACAGTGCGGGACAAACAAATGCGGTATGGTCGCAAGGCTGATTAGTCATGTTTAATGCCAATCTGCTCTTCTTAGCTATAACTCCAATTTTGCTGTTAACAATTCAAAACTGATGACAAGGCGATATTAAAATGAGTCCTCTTTCCCTTATTGGGAAATGTAGGTTTGAACTTAGACTTCACAAATCACATGTCCCATCCTGCTACTTCCATTCGTACCAAGCTGGGAAGAGGATGCAATTGCATTAAACGCCCCACAAGCAAGCTCAGCGGTTCGCGAATCATTTTGGCTTTGCGGCATGGGCATAAGAAGCTCTAGATATGACCCCAGAGCGAACTTTTGCCGCGCCCACTTCACGACAGATTACGAGTAGGATCTTTGAAGACGGGCGGAGGGTTGGAGGCCTTCGGTACACCGACCCGTCATTGAGACTTATCTCTATTCGACTTTTGCCCGCTACAGGCTTCGTGATCGGGTCCGTTCCGAATTTATTGCACATCAGAATTGATGTGCCAGTTTTTGGGAACCGTCGCTTTATTTTCCAACTGACTGTAGGGGTAATCTATGCCGGTATGTCGGCATTAATGTCCAAATGTCGACTCTCCTACGTTCGGGATTGTTGCTTAAAGTGTTGCTGGCTATGGTTTGTTATTTGGTTCCTCACTTGCTTTATCGTTTGTCATGAATGACGAAAGGTCGCAAACTCTTACACTGCTCGTAGCAGAGTTAAATGCGATTGAGCAATGGGACGCAGAGTACCGCCTTATTGCGCTTCCCGACGTAGACGATGTTATTGCTTACGTAAATCGAAGAGCGAGGCATGGCAAGATCATCGGAAAGATAGCAACCCTAATGAAAGATTTGCTTCGCCCTCAGCCGGAGCTCGATACATACCGGGAAGTGAGGGGTCGTCCACGCAAACGTCGTAGTTAATTGCGCTGACGATCATTGCGCTAATTGCAATGGGGGAACGATCGTTGAGCGCTACAGCATCATAGAGAGCCTGATTAGTGGTTTTATTTTCCCAGGTTGGTCTGAGAACATACATCCAATTGCGAGCTGTGGTGGACAGCGCTAGCTAGCTTAGAGTTGGAGGCGACAGAACCCGAGAGATCGGTACACTGCACCCAAGCGCTCTTCTAATCGAAAACCTTGCCTAATCCAATTCTCATAGTCGATGACAACACGGTGATGACTGCGGGCGCCGCGTCGTTTATTTAACCAATGTCCGGATGGGAGGTTTCGGCGAAGAGATCGATGGACGGGTCGGAATATACAAAGCTCAGCTACTAAAACCAGATGTAATGGTCCCGATGTGTCAATGCCCGGAATGGATGGCATCGCCGTGGCATAGATATTGAAGGCAAGAATGCCTGCACTTTCAATCGTGATGTTCACAAACTTTGCTGCTGATCCGTTCCTAAAAGAGGAGATATGGCCGCTGGCGTCACTACAAGAGTCTCGAAGCCAGACTTTCAATCTCTCGTCCAGGCACTTGGAGATGCTTTTAAAAACTGATTCACCTATTTCGAATTGCGTTAGGGATGAACCCTGTTTTCGAATTCTGGGATGGGATTCCAGTCCATCACGCCAAACTCAGTCGAACTCTTAAGCTTCGCTCTTCGTAGCGTTGTGAACGCGTTCCCGAATGAAAAGCCAGCGGACGTTCCGTTTTGGCACTGGGTAGCTTCGACTAGACGAAAACTTGTTATAGAACCACAACAATATGGGCACGACTCATGACACACTCTTTCTTGGGAGGATGTGCTCATGCAATCGGATATCTTACAAAGCTTTTGTGAGTTATGTGCTAGAACAGAGACGAACGGCGACATTGAGACGGTAGGAGACATTGTGGATCGCCTCTTGCGGAAAGACACACTGGAGACTAGAAGTACCCGCCTCCCCGTGACAGGTCATCGACAAAATGGCATATGACCGCTTACGCCAATCAAAACATTCTAGCCCCAGATTTAGTCCATTGGTGGTAGGGTGGTTCGATCGAATCTGGTAGCGGCAACCCTTCGAAGAAAATCTGGCATCGGAACTATACAACAGATGCTGAGGCGCTCGAAAAGTGTGAAACAAGGGCTAAAGAGCACGAATCGATGGACGAGTCGGAATAAACAAACCTCAGCTACTAAAACCACATGTAATGGTTCTCGATGTGTAAATGCCCGAATGGATGGCATCGCCGTGGCAAAGATTTTGTGACAAGTGGGCGATTGAAGGCAAATGCCTGCACTTTCAATTGTGATGTTCACAAAGTGCGGCTGATCCTTTCGATTTACGCCTATGTGGAAATTCGACATCCAATGGCCCGTTAATTCCAGTGAGCAGTTCCCCGAGGCGTGGAAGGTCGCCGTCTTGAGCCGCCTGTTCACAGTCTTCAATCCACTCAAGCATTTGATATGTGTTTGTTGTCATAGTCTCCTTGTATTCTTAGCCCAGTCTGACCGTCAGTGCTGCACAAATGGCCGAGGTAACAGTGGCATGAGAAGTTAGGATAAGAACGATAACAAGTTAAAGTTATCTTGCGGATTTGTGAAATGGAAATCTGCAACTAGCTTGAGGGTTTCTCTCTGCTCAAGTTTCATTTCGGCGAAGGGTTCCATTCTGAACAACGGCTTCTCGGGAATTTTGCATACATCGGCTTAATACCTTACTCAAAGTGCTATGACTAATGAATGGCGCATGAAAGAAGACCACCCGGAGCCAGGCCAGAGTGAGAATAATAGGTCGCGTGACAATCCACGAGTTGCTGCTAAGTCCGAGTCCTCGGCCCGAAGCGGAAAGCGAAGCGAAATGACCGACCAACCGTGGCAAGCGGGATTGCGGCCGATGTTGCATTCAACTAGGACCGACGATCTGATGAAGAAATAATTTACCCGCAAAGAGAACCATAATGCATACGTTGCAATCAACCGCGGTTGCGGACCCGCTCCAGCGGGCAACCCCCAGAATCGCCCCGAAACCTGTCGGTGACGGAATGCCCTGTGCTCGCTGCAGTACTTAATTACGCAGCGAATCTGACCGCGTGCCCAGTCTGCAATTCTCCGGAGAGGATCGTGCCCGGCGCTGTGGTAAAAGCGAATGTGGTCTCATCCGCTGAATCCGTCCCCGGCACCGCCGCTTTGGAAGAAGAACGCGAGCGATTCCTCTGCGAATTCAAAACACAGTCCTGCGCTGACTCTGCGAAACTGAGTCCTACGGCCATCGCCTACTGTAATCGCGAAGAAAACCATCGGGCCACAATTGAGGTTGCAACCATATGCCAGGCTTGCTATGACCAATTGCGCGAGCGCCTCGATGTCTTGCAATCCGTTCTCCAGATGGACCTCAAAGACGCCGCCGAAGTAATCTATGACGCCGTTTGGTCCGATCCGTCAGACCCCGGCAAGAGCTACGAAAATGCCGCGCAGGCGATGCTGAGCGAGTTAAAAAAACGCTCCGGTATCCCACCCGTCTTTGGGCCATTGCAAACATTGGCTCATTGAGCTGGGTCGTGAGTGTAAATGTCTTGATCTCGTCAGCTACGGCGCATAAAACTCGTAGGACCGATTTACGAAAAGCCAAACTAGAAAACGATGACCTGCATGAAAATGTGTACTTGTAACGCGGCGCTAAAAACAAAAACGGGCACTTGCGGAACAAAGGCAACCGATGGACTCCCAAAAATATCGAATAGTTCTGGGGGTCCGTGGTAGCACAGCCCGCCAGTTGAAACGACAGTCAATAAAGAGCCGACCGCCGGATCCCGGCCAGATCCCCGAGAAATGACCACGTCCTTTCTGGCCCATCGAAGGAGATAAGCTCCGCCCCTTTAGAATGGCTGTGGGACTGATCACCATTCTGTGCGCAATCTCAGGCCCGTGCGCTGAATCCATGAAAACTAGAACCTATCCCGACCCTAAGCCTTATCCCGAGAAGGTGAGGCTCGTTATCTTGGACCTGGATGCCTTTCTCTACCCTTACGATAAGGCATACCGCATCGCCGTTCTGCGAGCTTGGCGGGCAGTAGAAAAGGAGTACGGCCTCCCCATATTCCGGAAGAAAATAGCCCAAAAATTAATTGAAGAGGCAAAGGAAGGAGCCAAGAAGAATCCAGATGACGCATTATGCCGGTACATCAGCGAGATGGCGGAACGCCTAGAAAACATGGGCCACCCCGGCGCCTCCGTGATCGGCATGCTGGAAACCTATCGTTGCGGCCGGAGGGTAGCGCGCTCGGGTGGGGCGGAACAAGGTACGCAACATGATCACTCCCTGGACCCACCTTACAAAGACATGATCGCCATGGCCTTCAATCTGAGGCTCCTTCGGGACCGTATAAGCGAAAAGAAAGCAGGACTCACGTGCGAGGAACTGCGAGAGAAAATCCTGGAGGGAGAAAAAGGGGTTACGCGGCTGTGGAATAGGCACATGGGCAGCGGGTTCATCCGGCCCGATGCCGGACTGGTAAGAAAGATACAACGGCTAATTGACGCTGGGGTCGAGGTTGCTGTCCTCTCGCATTCGCTCAAGCAGGGCGAAGGACAGGCAATCGAAAAGTTGGAAATGCTTGGCCTGAAAGGGGTGATTCCCGAGCACAAAGTTTTTGGGCTAGAAGAGATTTCTCCCTATAAAAAAGGCAAGCACCCGGAGGTTTTCGAAAAAGCGCTTGCGGCCATTAACAAGATGCGCGACCGGGCGGACCCGATTAAGCCGTTCGAGACAATCATGGCAGAAGATACGATCGGCAACCTGCGGGGGGCCAGGAAAGCAGGCATGCAAACCGTGTGGGTGCCGCGCAGGGACAAAGACATGCCAGGTCATCCCTCGCAGAAGCTACAGAACAAGCTCGCGTCGGTCGATCATATCTACGCTGCGCCGCATCAGTTTTTGGACGCGCTGGATGCTGCGATCCGTGCTTCCAGAGAAGACCTATGAGGGCAAAGTTACTCTCGAGGCGGGAGTAACGCTCTCGGGATGCTCGCAATCCAGATCTCATCCTTAAAAAAACCGGGCTGACGTATTCCGTGACTCGCCATCAAGCGCGACTTGCTCGTTTTGGCAAGCCCCCAGGCCACCAGTTCCAATCACCTGCAATACGAAGGAGCGCGGGACCGATCACAATACGAACGAGCGTGGCGTCAATCAACACGGCGACCGCCAACGTAAATCCGATCATC
>Ga0182015_10006067_pt1 | contig 12257 bp, 10 predicted proteins | sample 712P3MmetaG_FD_120478 | JGI IMG/M metagenome (GOLD analysis project Ga0182015, IMG submission 120478) | Permafrost microbial communities from Stordalen Mire, Sweden - 712P3M metaG | ecosystem: Environmental > Terrestrial > Soil > Wetlands > Permafrost | place: Sweden: Stordalen | collected...
CGATCTGCCACTTCTCTTCGGGGGTTCGCTCTACTCGTGGTCTCCTGCCCATGATGCCTCCTGTTTTGGAGGCCCTGATTCTACCTAGATGAGGTGTCCAGTTTTAGAGGGGAGCACTACATATGCCCGCCAGATCGTTGCTTCGCGGAACCGCCATATTAACAACTGGGTTTCGGCCTGTCCGTACATGGCGCTTTTTAGTCGGCTGTCTCGTATTGTGCGTTGGCGCCCGTATTACAAATGCACAGCTTCCCAGTAACACCCAATTACTTGACTATGGGCCTTACTCAGGATATGCGCTAGGTAGAGGCATAGTCGGGGACGACTACGCTAACCCAAAGCCGTCTTGCATCAAGGGTGACACGAGGACGACTCTAGCCTCTGCGTCGCACGTTTACATAAGCATCGTATACACAGCGGATGAGTATAAACAAGCATTTCACATAGACCAGGCTGCGCAGGCTTCATTCCTTGGGATCGGCGGTGGTGACGAGCTGCATTTCGGTCAGGAGACGACGCGCTCAGGGAGTCTCTACGATATTATCGTGGAAGTCTCTGGTGAAATGGATTCTAATCTCATCGACAATATACAATGGGATCCAGAGCATCAAGCATTGATGAACTCAGGACGGCCTGCCGATATTCAGAGAGTGAGACAGGAATGCGGTGATCGTTTTATTGAGACGGTGTTCAATCAAGCGAGGTTGTTCGCTGTTCTCCATGTTTCTAGCCAGATCGTATCAGCCTTGACGCAGTTTGGGGGCAAAGCGAGCGGAAAGGTGGACCTTGATGTAGTTTCTGCCAGCGGGTCACTTGGCGGCGATCTCAACATAAGCTCGGCCAATAAGAGTGGGGCCGTTACTGTCGACATATACTCGGAAGGCATAGGCGGTGTTGTTCCTACCGCCGCCATGGTAGGCATTACATCCGCAGATGGAATTCAGGCTATTGTTAACGCCTTGGCTAGTTATCTGATGAATCTAAAGCCGACCGGCCAACCCGTCAAATACGAACTCGCGCAACTACCTGGTATGCCGGTGGGAGATCTTTCAAATACTCAGATATTCAACTACCTCAGCACTCTAAAATCAAGCTCCGTAGCTAATACATATCGACTGAATAATGTTACTATGCTGTTGACTCCCGTCGACCCTCGACGGTCAATTTTGAAGCAGCCACAGGCTGATGTAGTGCTCAAACACCTGCAAGGTGCGCTGACGACCTACCTGCAAACCGTATCAGCTGCACATGAAGCGTGCGCCCAAGCCTTTACTCTGAAAGAATGCGCTGCAAAAGCGAACGGGGTAGGAGCTCCTCCAGCGTTCCTGAGCGTTGAGCTCATGCCAGTCACACCGCCTATCGTCGGGCTCGCCACGTTCTTCATTGACGGAATTGCGGTTTCTCCTGGTGAAGCCGGGCTACTATATTCAAGCGGTGGAACGACATTACTGGATGCGGCTAGAAGCTTCAATCCGCACGCATCAAATGTTGACGTTGCGATCCCTGTGCTGGGTGGCTATGTGGCCTTCATCGATCTGGTTATTCTTTCTCCGCATGGAGGCAGTCATCGATTACGTGGTCCGGATTTTGCACAGCCTAAGTACTTCAAACCTGAACCGATAGGAAGTGGGATTCTGGACGTTGTGCACGCAGACTCGCAACAGCCATGCAATCTGTCGGTCGGCGAGAATGGAGTGATTGTCATTGATCAGGCTTGCCTTACACCGGTCGGAAAAGTTTTTCGGGATGTCGCGCTGGCAGACGTCGCACAAATGATAAACAACCAATCGCTTTCCTCGGTTCCGCTCGGTGGAACGGCCACAGGCTGCTTCGGGGGACCCCCGTCAAGTTTCCAGCAGTATGCGGGAACCTATTTCGGACTCGTTCCGAGTGCAACGGCCAACCCAGTCACAGCGCAAGTCGGCGTATATCTGTGGACTGGAGTGAACCCATATTTCTACCTGTTCGCGCAGGACGAAACACATGATCGAGCGACTTGGGCGCAACTTGAACAAAGTCGGCTATCCACGGCTGCCGCACAGAACAATGCTCCGGGCCCTAATCCGTGCGCTCAACAGGTACCTTGACATGCCCCGACCATCATCGGATCCATAGTAAAAAATTCGAGGTAAGGAGATGAGGATGAATTCACGCATGACATTTATCCTTCTAGCGTTACTTATGCTTTGCCCCGCCGGCATCGGAACAGACCGAAAAGACAACGGAAATGCCCATCCCCCGAAGATTGCGGCATGTAAACCTATATCAAAAATCAGCAGCGAGCAGCGGTTCCAGACAAGCCAACGCACACTCGGAATCCTTCTCTCGAAGGCCGCTGATACATGCAAATGCTACTGCGGAGGCCAGAGTTGGTCTCCAGGGTCGACGGCTTGTATGGGGGGCTACAAGCAACACTGCGTAGATCGTAATGGCGACGGAACGGATTGTGGGTGGGATACTGTAAAACTGGGATCGGACCCGGTCGCTTGCGATGGAAGCGAGAATTGCACACAGTGAGCCACAAAAGCTCTACTAGTTCAGACTGAAAAGTCAGTTGCAGGGAATCGGCGCGAGATGTCTTTTCCCGGAGAATTTCTTCCATGCGAGGCGTCACTAAGTTTGGCGGGGACTCCTCATTCGTCCTGAGAATCCCGGCTAACCCACTCCTTCAATCCCAAACGGGTGGTGCTGAAATCTTCCTGAAATCCATACATGGAGTACACCCCTGGAGCACCTCTGAAATAGGTTGCGTTCATACAATTCATCTGCACTCGCTGAGCAGAATTGCGCTTCAAGGGCTACTCTCTTAAGAGAGTACAGTACCCCCTGGAACAATGCCGCTGAAGTGCCCCTTCAGTGCTGCGGATGATATTTCGCATATTCACGCGCTTGCTGAATCCCTCTGCCCGCAATTGCCTCAAAGTCGTTTACTTTCCTTTCGGCCAGCTTTTGTTCTTGGACGTCGTTCGGGTGCGCAGTCGCCTGGAGGGACTCGCGAACCATTTCCTGTTTTGCGTCATACAACGAGAACTCCCAATCTGACCGCTCGGGAAAGTGGATTTCGACATCAATTCTGGCCATGCTCAGGATTGCTCGCCCCAGTGTCACTCGGTCAAGGTTGAAGAATTGCCTCATCGTGTCAATCGAACTCTTATTTGCGCCATTTCGCGAAGAATCCCCATTGTCCTCCGGGCCCACGTCGGACCATGGTAGCGATGCCTGGATGTCGTCGTTTGTGAACGTGCGCTTGCTGGTAAGTGGAGTTTGCACTTGCCCTTTTTCTCTGAGCTTTCTTGCGATTTCACCCAGAGAGGGTTGCGGCTCAGCAGCAGCGCGGTCGCCGTTCTTTTGATTTGAGAGGCCGGGCAACTCCAACGCGGGCGACTCCGTTGTATTTAGCTCACGGGTTCGGTCCATATCCACTTCGGAGAGAGAAATTGAACTCTCCTTTCCATCAGCGTCGAAATAGTGAAGTTCTTGTCCGTCCACGCGATACTTTTGAACGACCTTTCCATTTTTCAAGACCAACTCGTAGGCGTGTAGCGGTACAGCCACGTAAATCATGAGAGCCGCAGCTAGCGTGTATTTCGCCAATCTGTACATATTGTAACGATGATACTTATAGTCCGTGGACACATAAACCGTGAGGCTCAAATATGACGCGCAAGCGTAAATGGAAGACATTCGCAAGCGGTTCGGCAAGGCCGTTCGGCAGAGACGGCACAGGCTGGGAGTTTCCCAGGAAGCGTTTGCCGACCTGTGCCAGTTGGACAGGACGTATATCGGCGGAATTGAACGTGGAGAGCGAAACGTCGCCCTCGTCAACATCGAGAAAATTTCTAGGGCTTTTAGGATTTCAGTCTCAGAGTTGTTGCGCAGCGTTTGACCCAGACATTCACTGTGACCTCAGCAGCGGTTTCACCAAAAGTTCGTGAATTTGCGGCTGCCGCCTAGAACGCCGGGGAGGCCTCATCGTCGAAGCCTAATAACGGTGTCGTTAGCGCCTACTCCACGTTGATCTACAACATATTTCTGATTAACGCTGGTCGCCATAAGGGTGGCCGCAACGCCGCTTCCCGAACACGCAGTTGCAAACAGCACCGGCTAACAAGCCATTGTTGTATAGACTAGTTCATTTTAGCGATAAGTATTAAGGGAAAGATAGCTTTACTTGACTCTACTGAGTTTAGACCATAGACTTCGTGCACATCAGAATGGCCTTTTGACTTTCCCCGTCAATCGGGGGCAGTAGGAGGATTCCAGTAGATGTCAAATCAGATCCCATTTCCGATGCAATCTCAGCAACAATCGAACTGGTGTTGGGCTGCTGTTTCTGCCAGCGTGGCGAGCTATTACAACACTCCCGGCCCGAGCGGCAGACCATGGCAGCAGTGTGAAATAGCCAACGCAGAATTCGGCGTAGCCACGTGCTGTCAGAATGGAAGTTCAATTGTGTGCAACAAGGATTGGTACTTGGACAAAGCGCTGCAGCGCGTGAATCATCTCGCTGGTCCCGCAACCCCTGGCCCCGCCCCATTCGCTTCTATTACACAGGAAATTGACTCCAATCATCTGGTAGGCGTTAGGATTGGATGGTACGGAGATGGGGGACACTTCGTGGCATTGAGCGGCTACGACGACACGAACGGGAATCAAATTGTCGACGTGGAGGATCCTATATATGGGCCCTCCACATATGACTACAGTGTTTTTTGTACCGCGTATCAGAGCGGAACGGGAGCGTGGACGAATACGTACCCGATAGCATAGGAGTAATCTCATGACTTTAGAACGGCCGAAACCTCCCGCCGACGTAACCGCATCTCTTACGGAAGGTCTCCAACGTCTGCCTGCCCGCAACAGACATTCCTACGCGACGGAAATGAGTGGCGGTGCGCCTCCGGAAATCTCACCAGGGCTGCAGGTCTTTGCACTGACGCCAGACCAGTTGCTTACCGAAACTCCATCTGAAGCGGCGAAACCCACCTCGTGGCGCTATCTACTCAGTCAGGCTCCTCAGCCTCCGGCCGGTGGTTCCGCTGGCGAAGAACCTAAGGAAGCCGCCGAAGTAGCCACTGCGGAAGTGCTTGATCAGAGTGTCGAAGGTCAGAGTGTAGGACCTCAGTTTTCGCATCTCCAATATGGGTGGCTGGGTAGCGCCACACAACGAGCCATTTCAATTGCTCAAAGCCTGCCTGAAGTGGCCAATGGGAATTATGAACTCAGAATGTTTAGACTGCCCGCTGTATACGTAGACGCGATCTGGTTGAAGAACAACGGCGACGGCGACGACCTTTTTATTCCGATCCTATCAATGGATAAGAATCTAAAACCGTTTCAAGCGTACAAAGAGAAGGATTTCTTGGCCGCTGTGCGCCAACTTATTATTGAGAAGGCAAAGTTCAACAACAGTCCAGTCCAACCGGAACGGGAAGCTGAAACGCGATGAATTTACTATCGAGGTGGTGCGCAGGGCTTCTCGTGTCCGCGACTCTGCTTTGTGCTCCAGTCCTTGGGCAAAAGCCTGAAATCAAGGCTAGTATTGCCAATTCTCCTTTGGTAGTCAGCCAAAATAGCAACGAAGTTGAAATTTTCCTCAGTATAGCTCCGCTGACCTTGCCCTCTGACGGATCCGGAAAACTTGAGGTGTCAGATTTATCCCAGTCCTCAAGTGTCGTCTTTTCTCGGACTAAAGAGCCAGAATTTGTTGGAGGCAGCGGGAATACCGGCTATTGGCGAACCGAGTGGCGCGTGGCGGGTATGCGTCCCGGGGCTAACGAATCGCGGCTTCTCCTGGTCGCGCTCGGTAAACAGAGTACGATTATACCGATTACGCTCCAATCCTCGTCGACCGCGCAGGTTTCCCTCATAGGTCCAGGATTGCCAATTCGGCTTTTGTATTCGCGGAGCGCCCAGATGCGCCTAGTCAGTACTGTTCTGATAAGCAAAATCTCGATTCTTCAGGCCAGCTTGGCGGATGAAAAATCAGGTCGAGTGCTGCCGTTTCAGGACGTCGCAATTACAGACGAGTCGACCGTTTGTCCAACATCGGCGAGCCCCCAAAAACCTCAAGATTCGGATCGGCCAATGTTTCTGTGTATTCAGCCGACTTTCAATACTCCGGGCAAATTCACAGGTACGATTGCATTGAGTTCGCGGGAAAAGCCAGAACTGGGATCCTTCCCGATCACAATTTACTCCACGTCCAGAATCTATCAACTGGTTGGACTGGCCTGCGTGGCTTTTGGGCTCTTTACATACATGACCATCGCCATTTGGGCCAGATATCGGAGTCGACTGCTGTCGATGCTCTTGCCTGCCGCGCGCCTCCGCGATGAGGCAATCGGATTGTTGAAGCGGACACAAGAGGTTAAGAGTCGGACTGGCTTCGGCTTTCCGAACCTTCTTGCGCCGGCGGGAAATCCTTCTTCTTTGTTTGATATCGTCGATCGCCTTTCGGTCGCTAAGATTAAGGAGAAGAATTTCCTACCGTCGGGCATCGTTAGCCCGTTTGCCAGTCCCGATGTTCCAATGGCGTACCAAACGTTCTTACAAACAAACGAGACCCAAATATCAAATCTGGATATGGTCGTGCGCTGGGGACTTGCTTCAGTTCTCGCGATGTGGTCGAGCGTTAAGAGTTTGGGACTCGTAATTCAAGGGAACACAGCTCTCGCAACTCTGGATGGTTTGGCGACATTCGTAGGGCCTTCCGACCAGCTTCGATCTCAGATTCAATCGGCGCTTTCAACGCTTCAATCCGCAATCTCCAGTGCCGCTTCATTAAAAGGCGGAGCGGCCGCGACAGCGGCGGTCTATGATGTCAGTACTTCCCAACAAATGATGATGCAAATCGACACCCTGAATGCAACGGTGTGGGCGATTTGGGCGGTCTTAACCATCGCGGTCGGCTCGTGCGCCCTCGTTTGGTTCAACGATGGGTTCGGAACACCACAGGATATGATCCAGTGCTTCTTGTGGGGCGTGGGCATGCCCGCAATCGCACAGGGATTCGGGGGGCTATCCTCAGGTTCTCTGACTTCCGCATTCTCTTTCCAGATTCCTCGATAGTGGCTGGGCAGCCCGCGATAGTTATTTAGCCGGTCGCGTACACGCAGCGCCCCATCGTCGACGCCCCTTGCGTGTGGAGGCTGTTGACATGCCAGTATCCGACCGGAAAGCGGTGGGGCCAAAGACAGCAATTTCGCCTCATCATTTTTCGCTGCAGAAAGTGCCGCACTGGTCGGCATCTTTCTTGATGTCTGAGGGGTCGAAAGAACCGGGCTTCCACTTCGAGTAGCTTGCGTAGTCGAATAGCACATTTCGGGCCCCGACTTCCAATAGCGAATTATCTATATCGCGTAGCTCGAAGGTTGCGACAACCCCGGCGTTATAGGAAGGCTTGAATACGTACACCAGACCCACTAGAGGATAACTGTTAGACCGCGTCGTGCCACCGGCTCCGGATACAGCGACTTGTAGAGAGATAATTCCATGGGAAAGCAAGTCCGAGAGCGCCATTCCCCTCAATACGTCGACTATGACCGGGTTTCCGCTTCCGTCATTCGAGCTCTGGATCAAAGTCGTGTACGCTGTAATCAACTGCTGCGCCGCCGCAAGATTAACTACCACGTTAGGCTGGCTACATTCCGGATTCAGGACAGGGGCCTGGCTTGCCGCTTGGCCATTTGGTGGCGTCGTGTTTCCATTCGTTAACTTGCACTGGTTCGCCCAGTTGCTCACGTCGCTACCCATAACGAGCATGTTGCTAAACTGCGTTGACAAGTCGTTTGTGGCCTTCCCCAAATTGATAGCTGAAGTTGACGTGAAGGAAGGAATTCCCGCGTACTTAAACTCCGATTCAATTAGAACCTCAAAAGCCTGAGTCGTAGGTTGAAAATTGGATGGCGTGTAGGTCATGGCTCCCTTAAGTGTGCCAATGGCGGTGGAAATGCCGCTCAGGAAGCTCATCGACAAAGGAGTCGTAGACGGCGAGCCGGTCGGAGAGGTGGTCGGAGAGGTGGTGGTGGGAGGCGTCGCACCGCCTCCTCCCGCTGTTCCCCCAGGTACCACGCTGGGTTTGATTGGCTTATTTCCAGGTTGCGGCTTGGGAACTGGAGGAGTCTTTGCTTGGACGGTTCCCGTCAGCTGAACGACCTGCGCGGACCTACCCCAGGGATTCGGAATGTTAAGTGTTGCCGTCAGGACTATCTGCGTATCCCCTGGATCTGGGGGATGAAAAGTCACGTTTATAACGCAAGAATCGGCGCGCTTGAGAGGTAATGGACAGTCCGATCTGTCTATGCCGAACTTGTTGCTACCCGCAATCGTCAGACCGTTGACACTCAACGGGTCCTTCCCAGTATTTGTGATTGTGACAGCCAGGGGAGGAAATTTCCCGCCACTCTGCACGGAAAAACTCAGTGACTGGGGAGTAACCAGCAACGCAAGACTCTTCTCGAGATCGGCATATAGCCCGTTCAGATGGTCGGAGTAGCCCTGCGATGCTTGATAGAGATTGATCTGCATCGCTGAAGTGGTGTCCTCGATGAGGACGGGCGCACAAGTAAATACGTGTTTGCCTTCTATCGTGACTAACGGACTACCCAAATCATTCACAGCCTCTTTGCAGACATGAGGATTTTTTAAAGTCAATCCCGCAATGTCGGTCGCAATTTTCCGCATTCCATCAAACGTCATGATCTGAATCTCGATGGGGGCGTTGCCCCCGCTGCCGGCAGAAGACGCGGTGCTATTTCCACCCTGTCCGGCAGCCGCACCGAGGGCGGCGCCTGCTGCCACACCTGCTGCTGTATTGCCGCCCTGAGCAAACACTGGGCTTGCGGCGATTGCCCCGCATAGAAGCAAAAATCCAAGTTTGACCATATTATTAACTCCTTGAGTGATGGCGCCGCGCAGTATAAGAGAATCATTAATATACTGCAATGTGAAATTATTCTTGACTGCTTTCCGCTTTGACGGTGCCCGAATTGCGGTCGAGTGGGAGTGTGAGAATTTACTTTAAGAATTAATGGCGTCGTCCTGACTGAAATGTCGCCGGCAGGTTTAAACCTTCACAGCACGATTATCACGGGGTTTGGAGTAAGACTCGGGTCTCGCCACGACCAAGCGCGCGAATGCGGCAAGACATAGTCACGACAATGTGTCCAGAACCACGCGGGCGTAGGAATAGAAAAACGAAGAGTTCATCAAATCTACCGTCCGATTCCAGAGGGCCAAATCTCTCTTCGCCGATGTGCGCGAACGAATCTTGCTGGTTGTGCATGTGAGCACCGAACGTTCGGTATATGGAAATCTAATTATCTGGGGGATAGACAGAACTATTGAGGTCGGTACGCTCGTAGGTCCGACCGATATCAACTGCGAAGCTCAACAGCAATATCGAAGCGTCGCCACATATACACGCGTTGGATGATTCCAATCCATATTTTGACTCCAGCGCGAACATTGCATGCCAGCTTTTGTTTTTTCCCGTTTTTCTTCCCGCCTCAAGTTCCCAATTTTGGCCCCTTTTACCGTCCGCAACGCCCCCTGCCGAGAAGTCGCATTTTCAGGAATTTGTGCTTCACTGCGCGACGTTTTCAGTCCGTTTTTGTCGACGACTGCATAGGTTTCTGGAGAACCCATCATTTCCGCCGAGCGGGATTCGAAAACGCCGTGCGCAGTCTCGCACACACGCAGAGGGCCAGCTGGCGGGTACTTAGTACCCGCCAGCTGGTGCAGCTGGTATGGACCTCATCTGAACTTTTCAGTCTTCCAGCAAATTGTATGTGTTCGCTCCGTGCGCGCTAATCTTGATTTTCCAATGCTTACCAATTCCGTTGTTTAGAATCTCGCGAATTTCGTCTCTGGAAAGCCCCAGTTCCCGAGCTCGCCTGACAAGTTGATGTTGAACCATACCGGGGTTTTTTCTGATTAATTCGCGAAGCAGTGCGCGCTTCTTCGACCTCTCTTCTAATCGGGGATCCTTGACGGACTCAAAACCCACTACTTGACCGTCCACGACATGAGGTCGAATCGCGAACGAGCTATTGCCACCATGTCGTTTCAAGAAACATTCCCCTCGAATCACTTTTTTGTTGGGATCAATCGGGTCCTGGTGCAATACCAACGTGTGAATTGCATCGCACTTTGCCCTCAGATCGGCACCGCCGTACTCAATGTCCTTCTCGTATTTCCTGGTGTGGTGTAAGAGAACTATCGTGGCCCCAAGTGCACATAGATGTTTGAGTTCCTGCAACAACGGGCTAATTTGCCCGGTGGTCTCGCCCCCTTCACCAGGGCGCAGGAAGCTAGACCAGTGGTCGAGAATTATCAGCGGCTTTTTCCCATCCTCCACCGACTTCTTCACAATCAGCCGTAGTTTTTTGTCCAGAATCTTTGGCACAGGGCGGTCATCGTACATGCTCCAGAGTCGCAGCTTTTTATTTGCCTCCATCTCTAGCTTCATGTTTTCGTTGCGGGCCTTGAGAACGTCGGGTGGATTTTCGTTATCCAGATAAAGAACACGGCGCTTCAAAGTCTCGCGGCCGAGAAACTCCTCTCCTTTGCTCACGGCGTCGGCCATCATTAACGCAAACGTGCTCTTGAACGCGCCGGGCGCTCCGACCAGTATCGTGATTCCTCTTTCCGGAACTATCCCCTCGACGATCCATTTCGTTTCCGGTGCATGCGCTGGGTTGAAGCGCGGCAATTTCTTCCATTCATATCCCTTATACGAGTGCTTCTCGGTGGGGTTCAAACTCTCGTCGGTAATTTCCATCCTCCGCTTGAAATCGGTCCAGTTTCCGTCAATTCCACAGGCAAAACACACCCAGCGTCCGGACCGCACATTTACAGCAAACGAGGGGTTTTGGTCGTCGTGAAAAGGACATAGTCCTCTTACCCACTCGCCATTTCTTGTCAACCTCTTGACGTGGGGATTGAAGAGATCAAAGAAATCGACCTGAGCTTTTGCGCGCGGGTCCGCACTCTTGTGTCGGGTGGTAGTCGGCGTCAATAGATCTTCTAAATCACGAGGCGAGTACCTACGTTTTCTATTGAACCAGACCCGGCAAACCCGTTGGTCTTCAAAATCCTTCCAATTGCGAGTGTTTGGAACGCGCATGAGACGTGTTGATCGAGCAGCGCGTGGGTCACCATGGAGGCGCCCCGCAAGTGCCTGAAGTAGCGCCTCGGCTCTGGCCCTGGAGATTCTCCTAGGGCGATCGAAAACGTAATAAGGATGCAACCCAACTCCGGACTCAACAAGGATCGTCGGTTTCGGCCCCATAATCTCGATCTGTTTCAATGCGTCGCTAAGTCGCTTGAAAGGCTTGTCCTCGCCCACGTCCAAATCCGCCCACAGGCAATTGAAGACGGGTTCGTCTGGCAGTGGATGTTCCTTTTTGCCCCGTATTTCGCGGAGGCGAGGCACGACAGTGTAATGGATGTCGTAGCCCCGTCGGTTAAGGTCCTTCATTTCTGGCCATCGATTCTCGATCTCGCCGATGCTTTGACACCAGAATTGTATGGGCCTCAATGATTCTGTGTCCTGTGATGGGTGTAAACAGCGGAATTCGATGTCAACGTTCTGCGTTTCCAGTATGTTGCCGAGCACTTGTTTGAAGAACCGTTTCGCAAGTTTCATCTCGAGATCACCTCTGCCGGATTTGGCGCTAATGGCGGGTCGGACTGACCGGCAAAGGCCGCGGATGCGGTGGAAGGAACTTCCAACAGCCCGACCCGCCGTTGCACCTAGATTTAGTTACCGTTCATGTACAATATGAAAATAGCGCTGCACGCGACACGCGGGACTCCACTCTTCGCAACACGCAGTACGATCATTGAAGCGACAATTCAGCAGAATCGCTCGCAGTCCTGTTTGCGTCGGCAATGCTGTATAGCGGCCTTCGGTGTTTTGGGTCGTTCTAAACGATTTGGCCCAAAGTAAAATGAACAACTCACGTACCGTCAACGACACAGCCGGTTCGACTCCCCCCGGCCTACACCATTTGCATGTAGTTGTTGCCAGCAGCCTCGAAAGCCCAAACCCCAACGACACTACCCCTCTACGCTCCAATCGAGCGGCAAAAAAATCTTTGGGATTGTCGTAGTAATGAGATAAGCCGTAGCCGTGCGGATTCTTCGGCGATCCGACGCGAGAGTGCCACTGCACTCCGATGCAGATCCAACGGTACGTCTCGAAAATTTCCGGGCCGCTGCTCGACCGCATTGATATCCACATCGAAGTTCCC